>Ga0081540_1001763_pt1 | contig 18196 bp, 21 predicted proteins | sample TabmetS2T1R1_FD_71024 | JGI IMG/M metagenome (GOLD analysis project Ga0081540, IMG submission 71024) | Tabebuia heterophylla rhizosphere microbial communities from the University of Puerto Rico - S2T1R1 | ecosystem: Host-associated > Plants > Roots > Rhizosphere ... | reverse complement strand
GTTCCCGGCCGTTCCGGAAAGCGGCCCCAGCGGTTCTGGGGCGCCAACCTTGGAGGATTTCCTCCGGTCCTGGGCTTTGAGGGTTGGGCCAGAGGCAAGCGCTGACGACCTTGGAGCGTTTTCGTTCCAAATGAGTACTTAATGGGCCGGCGCATGCCCGCGGGGTTCTGGCACTCGAATTGCAAACCGCAATTCTATGCCGCTCTATCATTTCAAGCTCGTCGACAGCCGCATTGTGAGCGACCACGGGGTGCACGATTTGCCGAACGAGACGGCTGCGCAAATCGAGGCAATCAAGCTCGCGCGCTCATTACGGGCGTCGCGGCCCGAACTCGCTGGCATGAATTGTGCGATATCGGTCACGGACGAGAGTGGCGCCGGAGTCTGCGTTATTCCCTTGGATATCGCTTAGAGCTCCACCTGGCCGGTCGGCTTGGCACAGAGTGTGCTTTATAAGCGTGGATCGCTCCTTACGGGGCAGGGATGGATCGATCACCGACCCGGTGGGAACCCGGCAACCCACCGGGTCGAGCTCCGGCGCACCCGGGCCAACGAACACGGTCATTGGTCCCTCGTGAGCTTGCTCCAACATCAGCGCGATCGCAGCTTGCTCGTTCGGGTAGCGCGGCGTCCCTCTTCGGCGAGGGCGGTGACGTAGGCAGCTCAGAAGGCCGTCAAGGAGGTGGACCGTGCAGAGGCCGAAGCCTGGTCGGTCCGCATGGAGGGCTACGGCGGGACCGCCCAGCCATCCCCGACGATCGGCCAATGCATCACCGGCGGCATGGGCTGGCTCGAAGCCTCGCTGAAATGCCGCTCATGCCGGAAGGGCCGCTACGCGCCACCGAGTGCACATGATCAAGCTGACTGAGACGCAGACGATTACACCCTATAAGTGGGTGCATCCGGACGAAGATCGTTGAGGCCTCAGATTTTTATTCAGCCATTAGAACGGCCCGATGGTCGTGACGACCGGGGTCAGAGCTTAGCCGCCCAAATCCTTGGTTAGGATGCTCGGCGTCGGGTCTGTCGAGCGGTGGTCGCTCTCTGTTGGCGGTAAGCTTTGAATTGAGCCAGGAGCTGTTTAGAGTCCAACGTTTCCGCCTGCCGAACCTGCTCTCTCAGCCACTCCAACTCGACAAGCTTTTCGAGGAGATCAGACGAATATTGCTCCACCAGCAATCGCCGGTGCATGGAAACTCGGACCTTTTGTTCCTCTGCCCTGATTCCTGTACGCGCGCCGGCGCTTTGGAACTTGGTCCGCATGACTCCCCTCCCAAACAAGGATTTTCAGTATTAAGGCACCTTGCCACAAGCGACATGAGTGGCTCATGAACAGATATTTAAAGGCTGGTCATCCAATTGCGCGCCACTCCAGCTTTGTGGTCACGAGCCGCCCGCCGGTTCACGCTGCAGACCGCTTTTATGCTCTTTCCCGGTGGACTACGGGTCGACGGGTCGCGCTTTGTTAACTCGGCGTTTCGGAAAGTTTCCACCCCAGCCGTCGGCTCCGCAAAAATACGGGTGAGGTCGGGTTCTATCTTGCCGCTTTCCGCAGTGAACTCTATACGGCCGAGAACCTTGTCCGTGAGCGAATGCAATGGGCGCCTTTGATAAGATGTTCTCGACGCAGCGGCTTCTTCAGATCATCGTGGTGCTCAGCGCAACAGTGATTATGAAGCTGTTCAGCTAGACTGGAATCGAAGTGTGTTCGGGCCTTGCAAAAGCTTGCGCTTTCGCTCCTCGATCGCCTTGGCTGCCAGGTCGGCCGCTCGGGCTGCAGCCCTGGGGCTCGCTGATGTCGGCTGTTTGACCGTCTGGCCTCAGCTCGATCAGCCAGCGGATCGCTACCGGACGGCGGCCTGCTCGCGGCACCTATCACGACCTAGAGCGCGGCCAAGTCGCAAACAAAATCAGCAGTCCGACAACGAGCAAAATAGCAATCATCATTTGAAGAATGTCGAAGTTTAGGGTGTCACGGGCGACAAACAGCCCAGCAATCGAGGCTGCAACAACCATCAAAATGCGGATGATCCAGGGCATGAGATGATCAAGCTCTCTTCATCGGTCGCCCTCAGGCCACTACTTTTGTATGTCCGTCGATTCAGCGTCTAGCGCATGTGATGTTGTTCCCCAGACGCGCCCAACGTAGAGCGCGAGAGGTGCGGATAGCAACTATTCTTTAATGGCTAGCCATGCTGCTTCGGCTTCTGGCGCGATGCGATGCTTGTCCTTGCCATCCTTGCCGTGACTCTCGGCGGCCTCGATGGAGCCACGTGTGACAAGGCGCCTTCGGATCATCGACTGTGACGAAGTATCCCCATCCGCTGCCTCGTCGTCTACCTCGCCTCCCGTCTACACGCGGAGATGTCGCCGTTGTCTCTGATTGGGCGGCGCCACCGCCGATGCGGTCGGCAAGGCGGGCGAGTTCGAGAGTAGGACGGACGAAGAAATTGATGCCTGCATTGCAGAGCTTATCTCGGGCGGAAAAGCTCGAGCCGGCGAGGGCGCTCAAGGAACGAAAGCTACGCCAGTCAAAAAGCGCCTTTCAGCAAGATCAGAGACGCTCGCCGACAGCCATGAAACCACCATCGCTGCCCATTGCAGCTTTGGCTGCAACCGCTATCAGCTCAGCCCACGCAGCCAAGCCGCCCCAGATCGGCGACAGCATCACGTTGCAGGTCCAAACGCTCGCCTGCTTTGATCTGGAGAACACCATGGAGCTAGAACGCACGCGCGCCGAGGGTGGCCGTTCGGCGGCAATTGTGGCCACTGGTCCCTGCCACGGCGCTGGCGCTGATTCTTGATGAATTGTCAGCGGTAGACGCGGCGCCGCTGCTGTGCGCCGGCGTTACCACCTATAACGCGCTGCGCGAGAGCGGCGCCCGCCCCAGCGATCTCGTCGCGATCCTCGGCATCGGCGGCCTCGGCCATCTCGGCGTCCAGTTTGCTGCCAAGATGGGTTTTCGTACCATCGCTACCGCACGTACCCGACCGGATATCGCGCGGCAATCGCCAACCCGTCCTTTGCCGCAGCCTATGTCGACGAACTCGTCATCCGACTGGAGACAGAGCCGGTCCAACACCTCGCGGATAAGGTCATGTCGGATGGTGGCATAGCGGATGGTACCGGGCTTGTTTGTCTTTGCTATCCCGCCCGCACGAATACCCAGATGGAAATCCTCAAAGGCATTCACAATCTTTGAAAGGAAATGCATCGGGGGATCGTCTGATTCTGAGGCAATATCCCCATCAATGCACGGACTATCCAACAACCTCCTTTGACCAATCGTCTCCACCCAAGGAACCTCTTGGTTCCGCAGTGCGGCGCCAATCGGTGGGGTTTTTCTCAAGGCAACGAAAACGGTGAGCTACAGCTTAGCTCCAGGCCGCCCGCGCCAGAGCTTGCACCGCATCTGCGCACCATCCCGTAGTTGGAAACGATCACTATGCCAGGGGCAGGGTGGTGGTTTTGCGCCATAAAGTATTTTGCGGCTCGCGGCGTATGATTAGGATCGACGATTACTTGCTCGGGCAGTTGAACAGGTTGGGTGCATTCGAGCGTGTCACCGACCCTGATGGCGCAAAAGAACAGCCGAGCCTTGTTGTCCAGCAGGAAGGCACCGTCGGTCTCGCCCGCAGTTCCGGCAATCTGGAACTCGGTTGGGTAGGGTCCGGGCTTCACGCGCGTCTTGTCCTGAGCGTCGTCGGCTGGCGTCTGAGCTGAGGCGAAATCGCCAACGGCCGAGAGGATCAGCGCTGCAGCGAGCAATCTCTTCATGACTGGGGTCTCCATGTCTAATAAGACGCGCGCGGAACGGATGGTTCCGGCGCCATCGGGCAAGTTCGATCCGGTCCGTGTGCGGAATCCCGAAATGATCCGGTTTGCCCGGTCAAGCAATCCAAGGCAGATCGGCCCTTTGGAAACCGTTTCGGTGCCGTCGAGGGCGGGTCGGCCGCTCCCAGCTCGGGATAGGGCTGGGTCGATCGCAGGACCGACCGCATCGAGCACATCAACAGCGCGGCTCACACGCGCGATGAGCCTGCTCGCGCGGAAGTTTGTCGCGGCCGGTCTGATCGCGTGCTGGCACGATCGCCGTGATGTTCACGGGTATCGTCGTCGAGCGCTGCTCGAGCGGGCAAGGGAAAGGGCGGATGTTCACGCTGATCGGCCGCCTCGTCGTCGCCCGCGCCACCGTGGAAAGCCACGGCTGGGTCGGCGTCGTGCTGCCGGCTTCCGTGCCACGCTCGGCGGAGGTTGAGGTGCGCGAGCGTGACGAGCCTGCGCAAACCGGCTTCATGGATTTGACCAATTGTTCTGCTTCGGAACCATCATGGCTCCTTGGGTCCAAGTGCCGTTCATTACAGCCGAGAGTGAATGATGCGACCTATCGCGCCTACGTCTTGGGTCGATCGACGGATCGTGGCGAGGATCGACCTGACGTGCGTAGATGATGACGCCGCTCAAAGGCAGGCGGGGGATTTAGAAGCCCTGGCGGACGGCCACGCCGTCGAAGTATGGAAGGGCGCCAGCAAGATCGCCATCTTTGAACCGCGGTGCCAACCTGGACCCCCCCCCGCACGAGGCGATGGTTGGAGTGACGGAGTCGTCCAAACTCGTTGCAGGCAGGGAGCCGAGCATCGCGCGTCCCTGCGGATCGGCAATCCTGATTCGCGAGCCGTGCGTTCGACTTCGTCGACGCCACCGGCACGACAGGTGAATTCCGATGCGCTCTCAATCGAGCCGCCGTGCGCAATGGAGCGTTCGAGGTCCGCGATAGCCACTCGGCCCAGAGGTCCTTTTTCGCACGCCCTGGAAAAGCCGATGTCGCTTTGCCTTCGGCGCACTTTCCACGATACTCGATCTCAGCAAGCAGCGTCGGCTCGACCCATATTCCCTTGTGATCGATCGCTTCGCGGAAGGTTGCTTCTTTCGAAGCAGCGGCTTCAGGCGTTTGGACACCTTGTCACAGCCGTGGTCGACCTTGCCGGCATAGATCAGCTCATTTCCTTTGCGCCGACCGAGTTAGACGCTGTCCTAACCGGGCGGCCGGCAAAAAGGATCTCGGGAAGCTTAACCCATGTGGTCGAGGACCGGCAGCGAAGGCCGACCACGACTGCAACACGAGCAATCCCGTCCGAGAACGCACCAGCGTGCTCCTGGCGGAGCTCAAAAGGGGAGTAAGTCCACGGCAAAACCAAAACGCCGACGCTTTGAGCAGACCGACACTTTGTAGCAGCAAAGCGCTTCAACCGCCTCGATAGCACTTGGAGCACGCTGATACTTACGTCCTCAAGGGAATTGTCAGCCGACAGCGTGACGGCCTTCCAAGGCTGTATTGATATTCTTGCCCGCAAACTGCGCGGGAAGCTGGGATTGAGGCCGCCAACTGGCGGCCTTACTCGGTCCAACTGTAGATGATCTCGTTCTCGGCATTCAGGATGTGGGCCGTGTTCGCCTTTCGCCTTTTCCAAACTGCGAGCAGGCGGACAGCCTCTTTGCGCGTTCCCAGGGGATTGATGGCCCTCATACTGGCTCGGTGAAGCAGGGTCGCTGCGCCGCGCGCATCGGTCGCGTAAATCTCAATCGTGAACTTCACTGCGCGTCCTCAGGTTCGGGAACGACGTGCTGGTCTTTTTCCGAGGACGTGCGGACTCTCCCGACTATAAACGATAGGTTGGGACCTAAGCCGTGTTGCAGGCTCCATCGGTGCGCCCGACACCGCGCAGTCGTGGTCTGGCGATCTGGCCGGCTCGGAAGCCCCGCCTCGGTGCGGCTGTACGCGTCCGCGTTGGCAAGCGTGGTGATGGGAATCCATCCCCCGGTTTATGCGCCGCGAATCCAAATCAGGCCAGGGCGATTTTCAAACCAAGCCACCACCGTTGGAAACGATCTCCAACCGGCCGGAGAATGTCGGGCGCAGACCGGCGGCGTTAACCCCGGAGTGGCAGTGAGTCGGACAGGTTCGAGGCCATGTCGCAGGCTTTCTCGATAGCGGGGCGGCGGGAGCGTTTTTGAGCTTCCTTGGGCAACTGCGTCGCGTCTTCTGCAAGATCAAGATTCAAGAGTTTTCGTTTGTTGGAACGACGCTTTGATGCGCTGTTCCCTTCCGTCCGAGCAAGGCGGGACGCGAGTAGGCGGTCTCATCAGCAACAATGCCGGGGCCGAGCGGCGACAGCTCAACGCGCGGTGACCGATCGTTGCTGTGCGAGCAGAAAACCTAAGTATTCAGTGGGGCATACCAGGGATTATTAGGCCGCGTACTCATAAATCGTGGGTGATGTCCGCTTCGCCCCAACACCGACCGTCTTTGTGCAAGCGCAGCAAATGTCGCGAAGGGCCACTACCGGACCTCCGGCGAGGTCGTGTACGCGGAAGAGGCAGCCGCTAAGGGTCCACGAGAGGCGGTCGGCGACCAGCCGACCTCGTCTTAGTCGATCACCGTCTGACGCGCTGGGGCGACGTCTCGCGCTATTCTTGCTGGTTGGTACACCGATCCAGAGAGGCTGGCTCGCACCGGCCTTTCTGAACAGATTGGACCTGCAGATGTTGGTCAATACTTTTGCTCTTCGAGCTTTGCGACGGCTGCTCTGATAAACTCCAAGACATCAGGGGTGACAGGGAATGTTTGCGCTGTTTGCGGATCCGCCCAGGCATCCTGCTGTATATTCCTGAGTTTCTCCTTCACGTCCTGATTACCGCCAGTGACGGCGGCAGTCAGCTCTTTCCATCTGCTGGCGACCGCAAGTGCAGCAGGTGCCGCTGGGTCCGTTCCCAGCAGAGACTTTGCCTCCGCAATGAGGCGTTCCCAAGCCACGCCATCATAACGCTTCTTGAGCTCTTCCTTGTTGGCTTCGGACAAATGGCGGTCGACAAACGGCGAAATCGTTTTGGCCCAATCTGGGACTTCTCTCGTCATGGCAGTCTCCTTTGTCAGATCGATCAACTCGTCCGCGGACAGGGATTCGCCAAGCGTCAGCTTGGCCCGAGCTTTTCCAATCAAGCGTAGCGCTTGATCGATGGAGTGCTTACGATCGAGCAGGACTGCTTCGTGCAAAGCCAAAAGCCTGTCGAGATCGACGCTTTGGTCATTCAAGATGGCACCGATTTGAGTGAGCTTGAGGCCAAGACGTTTCAACCAAATAACTTGGTGCAGACGAAGCAACTCATTCGGACCGTAGACCCGCCAGCCTACAGCCGTTCTCTGCGCCTGCACCAATCCATGACGCTCAAAGACACGGAGCGCCTTAACGGTGAGGCCGAGGAGGCGGGCTGTTTCGGCAGCAGTTCGAAAATGTGTACGCGCTGTCATCGGCTTCTTTCCACGGACACCGGTTTTGTGGGGGCGGCCCTAAGGTCCGGGTCAAGCGTTGATTGGGCTAAAAGAGACCCGGCGCAGAAGATCCGCCCAGTTGAACAGGCAATCGGTCTATGATTGTACAGCTCGTGCTGCGGCCGCGTGTCGTGGTGCCACAGCGCTTTCGGGCGAAGCATGCCCTCGGACTTGATCCGAGGGTGGACACAAGGATCTCGACCAAAAACAACAGCGCAGCCATCGAATTGGCTTCCGCAACGACGGTCGGCTTCGCACCCAATTCCAAAAAGCGCGATCCACCGCGGTGCGCGTGGGATCCGGCGTCGTCGGCAGTATCAGCGGCGTCCGCTCAGCTCAGCGAGCGGTACGCTATCGATCGCATTGGTCCGGCTACCACGGCGTTCCACATGGAAGAGGAGCTGCCGGTACAGAAGCTTGCGTTGAAGACCCGCGACCTTCTCATCCTCTGGCGATAAAGCGAGATCGATGTTGCCACGCAGCAGGCTCTGCTCGCGCAGATGGCTCGGGCTATCGAAAATTCTCAGCCGAATGTTCGGGTGACGTTTGAGTGTCGACGCCGCGATCCGCCCCGAGAAGAAGCCGGAGAAGGTCGTGGTCAGCCCGAGCGAGACATCGCCTGCGAGACCCTCCCCTGCATTGATCGATTGGCGGACCTGACTGATCTCATTGAGGATCGAGCGGGCGCTCTTATAGAAAATCGCTCCCGCTCGGGTCAACTGCACCCCTTTTGGCTTCTGATCAGGAGCGCCGTTCCAAGTTCCTGCTCCAGATTTGCGATCTGCTGGCTCAAGGGGGGCTGAGCAATATGCAGCAACAAGCGGCGCGCGAAAAACTGCCTGCATCGACGACGCCCACGAAGTAGTACAGCTGCTTTAAGTTCATCCATAACTTCCCGACTTTCGCGCTCACACACGCGCGCTTCGACAACCCTGTATTGCCAAGCAAGCCATAGTCTGCGGAGACTCTGTCGCACCAAATGGGTGACCACGGGCGAACCACCACACCATCGGAAAACGATATGGCCCCGTCATAAATCCATATTACCCTAGGACGGTCATATCTGCTACATGCGCGGAAGTCGGAGCCGGTCTTCCTCGATTTGGAACACTTGAATTGATGCCGGTCCGACGAACGATCCGATCGGCTCAGCCTGCCGGTAGATCGTTGCGAGCCTGTCGGAATGGTACTGCCGGACGTTCGATCTCAAAGTCATCCAGGAGGCAGAACATCTTGACCTTCAGCAAGATTCCGACAGCTTCATGTCCGGGATCCCGACGGACTCAACGTGCGGGTGGGCGATCGTATGCTGGGTTGGCCGGCTTCATTCAGAACGGTTTCAGGATGAAGTGACCCTCCACGACGTGTCGCTGTGCAGCGCGTCTGTGATGGCAGCACAATCAATCGCAACCGACGTCGTGATTAGGATTGTAAAATCTTCCGTCTCCGCTTTGCCAAGATGCCGCCGAAAACCAGTTTTCATTCAGGGAGCAGTCCGTGATGAGAAAGACTACTTTGTTCAAGCAGTACCTGTTTGCAGAAGAAATAATGATGATTCCGGTTGCTCACGATCCGCTCGGAGGAAAAATCATCGAGAAAACCGGATTCAAGGTGGTGGGCTGCGCGGGGTACGCGAACTCTGCGGCCTTGATGGGCGCCCCAGACATAGAACTGCTGACGCTCACCAATATGGTGGATTGTGTGTGGCGGATGTGCGACGCGGTCGATCTGCCGGTTTGGGCCGATGGCGATAACGGTCATGGAAACGTCACCAACGTCCAACTGACCGTCAAGCAAATGGAAAAGGCCGGTGCGGCATCCATCATGTTGGAGGATCAGGTCTCGCCAAAACGTTGCGGCCACATGTCCGGCAAGCATGTGGTGCCGGTCGACGAGTTCATTTCGAAGATCAAGGCCGGTGTCGACGCTCGCAAGGATCAGGATTTCACCGTTCTCGCGCGTACGGACGCAATCGCCATCAACGGTCTCCAGGAAGCCGTCGACCGTGCCTCTAAGGCAATCGAGGCCGGGGCCGACTGGGTTTTTCTTGAGGCTCCCGAGCACATCGATCAGATGCGGCAGATTCCGAAACTCGTATCGAGGCCGACGCTGGCGAACATGATTCCGGGAGGCAGGACGCCAATTCTGCCTGCCGTCGAGTTGCAGGCTATGGGCTTTGCCGCCGTCGTATGGCCGACCGCCTTTACCTACGCCTACGCGAAGCTCGCCACCGAGTTCGCCAACGAACTGTTCCGCACCGGTACGACCTCGTCGCAAGACGATCGTATGATCAAATTCGAACAGTTCAACGATCTGGTCGGCCTGCCCAAGATTCGGGAAGGCGAGGAACGCTACTATTCTCATTTCGAAGATCCACATCTTAGAGGGGCCTAAGATCTCGCTCAAGGACTCGAGATTGGCACGCGACCGGAGGGCGGATCATGGCGGGTTGGCCCGATAAAATCACGGAAGGCGGCAGCCTTACGAAAGGAGAGACAGATGGCCACGAACAAATTGAGATCCTTCTTCGAGGCCCGGGATTTCGTTGCGGCGCCCGGCGTTTTCGACCTTGTCTCGGCAAAGCTCGCCGATCAGACGAACGCAAAAGCGCTCTATATGACGGGATACGGGACGGTCGCTTCCTACCTTGGCTATCCTGACGCCGGTCTGGCTACCTATACCGACATGCTGGATCGGGCGAGGGCAATTGCCGAGGCGACGGGCAAGCCGCTGATCGCCGACGGTGACACGGGCTACGGCGGCCTGCTGAACGTTCATCACACCGTACGCGGCTATGAGAAAGCGGGCGTTGCGATGATTCAGCTCGAAGATCAGCAAACGCCCAAAAAGTGCGGCCACACGCCCAACCGACATATCGTGTCAACGGAGGAGATGGTGAACAAGATCAAGGTCGCCTCTGACGCCCGCTCGTCGAGGGATTTCCTGATCCTGGCACGGACCGATGCGCGCGCCTGTGTGGGCCTCGATGAAGCGATCCGCCGCGCCGAGGCCTATGCCAAGGCCGGCGCCGACGCGATCTTTATCGAGGCCCCGGAATCGGTCGAAGAAATGAAGAAGATCGGTGCATCGGTCGAAGCACCACTAGTCTCCAATCAACTGCATGGCGGCAAAACGCCCATCCTTCCGCAGGCAGAATTGAAGCAGATGGGTTTTGGCGCAGCGATTTATCCGACAGCGGGCCTCTTTGCCGCCGCGAAGGCGCTCGCCATCGTCTATGACGATCATGTAAATGACAGACAGGTGAAAGCTCCGCTCTACCCTTTCCAGGACTTCGTGGAGATGATCGGCTTTCAGAGGGTCTGGGACTTCGAAGAGAAATACGCCAGCCTCCTAGCCATCGAGTCAAAGTCCTGACGCCAGGAAGGGTCCGCCTCTGATCGTCGTCAAGGCCGCCTTCTTCTAGAGGTGTTCACGCCGCATGTCTGTCCGCCGGACTGAAGGCACAACACCGATGATATCCTCTTCTCTAAATCCCCTGTGCTGAGAGTTGGGGATAGGATTACGAATGCGCTCGCTTGGTACGAACTCGGACTTCAGAGAGTAATCACAAAACGGGAGAATGAACGTGTCTGATCTGATTATGAAAGAGCACGGCGCCCACGCTATTGGCAAGGTTACGCATTCTAAAGATGGCAAGTGGGGCGCAACTTTCCTGGTGACCGACCCGGACAGAGGTTTTGAACAGAGAATGGGCCCGGAGTTTTTTGCGTCCGAACACGATGCGAGGGGCTGGCTCTTGCTGCAAGCCGGTCATCGCGGGTTTGCTGACGGAGATTTCGACATCCACATCGAAAGGGTTTCTGACGACTCGGACTAAGAGCACCACGCTCCTGATGGCGCTAGTCTTTCCCTTTTTGGCCCTTGCTCTGTGGTCTGACCGTAGCCCCACGATCCGCCGCCGCACCCGAATTTGCCTTTCCAAAATTGTTCCATATGGCAGGCGTCGCAAATGGCGACCCAGAAATGGACGTCGGCCAGATGTCGGATATGGGGTCAAGAGCGTTGCCTCTTCAATGGAGGGCGAACTGGCGATTTCCGGTCTGCCCCGTTAGCGACCGGGGACGTGTGGCGTTGCAATATGTCGCGACGGGCCACGACAGACCTGAATATTCGCTGCCTTCGCTTCCGGCAAACCTCAAGCTACAAGCGCAACCGTTTTCCCGGCGAACTGAAACAGAGCTGTAATGCGGCCGGCTCAGTTTGACTGCTCAAATTGTATAGCGGGACAGCAGTTTAATGACAGTCACACTGGTGCTCGAGGCGCCAAGCGGCTATTGACATTTTTGGCTGAATGCCACCGTCTGCCTCGATACGGCTCATGCCAGGATGCTCGTCACCCTGCCGTGCTTTGGCATTGACATGAGCCAGCCTACCTTCATGGCCATGGGTGCCACCCTCCACGCCGCTCCCAGTATCCCAACTAGATGATGAACTTCCTTATGCCGATTTCTGCAGTTGCGCGGCTGTTCCATACGCAAATAACCGTCAGCCAATCGTGGTGCTCGCCCAAACACTATTCACTGTCGCAGGCATCAGGGGCGTGTTGCTCGATCGCTCTCAATCCTCGAGCGGCTCCGCGACAAGTTCAGTGGATTGGGCACCGTAGGTCTGATGCGGTGATCGAGCGTAGGAAATGGTCGGATGAGTGGCCTGTTATCACGCCTATTCGTGCTGGTGGCTCTGGCCATGCTGCCGGCAATCGCGGTACAGGCATACAATGAGATCGACCTGCGCCGCACGCGCGAAGTTGAAGTGCAGGATGAAGCGCTCGGCCTCGCCAAGCTCGCCGCCGCTGAGCAGCTGCAGATCGTCCAGGGAGTTCGTCAGGCCCTGATTGCGCTCTCGGAGGTCCCGGCGATAAAGGCGAAGGACTTCCAGGGATGCAACGCTTACCTTTCCAGGATAAGGGAACGGTATCCGGAGTTCATCGTCTTTTTCGTGGTCGACATGGATGGCAGTATTTTCTGCGACTCAAGAAGCGAGCATAAGCCAGTCAACGTCATCTGGCGGCCCTACTTCGCCGGCGCTCTGACAACCGGCAAATTTACAATCGGAGAGTTTGCGATCGGTCGATTGACTGGCCGCAAATCAATTCACTTCGCGCTGCCATTCTACGGCGACGATGGCCGCAGGGGCGGCATCGTCATAGCCGCTCTCAACCTCGATTGGCTCGCTGACTATATCGCGAAAAAGGGTGTTCCGGAGGGAGCCGCACTCGCCATCACGGACCGCAACGGCATCTGCCTCGCTCGCTATCCTGATAATGGCCGGTTCGTCGGCACGAAGCTGCGCGCAGGCAACGACCCGGCACTCTACAGCGGGACCGTGGCGGACTTGGTCGACATTGACGGCGTGCCAAGGATCGTCGGCTTCTCCGCTGTGGAGGGAGATCTTCTTGTCAGCTTCGGCCTCGACAAGGCGAAGGCTTTCACCAAGATCGAACGCCGCACGCAGCGCGGCATGTTTTTCATCGTTCTCAACGCCTTGATTGTGTTGATCCTGACGGCGTGGGGCGCCCAACGGTTTATCCACCGCCCGTTTGCGCAATTGGTTGACGCTGCGAACCGATGGCGGCTCGGCGAATTTGCCCGGCGTGCGGACATCCGGGGCAACTCGGATGTCGCGCGGGTCGCACGCGCGTTCAACGCCATGGCCGATGCGCTGAAGCACCGTGAGGACGAATTGTCAGAAGCGAGGGAGCTGTTCTATCAGAGCCAGAAGATGGAGTCCGTCGGCCAGCTCACCGGTGGCGTCGCGCACGACTTCAACAACCTGCTAACGGTGGTCTCCGCGAACCTCGAACTCATCGAGGTTGGCGACAATATTGGCGAAGCCCGGCATTTCGCTACGGCTGCACTGCGTGCCGTTGATCGGGGGGCAAAGCTGACGGCGCATCTTCTCGCCTTCTCGCGACGGCAGGTATTGAACCCGAAACCGATCAACGCATACCAGCTTGTTTCTGAGTTCGAGGGACTCGTTCACAAAGCCGTCGGGGAAGCATGCCATGTCAAGGTGCAGACTGATGAAAGATTGTGGCAGTGCCATGTGGATCCGGCGCTGCTGGAGACCGCTCTCCTCAACCTGGCCGTGAACGCGCGCGACGCTATGCCAGATGGCGGCGTGCTCGAGATCGAGACGAGGAACGTTGTCGTGGACGAAGGGGCCATGGCGGGGTGCTTACCCGGATCGTACGTCAGGCTGTCGGTCAAGGACACCGGTTGTGGCATGCCCCCCGAGGTGCGGAATCGGGTGTTTGAGCCCTTCTTCACAACCAAGGAAGTCGGCAAGGGTACCGGGCTCGGTCTTAGCATGGTCTACGGCTTTATCCGTCAGACCGGGGGACACATTGCTATCGAAAGCGCACCTGGAAAGGGGACCACAGTCACTCTCTACTTACCCAAAGCCACGGAAAAACCTGATGTTGAGATGGAGAACGTCCAACCTCAGGCGATACCGGCAGGCTCGGAACGAATCCTGATTGTCGAGGATAATGATGAACTTTTGGACCTCACGTCAGCGATGCTGGCTACGTCGGGTTATCAGGTGCGTCGCGCCCGGAATGGCTCGGAAGCACTTCGGATGCTCCAGAGCGAAGAATTTGACTTGTTGTTAAGTGATATCGTGATGCCAAACGGGATTAACGGCATTGAGGTTGCCCGCGAAGCGAGGCGATTGAACAAGGGTATCAAGGTCCTGCTTGCCTCGGGTTACGCGGGAGAGGCTTTAGAACGACATCAAGCGGTGGACGAATTTCCGATTATCGACAAACCGTTCCGCATGTCAGAATTGGCGGGGCGCGTGCGGTCAATCCTGCAAGAAGGTTAAGGTAGTTGCCTGCCGTTGCTTCCTTGCGGCGTGTGGCGCCATCGACAATTCTTACCGAGAGGCCGGCGAAACTGACCTTCTCTTCCTTCACATTTGGCGTAGGTCCCGGACGGGCAGCAGTCGACGAGCCTTGGCCCGCTGCGGGTCAAAAGCGGCGGTCGAGGCAAGCGCTCCCCGACGGGGGGTTTACCGCCGACAGCCGACACCACAACGGTTTAAGCGCTGTTCGGCCTGGGGCCAGCAACGGACTTTGCAACTCTTACGTATTCAAACCGATAGCGATGCTCGGCCGTCTACTTCTTCCGATACTTTCTGATTAGCGAAAAATCTTATTGCTTGTTGCGGCTATCTTGCAGGCCTGTCTACCGGGCAATTTTCTCCAACGCCCTCGCCAGAGCGCCAATCGTTTGAAAACTGACGGCGCCGAGACGCTCTACATCCACGCCCGTTCCGTTCAAACGGTCGGTTGAGCAAACTCCGCGCAACAACACGTAGTCGTGGATCTCTTCTGCGCCGTTCATCCGAGCAGCAATTATCAGATCAATGCTCGACTTGCGTCGCAGTCTTAAGATCCATCGCGGTTTTGAAACGTTAGCTTTGGAGCACTGAAGCATATAAAACTGTGCAGTGAGTTTGCCGTTCACAACATAATGCCTCGCCCAGAAATCAAACTGAGCGGTCAAACCAAGTCGATGCATCTCAGCGAGAAATACCGAAAGAAAGGCCCTGCGCTTGAGCGACGTTCTGCGCTTGGCAGCCACATTGCCGAACTTCTTCTTTGGACGATAATCTATCAGTTCGTAAGCGTGAACGAGACTGCCGAAGCGGCTTTTGTAGCTTTGAACTCGAGGCGTCGAGTCTGCGCCATTAATGATCTTGCTGTTTAACGACCCTTTAGCCTTCAAAAGACGGCTAAGATTGTCGAGCATGCATTGATCAGACTTGCGCCTCGTGAGTTCGGCAAACCTGCTTTGTGCAGCCAGGAACAGGGCCGGATCGACCACGGCTTCGAAAGCGTTAGCCGAACGTATCCATACCTCTGGAGGGTTCTTCGTCGATTTCGACTTCAGCTTGCTGGAGGTGCGATTGTAGACATTTTGCCCCATGTACTTTTCATTGCAGAGCATTCTCGATATCGTATTGCGGTTCCAAGCGCGGCCGCATTGGTTGACGCTCCCCTCCTCATTCAGTTCCTTCGCTATCTCAACTTCGTTCTTTCCTTCGACCGCAAATGACTTGAACATGCGTCTAACCACACCAACTTCAGCTGCTGGTCCTGGCTTAAGAACGACACGATCTGATTGAATGAATTTTCGCTCTCCGTCGGCCAGAATGACTCTCTCGCAGCCGGTTGCGTCAACTAGCACTCGCCTCAAGCCGTATCCGGCTGGGGCTCCCTGCCAAAAGCCGCGGCGACTGAGCGTACAATGTCCAGCAAAGACCTTGATCGACAATCGACGGCTATAGTCCGCCGCCTCGCCCCGTTGAAGAGCCTTTATGAGTACAGAGACCAGGCTCCCGTCATTCTTAAAATCTTCAGCACAATAGATCACAGGAACGCCAGACTTCTTGCAGAGATATTCGTAGTAGGCGCTTTCGTCGACATCCTGAAAGCGCCCCCAGCGACTCACGTCGTAAACAAGAACAACACCGAAATTCGCTTTGCCGGCCTCTACGTCACTGAGCAGAAGTTTGAGGCCGGGCCTGTCATTTAGTTGTAACCCGCTGCGAGCCTCGTCGGAGTAGGTTCGTACAATCTCGATGTTGTGAGCGGCCGCATACGCAGCGATCGCTTCTGCTTGGTTCAACGTCGAGTAGTCTTGCTCGTCCGTAGACATACGCACGTACTGCGCAGCCCTTAATGTTGCGGAGACACCATCGTGCATGACCGGCCCTCCTTGAGGTTGCGATATCGCTTGACAAGATCACCGAGACTTCATGGAGAATTGAGTATTTTTGTACATGAGATGCTGGAAACTCGCGACTGCGAATTAGCAGATCCATTGGCGGAGCACTCTGATCGCTTATCCGCCGGTGACTAACAACGCCTTCCTCACCGCCAATTATCGCGCTTCGAGTCTGCTCCGAGAGTGGCTTGCATGCCACGTCTGCGATGGGTCTTGGCCGTGTAAAAACGGCCTTACAGGCCGTCAGTCTTGAAGCCAAAACTGGGCCGGCCTCAGGCCGCGATCGCGGCGATCAGCGGCCTGATCCCGAGGATATTCATTGCTCGGGTCAGATTATAGGCCAGAACCGAGAGGGCCATCTCGGCGGCTACCTTTGGGAGGGTTTTGGTCAGGAAGTGCGTCGCTCCCATGCGTGCCTTCATCGTGCCGAATGGATGCTCGACAGTCTCGCGACGAAGGCGCATAGCGAGCGGGTTCGCATCGAGCCGCTGCTGCACGGCGTCGAGCAGATCCTCGTGCTCCCATCGCGTGATCCGTCGCTCTGACCCGGGCGTGCACTGGGGTTTGATCGAACAATTCTTACAGGCGTTGGTCCAGTAGCGCCGCAGCATCTTGTCGGCTTCTTCGTTTGTATAGCGATACGGCAATCGCTCCCCGGCCGGACAACGATAGGCATCTTCCTCCGGCAAATAGACAAAGTCCTGCTTACCGAAGCGTCCGTCCGACTTGGCGCCCGAAGTCATCGGCTTGGGCAGAGTTACCGTGATGCCGGCCTCGTGGCAGGCGAGGATCTCTGGGCTGCTGAAGTAGCCGCGATCGGCAACGGCCTCGAGCGTCTCAGTCTTCAGAACAGCCTTCGCCTGCCTGGCCATATTGGCAAGTTGTGCCCGATCTGAGCCGCTGTTCGTCACCTCATGCGCGATGATCAGGTGATGGTCGGTATCGACGGCGACTTGGACATTGTAGCCGACAACGCCGGATCCGCGGCCACTGGTTGCCATCGAACGGCTATCCGGATCGGTCAGGGAGATTTGCTGATCCGGCGAAGCAAGCATCCGCTTCTCGTAGGCAGCAAGCTTGTCCATCTCCCCCTTCAGCTTCGTCAGCTTCTCGGTAAGCCTCGTCACCTTCGCCGCCAGCGCCTCGCTCGGCTCCTGTCGGTCGGCCGTGTCGAGTTGGCTCAGATAGCGCGCGACGCTCTCCTCCAACTGAGCACGCCGCCGCTCCACCTTCGCGCGCGTGAAGTTCCTGTCCCGGTTGTTCACGGCCTTGAACTTGCTCCCATCGATGGCGACGCTCGCCGTCGTGAGAAGACCCATCCCGCGGCAGAGCTCGACAAAGCGCGCACAGACCTTACGCAGCCCCAGGCTATTGTCCTTGCGGAAGTCCGCGATCGTCTTGTGATCGGGAGCAAGCCGACCCAGCAACCACATCACCTCGATGTTGCGTCCGGCCTCTCGTTCCAGCCGCCGGCTTGACTGCACCCGGTTCAGATAGCCGTAGATGTAAAGCTTCAGGAGAACCGAGGGGTGATACGACGGCCGGCCAGTCGCCGCCGGCGTAACTCCCCCGAAGCACATCTCGGCCAGATCAAGCGCATCGACAAACTCGTCGATCGCGCGAACAGGGTTGTTCTCGTCAATGAAATCATCGAGGCATTCAGGCAACAGCGTCCGTTGCCCACGATCCGCCTTCTCAACGAAGCGCCTCATCAATTCCCCCCAAGAATCACGGGAGAATCATAACAGCGGCGCTATGTTTTCACACAGCCAGGGTCACTCGCGTCATTTTCGGCCCGTTCGCCCGATGTCTGCTTATACCCTGACAGCGGCGGAATAGCGGACATCCTGCAACCGCTGCTTAGGGCCGATTCCGTTGAAAAAGGGCGGCAGTAATCGGATATATTGGCGCCAGCGCGATCCGGCCCAACGGCTGTGCGGTTTCTATGCCGGCCCCAAGGTGGGCATCGGGATCAGCTTGGCCATCTTGCGAAGGTTCTGGGCGGTGGCTGCGAGGGTGAACTCGTCGCGCGCGCCGTTTGGGCCTCGTAAGCGCAAACGGTCGAGTTTGAGAATGCGCTTGAGGTGCGCGAACAGCATCTCGATCTTCTTG
>Ga0081540_1001762_pt1 | contig 18200 bp, 19 predicted proteins | sample TabmetS2T1R1_FD_71024 | JGI IMG/M metagenome (GOLD analysis project Ga0081540, IMG submission 71024) | Tabebuia heterophylla rhizosphere microbial communities from the University of Puerto Rico - S2T1R1 | ecosystem: Host-associated > Plants > Roots > Rhizosphere ... | reverse complement strand
CCCGCTGCCGGGGCATCAGGCGGTGCAGGATCCGGGCCAGCCGCACCGCCTCGTCGATCAGCTCGGGGCGCGTCAGTGCGGGCCCGCCGGTCGCGGCGTACCCCTCGGTGAAGATCAGGTAGATCACCCGGAGCACCGCGGGAAGCCGTACCGGCAGCTCGTGGCCCCGGGGCACGCGGAACGGGATCCGCGCCTCGCGGATCTTACGCTTCGCCCGCACCAGCCGCTGGGCCATGGTGGCGTTCGGGGTGAGGAACGCGCGGGCGACCTCCGGCGTGGTGAGGCCGCCGAGGCAGTTCAACGTCAGCGCGGTCTGCGCTTCGAGGGCCAGCGCCGGGTGGCAGCAGGTGAAGAAGAGATGCAGCCGCTCGTCCGGCAGGTCGTCCGAATCGGCCCAGCCCGGATCCGGATCGGGCGGTGGCGGCTCGTACCGGTCGGCCTCCACCTGCAGCAGGGCCAGCTTCGCGGCCAGCACCTTGTCCCGGCGCAACAGGTCGACCGCCCGGTGGCGGGCCGTGGTCAGCAGCCACGCCGCCGGGCGGTTGGGCACCCCGTCCCGCGGCCACCGCTGCAACGCCATCGCGACGGCGTCCGCGGCGACCTCCTCGGCCAGGTCAAGGTCGCCGAGGGTACGGACGAGCGACGCCAGCAGCCGTCCCCACTCCTCGCGGAAGACGGCCTCGACCGAGTCGGCCGCCGTACCCATCGGTGACCCCCCCCCGACGTCAGGACGCGCTGTCGAACTCCATGATCGGCCGCACCTCGATCGATCCGTACTTCGCACCCGGGCACTTCGCCGCCCAGTCGATCGCCGCGTCCAGGTTGGGCACGTCGAGCAGGTAGTAGCCGCCGAGCACCTCCCGGGTCTCGGCGAACGGCCCGTCGGTGACCACGCGCTCGCCGTCCTTGACCCGTACGGTGGTCGCCGTCTTGCTGTCCTGCAGCGCGTCGCCGCCGGAGCTCGCCCCGGCCTGGGTGATCGCGTTGGTGTACGCCCAGTACTCGTTCATCACCTGCTCGGCCTCGGCCGGGTCGGGCGCCGAGGTGGGTTCCTCGCTGTAGATCAGCAACAGGTAACGCATGATGGTCTCCCTCACGTCGGGTGGGCCGCCGATCGGCCGCTTCCACCGTGACGACGATCGGGCACGGCGTTATCGACAGCTCCTGCAAGAATTTTTCTACCGGATCGGCGCCGGCCACGGGACCCATCCGAAACCAAGCGTGGGTACGCCTGACGGCAACGCGCGGGCGTCACGCGAATTCCGCCCGGTGCTCGCGAAGGAAGTCGGCCACCGTGCGCGGCGGATGGCCGGTGATCTGTTGGAAGGTGTCGGTCGCGTAGTCGTTCTCGCCGGCGATGATCGCCCACTCGCGCGCGATGAGCAGCTCAGCCTCCCCGGCCGGCACCCCGGCGCCGGTGAGGTGCTCGAGGAATTGTCGCTCGGCCGCGATCCGGAAGGTGACGGGCTGGCCGAGCTCCGCCGACAGCAGCTCGAGCGCCTCAGGCCACGACATGGCGACCGGTCCTGTCAGCTCGTGGTGCGCGCCCCAGAGCGCCGGGTCGGTGACCACGCGCACCCCGGCCTCGGCCGCGTCGCGATGGTCGATCAGGGCCATGCGGCCGCTGTCAGCAAGGCCGGTCCATGTGCGCGAGGCGCGGACCTCGGGCGCCGCGACGAGCAGCGACGCCGAGAAGATCGCGGGCCGGATCGTCGAGTACGGCAATCCGGTCGAGGAAGCGAACTGGTCGATGCTGTGGTGGGCTCGCTGGTTGATCCCCAGTGAGTCCGCCGAGGTGTTGAGCACCGCCAGGCGGGTGAGCTGCTCGACCGAGGAGATTCTGGCGGCAACGTTGATGACGATCCGCTGTACGACGCCCTCGATCCCGATGGATCCCATCGCGAGAAACACCGTGCGGGTCCCCTCGAGTGCGTCGGCAAGGTCGCGGGGGTCGTCCAGGCGCGTACGCCGGATGTGCAGCCCGTTGGGTTCACCGAAGACTCGCCGGGCCTTCTCCGGGTCGCGAACGAGCGCGGCGACTGCATCACCGCGCTCGAGCAGGCCGCGGACGATCTCGCTGCCGACGCGGCCGGTGGCGCCGATCACTGCGGTGGTCATCGGGTCCCTTTCGGTAGGGGTCTTCTACCTGGCGCGACGGCTCACCCCGCGTCCGGTCCGGTCCGGCGGAGAGGCTCAGTCCCCGGAGCGCGTCGCCTGGACGGTGAAGAGGCGACGGAAGGGCCCAGCCGGAGGACCGATCTCCCCGAGCTGGACGTAGGACTTCGGTGTGATCTCGCTGTAGGACTCGCGGAAGAGCAGCACGCTCCCATCCCGCTGGTGCTCGAGCTCCTCGATCAGCAAGCGCCTGCCATCCCAGTGGATGCGGATGTCGTCGAGGGAAGCCTTCGGGTCGCAGGTCCGTGAGCTCCGGTTGGTGCACAGCAGGCCCGAGAAAGTCTGGCTCTTCTCGTCCCACCAGATGAGCCCGAGCAGCTTCACGTCCATGCTGCTGACGGGCAGATGCTCGTCCTCGAGCAGCACGCGGCTGTCGGCCGCGGTGTACCAGCGTGCCGTGCCTGTCGACCGGGTCGAGGATGCGCCCTGCTGTGGTGGCTCGGAACGAATGGCGAGGATCCAGGACCCGGAGAGTGCGGCGACGAGGCCTTTGAAGCCTCCCGCCGCGGTCGGCGCCGAGGAGGTCCCGGGACTGCCCGCATCGGCAGCGCGAGCGTCCGGGAACGGAAGCGCGAGCATCGATACCACCACGGCGGTTCCTGCGAGATGCCGCACCATGGGTTCTCCTGGAAACTGGCCGCCAGAGTTCCGCTTCGAGCCCTGGCCATTTCGTGCAGGCCTCCACGCCGCGGTCAAGCGTCGCGCGGCTGGGGCTCGGGCAACTCCGCTGCGGCTGGCCAGCGACGTCCTAGGGGGCGCCGAGCTTCGGATCGCATCGAGCGGCCCGGGACCCCGTTCCGGCGCGGCGCGGGACGCGGGGCAGCAGCATCCCGACCTGCTCGCGGTAGGCCCGGTAGCGGGGGCCGAACTGGGCGATGAGGTCGCGTTCCTCGAACGCGACGCCCACCAGGATGTACGCCGTCGCGAGCACGGCGAAGAGCAGGTGCCCGGCGGTCATCACCGGGCTCGCCCAGAAGCCGAGCAGGAACCCGAGGTAGAGTGGGTGCCGCACCCATCGGTAGAGCAGCGGGGTCGAGAACCGCGGTTCCGGAACCTGCTGCCCGCGCAGCCGCGCCCAGACCTGCCGGAGCCCGAAGAGCTCGAAGTGATTGATCAGGCAGGTGCTGACGAACGCCACGACCCACCCGGCCCAGAACACGAGGTGGATCACCGTGACGGCGAATGGGCGTTCCACGGCCCACACGACGGGATGCGGGATGGGCCGCCACTGCCAGATCAGCAGAGCGACGCAGGCGGTGGAGGCGAGCACGAAGGTGCTCCGCTCGATGGACGTGGGAATGATTCGCGTCCAGCTTTCCTTGAACGACTTGCGGGCCATGACGCTGTGCTGGAGCCCGAAGAGCAGGAAGAGTCCGACGTCGACCAGCAACGCCTCGGCGAGCGAGGACGACGGACCGCCATCGACGTGCCTCGGGACCAGGAAATTTCCCGAGAAGCCGATCAGGTACAAGAACGTCCCCACGAAACACACGTAGACCACGAGCCCGTAGAGGGCCCCAAGCCAAGCCTTCATGCGCCGGGTCATCGGACCCACCCGCGGTTCTCCAGGACCAGCGCGATCTGGCGGGCCGCACGGGCCGCGCCGTCCGTCTCCACCGGCCGATAGTTCACCGGCGCGTGCATGGCCGCGAGCGCGCGATCGGCGAGCGTCTCGGGCGTGAGCCCATCGTAGGGCACCGAGCGATCCGCGCCGTAGTTGGCCAGCCGCCGGCGAACGTGGACGCACTGCTCGAAGTGCCGTCGCAGCGGGAAGCTCAGGAATGGTCGTCCGGTCGCGACCAGCTCCATGCAGCTGCTGAGCCCCCCCTGTACCAGCGCCAGGTCGCTGCAGGCGAGGTGCTCGAAGAGGCGGTGCACGTACGGCCGAACCTCCAGGCCCTCGTGTCGCGGGAGCGCGTCCGCCGAGAGGCGCGGTCCGGCGACGAGGATCATCCGGAGCTCGGGAACCTGCGCCTTCATCAGCGGGAACGCGCGGGCGATCTTCTGGAGGAGGTGACCTCCGACGCCCGTTCCGCCGACCGCGGCGATCACCACCTTCTCCCGGCGGGAGTAGCCGAGCCGCTCACGCAGGCGCTCGGTGTCGGCCAGCTCGGCCGGATCGAAGGGGAGGGCGTATCCCGAGTAGGTGAAGTTCCGGTCGGTCCAGGCCCGGATGCTCGGAAGGCCCGGGCCGAAGGGGGCCTCGGTGACGTCCTCCGGATTTCCCACGAAGATCGCCGCGTCCCGCAGGTGCGGGAAGCGCGCCACGTGCTCGATGTCGTCGGCGTTCCGATCGGCACAGAGATGCGCCTCGCGCGCGTCGTCCTCCATGGGCAGACAGCCCACGAAGTCGGTGAGGAAGACGAACGGCTGCCGCTTCAGCTCCGGGTTCTCGTGGTAGTGGTAGTCGACGTCCCAGGCCTCGTCGCCGATCACCAGGTCGTAGTGCTCGGCCTCGACCAGGTCGAGGAAGGTCATGAAGTTGTGGACCAGGATCTCGTCCATGGTCCGCAGCGCGAAGAAGGCCGAGAGGTCGTGCTCTCCCGCGACCTCCTCGAAGTGCTTGCTCTCGTTCGCCAGGCGGCGGGTGATGGGGTGGACGGTCTCGCCCTCCGCCTCGAGGTAGCGCGACGCCGGATCCACGGTGAACCAGTCAATGGCCAGGTCCGGCTGGAGCTTGCGGAGCTCCCGGGCGATCGCCAGGTCGCGCTGGACGTGGCCGAGGCCGATGGGGCTGGAGATGAACAGCGCCCGCCGGGGCCGGCGCATCGCTCGGGTCCAGGTCGTTCGCTCCGGCGGGCCACGGACGAAGTCGCGGACCGCCCGGTTGAAGACCACCGGATCGCGTGCCGCGGTGATGTGTCCTCCGCCCCCGATGGTGAGAAGACGCGCATCGGGCACCATCTCGTGGAGGGCCAGCCCGGCGCGGTAGGGCACCCGCCGGTCCTCGTCGCCGTGGATCACCAGGGTGGGGCAGCGGATGCGGCGTGCGAGCTCGCTGACGTCGTTTCCCAGCCAGCCTTCCCGGCACATCGCCACGACCTCGCCGGTGCTCGCCCATCCGAAGCGGATGCCGTCCTCCAGCGGCTTGGTCGAGTGCGGCTCCGTGAAGCAGGTCTCGAGGAACCATGTCAGGTAGCCCGGCCAGTCGTCGCGCATGCGCTGCTGCTCGGCCTGCATGGCGGCGACGAACTTCGGATTCTCGAGGCGCGCCTCGGCGTATCCCCCGGCGACGATGACCCGCCGCACACGTTCGGGCTGTTCGGCGGCCAGTCGCAACGCGGTCATGGTCGTGGCGGACAGGCCCACCACCGCGAGCTGGTCGGCGCCGACGGCATCGAGGACGGCCAGGAAGTCGCGATAGTACTCGTCGAACGAATATGCGCCCGGATCCTCGGGGCGATCCGAGCGACCGTTCCCCCGACCGTCCATGGTGACGACCCGGAAGTGATGCGAGAGGTACGGGACGGTCGCCTTCAGGCATCCCGAGTGCGTGATCTGGAAGATGGGCGCGAAGGCGATCCACGGACCCTCCGTGCCCCACACCGCGAACCAGCTCTTCACCCCGGCGCGCTCCACGAATCCTTCGCGCACCGGACGGACCGTCTCGAACGGATGGGGCACTCCCTCGGGAAGTCGACCGGCCGGAGGCAGATTCCCGCCCAGGAGGCGGAAGCTCTCGGGCAGAGGCGAGCTCATGAGCGCCTCCGTCCCCGGGAAGCCCGCGCAGGTTTCTTCGCCACGCGCGCGTCGAGCAGCTCCAGGAGGGACTGCATCGCGTCGAGCGCCGCACCGTGGGGCGCCAGCTCCTCGCTCGCACCGAGGAGATCCGCGAACTCCATTCCCAGCCAGAACTCGGAGACCCAGGTGGAGATGGCCTCGGGAGTGACGAACCGGGGTAGCTTCCCCCCCGAGGCCTCGAAGGCCGCGACTGCCTCGCGCACGCCGCCGAGCACCACCGCCTTCCAGGCGCCGATGAGGACGAGGAACTTCTCCCGGAGCTCGGGATTGGAGAAGCTGGCGGCGAACAGCTCGGCCTGCACCCGGACGAAGCCCGAGGCGAGGTCGTCGGCGTAGAAGCGCCTCGCCTCGGCCCACTTCTCGGCGAAGCTGCGAGGCTCGCCGTACATCCGCTGCTGGCGCGCGATCAGCTGCCGGTTCGCCTCGTCGAGCACGGCGATCACCAGCTGGTCCTTGGTGCGGAAGTGGTAGTTGATGAGGGCGTGGTTCACGCCGGCGTCACGGGCGATCTCCCGGACGCTGAGCGCCGCGTACCCGTCGCTGGCCAGACGCCGGAAGGCGGCCTCGAGGATCTTCGCCTTCGTCTCGCCCAGGTCCTCGACAGGAAGGAGGCGCGGGGTCTCCGCGGATCTCGCCATGGCAGCCCTCGCTTGAACAGTCGGTTTAAACGACTGTTCAAACATCGATCGAAAGCAAGGCGCCCGTCAAGGGGGGGGGCCGGCGCCCTACCCCTGGCCGAGCGCCAGGAGGACCTCGGGGACTCCGCCCGCGTCCCCGGGATCCGCCTGGGCCACCCTGCGGAACCCGCACTTCTCGAGGACCCGGATCGACCCGAGGTTGTGGGCAGCGACCCAGGCGTGGATTGGACGGGTCGGCACGAGCACGAGGAACTCCGAGAGCGCCTCCGTCGCGATGCCCTTGCCCCAGTGCTCGCGACCGATCCAGTAGGCGACGAGGCGCTTGCCGTCCTGTTCCCAGCTGCCGATGTACCCGGCGACCCCGCCGCCAGCGACGATCGTGCGGGTCACGTTCTCGGCTCGGAGAACGTTCGTGCGCCAGTGGGTGAGGAAGGCATCGCGTTCTCGCGACGAGAACGCGGCCATGCGCAGCGCGACCTCGTCCCGCTGGTGCTCGAAGAAGATCGGGAGGTCTTCTTCCGTGACATGACGCAGGATCACCAAGCGAGCCGGACCTTACTACTGGGGCTTCTTGGCGGGGCTTCCACCCGCGCGCTGGAAGACCCGATACAGGAGGCCGTCCTCCTCGTGAGCTGGGTGGGACCTCCGCCCGAGCAACAGCACGAGGGCGAGAAGCACGACCACCACCAGCGTCCACACCCACCACAGCCCGTACCAGGGTGGACGGCGCCGAAGTCGCGGCTCGAGATCGGGAGTGGCACGCACGCGGCAGACGGTAAGCACCGCACCTGGCTCCGCCGAGTCCGATCGGCTGCTCAGGTGATCCCCTGAGCCCGGTTGGCTGCCCTGCCTTCACTCCAGTCGGGCGAGCCGCACGGCTTCGCGGCGCGGCCTCGAATGTCCGCACTGTCCTCTTCGAGGTGGTGCCCCGAGATTCGAAGGCGACGACGGGAGGGCCGGCCCGTGTTCGAAGACCTCGGCGACTGGCAGGTCCATGCCGTTCGTGGGGGGATCATCCAGAGCACCGGGTACTTCCCCCAGATGTACCCGGCTGACGCCGTCACGGTTCTCGCCTCGTGCGTCCGGCGCAAGTTCGGCAGTGGAGCCTTCACGCAGTGGGCGTTTCACTGTGTCGCCCGGGGCATCGACGGCCGACCGCTTCGGACGCTCGTCTATGCGATCGGCGACGCCGGAAGCCCCGTGCTTCTCATCGACTCCAGACACGCTGACGCCCGCGGAAGCAAGCCTCCCTTCGTCGTCTAGGGCGCGGCTCCCTCGATGCCGTCAGGGTCGAGGCTACGGCCTCAGGATCCAGTGCGAGTGACCTTCGAGCCCGGCGGGGGGGCGGAAAAGGCCAGCGTGGGTCTCCTCGGCGAGTCGGCCGCTGGTCTCCGGACGTCTCCCGCCTCCGCCTCCCGCGCCCGGTACGGCCCGAGGGCTGCTTTCAGCACGCGACGGGCGAGCGCCTCGAGACCCGGTGCTCCGGCCTGGGCTCCCTGGCACCAGGCGTGGAGCTGCTCCAGCCGCGTCGCGTCCTCAGAGGAACGCACGGACCGAGCGGCGCGACCCATGATCGACACCGCTTCGCAGACCGCGCGGGACGGCTCGCGCAACCCGAGCGCGGTGCGCCACGAGGCTCCTGCGTCCGCGTCCGCCAGCACGCTGTCGATGAGGTGGGGACCGCACGCGACCGCCTCGGCGAGCGCCTGCGCCCAGCCGGTGAGGAGTGTGACCTCGTCGATCTCCAGTGGGCGGGTCGCGGGCCTCTGCGGCGGGGCTGCCGGCTGCGTGACCGTAGTGCCTGCCCTGACCTGGTGGACGGCGACGTCGAAGTACTCCGTCGCGTTGTCGACCCGGTGGCGCCCGTCCGCGGTGCGCCTTGCCGTCCGCCCTCCGCAGAGGGTGAGGAGGACTCCCTGCGCGCCGCTCTCCAGCTTGATCTCGCGGAACCCTCGCTCGGGGTCCTTCCGCAACGCGATCACCGGTGCCGAGTCCCGACCATGGGGACGGCACCGTTGCACCATCCCCAGCGAGGTCAACGTCAGCACCGCCGAGCCCGGATCGTCGGCCAGCACGCTCGCGTAACGCGCTGCCCAGCGCGAGCTCAGCTGCGGTCCATCGAGCAGCGGGGTGAAGACGCAGGTCGGACCGACGGAGCGGACGACCTCGACGACGCTGTCGATCTGAGCGAGGTCCTCGCAGACGAGGCAGGCCATCGTGACCTCGTCACCCATCTCGAGGAAATGCACCGTCCGGCGAGGGACGTCCGTCGCCTCCCACCAGCGAACGCCCGGGTGGAGCGCACCTCCCAGGTGGTACTGGAGGATCTGCCCCTCGTCCAGGGACCACCGATGGTGCTTGTTCTGCCGGATGTGGAACCACCGCTCTCGCGACGTCTCCGGCGAGCTGCCTTTCTCCAGCCTCGGGTTCACGCCGATGTGGACCCAGTTTCGCGGGAGCCGTCCGTTCAGGGAGGCCCGCTCCCGGACTCCGGTCATCAGAACTGCCACGCCATGCCGATCCAGCAGCGCCTCGATGGCGTCGACGTCGCTCTCCTCGACGGCGCTCTCCGGCAACATGACGCCATCCACGCTGTCGACCTCGTCCTTGGCGGCGTCGATCATCCGACCCAGCAGATCGAGGTCGAGCTTCTCGGAGGGGGCGAACTCGAAGAGGCCGTAGGGCTCGTCCGTGAGCCGCTTCACCGAGCCTTCGAGGGGATGGAAGTCGGACTCGCGCACCCGGAGCGGCCAGGGCAGGAGGAGAAGGTTTGCGTGCCGGGCCATCGGACCCGACCCCGTGCGGCGGACCGGAAGCTTGTGCCACCGGACCTCGACGCCGGGCTCATGCAGACAGACGTAGCGAGAGAACGCACGAATCGAGGTTCCGTTGATCGCAGTGCTGACCTTGGGCAGCACGCGCAGGAGATGGGAAGGGATCCGGGTCAGCGAGCCGGTTCTCGCCAGCAGCTCGCGCGCTCGTGCCCGGTAGAGGCAGCCCTTGGCGTCGCAGTCGAGCGGGAACCCAAGCCCGGCGCAGGCCTCGTCCGCGATCGCGTGGAGCGTCAGGAGGGCCTCGCAGACTCTCGGAGCGAGCCCATCCGTCAGGTACGCGAGGGGAGTCGTGGCTCGCTCACGCAACGCGCTCCACTCCTCGACGAGGAGGTGAGGAAGGTGGCCCTGCTGAGTGTCGAGCCAGCTGCTCCACTGCTGGCCTGCCTCGGTGACCGCTCCGGGCCAGTCGGCGAAGCGGCGGGGCGGCCAGGCGAGTCCGGCGTTCGGAGACAGGGCGAACCGGTAGGCCTCCGACCGTTCGAGGATGACGTTCGTGACGGCGAACATGTCCGCCGGCCAGTCGAGGAACTGGCCGTCGAGTGGCCTTCCGGCCACCGCCGACCAGGTCGAAGCCAGCGTCGGCTCTTCGCCTCGGGAATCGATGGTGGCCACCGCGGGGTCCCTCAGGACTCGACCCAGTCGACGAAGGATGCGGCCAGGCTCGCACGCCGGGCCCTCGCTCCGTCGTAGAAATCCGACCAGCTGGCGATTCTCCCGTTCTCGACGCGTACGCTCGAGATGCCGGCCACCACGATCGGTAGATGGAGCTGGCGCCAGAAGACGACGTTCTCCGTTCCGGTGAGTCTCCACTCGGCGATCACCTGTTCCCCGATCTCGAGGACGGAGGTCACCTCCACGGTGGCATCCGGGCAGAGCTCCAGCGCTCTCTCGAAGTACTCACCCAGACGGCGCCGGTCCGTGAAGGTGAGGCCGAGGGCGTGATCCTCGAAGATGAAGCGGTCGGCGAACAGCGCGACGGCCTCGGCAACTCTTCCGTTGCTCAGATCGGCCAGCGCCGTTCGAACGATGTGTGCGGGGTCGCGGGTGGGTGCTGCATCGGTGTTCTCTGGTCGGAGCGAATTCAGTTGGCTCATGGTGTCTGAGTCCTACGGACGCGTCGCCGGCGTCGCGTGCCTGATCCGCCGAACTTCCTGCCCATTCTTCTGAGACCCGGGGACGCTGCAGCCTGCAACCCGACGGGTGTTGCGAGCGCGATGACATCCTCGCCGCGTTCGTAGCGCCGACGGCAACAACGACCCGGTGCGACGCGCGTCGCTCCCTCTGAAGCGCCAGCGTGGCACCTGGAGTGCATCGTGCGACCCCTCCGCTCGCCGCAGTCGAGCGTCGTCGCCATGAGGAGCAAGTCGATGCAGTGGAAGCCTGGTGTGTCGGACCGCGCAGGCGGTGGTCGGATGAGGGAAGGTGATGCGGACGAGCAGGCCAGCCGACGGATCGCGGAGCTGGGTGATCTCCTCCGGCAACTGATCCCACACGACGGTGAGCACCCCACGGCGATCTCGTCGTTGTGGTTGATCCGTCATTCGTCACCCGGGACGAATCGCGACAGCGTCCTCTCTCCCGCGGCCTGCTTCACCGTCCAGGGCCGAGCAGAGCTGGTCCTCGGGGAGGAAGCGCGGTCCCATGGTGCCGGACAGCAGGTCGTCTGCACCGGCGAGCTTCCGGTCGCCGGACGGATCGTGGAAGGAACCCGCGCGGTGCCCTATCTCGGGCTGCGCGTCCGGCTCGATCGCGGAACGCTGCGCTCACTGATCGAGGAGGCCGGGCTGGAGGATCCGGTCGTCGACGCGGCGGAGCCGGCCGTTCTCGTGTCCCGGACCCACTCGACTCTGCTCGACACTCTGCTGCGGTTCGTCCGGCTGCTCCGATCGCCCTCAGAGATCCAGGTGCTCGCGCCGATGATCGAGCGCGAGCTCCTCTTCCGCCTGCTCCTGGAGGACACCGGCGGAGCGCTGCACCGCCTGGCGCGCGAGGACCGGCACCCCGAGGCGATCGATGCGGCGATCGGGTGGCTGCGAACGCACTTCCGGGAGGCCTTTCGAGTCGACGACCTGGCCCGGCGGACGGGGATGAGCATCTCCAGCTTTCATCAGTGGTTTCGTGGCGTCACCGGGATGAGCCCGCTCCAGTTCCAGAAGCAGCTCCGCCTCGAGGAGGCGCGAAGGATCCTGAGGAACGAGGGCCGGGACGTCGGAACCGTGAGCCGCTGGGTGGGCTACGAGAGCTCCTCGCAGTTCAGCCGCGAGTACCGGCGGCTGTTCGGCAATCCTCCGGCTCGCGAGATCCGGCTGCTCAGGCAGCGCGTGGCCTCCGGAACAGGCGCGCAGAGCGCGATTCGCTAGCCCGGCAGGAGCTGCTGGCCCCCGTCGACGTCGTAGGTCGCTCCGGTGAGCGCGGTGTTGGTCATGAGATGCACCGCGAGCCGGGCGACATCGGCCGGTCCGACGACCCTCCGGATCGGAAGCGTCTCGCGGAGCTGCGCCCGCCGCGCCTCGAGCTGGTCGCCGAGGATCGTCGCGGAGAGGCCCGTGTCGACGAAGCCGGCGGCGATGAGGTTGACCCGCACCGGGGCGATCTCCAGCGCCAAATTGGCGACCAGGGCAGGGAAGGCGGCAGTGAACGTCGCCGCGAGGGCGAGGCCGATGCCAGGGCGGCGGGCGCCGGTGCCGCTCATGAAGATCAGCGTCCCGCCGGGTCTCACCTTGCCGACGGCCTGGCGGGCAACCCGGATCGCCACGCCGAGGTGCTCGTCGAGGTTCCGGCGCACCTCGGAGAGGTCCATCTCGAGGATTGGCCCATAGGTCGGGCGACCGGCGGTGACCATCACGTGGTCGATCGGCGTCGGAAGCTCGCGGAAGAACCGCTCCAGCGAGTCAGGAGCAGTGGCGTCGAAGGCCGCGCTGCTCGCAGCGTCCAGCTCGCTCGCCGTCCGGCGGAGACGCTCCGGGTCCCTGCCGGTGAGGATCACCCGGGCCCCCTCGGCACGCGCAAGTCGGGCCGTCTCGAGGCCGATGCCTCCGCTTCCACCGATGACGACGACCGTCTGTCCCCGAAGCGAAGGCTCGCCCATGACTCCTCCTCGGCCGTCTCGGTGACAGCTCGGCGAGAGGGTGTCAATCGCATCCGCACGGCACAGTTCCCTGCCAGCTGCCACACACAGTCCGGAACGAGCTCGGCGCCGGGGCGCATCACCTTGCCGCCCTGACCCGCGCCTCCTGTTTTCTCGCCTCGCGCCCGGCGACTCGGCAGGATGGCGCGCGGATGTTCCGTCGGCGGGGCCTGCTGGCCGTAGCTGTCTGTCTCACGCTGTCGAGCGTGGCGACCGGGAAGGGACCGGTGCGGAAGCCTCCCTCGCAGGTGGTGCTCGACTACCGGCGACTGGCGGGGGCCGAGCGCTGTCCGACGAAGCCCGAGCTGGAGGCGCAGGTCAACGACATCCTCGGACGCCCCCCGTTCGCCCGGAAGGCGCCGCGCACGGTGCGCTGCACTCTCCACGCCCAGGGCATCGGGCTCGCCGCGAGGGTGCAGCTGATGGACAGCCGCTCGCACCGGGTCCTCGGGGTGCGCGAGCTCTCGGGGAGCGGTCCGGGCTGCGAGGAGCTCGGTGGCGCGGTGGCGTTCGCCATCGCGCTGGCGATCGATCCGCTGGCCCGTCCTCCGCGCCCGCCATCCGCGCCGACGGTCGAAGCTGCGCCGCCGCTGCCTCCACCGACGGTCACCGTGCCCCGGACGACGGCTGCCACGCAGCCATCATCGGCCTCGTCCGGGGTCCCGGGCACCGCGACCTCCGCGGCGGGGGCCGGTGCTGCGGGAGTGAGCGGAGCGCCGACGACCGGCCCCGCCACGCGGGGGAGCCCGGTCCAGGACGCCGGTCCGGTCTCCGCTCTCGGGATCGTCCCGCTGATCGTCCTGAAGCCACCCGACGCGGGCGGTCCACCCTCGCGGCCCGATGCGGGTGCCGCCTTGGCGGATGCGGGGACGCGCGCCACCGACGCAGGCACCTCATCGCCCGACGCAGGTGCGCCACCGGTCGACGCAGGCGTCGGTCCTGCCGACGCGGGCCCGCGAGTCGACGCCGGGGCTCCCATCGCGGCTGACGCGGGTGTGCCGTTCCAGCCGGACGCCGGCACCCAGGCTCCGGCGACCCAGGGCGGTGAGCCGGTGCTCGTCGCCGAGGCCGCGCCCGCGAAGACGGGCTGGCGTCCGGTGGTCGGGGTGGAGGGCATTGGTGCGCTGGGTGTGCTCCCGGGATTCGCGGCCGGCGTCCTCGTTCACGCCGGAGCGGCGTCGAGCACGGCCTCCGTGGAGATCGAGGGCCGCTGGCTCCCGGGCACCAGCACTGCCTTCGGGCCTGGCGTGGTCTCCACCTCGCTGGTGAGCGGCGCGCTCGTGGGCTGCGCGCGGTTCGGCAGCTGGGCTGCCTGCGGACTCGCCCTGGCCGGCCCGGTCAGCGGCAAGGGAGAGGGGTACAGTCGATCCGAGGAGGCGAGTGCCTGGATGGTCTCCGCCGGGGCCCGGGCTCAGTGGGAATGGCTCTTCGCGGATCCGGTGGGTCTGCGGCTACACCTCGATGGCGCCGTCAACCTGGTCCGTCCGAGATTCCTCGTGGATTCACAGGAGGCCTGGGCGGTTCCTCCCGTCTCGGTGTGGGTCGGTGGAGGGCTCTTTGGACGCTTCTGATGGTGACGGACCGGCCCCGTCCGCCACAATGAAGGGAGAAGTGCAGTCCGCCGCTTCCCTGGCCCCCGGGGCCGCCATGGCAATCCCCGACGACGCCGAATTCGCGGCGGCCTACGAGGCGGAGTTCGAGGCAGTGTGGCTGTACCTGAGGCGATTGGGGGTGCCGGAGGCCGACGTGGAGGACGCGGTGCATGACGTGTTCGTGGTGGCGCACCGCCGCCATGGGAACTACGACCCCTCGCGCCCGCTCCGTCCGTGGCTGCTCGGCATCGCCTTCCGCATCGCCGCGCAGTGGCGGCGCCGGCACCGCCGCGAGGTCTCGGTCCCGGAACCCGGAGTCGACCGCCCCGACGAGGCGGGCGCACCGGACGAGGTCGCGGCCGCGCGGCAGGCGAGCCGGCGGCTCCAGGCGGCGCTCGCGCGGCTCGACATCGATCAGCGCGCGGTGGTGGTGATGCACGACCTCAACGGCATCCCCGTCCCGGAGATCGCGGCAGCGCTCGACGTTCCGCTCAACACCGTCTACTCGCGGCTCCGGCTCGGCCGGGCGAAGGTCACGGCTGCGCTCCGAGGTGAGCCATGAGCGAGGGGCTCCCGGGAGATCTCCCGGAGGACTGGGAGGACCTCGGCCGCGCCGACGCTTCCGAGCTCGCGCCACCTCCGGGGGCGAAGGACCGGGTCCAGCGGCGGGTGGCGCTCACCCTCGGGCTGGGCGCGGGCTTTCTGGCCGCCACGGCTGGCGGGTCGTCCGCTGCCGCGGCCGGTCTCGCCGGCGCGGGCGCCGCCGGAAGCGCCGGGGCGACGGGGGGCGGTACGGGCGTCGCGGCGACCGGCCTCGCCGGCTCGCTCCTGGCGAAGAAGATCCTGGTGCTGGGCGTCGTGGCCGCGGTGGGCGTGGGCGGCGGAACCGCGGCCTATCTCGAGGTTCGCTCCGAGCGCGCGCGCAGCCGTGCTCCGGTCGTCACGCCCGCTCCCGCGCCGGCGCCGGTGGCCCGACCGGTGGCTCCGCCCGCGGGGGAATCGCCTCCTGCCGAGGCTCCGGTGGACACGCTCGGCGATGAGCGCGAGCTGCTCGACCGGGCGCGACAGGACATTTCCCGGGGCGTGCTCACGGAAGCACGGGCGCTGCTCGACCGGCACACGGCGCAGTTCCCCTCGGGGCAGCTGGCCGAGGAGCGGGAAGCGCTGGTCATCCGGCTGCTGGTGCGCGAGGGGCGCGAGGGCGAGGCGCGGTCGCGGGCCGCGATCTTCCGGAAACAGCACCCGCGCAGCATCCAGCTGCCGGGGATCGACGACGCGCTCCGGGGGCGCCGGTGAGGGTCGGGGCGATCCTCGCCTCCTGCGCGCTCGTACTGGGCCTGGCCTGCACGGTGGACGAGATCGTGGGCTCCAGCGCGCTGACGGACGGGGGCGGCTCCGACGGAGGTCACCCGGATGGAGGTGGCCCCCCGGACGGGGGACATCCCTTCGATGCGGGGACACCGGTCTGCCCGGGCACCGGACCCGACTGCATTCCGGTCTGCGGCGACCAGGTCTGCCACTCGGGTTGCAGGGAAGTCCGGGACTGCGCGATCAGCTGCTCCGGCGACAGCTGCAGCTTCCAGTGCGAGGTCACGGGCAGCTGCTCCCCGAGCTGCGACCCCGAGACCGGCCCCTGCACGATGAGCTGCAGCCGGCCCGACGGTGGGGAGATCGTTGACTGTGTCATGCATTGCGAGCCGCAACAGAACTGTGCGGCCGATTGCCACGGAGGCACCTGCACGGTCGCCTGCGGGCAGCTCGAGCCGGCAACCGCCTGTGACGGAGGCGTTTACAGTTGTTCCGGAACCTGTCCTCCCTGAGCGAAAGTTGCGGCCACGGTCCGCCCCTACATCGTCACCAGGTCGCGCACCTCGGCGCTGCCGACCGCAAGCTTGTTCACTGGGTCTGACGTCACCCGCCGGGTCGGCGTCGACTGTTGGACGATGCGCAGGACGCCTGATGGCCGGCGTGTGTCAGCGCATGCCGAGGAGCAGCTGCAGCTGATCGCGGTGGGTCCGGCTCAGCTTCAACTCGGTCCCGTCTTCCAGCAGCAGCGCGTACTCGCCGTGAGTCCGCCGCCGGAGCTGCTTCACGCAACCGACGTTGACGATCGCCGAGCGATGGACGCGCGCGAAGCGCCGGGGATCCAGCCTCGTCTCGAGGTTGCGGAGCGACTCACGGAGGAGGTGCTCCTTCCCCTCGGCGTGGATCTGCACGTAGTAGTCCTGAGCCTCGATCCACTGGACGGTGTCGACCGGGATGATGGAGATGCGACCAGCGCAGTCCACCGCGAAGCGTTCCAGCCAGCGGTTCGGTTCCTGCTCCGGGGCGGTCTCTCGCCGCGCGGCCTCGATGCGGGCACGCGCCCGATCCAGGGCCCGGCCGAAGCGGTCGTCGTCGAAGGGCTTCACCAGATAGTCCGTCGCCTCCTCGTCGAAGGCGCGAACGGCGTGCTCGCCGAAGGCAGTCACGAAGACCACCGCCGGGACGTGGATGTCACGCACGGCGCGGAGCACGCCGAAGCCGTCCAGCTCCGGCATCTGCACGTCCAGGAAGAGGAGGTCCGGCCGGCCGCTCCTGATCGCCTCGGTGGCGCTGGGGCCGTCGCGGCACACGCCCACCAGCTCCACGTCCCGCTCGCGTTCCAGAAGCTCGCAGAGGGTCCGTCGGGCCAGCGGCTCGTCGTCGACGACCAGGGCGCGAAGCCGCGAGCTGGTCACGACCGCACCGCTGGCCGATAGGGGATCCGGAGCTGGGCGACCGCGCCGCCCTCTTCCGAGGGACGGAGCTCGAAGAGGTGATCACTCCCGTAGAGCCGCTCCAGGCGGGCGCGGGTGTTGCCGAGCCCGATACCCTGACGCCCCGAGGGGGAGAGGCCGGCGCCGCTGTCGCGCACCTCGATGCACAGCATCGGCGCGTCCACGTGGACAGTGACGTCGATTCGTCCCGGCCGCGAGGCGCTGGCCAGCCCGTGGTGCACGGCGTTCTCCACCAGCGGCTGGAGGATGAGCGTGGGGACCAGCGCCTCGAGGGCGCGGGGCTCGACGTCCACCTGGGTGGTGAGCCGGTCCTGGAAGCGGATCTGCTCGATGCGCAGGTAGCGGTCGAGCAGGTCCAGCTCGCGGCGGAGCGGGACCAGCTGTGCGTCGTCCTGTTCCAGCACCCAGCGGAGGAACTCGCCCAGCTCGGAGAGCGTACGCACCGCGGTCCGGGACTCGCCCGAGCGGACCAGCGCCGCGACGGTGTGCAGGGCGTTGAAGAGGAAATGAGGCCGGAGCTGCATCTGCAGCGCCCGGAGGTGGGCCCGGGCCAGCTCGGTCTCCAGCTCCGAGGCGCGGAGCCGGCGCTCGGCGGCGACCCGGTAGGCGTTCATCGCCTGGCGGATGGCGACCAGGAGGCCGTAGCTGAAGGTGCAGACGAAGAGCTCGCTCGCGAGATACGTCAGGTAGCTCCGCTGGGGCCATCCGAGGATCGGCCGGAGGAGACCGTTGCTCACCAGGGTGTCGGCGACGGCGGAGGCGAGGCCGAGGAGGAAGTGAAGCGGGACCCGCCGCCCCCAGTTGGAGCGGCTGATGGGCAGGGCGTCGGCGAGGGCGAAGATGGGCGGGGTGAAGGCGGCCCACAGCCACATGCTGGAGATCGTCGGGCCGAGGTCGTCCAGGGCGGGCGGCTGATGGACCGAGTAGCGGAAGAGGGCCCGCTGGGCGACGACGAAGATCCCCGCGGCGGTCCAGCCGACGAACGACCAGATCCACAGCCGTGGGTCCCGCAGGGCGCGCGTGGCCCCGTCGGGGGCCGGGGTGGGTTGCTCGGAGCGCATGATCCGATCGAGGAGACCACCCGCGAGAGGCCGGCTGGGCCCCGATGCAGCACGGCGGCCCGGCGATGCCGCGACCGGGGCAGGGGACTGGCGCGGGACGGCTGGACGCGCTATGAGCCTGCCCCCGTTCGGCAGCCCTCCCAGGGGCGGCCGCGGAAGGGCCCGGGGCTATAGCTCAGCTGGGAGAGCGCTTGAATGGCATTCAAGAGGTCGCCGGTTCGATCCCGGCTAGCTCCACAAAGAATTCGATGAGATAGGGCCGCGCCCGAGGAT
>Ga0081540_1001761_pt1 | contig 18208 bp, 15 predicted proteins | sample TabmetS2T1R1_FD_71024 | JGI IMG/M metagenome (GOLD analysis project Ga0081540, IMG submission 71024) | Tabebuia heterophylla rhizosphere microbial communities from the University of Puerto Rico - S2T1R1 | ecosystem: Host-associated > Plants > Roots > Rhizosphere ... | reverse complement strand
GTCAAGGCGGCGCAGACGGGCCGGATCGGGGACGGCAAGGTCTGGTGCGTCCCGGTGGACGTGGTGGTGCGCGTGCGCACCGGAGAGCGCGGCCCGGAGGCGCTCTGAAGAGCCGCGAGCCGGGTTCGCGCCTCCGCGCGACGCCGGCACGGCCGGCCGCCACCCTCGGTGCCGATCGCGCCCGGCGCGCGACCGAGACAGACCGCTGGCTGGCATCGCTGCTCGGCGGCGAGACCGGTGTGGCGCTGGTGGCCGTCGGCGGTTACGGCCGCCGCGAACTGCTGCCGGGCAGCGATCTCGACGTGCTGCTCCTGCACACGGGGCGGCCGGGCATCTCCGAGCTTGCGAACAGGATCTGGTACCCGATCTGGGACTCCGGCATCCGCCTCGACCACGCGGTGCGGACCCCACGCGAGGGCCGCGAGGTGGCGCGTGCCGACCTGCGCGCCGCGCTGGGGCTGCTCCACGCCCGGCACGTGGCCGGCGACCCCGAGCTCACCGCTGAACTCCGCGCCGCCGTGCTGGCCGACTGGCGGGCGGCGGCTGGCACCCGGCTGGCCGGGCTCCAGGCCCTGCACGTGCAGCGCGCGCAACGCACCGGCGAACTGGCCTTCCTGGTCGAGCCCGACCTCAAGGAGGCGAGGGGAGGCCTGCGTGACGCCGGCGCGATCCACGCGATCGCGGCCGCGTGGGTGGCCCCCGGGCCGGGGCCGCGCGTTCGCGCCGGGCGCGAGTTCATCCTCGACGCCAGGCACGCGCTCCACGAGGTGACCGGCCGCCCTGCCGACCGGCTGGTGCTCCAGGAACAGGACGAAGTGGCGCGGGTGCTCGGCCTGGCCGACGCCGACGCGCTGATGCGCCGGTTGGCGGAGGCCGGGCGCGCCGTCGCGTACACGCTCGACCAGTCGTTCCGGCAGGCACACCGGAGCACGGCGGGCAGGGCCGGACGGCCGGGGCGGGCGGAGCGTGCCCGTGCCGCCCGTGCCCGGCTTGGCCTGCCCGGCGGCAGGCTGGCCCGGCGGGGTCTCCCTCCCGTCAACGCTGATCGCCGCCCGCTGGCCGAGGGCCTGGTCGAGCAGGACGGCGAGGTGGTCCTCGCGCTGTCCGCCGACCCGGCCGGCGACCCGGCACTGCCGCTCCGGGCGGCGGCAGCGGCCGCCCAGGCGGAGCTCACCCTGGCCCCACGGGCGCTGGCCCGGCTGGCCGACTGCCCGCCGTTGCCGGTCCCCTGGCCCGCCGGCGCACGGGACGCCCTGCTCACGCTGCTCGGCGCCGGCCGGGCGGCGATCGGCGTCTTTGAGGCGCTGGACCAGGCCGAACTCATCACTCGCCTGCTGCCGGACTGGGAGAAGGTGCGCAACCGCCCGCAACGCAACCCGCTTCACACGTTCACCGTGGACCGGCACCTGGTCGAGACGGCGGCGCACGCCGCCGCGCTCACCCGGTCCGTGGCCAGGCCGGATCTGCTTCTGGTCACGGCGTTGCTGCACGACATCGGCAAGGGCTGGCCCGGTGACCATCTGCTGACGGGTGAGGTGGTGGCGCGGGGCACCGCGCACCGGCTGGGGCTCGGGGCGGGCGACGCCGACCTGGTCGCCCGCGCGGTACGCCATCATCTGCTGCTGCCGCGGACGGCGACCCGGCGTGACCTCGACGACCCGATGACGGTCACGCAGGTGGCTCGCGCGGTCGGGGGCCGGCCGCTGCTGGAACTGCTCCACGCGCTGGCGATCGCCGACGGCCAGGCCACCGGCCCGGCCGCCTGGAACGACTGGAAGGCCGGCCTGGTGAGCGAGCTTGTGCGGCGGGTCGGCGCGGCGCTGGGCGGCGAGGCCCCGCCGGCTCCGCTCCCGCTGCGCGCCGAGCAGATCGCGCTCGCCGCCGCCGGCGAGCCCCGCGTCATGCTGAACGGATCAGAGGTGACCGTGGTCGCCCCGGACCGCCCGGGCCTGCTGTGGCAGGCCGCGGGCGTGCTTGCCTCGCACCGGCTGGCGGTCCGTTCGGCGAACGCGACATCGTGCGGCGACATGGCGGTCACCGCCTTCACGGTGGCCCATGACTACGGCGAGCCGCCCGACGCGTCGCTTGTCACCAGCGACCTGCGCCGGGCGCTGACCGGCCAGCTCGACGTGGCCCCGCGGCTGGACCGGCGGGAGCGGGTGGCGCCCCGGCCCGCGGCCGGGATGGCGCCGCCCAAGGTCACGCTGGTCGACGATGCCTCCGCGACGGCGACGGTCGTGGAGGTGCGGGCGCACGACGCGCCGGGGCTGTTGTGGCGGATCGGCCGGGCGCTCGGGGACTGCGGGCTCGACGTGCGGGCGGCCCGGGTGGAGACACTGGGCGCGGAGGCGGTGGATGTCTTCTACGTGGTGGACTCCGGCGGCCAGCCGGTGACGGACGGCAGGACCCGCGGGCGGATCGCCGCGGACGTCCTCGGCGCACTTGCTGGCTAGGCGGACCGGCCCGGGCCACGGGATCCCCGGCGCGGGCCGCACCGGATAGCCTGAGAGGCGTGTTTGAGACTCTCTCCGACCGGCTGACCCAGGTCTTCTCCTCGCTCCGCGGGCGAGGCAGGCTGTCGCCCGCCGACATCGACGCGACCCTGCGCGAGATCCGCATCGCGCTGCTGGAGGCCGACGTCGCCCTGCCTGTGGTCAGGGAGTTCACCGCCCGGGTGCGGGAACGCGCCTCGTCGGCCGAGGTCTCAGCGGCGCTCAACCCGGCGCAGCAGGTCATCAAGATCGTCCACGACGAGCTCGTCACGATCCTCGGTGGTGAGGCACGGCGGCTGCGTTTTGCCAAAAATCCGCCGACGGTGATCATGCTGGCGGGCCTGCAGGGCTCGGGTAAGACGACGCTGGCCGCGAAGCTGGCGCTCTGGCTGCGCGAGCAGGGGAACACCCCGCTGCTGGTAGCGGCGGACCTGCAGCGGCCGAACGCGGTACAGCAGCTCCAGGTCCTCGGCGAGCAGGCGCGGGTCCCGGTGTTCGCGCCCGAGCCAGGCAACGGCGTCGGTGACCCGGTCGCCGTGGCGCGCCAGTCGCTGGAGGAGGCGCGGCACCGCCTGTACAACGTCGTCATCGTGGACACGGCGGGCCGACTGGGCGTGGACGAGGAGATGATGCGCCAGGCCGCGGCGATCAGGGACGCGATCGACCCGGACGAGATCCTGTTCGTGGTGGACGCCATGATCGGCCAGGACGCGGTGGCCACCGCCCAGGCCTTCCTCGACGGTGTCGGCTACGACGGCGTCGTGCTCACCAAGCTGGATGGCGACGCCCGGGGTGGCGCCGCGCTGTCCATCGCGCAGCTCACCGGGCGCCCGGTGATGTTCGCCTCCACCGGGGAGAAACTGGCGGACTTCGACCTGTTCCACCCCGACCGGATGGCATCGCGCATCCTCGACATGGGCGACATGCTCACGCTGATCGAGCAGGCGGAGCGGACGTTCGACGAAGAACAGACCAACGCCATGGCCGGCAAGCTGGCCTCCGGCGAGGGGTTCACCCTGGAGGACTTCGTCGAGCAGCTGGCCATGGTCCGCAAGCTGGGCCCGATCGGGAACCTGCTCGGCATGCTGCCCGGCGCGGCCCAGAACCGGGAGCTCCTCAGCCAGGTCAGCGACAAGGACCTCGACCGCGCGGCCGCCATCGTCAACTCGATGACCCCGGGCGAACGGCGGAACCCCAAGATACTTAACGGCTCCCGCCGCGCGCGCATCGCTGGGGGCGCGGGCGTCACCGTTGGTGAGGTCAATAACCTGGTCGTCCGGTTCCAGGAAGGCCAGAAGATGATGCGCCAGATGCTCGGCGGCGGCGGCATGCCCGGCATGCCGCAGATTCCCGGGATGCGGCGCGCGACCAAGAAGTCCGCCAAGGGCCGGAAGGCGTCGGCGAAGAAGAAGCCGAAGGGCGGCCGCCCGGGCGCACCCGCACGGCCGGCCGGCGGCAGCGGCGGCCAGCCCGGCGCCGTGCCCGATGGCCTGCGCGGCGCGGGCAGGGGCTCCCCGGAGCCGGCGCTGGGAGGACCGGCGGGCGGCCTGCCCGCCGGGCTGCGCAAGCCAGGTGCCGACGACGACCTGATGGCCGGGCTAGAGGCGCTGGCCAGGGGAAACCCGGACTTCCGTGCGGTACCCGAAGACGACAAGCAGGGCAACGGGCCAGCTCCGACCGACCTGCCGGCCGGATTCGGCCGCTTCCGCCGCGGCAAGCAAGGCGGCCGGTAGCACCCGCCGTCACGCCCGTGCGCCGCGTTCCGCGCGTGGCGGGCCGCGCGGGCGCACCGCGGCTTGGCAAGCGATTACGCCTGCGGTCAACTCCTCTGGCACAATGACAGGGTTGTTGCTACCGCCCCTTGTCTGGCGACGCCCTCTCTCGCTCGCCGGCCCTGGGTCCATCCGGGCCATGCCGCCGGTTCCTCACCTGGCGTGCTCGCTGCCCGCAGCCGAGCTTTCATAGGAGAAGACCGCAGCAGTGGCTGTCAAGATCAAGCTCAAGCGCATGGGGAAGATTCGTGCGCCCTTTTACCGGATCATCGTCGCCGACGCCCGCACCAAGCGAGATGGCCGGGCGATCGAGGAGATCGGCAAGTACCACCCCAAACAAGAGCCCTCGTTCATCGAGGTCAACTCGGAGCGGGCGCAGCACTGGCTGTCGGTGGGCGCGCAGCCCACGGACCCGGTCCGGCGGCTCCTAGAAATCACCGGTGACTGGCAGAAGTTCAAGGGCCTGCCCGGGGCCGAGGGCACGCTCAAGGCCGCTGAGGCCAGGGCGGACAAGAAGGAAGCCTTCGCCGCGGCGGTCGCCGAGACTGTGAAGACGGCCGAGGCCAAGCCGGAAAAGGGCAGGTCCCGCCGGGCGTCCGCCGCGACGGACACGGCGAAGGCCAAGGAGGCCAAGGGCGCTACACAGGCCAAAGAGGCGAAGCGCGACCAGGAAGCCAAGGACGTCGCCGAGGTTAAGGACGCCAAGGACGCGAAGGACTCCAAGGACGTCAAGGACTCGAAGGCCGCGAAGGACTCCAAGGACGCGAAGGCAGGATCCGGCCGGGCGGCCAGGGCGGACGGCAAGCGGGCGAGCACCGGCAGGTCCAGTAAGAGCGCCCAGGCCCGTGCCGCCTCCACCGAGGGCGGTGAGGCCGCCAAGGGTGGCACGGTCGCTGCCGAGGATGGCGCGGCTTCCGCGGAGGACAGCGCTTCGGCCGGGGACAGCGCGGCTTCTACCGGGGACAGCGCGGCTTCGGCCGGGGATGCGGCTGCTTCCGCTGACAGCAGCAAGGCCCCCGCCCAGGGCAGCGAGGCCGCCGATGACGGTGCCGCCCCCGCCGAGGACAAGGCGCCAGCGGTGGGCAAGCAGGACAGCGAGGCATGAGGTGCTCGAGGAGGCTCTTGAGCACCTGGTGAAGGGCATCGTGGATCATCCCGACGATGTCCAGGTGGACAGCCACGACCTGCGCCGGGGCCGGGTCCTTGAGGTGCGGGTGCACCCGGACGATCTCGGCAAGGTGATCGGGCGCGGCGGGCGGACCGCCCGGGCTCTGCGGAAGGTCATCGGGTCGCTGGCGGGCGGGCGTTATGTCCGCGTTGACCTGATGGATATGGACGAGGTCCGTTAGCTGAGCGAGCAACTGGACGTGGGCCGGGTAGTCCGGCCGCACGGGATCCGTGGCGAGGTCGCGGTCGAGGTCCGGACCGATGATCCGGATGAGCGCTTCGCCGCGGGCTCGGTGCTTGGCACCGATCCCCCCGCGGCCGGGCCGCTGACCGTCGTGTCCGCCCGGTGGCACAGCGGGCGCCTGCTGGTCAGCTTCGCCGGGATCACGGACCGGAACCGGGCCGAGCCGCTGCGCGGCATCTGGCTTACGGTGGATGCCGCGCAGGTCACCGCCCCGGAGGACCCGGACGAGTTCCACGACCACCAGCTGGTCGGGCTCACCGTGGTGACCACCGCGGGGGAGCAGGTCGGCGTCGTCACCGACGTGCGCCACCACGGCCAGGATCTGCTGGTGATCGAGCCTGCGGTCGGCTCGGACCGCCGCGGCGAGGTACTCGTCCCGTTCGTGGCCCCGATCGCGGTGGACGTGGACGTGGCCGGCGGCCGGATGGTGATCGACCCGCCGGCGGGCCTGCTGGACCTCGCGCCGGCTGGCCCGGGTGGCTCGGCTCCCCGCGATCACGGTGGTCGACGCGGGCGGGATGCTCTCCGTGGGCAGGCCGCGCCCGCCGAGCAGGCCGCGCCCGCCGAGCAGGGTGCGCCCGCCGAGCAGGCTGAGAGCCGCGCAGGCGGAACCCGGCGCGGCCCCGGCCAGGGGTAGCGCCGTGCGCATCGACATCGTCACGATCTTCCCCGAGTATTTCGGGCCGCTGCGGGTCTCACTGCTCGGCAAGGCGGTAGAGCGCGGCATCGTCGAGCTCAAGGTGCACGACCTGCGTGCGTGGGCACGCGACGCCCACCGGACGGTGGACGACACGCCCTTTGGCGGCGGGCCCGGGATGGTCATGACCCCCGGCCCGTGGGGTGAGGCGCTCGACGTGGTGACGGGCGGCGCGTCGCCGGGAACCCGGCTGGTGGTGCCCACCCCGGCCGGCGCCCCGTTCCGGCAGGAGACGGCCGCTGCGTACGCACGTCATGACCATCTGGTCTTTGCGTGTGGCCGGTACGAGGGGATCGACGCCCGCGTCATCGAGGACGCGCGGACCCGGCTGCACGTCGACGAGGTCAGCCTGGGTGACTATGTGCTTTCGGGCGGGGAGCCCGCCGCCCTGGTCATGATCGACGCCGTGACCAGGTTGCTGCCCGGCGTGCTCGGGAACAGCGAGTCCGCGGCCGACGACTCCTTCGGGGCGGGCGCCGGGCCCATGGCCGGGCTCCTGGAGGGCCCCGTCTTCACCAGGCCGCGGGTCTGGCGGGGGCGTGCCGTTCCCGACGTCCTGCTGTCGGGGGATCACGGGGCCATCGCGCGCTGGCGAAGGGACGAGGCGCTCCGCCGCACCGCGGCCTACCGCCCGGACCTGCTGGCAGAAATGGCCGCCGCCGCCCTGGACGCCCGCGACCGGCAGGTGCTCTCAGAGGCTGGTTTTCCGGTTCGGGGCGAAGATATGGCACACTGAAACCCGCCCTGCTAGCTCACCCGAGCGAAGGCTCACCCGAGCGGAACGCTTCCCGGCGCTTCCGGACCTGGGCGTCAGGATTACCGACAGACCGCTATGACCGAACTGCGCGTGCCCGCCCGTGCGCGCGCGAGGATCAACCGAGGAACGCCAGCCATGCACACCGCGATCTCCGATTTGGAGCAGGCCCAGCTCCGCTCCGATATCCCGGACTTCCGGCCGGGAGACACGCTCAGGGTGCACGTCCGTGTGGTCGAGGGCAGCCGGTCCAGGATCCAGGTCTTCCAGGGCGTGGTCATCCGGCGCCAGGGCGGCGGGGCGAGAGAGACGTTCACGGTCCGCAAGATCAGTTACGGGGTCGGGGTGGAGCGCACCTTCCCGGTGCACAGCCCGACGCTGGACAAGATCGAGGTGGTGACCCGGGGCCGGGTACGCCGGGCAAAGCTCTACTACCTGCGTTCCCTGCGCGGCAAGCGCGCCCGGATCAGGGAGCGGCGCGAGACGCCAGCGCGCTAGCGGCAGCCCATCGCAGGCACGATCACAGATGTCCGGCCACGGGCGGACGGAGCATCGCTGCCGAGGAGCGGGCAGCGAGACGGCGCCCGCCCATTACCCACCACACTCGCGCAGCCGCTCCTCGCGTGACGTGGTCCCGCCCGCCGGGGCACGCTGGCCGCCGGGCGGCGGGACGGCGGCCCGCGGGACGGTACGGCCGGGCAGGCCATGGCCGGATGCCGGGCCGTGTCCGCGTCGCGGTGTTTTTGGCACGGCGCTAGGCTCGATGCAATGAACGACGAGCGGGGCACGCGCGGCGAGCATCATGCCGAGGCCGACCCGGGCAGCCGGCTTGGCAGTCCTGACGGCCACCAGGCCGGCCCGGCTCTTGGGCACGGTAGCCCCCCCTCGAGGCTGGCAGGGGCGGGCGGGCAGGCAGACGCCGATGGGCAGGCAGATTCCGACGGCCTGGCGGGTTCCGGGGCCGACGGCCGGCGCAGCGGGGCGGGCCCCCGTGGCCGCCGGCGCGCGAAGCGCTCGAAGAGCAGGTCGTGGTGGATAGAACTTCCGATCCTGCTGGCCTTTGCGCTGATTCTGGCGCTGGTCATCAAGACGTTCGTGGTCCAGGCGTTCTTCATCCCTTCATCGTCGATGGAGCAGACCCTCGATATCGGCGACAAGGTGCTCGTCAACAAGATGGTTTACGATTTCCGCCCCATCCACCGCGGCGACATCGTGGTCTTCAACGGGGAAGGCTCCTGGGATCCGGTGAGCTCCCAGTCAAGGCCCCCGCTGGTGCGGCTGTGGGACGCGATATCGGGCCTGTTCGGCACCGCCCCGGGTGTGCACGACTACATCAAGCGCGTGATCGGTGTACCCGGCGATCACGTGGCGTGCTGCGACGCGCGTAGCCGGATCACGGTGAACGGGGTGCCGCTGAACGAGAAGTCCTACCTCTACCCGGGCAACGCCCCGTCTACGGTCAACTTCAGCATCACCGTGCCGCCCGGCCGTCTGTGGGTGATGGGAGATCACCGCAGCGTGTCGTACGACTCCCGCGGCCACCAGGCCGATCCGGGGAACGGCACGATCCCGGAGGATCGGGTGGTCGGGCGCGCGTTCGTGATCGTCGCCCCGGTCAGCAGGTGGTCGGTGCTGTCCATCCCGGCCACCTTCCAACAGCGCCGCCTAGCCCGGTCAGCTGCCTCTGCGTGGTCGGCCGGCCCATCCACGCGGCTCGCCGCGTTTGGCCCGATGGCCCCGGCTGTGCCGCTCGGGCTCGGGCTCACGGGTGCTTTCCCGCTCACTTGCCTCCAACGGCGGCTGCGGCGGCGCCTGGGCGGGTCGGCCCGGCGCGGCCGGCCACCGCCCCGGCCCGGATGGCACCGCGGGCTACGGCGCCGCGCCGGCCGGCCAGCGCGGGATCCAGACGGACCAGGGTCCAGGTGACGTCATGCTGGTTCCCCCGCTTCGGCATCCCTCCTACACCCCCCGGCGTGCGGCAGGCCTGACCGGATACGAGCGGGTGCTCGCACGGGCCGGCTTCGCGCAGGTCGCCGGCATCGACGAGGCGGGCCGGGGGGCCTGCGCCGGCCCGCTGGTGGTGGCGGCGGTCGTCCTCGATCCCCGCAGGCGGTCCGGCATCGGCGACATCGCGGACTCCAAGTCGCTGACGGCGGCCGCCCGCGAGGAGGCCTACCAGCAGGTGATGGCGCTGGCCCTGTCCTGGCACGTCGTGGTCATCCCACCGGGGGAGATCGATGGGACGGGCCTGCACGTGTGCAACATCGCCGGGATGCGCCGGGCCCTGGCCGGCCTGTCCCCGCAGCCGCAGTACGTGCTCACCGACGGTTTCCCTGTGCGCGGTCTCGGCGTGCCCGCACTGGCGATGTGGAAGGGGGATGAGGTGGCCGCGTGTGTCGCCGCCGCCTCGGTGGTCGCCAAGGTCACCAGGGACCGCCTCATGCGCGACCTGCACAAGCGTTACCCGGTGTACGGTTTCGCCCGGCACAAGGGCTACTCCACGCCGGCTCACATGCGGGCGCTCAACGCCCACGGGCCGTGCCCCGAACATCGGCGCTCGTTCGCGAACGTCGGCTGCGTGGGCGATCCCGCGGGCCCGGGCAGCGCCGGCCCAGAGGGCGTGGAGACGGGCGGTCTGGCCGACCTGGAGATGGGCGGCCCGGTGGACCTGGAGATGGGCGGGCCGGTGGACCTGGAGATGGGCGGGCCGGTGGACCTGGAGGTGGGCGGGCCGGTGGACCTGGAGACCCGTGGCCCGATGGACCCGGACACAGGCGGCCTGGTGGGCCCGGAGATGGGCGGCCCGGGCCCGGAGGCAGGTGGCCTCGTGAGCTCGGAGGCCGGCGAGCCCGGAGGGCCGAGGGCCGGCGATCCCGTGGGGCCGGAGGCCGATGAACCTAGGAGCCTGGAGAATTGACCTATGGTTGACCTCAGCTGGGCCGAAGCTCCCGTCGCCGCCTGATCGGAGGTGTGACCATGAGCGCGGAGGACCTCGAGAAGTACGAGACCGAGATGGAGTTGCAGCTCTATCGCGAGTATCGGGACGTGGTGAAGCTATTCACCCACGTGGTGGAGACTGAACGGCGGTTCTACCTCACCAACCACGTCGAACTCAACGTGCGCACCGCCGATAACGGCGAGGTCTTCTTCGAGGTCACGATGCAGGATGCCTGGGTATGGGACATGTACCGACCTGCCCGTTTCGTGAAAAATGTCAGGGTTGTCACGTTCAAAGACGTCAACGTCGAGGAACTTGCCCAGAGCGATCTGGAACTGCCCGACCCTCATTAGGCCACGGCCGCGCCCGGCCGTGGAGTGCGGGGTGCTCGCGTCCTTCGTGATGCTTCCGGCGGGCAGCCATGCGGCGCTCCCGCGGCCGGCCCGGCTGCCGGATACACGTCCCCCGCCGGATCAAAGCAGGCGGGGGCGACAAACGGGCTGCCGTCGTCCACAGCCCGCCGGGCCAGGCACGGGCCTCCACAGCTAAACAACTGACCGCGCGGGCACCCGTCCTCCTCCGGCAGCGTCGTCGGCGGAGGTGATGTTCGTGAACGCCAAGGACAGCCTGGGACGGCGCGGTGAGCAGATCGCGGTGGAATATCTGGAGCGTGCCGGGTTACGGATCCTCGACCGCAACTGGCGGTGCGCGGAGGGCGAGATCGACATCGTGGCGGCCGAACGGCAGGTGCTGGTGATTTGCGAGGTCAAGACCCGCTCCAGCGCACAGTACGGCAGCCCGTTTGAGGCGATCACCCGGGGCAAGCGCGCCCGGTTACGGCGGCTCGCGGTCCGCTGGCTGGTCGCGCACGGCCTGCTCTTCGACGAGGTGCGCATCGACGTGATCGGGCTGGTCCGTGACGAATCGGGCCATTACGAGATCGAGCACGTGCGGGGAGTGGGCTAGGTGCCGGTCGCCCGTACCCACTCCATCGCGCTGGTCGGCGTGGAGGGCCACGCGATCGAGATCGAGAGCGACATCGAGAACGGGCTGCCGGGGCTGCTGCTCGTCGGCCTGCCTGATACCGCGCTGCGCGAGGCCCGCGACCGGATCAGGGCAGCCATCATCAACAGCGGGGAGCGGTGGCCCCAGCGGCGGATCACGGTTGGGCTGTCGCCCGCCAGCCTGCCCAAGCGGGGCAGCGGCTTCGACGTGGGCATAGCCGTCTCGATCCTGGCTGCCGCGGGCACCGTTCCGGTCGCCGCCATCGAAGGGGTCACCTTCGTGGGCGAATTGGGGCTGGACGGGCGGATGCGGCCGGTCCGCGGGGTTCTCCCGGCTGTGGCGGGCGCGGCGGCCGCCGGGTTCCGCAAGGTCGCCGTCCCGGATGCCAGCGTGCCGGAGGCGGCCTTGGTGCCGGGGCTGGCGGTGCTGGGCGCCCCGACCCTCGGTGCGCTGCTCGCCTGGCTGCGGGGGGAGGGTGAAGCGGGGCGGGAGGTCACGGTCGTGATGTCCGGCGAGGGCGCCGACGTGGAACCGGCGCGGGCATGCGGCCGCCCGGCTGCCACTGGCCCGCCCGGTATGGCCGGCCAGCTTCATCCGCGTGATCAGGCGGACGGCGTCCCCGGCGCGGGCGGCCGTCCCGACGCGGACAGCAGCTCCGACGCGGCCGGCCGTCCCGATCTGGCCGACGTCCTCGGGCAGCCTGCCGCGCGCCGCGCCGCCGAAATCTGCGCCGCCGGTGGTCATCACCTGTCGCTGCTGGGCCCACCCGGCGCAGGCAAGACCATGCTGGCCGAGCGGATCCCCACCATCCTGCCCGCGCTGGACCGCACCGCCGCGCTGGAGGTCACCGCGATCCATTCCATAGCCGGCGCCTTGCCCGCGGGCAAGCCGCTGATCACCGAGCCGCCATTCTGCGCGCCACACCACACCGCGACCAAGGCTGCGATCGTAGGCGGTGGCAGCGGCGTGATCCGCCCCGGTGCCGCATCCCTCGCCCACCGCGGCTGTCTTCTTCTCGACGAGGCGCCCGAGTTCGGGCGGGATGTCCTCGATGCCTTACGGCAGCCGCTGGAGTCGGGCGAGGTGGTGGTGGCCAGGTCGGGGCTGACGGCTCGCTTTCCGGCCAGGTTCACGCTGGTGCTGGCGGCCAACCCGTGCCCGTGCGCCAGCGGCACTGGATCGCGGGCGGGCTGCATGTGCACGCCGACGGCGCGGCGGCGCTACCTCGCCCGGCTGTCCGGCCCGCTGCTGGACCGGGTGGACGTCAAGGTCGAGTTTCTGCCGGTCGGCCGGGCCGAACTGCTCAGCGACCGCGCCTTCGCCGAGCCCAGCTCGGTGGTGGTGAAGCGTGTCGAGGCCGCGCGAGAACGGGCCGCCGCCCGGCTCAGGCTCAGCCCATGGCGCCTCAACGCGGAGATCCCCGGCAGTGAACTGCGGCGCAACTTCGCGCCCGGGCCCGGAGCGCTGGCACCGTTGGAGCGGGCCATGGACCTCGGCGAGATCAGCGCCCGCGGGGTGGACAGGGTGATCAGGGTGGCATGGACGCTGGCTGATCTCGCGGGAGTGGCCAGGCCCCGGGTGGACGAGACCAGCTACGCACTGGGGCTGTGGCTGGGGGTGGGACGGTGAGCGAGGTCAGCGGCGAGGAGCGGCTGGCGCGGGCCACGCTCACCTGTGTGGCCGAGCCCGGCGACCCCGTCATGGGTGCGCTGCTGCGTTCCTGCACCCCCGCCGAGATCGTGACCGCTCTCGTCCAGCGACGGGCACCGGCACCCGCCATGCCCGCGGGCGGGACAGGACCAGGTCGCGACTGGCGCCACGGACTGGAGCGGGCCTTGGGCAGGTGGGCCGACCGGCTTGGCGAGGCGCCCGCGGAGCCCGTCCTCGACGCCTGGCGGCGAGAGGGGATCCGGCTGGTTTGCCCGGGCGATCTCGAATGGCCTGGCCAGCTTGACGTGCTGGGCGATGCCCGCCCGTGGGCGCTGTGGGTGCGCGGCAGCGGGGATCTGCGCTACGCGTGCCTGCGGTCGGTGTCGATCGTGGGCACCCGGTCGGCCTCCGCCTATGGCTCGTACGTGTGCACCGAAATGGCCGCGACCTTGGCCGAACGGGGCTGGACGGTCATCTCCGGCGGGGCGTTCGGCATCGACGGCTGTGCGCACCGCGGCGCGGTCACGGCCGATGGGGTGACGGTCGCCGTCCTCGCGTGCGGTGTCGATCGCGACTATCCGCAGGGCCACCACGGGCTGTTCCGCGCGATGCGCACGAAGGGAGCGACCGTCAGCGAGTGGCCGCCGGGCCGGATGCCCACCCGTCCCGGTTTCCTGGTCCGCAACCGGGTGATCGCCGCGCTCAGCCGCGGCACCGTCGTAGTAGAGGCGGCGCTGCGCAGTGGTGCGCTGAACACCGCCCGCCACGCACGTGACCAGAACCGGCCGCTGATGGCGGTGCCAGGGCCGGTGACCTCGGCGTTGTCAGCTGGCTGCCACCAGATCATCCGCGACTGGGGCGCCGTCTGCGTTACTGGTGCCCATGACGTGATGGAAGCGCTCTCGTTCCCTGACGATGAAGCACCGGGCCACGCCCGCGGCCCGGTGCTGCCGCGCGACGAACTCGACCCGGTGATGCGCCGGGTGCTGGAAGCGGTACCCGCGCGGGCGGGGCGCGGGCCGGCCAGGATCGCGGTGGCAGCTGGGGTCGGCTTTGACACGGTCATGCGCTGCCTTGGCGCGCTTGCGGCCGCCGGTTTCGTCGAGCGCTGCGAGCGCGGCTGGCGGATGCGCAAAGGTGCCAGCCGGGACATGACCGCACATGAGGTTCGCAGCTGCCACGGCGCCGGGACGCCGTCGCTACAGCCGCCGGACCCATCCCGGCAGACCGCCGCGACCTCCGGGAGGCCGCCGCAGCCACGCGGCTAGTCCACGCCTCGCGCCCGTAACCAGTCTGATCAGACCCGAGGAGACCCCCACGTCTTACATCTCGCGCAGGTGAGCCAGGATGTCCCTGGTCACCTGCGCGTAGGCGGGCAAGGACTGGGATGCGCTTATCGACCGTGGGCCTGGTAGCGATCTTTAGGGATGGCGTTCAATAAGCAGAGCCTCGATGTCTTTGCAGGCGTCGTCTATGTCACGGGGATGGGATTCGGAGGCGAGCCAGACAAGCTCGTACAGATGGTGGTAGGCGAGTTCCAGTTCGGGCTTGACCGGGCAGGACCAGCAGCGCGTCTGGTCAGGCAGGGCGGGTGTGAGTTCGGCCATAGCGCGGTTCCCGTTCGCAGTCAGTGCTCCCACATGGAGTGTCACGTAGCGTACGGCCAGGGGATGCAGGCCGGTGCGCCCATCCGCGAGTCGTCATCACTTCGTTGTTCGTGGTGATGACCAGGCTGCGCCCTGTCTCGGTAGTGATCCGCCGTCGGCCCGAGGAGCGCCGAACTGTCAGCCGGGCTGAGCGGCCCGCACCGGGTGGACCGTGAACGCTCGGTGCGGGCCGCGTCTGGACACGCGTGCGGTGCCGCCGCCCTGCGACGCAGGCACTTGCCCTGCTGGGCAGCCCAGACAGCGGCCCCTCCATTCGCTGCTGCCACGACCAGGAATGCGTAAACGAGTCCATCGACACCGGGTTGCTGACCGGGTGAGTCGGGCGGGCTGGGTTTGGCGCCGGGATGGGCTGGATGCCGTTCCGCGGAGAGACGCATTCCCTATTTCGGGCGCCGCTGCATCCGCCTCGGACGGGGCGCGGCTGGTGCGAATTGCAGCGCCTCGTCACGGCTGGCAATGCTGCGGATCACCTGGTCCATGCCGATGATCCCGAAGGCGTATGGAACCGAGCCGCTGGCGGGATCATCAGCCGCGGCTCACGCCTGGGCCACCCCTGGTTGTACCGCCAGGCCAGGACCCGCCAGGATCGTGGTGGCGGTCGGCGTCGGCTTTGACACGGTCGGCTTTGACACGGTGGGCTTTGACGCGGTCATGCGCTGCCTTGGCGCGCTCGCGGCTGCCGGTTTCGTGGAGCGCTGGGAGCGAGGTTGGCGGTTACGCAAGGTGCCCGCGGGACACGACCCGCGTATAAGGTGCGCAGCTGCCGTGGCCGTGCCTGCTCGTGCCGCACACTGGGTCCATGGACGTGCCAGCGCACCGGCGGCAGGGCGGGTCGCAGCACGCGCCGCCGGAACCTGCGCCACCACGGCCCTCGCGGCCGGAGCCCGCGCTGCCACGGTTCGCGCCGTCGGAGCCGACGCCGCCACGGCCTGCGCCGCCGCAGCCCTCGCCGCCGGAGCCCGCGCGGCCAGAGCCTGCACGACCGGAGCCTGCACCGCCGGAACCTGCACCGACGGAGCCTGCGCCGCTCCCAGAGCCCGCCCCACCGCCCGATCCTGCGCCGCTGGAGCCCGCCCGATCACCACGTCCGGCGCCACCGGGGCCCGGCCCGCGGGCCGACCCGCCGCCGTCGGGATCCGCGCAGTTGCCGGAACGCATGCAGGAAGCACTGGGCGGGTTCGAGCGCCACCTCGCGGCCGAGCGCGGGCTGTCGCCTCATACAGTTCGCGCCTATATCGGCGACGTCCGGTCCCTGCTGGAGCACGCGGCCCGGGATGCCATCACCTCGCCGGACGGGCTGGAGATCGCCGTCTTGCGGCGGTGGCTGGCCAGCCAGCACGGCACCGGCCACGCCCGCGCCACGCTGGCACGCCGGGCGGCGGCTGCCCGCACGTTCACCGCGTGGGCCTGTGCCCGCGGTTGGCTCAGTTCCGATCCTGGCCCGTTGCTGGGGACCGCGAGGGTCCGGCGCCGCCTTCCTCGGGTGCCACGCCAGGACCAGATGGCCGCGGTCCTGGCAGCGGCCGGGTCCGTGCCAGGTGGCAGCGGCGGTGCCAGCAGCGCTGGCAGCCCCCGTGACGGTGGCGGGGGCGGCAGCGGCAGTGGCCACGGCGGCAGCGGTAGCACCGGCGTCAGCGGCGGTAGCACCGGCGGCAACGGCGGTAGCACCGGCGGCAACGGCGGCGGGTCGCGTGGCAACAGCGGCCGGAACGGCAGGCGCGCGCCGGAGACGGAACTGGCGCTCCGCGACGCCGCGATCATGGAATTGCTGTACGCAACCGGCATCCGTGTCAGCGAGTTGTGCGGCCTAGACGTTGACGATCTCGATGACGGGCGGAACACGGTCCGGGTTCTCGGCAAGGGCGGCCGCGAACGAACCGTGCCCGTCGGGCTTCCCGCGGTCCGGGCGGTGGCCGTTTGGAGGCGGGCAGGCCGTCCGGTGCTAGCGGTCCCCGGCAGCGGTCCCGCGCTGTTCCTCGGGGCGCGGGGGGGTCGCCTGGATCCGCGGACCGCTCGGCGGGTCGTGCACGCCCGGCTGGCGGCGGTGGCCGGCGTGCCCGAGTCCGGGCCGCACGGGCTGCGGCACGCCGCCGCCACGCACCTGCTGGAAGGCGGCGCCGACTTGAGGAGCGTGCAGGAGATCCTCGGCCATGCTTCGCTGGCGAGCACGCAGATCTACACCCACGTCTCGGTTGAGCGCCTGACCGCTGCCTACCGCCAGGCCCACCCCCGGGCTTAGCCCGGTACGGGGAGCGGCGAGCTCGCCCCCGCGCACGCCGGTGCCCGCCCTCGCCGACCCACCCCGACCGCCGACCCACCCCGACCGCAGGCCCACGCCAGGCCCAGGCCCGCGCCGGAGCCCAGGCCCGCGCCGGAGCCCAGTGCCGCGCCGGAGCCTCGGGCCGCGCCGGAGCTCAGCGCCGCGCCGGAGCCGAGCCGCGCCGCAGCCAGCCCCGCTGATCACGGGGCGACCCGGACCGCCGGGAAAGGGTAGACTACGGGGCGGCAGGGAAGGTCCGTGCGCCACGGCATGCGGCTTCCCGCCTAATTCGCGCGTCCGCCTGCCGCGTGGCAGATCCAGCCGGACTTCCGGTGGGCGCACCTCATCGGTCTGCGGTTCCTCACCGCAGTGAGGTGCGCACGGGCGCCAGGACTAACCGAGCGCGCCCGTGCCCGAGGGTACGGCGCACGACAGGAAGGGGACACCGGCATGGCTCCGGTCGTCACCATGCGGCAGCTCCTTGAGAGCGGCGTCCATTTCGGGCACCAGACCCGCCGCTGGAACCCGAAGATGAAGCGGTTCATCTTCGCCGAGCGCAACGGCATCTACATCATCGACCTGCAGCAGTCGCTGGACTTCATCGACCGCGCCTACGAGTTCATCAAGGAGACGGTCGCCCACGGCGGGACCGTCCTCTACGTGGGCACCAAGAAGCAGGCGCAGGAGGCGATCGCCGAGCAGGCACGCCGGGTGGGGATGCCGTTCGTCAACCAGCGCTGGCTGGGCGGCATGCTGACCAACTTCTCCACCGTCTACAAGCGCCTACAGCGGCTCAAGGAGCTCGACGAGATCGACTTCGAGGACGTCGCGGGCTCCGGCATGACCAAGAAGGAACTCCTTCACCTTCGCCGTGAGCGGGACAAGCTCGACCGCTCCCTCGGCGGCATCAAGGACATGGCCCGCACCCCCAGCGCCCTGTGGGTGGTGGACACCAAGAAGGAGCACATCGCTGTCAGTGAGGCGCGCAAGCTCGGGATCCCGGTGATCGCCATCCTCGACACCAACTGCGACCCCGATGAGGTCACCTACCCCATCCCCGGGAATGACGACGCGATCCGCAGTGTTTCCCTGCTCACACGGGTGGTGGCCGATGCCGTCGCGGACGGGCTGATTGCCCGGGCCGGGGCCACGAACGGCGAGGACAAGCCGGCCGCCACGGCGGGCTCAGGCGAGCTTGGAGCCGAGGAGCCGCTTGCGGAATGGGAGCGCGAGCTTCTCGAGCACGCGGACAACGCCGCGCAGGCGGCCGGTCCCACTGCCGAGGCCCCCGCCGGCGAGACCCCTGCGGGTGAGGCTCCCGCCAGTGTGGCCCCCGCCGGCGAGGCGGGCGGTCCCGCTGCCGAGGCCGCCGCGAGCCAAATCGCGACCGGCGCCCCCGAGGCCGCCGCTGGTGAAACGGGGTCCGCCGAGGCTGGGTCCGCGGAGGCTGGGTCCGCGGAGGCTGGGTCCGCGGAGGCTGGGTCCGCCGAGACCGGGTCCGCCGAGGCCGGGTCCGCCGAGGCTGGGTCCGCCGAGACCGGGTCCGGGAACGCCGGTGACGG
>Ga0081540_1001760_pt1 | contig 18218 bp, 15 predicted proteins | sample TabmetS2T1R1_FD_71024 | JGI IMG/M metagenome (GOLD analysis project Ga0081540, IMG submission 71024) | Tabebuia heterophylla rhizosphere microbial communities from the University of Puerto Rico - S2T1R1 | ecosystem: Host-associated > Plants > Roots > Rhizosphere ... | reverse complement strand
GCGAGACGAACTTCTTGCGCGCCACGAGGCCGCGCACGATCTCGCCGATCTCCTTGTGGATCAGCGGCTCGCCGCCGGGAATCGCCACCATCGGCGCGCCGCACTCGTCGGCCGCATCCCAGCATTCCTGCGCCGACATGCGGCGGTTGAGGATCGCATCGGGATAGTCGATCTTGCCGCAGCCGACACAGGCGAGGTTGCAGCGGAACAACGGTTCCAGCATCAGCACCAGCGGATAGCGCTTCCGGCCAAGCAGCTTCTGCTTGATCAGATAGCCGCCGATACGCATTTCCTTGAAGAACGGTATTGCCATTTGAGGGATTTCTTTCTGGACTTGGAGTCTGGGCTTGGGAAGCCCAGACTTGAATTCGTGAAGTGGATCAGCCCGCAGTCAGTTCGGCTGGAAGCCGGAATTCGATGTTCTCCTCCCGGCCGGGAAGCACCGACACCTTGACGGGTCCGATACGCCTCAAAGCCTCGATCACGTCGTCGACCAAAACTTCAGGCGCCGATGCGCCCGCCGTGATGCCGACTGCCTTTGCATCCTTCAGCCAGTCAGGGTTCAACTCACTGCCATCGGCAATGAGATAACTCGCGACCCCGACCTCGGTGCCGATTTCGCGAAGCCTGTTCGAGTTGGAACTATTGGCGGCCCCCACCACCAAGATGACGTCCACCAGTTTGCTCAGGTCCCTTACCGCAGATTGGCGGTTCTGTGTCGCATAGCAGATATCTCGGATGTCTGGGCCTTGAATATCTGTAAAACGGGCCTGAAGAGCGGAAATTATGTCTTTTGTGTCATCCACGCTCAGGGTGGTCTGGGTGATATAGGCCACCGGGGCGTCGATCGGCAGCGGCAGGGCCGCCACGTCGTCGACGTTCTGGACCAGGAGAACCGGCCCCGGAACCTGGCCCATGGTTCCCTCGACCTCGGGATGGCCGGCATGCCCGATCAGTACCAGGGTACGGCCCTTGGACATATACCGTTTGCCCTGATTGTGGACCTTGGTGACCAGCGGGCAGGTGGCATTGAGGACCGGCAGGCCGCGGGCGGCCGCCTCTTCCTCGACGCTGCGGGCCACGCCATGGGCGCTGAAGACGGTTACCGCGAGCGGCGGAACCTCCGACAGGTCCTCGACGAAGATCGCGCCCTTGGCCTTCAGGCTTTCGACCACGTACTTGTTATGCACGATCTCGTGCCGAACATAGACCGGCGGACCGTACTTCTCGAGTGCGCGCTCAACGATTTCGATGGCACGCACGACGCCCGCACAAAATCCGCGGGGCTGCGCTAGATACACTTCCATTGGATGTCCATTACGCAAGTTGCACCACGTACAGAATTTGCAAATTCACCCTGATGTCTCCGTGCAGCCGGTCACATCCGGATCTGCAATATCCGCACCATGATCGGAACCGGTAGGTAATCCCCAACCCAAGTAGATGGAAGCGCAGGACTATGTGTCAAAAATCGTGCAGATAGAAAAGGGTGGATCGCGCAATGGTTACCAATTGCTGGTAATTAAATACCAATAAACCATTTTCGTGAACTCCGGTTCCCTCACCGGTTCGTCACTTTATCGCCCGTCCGGACGGGCTATACCGGCCCCCGAACGCTCAGTCCGGTCGGTTTTTGCGGCTTCGCTTGAACCCTCGGGGAAGTAACCAAAACAACATTAGATCGGCTCGGGGAACTCCGCTAGACAGCGGGCGTTTTCGCCCAGCTCTCCTTGAGATTTAGAAAGAAACGAAGTGCTGACCAGTATTGTTGTTTCCGTTGTCAGAACCTGTACGCGGTTTGCCACTCTCGTCGTCATCGTCTCCCTGCTTCTGGCGGTTGGAGCGAGCTACTATGCCGCCCGGCATTTCGCCATCAACACCGACATCAACACGCTGATTTCGCCTGATCTCGATTGGCGCAAGCGCGACAATCAGTTCGAGCACGCGTTCGACCGCGAAAAATTGATTCTCGCCGTCATCGAGGCGCCGACGCCGGAACTCGCCAGCGCGGCGAGCAGGGCGCTGGCCACAAAGCTCTCCGGCGACACCAGGCATTTCGAATCAGTGCAGCCGCTGGGATCCGGCGAGTTCTTCGAAAAGAACGGGCTGTTGTTCCTGCCGGTGGAAGAAGTCGGCAAGGTCGCCGGCCAGCTCGAAGCCGCCGCTCCGCTGATCGAGATCATGGCCGGCGATCCCTCGATCCGCGGCCTGACCGGCGCGCTGGAGACTGGGCTTGCCGGCGTCAAGCGCGGCCAAGTCAAGCTCGACAATACCGAACGGCCCTTCAGCCTGATCAGCCAGACGGTCGAGGACATCCTGAACAAGGGGACGGCGACGTTCTCCTGGCGCGAACTCACCAGCGACAAGCCTTTGACCGATGCCGACCGCCGTGCCTTCATCGAGTTCAAGCCGAAGCTCGACTACAGCGAGCTCGAACCCGGCAAGGACGCGACCGATGCGATCCGGCAGGCGGCGACCGATCTCAATTTCGCCGGCCAGTACAACGCCCGCGTCCGGCTGACCGGCCCGGTTCCGATCGCCAACGAGGAATATTCGACCGTGCAGGACGGCGCGATCGTCAACGGCGTCGTCACGGTGCTCATTGTCCTCGTCATTCTCTGGATGGCGCTGCACTCGTCGAAGATCATCTTCGCGGTGTTCGTGAACCTGTTCATCGGCCTTGCTACCACGACGGCCGTCGGCCTGATGATGGTGGGATCGCTGAACCTGCTGTCGATCGCCTTTGCCGTGCTGTTCGTCGGCCTCGGCGTCGATTTCGGCATCCAGTTCAGTGTTCGCTACCGTTCCGAGCGTTTCAAGAACGAAGATCTGGCGCTGGCGCTGGAGAGCGCGGCGAGCCGTTGCGCCGTGCCGCTTTCGCTTGCCGCGATGGCGACCGCCGCCGGTTTCCTGTGTTTCCTGCCGACCGACTACAAGGGCATTTCCGAACTCGGCAAGATTGCCGGCGCCGGCATGCTGATCGCGTTCATCACCAGCATCACGGCCCTGCCTGCCATGCTGAAGCTGCTTCACCCGCCCGGCGAAAGCGAGCCTGTCGGCTACGCCTTCCTGGCGCCGGTGGACGAATTCCTCGAACGGCATCGCGTCATCATCGTGGTCGGCACGCTGCTTCTCGTCGTGGCCGGCCTGCCGCTGCTCTATTTCATGAAGTTCGACTTCAACCCGATCAACCTGCGCAATCCGCACGCTGAATCGATCGCGACCTTCCTCGACCTGCGCAAGGACCCCAACACCGGCGCCAACGCGATCAACGTGCTGACCAATTCGGATGCGGAAGCGAAGAAGATCGCGGCACGGCTGGAAAAGCTGCCGGAAGTCCTGCGTGTGATGTCGATCGACAGTTTTGTGCCTGAGGATCAGCCGGCGAAGCTGCAGTTGATCGCGAAGGCGGCGAGGGTGGTCGGCCCTGCGCTAAATCCCGACTCGGTCGATGCGGCGCCCTCCGATGAGGAGAATGTGGAGGCGCTGAAGAGCTCGGCCGATGCCTTGCGCAAGACCGCCGGCGACGGCAAGGGTCCGGGCGCGGTTGCCTCGCGAAGGCTGGCGGACGCGCTGTCGAAACTTGCCGGGAGCGACCAGGCGACGCGCGACAAGGCGCAGAACATCTTCGTCGCGCCGCTCAAGATCGTGTTCGACCAGCTCAGGAACACGATGCAGGCAGGCCCGGTCACGCTGAAGACGCTGCCGCCGGAATTGTTGAATAGCTGGAAATCCAAGGACGGGTTGATCCGCGTCGAGGCGTTGCCGAAGGGCGATCCCAACGACAACGACAACCTTCGCCGCTTTGCCGATGCGGTGCTGGCGGCCGAGCCGAATGCGATCGGCGGGCCGGTGTCGATTCTCAAATCCGGCGACACCATCGTGAAGGCGTTCATCCACGCCGGCATCTGGGCGCTCTTGGTGATCAGCCTGCTGCTCTACCTGACGCTGCGGCGGATCTCCGACGTGCTGATGACGATGGTGCCGCTGCTTGTGGCCGGCGCGGTGACGCTGGAGCTCTGCGTGCTGATCGGGCTGCCGCTCAACTTCGCCAACATCGTAGCTCTGCCGCTGCTGCTCGGCGTCGGCGTCGCCTTCAAGATCTATTACGTGACGGCCTGGCGCGAGGGCAGAACCAACCTGCTGCAGTCGAGCCTGACGCGCGCGATCTTCTTCTCGGCGCTGACGACCGCGACCGCATTCGGAAGCCTCTGGCTATCCAGTCATCCCGGCACCGCCAGCATGGGCAAATTGCTGGCGCTGTCGTTCATCATCACGCTGGCCGCGGTGCTGCTGTTCCAGCCGGCGCTAATGGGCAAACCGCGCGATGTCGGGCAGTAGGCAGATATCGCCGATATCGGCGGGCTGGGCGGTCGCGGCCGCCTGCTTCTGACCGGGCGCGGCCTTCGGGGCGGGTGCAGGGCTGGCGGGCGAGGGATTTGCTGCACCTGTGGTCTTCGGTGCCGCCGGCGCAGGAGCCGGTGCGGCCGTCGTCGTTGTGGCACCCGTTGCAGCACCAGTTGCCGCACTCTTGGGCGCTGTGCCGGGTGCACCTTTCGGCGCGCCCTTGGCCATGCTGTTGGCGGGGCTCGAGGGAATCGGCGGTCCGACACGCGTCCAGGTCTCTCCGCCGCACAGGAAGCCCAGCACGCAGCCTTGAATCTCGAGCTGGTCGGTGCCAACGGGCTTGATCGTCGAAGAGTAGAGCTGCCCGTCCTTGGCGTTGTAGACTTGGCCTTCCCAGGCATCGACGCCCGGCTTCTTCTTCATTTCGATCAGGATCGGCATGCCCAGGGTCGGCCGGCTCTGCTTTGCGGCATCGGGATTATTCTTGTCCTTGCCGCCCGGCAGCTTTTCCCAGGCAACGACGCCCCACATATTGCCGCTACATTGGGCGACACGGATATTGGCCACGCCATCGGCCACTTTCCAGTCTCCGGTGGGGTCGGCGGCCAGCGCCAGGTTAACACCTGTGGCCAAAATGATTCCCGAATAAACTATTGTACGCGCGATAGTTCTTGGGCAGTGCAACATGGTCCAAACCTATGTTTAAGTAGATGATCCAATGCGGAGGTCAAAACGCCGCATTGAGCGTTTTCAGTTGACGAAGCAGCCATCAACCGACGTATGTAGCCAATGCCAGATTCATATCTAGACGTTTCCGAGCTGTTTGTAGACCGGCAGGCACAACGCAGTTCCCTGCATGCGCGCCACCTCAACGAACAACTCGTCCGGGTGCTGAAGACCATCGGCTACGATGTGGGCTTTCAGAAGGGTCAAGGTCAATACCTGTTCGATCGTGACGGGGCCCGCTATCTTGATCTACTGAGCGGATTTGGCGTTTTTGCGATTGGCCGCAATCATCCGGTGCTGCGTCAGGCGCTGAAAAGCGTGCTCGATGCCGATTTTCCCAATCTGGTTCAACTTGATGTGTCCACGCTCGCCGGCGTGCTGGCGGAACGCCTGCTTGAACATGTTCCATATCTGGACAAGGTGTTCTTTGCCAATTCCGGCGCCGAGACCGTCGAAGCCGCGATCAAGTTCGCGCGCGGCGCGACCGGCCGTCCCGGCATCGTCTCCTGTTCCCATTCATTCCATGGCCTGTCGTATGGTGCGCTGTCGCTGATGGACGATGCGAACTTCCGCTCCGGTTTCGAGCCGGTGCTGCCGGGGTGCACGCAGATCCCTTTTAACGATCTTGCAGCGCTGGAGCAGGCGCTGTCGTCGCGCCAGGTCGCCGCCTTCATCGTCGAGCCGATCCAGGGCAAGGGCGTCAACCTGCCCACGGATGAATTTTTGCCGGGCGCCGCCGCGCTGTGCAAGAAATACGGCACCATCTTCATCGCCGACGAAATCCAGACCGGCATCGGCCGCACCGGCAAGTTCCTCGCGGTCGAGCACTGGAATGTCGAACCGGACATGGTGCTGCTGGCGAAGGCGCTGTCGGGCGGTCATGTCCCGGTCGGCGCGCTTTTGACGCGCAAGGCCATCTTCGACAAGATCTTCAACCAGATGGACCGCGCGGTCGTGCACGGCTCGACCTTTGCGAAGAACGATCTGGCGATGGCCGCCGGCATCGCAACGCTGGATGTGATCAAGCAGGAAAAGCTGGTCGAGCAGGCCGCCAGGCGCGGCGCCGAACTTCGCCTCGCGCTGACCCGTATGGTGCCCGGCTATGAACTGCTCAAGGAAGTCCGCGGCAAGGGATTGATGATCGGCATCGAATTCGGTCCGCCGAAATCGCTGAAGCTGAAGGCGTCCTGGAATCTGCTGGAGACCGCCAACAAGGGCCTGTTCTGCCAGCTCATCACCGTGCCGCTGTTCAAGGAGCACAAGATCCTGACGCAGGTCTCCGGCCACGGCAGCCACACCATCAAGCTGCTGCCGCCGCTCGTGATCACGGAAGAAGACTGCAACTGGATCGAAAAGTCGTTCGACGACGTCATCGCCGCGAGCCACAAGGTGCCCGGCGCGATCTGGTCGCTCGGCAAGACGCTGGTCGACAACGCGGTCAGGAAGTCGGCGTAAAAGCGCCGCTTTGGTTTTGTGGCATTCGCTCCGCAGCTTTCGCTGACGTCCGGCATTCGGCTCCTCCACGCGCTTACCGTAGCGTGCCTGCCCGCTGGCAAGGCGCTCATGGAAGCGGCAGCCTGACGCGCGGAAGCCGTGCGTCGATGACGGCTTCAGCAGGTTCACAGCACACGCTGAATGGTTCGACGGGCTCGATTTCGGCCGACGGGCGAAAGTCGGTGTGAAGCTCTTCACACGCACCACGCATTGCGAGGGGTACGATCGGCTACCTCCGGATGACCGCGAGGTGCTTATCATGTGGGAGGAAGCTATGCCGAACACCCGCTGGATGCCGAGATTTTTGAAGTTCGAGGCCATGCCTCATTTGATGATTTGCGCAATGCTCTGCCTTGCAGGTGTGACCGTGGCTCAGGCGCAGGAGCTGTTCACGGTGCTGCCGGCCAGCAAGATGCAGGACGCGACACCCGCCCAGAGCGCGACGATCGAGAAGCTCAGGCAGCGTCCGACGACGCAGTCGCTCGATCTGGTCCAGGTCGACGTCAATGCGCTGCGTGGCGACACCACGCAACTGCCCATTCCAAACAGCCCGATGCGCACGTTGTCCAAGCGCAGCGAGGACGTCACGAGCCCGAACGAATTCACATGGCACGGCACGCTGACCGGGGTTCCCGGCCAGGCAACGCTGGTCGTGCGTGACGGCAACATCACCGGCTCCATCCAGGACGAGGGCACGCTCTATCGCATCGAGCCGGTCGGCAATGGCGTTCACGCCCTCATCAAGGTCGATCAAGGGCGTTTTCCTCCCGAGCATCCGCCGAGCTACCAGCAGAAGGAAAGGCGCGGGGATCTCCTGGCGCCGGCAACCGTTCAAGACGCCAACCCAGCGGATGGTCCCGTCGGGATCGACGTTCTCGTCGCTTACACTACCGCGGCGAAAGCCAACGTGACCGACATCAATGCGACGATCCAGCTCGCCGTGGCCGAAGCCAACCAATCGTATGTGAACAGCGGCATCAACATCAAACTCACCCTGGTCGACAGTTTCGAAGTTTCCTACTCCGAGACCGGAAAGAGCTTCGAGACCATCCTGGCTGATCTCGTCGCCAACACGACCGTAAAGAGCAGGCGCGACAATGCCGGGGCCGATATGGTTGCGATGCTCATTAACCAGAGCGACTTCTGCGGTCTGGCAGATGCGATCAGGGCTGACGCGTCAACCGCCTACGCGGTCGTGTACTACGACTGTGCCACCGGCTATTACTCTTTTGCTCACGAACTCGGACATCTGCAGGGAGCCCGGCACGATCCGGCGAACGACCCGACAACCACGCCCTTTGCTCATGGCCACGGCTTCCAGCATCTGTCTCCGCCGCCGGCCTGGCGGACGATCATGGCGTACAATTGCAATGGCGGCTGTCCTCGGCTGCAGTATTGGTCCAATCCGAACGTCAAGTACAACGGCATCGCAATGGGCACGGCGGCAACCAACGACAACAGCCGCGTACTGAACGGGACCGCCTCGACGGTCGCCGCCTTCCGCAATCGTCCTGCTCCGCCGACTGCGGGGCTGATTTGGCGCTTCACGGGTGCGGCTTGCAGCGGAGAAGCCTGTCCGGGCTGGAAGTTGCTCGACAACAACGCGGCAACGGTCAGGATAAGCGCCGCCGGCAACAATCTCTACCAGTTGCACAACAGCGGCCGGATCTGGCGATCCACCGGTGCCGCCTGCAACGGCGCATCTTGCCCTGGCTGGCAAATGCTCGACAACAACGGCGCCACCATCGGGATCACCGCTGCCGACAATAACCTCTACCAGCTCCACAGCAGCGGCCGGATCTGGCGCTTCACAGGCACGGTTTGCAACGGAGAATCCTGCCCGGGCTGGCAGATGCTAGACAACAACGGCGCCACCATGAAGATTGTCGCCGCCGGCAACAATCTCTACCAGCTTCATAACAACGGCCGGATCTGGCGCTTCACCGGTACGGCCTGCAACGGCCAATCCTGTCCGGGCTGGCAGATGCTGGACAACAATGGCGCCACGGTTGGTATCGTCGCCGCCGGCAACAATCTCTACCAGCTTCACGACAGCGGCCGGATCTGGCGCTTCACCGGCACGGCCTGCAACGGCCAATCCTGCCCGGGCTGGCAGATGCTGGATAACAACGGCGCCACGATCGGGATCGCCGCCGCCGGCAACAATCTCTACCAGCTTCACAACAGCGGGCGGATCTGGCGTTCTACCGGTGCGGCGTGCAACGGCCAATCCTGCCCAGGCTGGCAGATGCTCGACAACAACGGTGCCACGATCGGGATCGTCGCTGCCGACAACAATCTCTACCAGCTTCACAACAGCGGACGGATCTGGCGTTCTACCGGTGCGGCGTGCAGCGGCCAATCCTGCCCGGGCTGGCAGATGCTGGACAACAACGGACGAACCGGTCGGCTGGCCGCCGGGGGCGGCGAGTTGTACCAGATCCACATGGCCCGGACGGCGACGGTCAGAGCACGGACGTGTGAGGAGTGCAGGCCTCACTGACCGACCGCCTACGGCATGATCCGGAAGGATCATGTTCAGATCAAACAGGCTGCGGGATGACGATTCGAAGAAACGTCATCCCGCTTCTGCGTTCCGGGAACGTAATCGGGCAGGTGCGGGACTTGTTTCCGCCGTGTCAGCAAAACGGGGAGAGGCGATGACGATTTCGTGAGGATCGTAGCCAATCCATTGCACCTTTAGCGCCGCAAATCTGCAAAACTGTCGATGGAACGGCAAAGCCGTCGATGGGTCGGAACTGCAAGCTGCATCGATCGGAGGAGCGCATGGTCAACGTCACCGGTGGCTGTCACTGCGGCGCGATCCGCTACGAGATCGCGGGCGAACCTATCGTTCATACGCTCTGCCACTGCACGGACTGCCGCCGTCACGCCGGCGCGCCGATGGTCGGCTGGTCGATGTACGCGGAGGACGCGCTCAAGGTGACGAAGGGAACGCCGAAAACCTATCGATCCTCCGAACATGGCCGGCGGCAGTTTTGTGCCGACTGCGGCACGGGCCTGTTCTACACCAACGCGAATGTCTTGCCCGGCATCGTCGACATTCAGAGCGGGACCTATGACGACCCCGACGCCGTTCCGGCGATGGTGCATGTCCAGACGGCAGAGCGGATTCGCTGGATGGAGCGCGCCCACGAACTGCCGACCTTCGAGCGCTATCCGCCGCAGACATAGCGGTTACTCCGATTCGCAGGGCGGATTGGCGCAGCGTAATCCGCCGCAAGCCTCACGGCACAGCGCCCTGTTGGCGGATCACGCAGCGCATTTGCGCTCGCCGGGGATCAGTTGGAGGTCTTGGGTGAGACGAGGAAGGACAATTCGCCAGCAAGCCCGACGGCAATAGTCTTGTGCTTTCACAATCGCGCGGGAAAGAAAAACTCTCTTCCCATCGCGCTCGCGCCTGCCGCGGTGGCACGAAAGCATAGCGCCGATCGTTTCATTTGTAGGCGAATATTCTGCTCATTTGCTGATTGAGATTTTCCGCGCATTCACGCCATCGGGATTTTCGCGCGCGGCTTTTCAAATCGCGGTGAGCGCCGTCGCGTGGCTATCCGCTTTTGCGATGCGATACCCAATTGGGTGGGGTGACTTCATGAAGAAGAGGATCTTGCCAATGACCAAATCGATCCCGACACTCGCCGCCGCGTTTCTGATGACCGCGATCGCAACGCCCGTGTTCGCGCAGGCCGCGATCCAGGAGCCCGGGGCCTTCGCCTTCTTTCATCCCAATGCCGATGTACTCGCCGGGGGGCGGCCGGCCTACCGATCGTTCGATCAATCCAACGCTTATTACAACTCGAATGCCTATTACGATGAGGTCGCGCCCGCGCCCGAACTGCGGCGGATTGCGCCGCGACATCATCGCAAGGCGCGATAAGGAACGTGGCTCGATGCCTGTTGCGTGAGGGCGCGGGTGCACAATCGTGCGCCTGCGCGTCCTTGCGAATTTATCCCGCTGCGCGCATCGCGCTTTCGAACCTCTCGCCGAAATCCGCCAGCTCGTCCTTGGCGAGGTCGCTGACCGCCCAGTAGTTCAGCCCGCGATCGCTCCAATGCCGGATGTTGAAGCCCTGGATGGTTTCGATCTTCGCGGCGCGCCGTTCGGTGCTCGACGTCTGCGACACGAACAGATTGATCACGTGCTGGCGCCGCTTGTACACCACGGCGCCGATGGCGCGGGCATCGACATAATCGAGCCGGCCGCCGATCAGGGTAAAGCCCTGCGCGGTGAGGTCGATCACCGGCGGGGAGACGTCGAGCTTGCCGTTGAACCACGGTTTTACGGTGTGCTGATCGGTGGAAACGACATCGGTGAGGTGCCCTGCCTGCAGCGAGCGCAAATGCGCCGATACGACCTCCGACTGAATGCGCTCGAAATCGTTTTGCCGCAGCACGATCGCGACCAGGCCGGTGGCCGCCAGCGCCGATACTGCCGAGCCCATCGCAAAGCCACGCAGCACGGCGCGGCGATCCGGCGCCTGGCGCGGCTGCGGCAACGCAGCCTCGATACGCTGACGCAACGCTGCGGGCGCGGTGTAACCCACGCCGGCTTCCGCAATTGCCTTGCCCATCTCGCGATAATCCCGAATGGCCGCCGCGCAGCGCGGGCAGCCGGCGATATGGCTTTCCACCTCGCGCGCGTGCCCGGCGTCGAGCTCGCCATCGATCAATGCGTGAAGCAGAACTTCAGCCTCGTCGCAGGTCATTTTTGTTGCTCCTCTTCCGCGAGCCACGCCGATCGCAGCATGGCGCGGGCGCGCGCCAGACGTGACATCACGGTGCCGACAGGCACGTCGGCGACTTCGGCAATCTCGCGGTACGACAGGTTCTGGATTTCACGCAGCACAAAGGTCTCGCGGAACGGTTCGGCCAGCGCCGCCACCAGCCGGCGGATGGTGTCGGAGTCCCAATGGCGCTGTAGCTGCGCCTCCGGCGTCTCCGGGGCCTCGTGCCACAGCGGCGTCTGCTCGGCGCTTTCGGGAACGTCCTCGATCGCGCTGGTCGGTGTGGTGGCGCGGCGCGCATATTCGGCACGGCAGACATTGCGCAGGATCGCGAACAGCCACGGCTTCATCGCCGGCCCGCGATAGCTGTCGAAATGCCTGAACGCGCGCAGGTAGCATTCCTGCACCGCGTCCTCGGCGTCGGCGGCGTTGCGCAGCAGATAGCGCGCCAGCGTATAGGCGTCGTCCAGATGGGGCAGCGCGGCCTCGCGAAATCGCCGCGCCTTTTCGGGATCGTCGTCGGATGCTTTGGGCGGCATCGCCTTTCGTCCGGCTGCTGCAGAAGACGTCTCCGCCCGGCCGGGTTCGGTCCACCGGCCGGGCAGGATTGTGATGCCTTGGTTTGGCGCGCTACTCAACCTTGATCGTTCCGGTCATCTCTCAATCGCCCGATTGGGCTTCCGAACACCTGATCACCCCGGGGTTCGGTTTATTCCCCAATTGGCGGCCGGCCGGCTAACGCAATCGTGATCAACCGTGGCGACCAGCCGTATGGAGGCGGGAATAACCGCCGCTCCCATCCGATCAATGCCATGCCGAAACAAGCCAAGCCGCCTTCCGGCGTGCGGCCATTGGAAAGGGTAGCCTCCATGTTGAACATGTCGCGTCGTGATGTCGTTGTGAGCGCGGGACTTGCAGCCGCGCTAGGCCTGAATTCCCGTCTCTCCGTCGTGGAGACCGCGCTCGCCCAGCCCGCACCGGACGCGGGCAAGGGCTTTCACAAGTACAAGATCGGGTCCGTGGAGGTCACGGCCCTCTATGACGGCGTTTGGAAGAAACCGCACGACGCCGCCTTCATCAAGAACGCCAGCATCGACGAAACCAAGGCCGCGCTGGCGAAGGCCGGCATGACCACCGATTATGTGCCGATTCCCCTGACCGTCATTGTGCTGAAGATCGGCGACAGGCTGATCATGGTCGACTCCGGCTCCGGCGTCGGTCAGTGGCAGCCGACCGCGGTCAGCCTGCCCGATAATCTGAAGGGCGCCGGGATCGATCCCGCCAAGATCAGCACCGTGCTGATCTCGCACTTCCATCCCGACCACATCTTCGGTTTGATGGAGAAAGGCACTAACGCCCCCAATTATCCCAACGCTGAACTGATCGTCAGTGCCGCCGAGTACCGTTGGTGGACCGAACCGGGGCGCGTGGAGAAGCTGCCCGAGGCGCGCAAGCCGCTCGGCACCCGCATTCAATCGGTCTTCCCCAACTGGAAGAATTTTCGGCTCGTCGAAGGCGAGACGGAAGTAGTGCCCGGCGTTCGGCTTGTGAATGCGCCCGGGCACACGCCGGGTCATTCGGCGTTCCTGCTCGCGTCGGGCAATCAGCAGCTGATGATTTCCAACGACGTTGCCTACGTTCCGGCGCTGCTCGCACCGCATCCGGAATGGCAGGGCGCCTATGATCAGGACGGTCCGCTCGCCGTGGAAACGCGCCGCAAGCTGATCGATCGCGTCATCGCCGACAAGATGGCGATCTGCGGCGCGCATTTTCCATTCCCCGGCGCCGGCAGCTTCGCCAAGGACGGCGCGGGTTATGCGTTCACGCCCGTGCAGGCATAGCCCGCACTCGAGTCTTCTTTCCCACAACACAGGATATTGCCATGCTTCCAATCCGAAATCGCTTCTGCTGCACTTTGCTTCTGGCACTCTGCCTTGCAGGCTCGCCGGCGCTCGCGGTCGATACGATGAACTCGCCGGATGCTCCCGATCTCACTTCCGTCCGCACCAAGATCAAGGCTGCGGACTACCGGGGCGCGCTCGCCGAGCTCAAGGTGCTAGCCGACACAAATCAACACGCTGACGTCTACAGCTTGATGGGCTTCAGCCTGCGCAAGATGGGCGACTACCCGACGGCGCTCACTTTCTACAAGAAGGCGCTGGATTTTAATGCCGACCACAGGGGCGCCCGCGAATATCTGGGCGAGCTCTATGTCGACATGGGCGATTTGCCGAAAGCCCGCGAGCAGCTTGCGGTCCTGACGAAGTTGTGCCCGCAGGGCTGCGAGGAACGCGAGGACCTGGAGAAGGTTCTTGCGACGAAGGCGGCGAAGGTCAACTGATGCCCGTGCCTCGCGCAACTGGGGATGCCCTGGCGGATGCCGGCCTGCTTGCGGGCCGGCTTCTGCTGGTATTCATTTTCCTGCACGAGGGCTGGGGCATTTTGGGCAACTATGCCGGCGCGGCTGCCTATATGCAGAAATCCGGCGTGCCGTCATTGCTGCTGCCGCTCGTCATTGCCCTCCAGCTCGGCGGCGGCGCGTTGATCGCCGCAGGAATCCTGACGCGTTTCGCGGCGCTCCCGTTTGCGGCGTTCTGTGTGCTCACGGCGATCCTGTTCCACTGGCAGTTCGCCGATCGCAATCAGTTGCTGCATTTCCAGAAGGATCTGGCCATCGCGGGCGGATTCCTCGTTCTCGCCTGCTGTGGGCCGGGAAACTGGTCGATTGGCCGCTACCTCACGCGGTCGGGAAATCAGCTGCTTCGTGTCCTGCAAGATCATCGCCGAGGTCTCCGCGATCATCGCCGTCGGGTCGCATCGAAATAGTCGACCACGGGATCGGTTAGGCAGCATGAAGCGTCCGCTTCGGCGGAGCAGAAACTCCCTTCAGTTGGGAATTCACGTTGTGCTCTTGGAATGTCGATATGGTAGGGACGGGGGGTATTCGGTTGAATGAACTAACTAGGCAATCTAAGATTGCTTGCGTGACCCCGAAAGTCAATAAACTCGGCGGAGCGGAGACATATGCCACCCATAATCTATTGCGACGACTCGATGATGGCCTATCGGTCGTCGAGAAAGATATTTCAACCCGGCGAACGTATCGTCTTCGACGAGGGATACCGGCTCGCGCATCTTCCGCTCGTCAATGCCGGACATCCCGCAGTTATCAGCGAAGTCGACGGTCGCGATTATCGAAACGGTACCTACGAGAAGACGCGCTATGCGCTTGTGATGCCGATTTCCGCGGAGGCTTTTCTCGCATCCGACCAGGTGCAGGCGCTTGAGCTCGCCATGAAGTCGTCGAGCTTCGCGCCAAAGATAGCGTGGGAAATCTGCGAACGCCGGCGCTTACAGTTGCATGCAACGCTTGCAAGCGGCATTCCGGAGACCGATCTCGATCGCCGTGCCGCGGTGGTTCAAGATCTGCTGGATCAAATCGGTTCGATATCCGTTTGCTTGAAAGGGCCGTTTCTGGGTACCAGGAATACCGGCCGTATCTATTTTCCGGTCTATCCGCAGAAGATCGGGGGCGAAGATGCATTTGCGATGGTGCAAAAGAGCATTGGCGTGTCGCCGACGAAACTCTACCTCGTCGGATATTATCATATGCGCCAAGAACTCGATCGGCTGGAAACGAGCGAACTGGCCGAACTGGTCGATCAGTGGCGGGACCGGATTGTCGTCAGGGCAACCATTCCGTTCCTGGAATTGCATGCTACCAACGATGATCTTGCGCTTTCAGCGCGGACCCAAGCGAAAATTTCAGCCAGAGGGCGCCTCGCGTAAAGCGCGGACAAGAAGCAGGAGAACTGGTGCCGGATGGATCTAGCGGTCTTTCGCTTCGAATATTTGGAGGGCACCAAGCAGGAGTTTTGGATCCTCCTGGCCGACGCAGTGACCGACCCCGGCAAAACTCCATTCGCTGACTTGCGGAATCAGCGCCACGGCCCGTGACGCCATCATTTTATAGATCGGCCATGATTGTTCGGTCGTCGCAACGCAGACGGGGCAGTCGATCTCCGTCAGCCACGCGAAAGGATTGCCGCGGTCGTCTCCGGTGTAGACCTGCTCCATCGCCTCACAAATCCGGAGCGTAATGGCGGACTCGATCTCGGGCGTGCAGAGCAGGCGAACCCGGCCGTCCCCCAGCGGGGCAAAGCCACGCCGGATGTAGGCCCAGAGTGACGACTCGGACCATGTCGCAAACGCAGGCGCAGCGCGATAGCGTTGGAACACCGTCTCGGCGCTGTCGAACTCGGCCTGGCGGCGCAGCACGCTCTGCACGGCGGCCGTCGACCTGTCGCTCAATCCATCGGAGCGGGCCGCATGCGGATCCATGACGGTCGGCTCCATCACGAACAGGCGCGAAAAGCGCTTGGGCAAAAGTTTCGCCGCGAGCAGGAGATCGGTGGCGCCTGCGCTGTGGCCGATGCCAAATATATCCGACAGGTCGAGCGCCTCGATCACCCGACACAAATCCTCGGCGAAATCCTGGAAGTGATAGCGGTCGGCCGCTGGCTTGTGACTGTCGCCGTGGCCGCGACGGTCGAGCGCATAGACGGTGTAACGCGACGCCAGTTCACGGGCGACCTCATCCCAGACCTCGGCGACAAAGCCGGTGCCGTGCAACAGCAGCGCGGGCGGTTTGCCCGAGCCGTCCTCGCCCCATCGGGCAAGCGCAATGTGTTCGCCGACAGGTCCGACCGAAATCCGTTTGGCGTTCGTCATGGGAGAGACTATCGCGCATCCTCCAGAATCATCGCAGCGCCTTTCTCCGCGATCATCGCCGTCGGCGTATTGGTGTTGCCCGACGTAATCGTCGGCATGACAGACGCATCGGCGACGCGCAGGCCTGCGATGCCATGGAAGCGCAGGCGCTCGTCGACGACGGCCGCAGGATCGGACGCCAATCCCATCTTCGCGGTCCCGACGGGATGGAAGATCGTGGTGCCGATATCGCCGGCGGCTTTCGCCAGTGAAGCGTCGTCGTCACCGACGCTCGGGCCGGGCAGGTATTCCTGCGGACGGTATCGTTCGAGCCGCTTCTGCTTCATTAGCCGCCGCGTGGTGCGGATGGCGTCGGCGGCGACCTGGCGGTCGTCGTCGGTCGAGAGATAATTCGGCGCGATCGACGGCGCCTCGTCGGGTTTCGCCGAACGGATGCGCACGGTGCCGCGCGAGGTCGGCTGCAGATTGCAGGCGCTGACGGTAATGGCGGGAAACCGATGCAGGGGATCGCCGAACTTGTCGAGCGACAGCGGCTGCACGTGAAACTGGATATTGGCGCGCGCGCGGCGCGGATCGGAGCGCGTGAAGATGCCGAGTTGCGACGGCGCCATGGTCAGCGGCCCGCGGCGGCGGAAGGCGTAGTCGAGCCCCATCATCCCGCGTCGCATCAGCGACCAATAGGTTTCGTTCAGCGTACGGACGCCCTCGACCTTGTAGATCGCGCGCTGCTGCAGGTGGTCCTGCAGGTTTCGCCCGACGCCCGGTCTGTCGAGCACCATTTCGATGCCGAGCGGCGACAGCCAGTCCGCCGGCCCGATGCCGGATCGGTGCAGCACCTGCGTCGAGCCGATCGATCCTGCACACAAGACGACTTCGCCCTTGGTGCGCGCCTCGACCACTTCGTTGCCCTGCAGGAACCGCACGCCGACGGCGCGTCCCTGCTCGACGATCAGCCGGTCGACCAGCACGTTCTTTTCCAGCCGCAGGTTGGCGCGGCTCAGCACCGGCTTGAGGAAGCCGCGCGCCGACGACCAGCGGCGGCCGCGCTTCTGGTTGACATGGAAATAGCTCACGCCCTCATTGTCGCCGGTGTTGAAATCGGCAATGCGGCGGATGCCCATTTCCTCGGCGGCATCGCCGACCGCATCGAGAATGGCCCAGGACAGCCGTGGCGCCTCGATCCGCCAGCCGCCGCCGATGCCGTGATGTTCGCTTTCCCCGAGGAAATGGTCCTCCAGCCGCTTGAACAGCGGCAGCACGTCGTCATAGCCCCAGCCGGTCAGGCCGAGCTGGCGCCAGTGGTCGTAGTCGGCGGACTGTCCGCGCATCGAAATCATGGCGTTGATGGCGGAGGAGCCGCCGATCACCTTGCCGCGTGGATAGGCAAGCGACCGCCCGTTGAGCCCGGGCTCTGCCTCCGTCCTGAACATCCAGTCCGAGCGCGGATTGCCGATCGCAAAGAGATAGCCGACCGGGATGTGAAACCAGATCCAGTTGTCGTTGCCGCCGGCCTCCAGCAGCAGCACGCGGTTCGTGGGATCGGCCGAGAGCCGGTTGGCCATGATGCAGCCGGCTGTCCCTGCGCCAACCACGATATAGTCGAAATCGCCTTCAAGCCGTTTCGGCATCTCTCAGTTTCCACCCATCGACGCCGTCATGCCCGGACAAAAGCGCGAAGCGCGTCTTCGCGCTAGATGTTCCAGGCATCCGCGTCTTCTTGGTCGTTTATTAGTCAGACGAGCATGGCCGGGACAAGCCCGGCGGCCGCCGTTGCGTGGATGGGGCTCTGCGGCAGAGGGCGATGGTTGGACCGCCACTTGCATGCTACAGGGGCAGAAGCGTTCAACCGGAAGGCCTGTTATCTCCATGCCCATCGTCAACCGCGTCGCCGAGTTTCAACCCGACATCCAGGCCTGGCGCCGGGATATTCATGAACACCCGGAACTGCTCTACGACGTGCACCGCACTGCGGCATTGGTGGCGGACCGTTTGCGGGAATTCGGCTGCGACGAGGTCATTACCGGTGTCGGCCGCACCGGCGTCGTCGGCGTCATCAAGGGCAACAGGCCCGCGGGCAACGGTGACGTGAAGGTCATCGGGTTGCGGGCGGATATGGACGCGCTGCCGATCGAGGAGGCGACCAATCTGCCTTACGCTTCCAGGACCAAGGGCCTG
>Ga0081540_1001759_pt1 | contig 18225 bp, 16 predicted proteins | sample TabmetS2T1R1_FD_71024 | JGI IMG/M metagenome (GOLD analysis project Ga0081540, IMG submission 71024) | Tabebuia heterophylla rhizosphere microbial communities from the University of Puerto Rico - S2T1R1 | ecosystem: Host-associated > Plants > Roots > Rhizosphere ... | reverse complement strand
CGAGACGAGCGGACCGCTGCGCGGTCTCGGTGCATTCGTCGAGGTAATCTCGAAAGACTCCTTTTACATGGAGAATGCCAACCTGTTGAAGGCGCCCGGCTATGAACTGGTCAACGCGAACGTCCATTACAAGACGGATATCGTGTCGGAATATCTGAAGTCGCTCAGCATCTATTTCGAGGTGCGCAACATCTTCGACCGGACCTACGTTGCCTCGGCCAACAACATCGCCAATACGGTGACGGCGGCCGGCGTTCAAAATCCAGCGAGCGTGCTGGCGAACACCACCGGATCGATTTATGCCGGCTCGCCACGGGCGTTCGTCGCAGGCATGAAAATCGCGTTCAGGTGATCCATGCAGAAACTCCGCACCACAATGATCGCAGCCGCAGCGCTTCTCATCTGGCAAGGCTGCGCCAACGCGCAAATGCACCATCAGCACGGCTCGGAAGCGGCCTGCGACGAGCCGGACTTGCGCTGCGCCAGCAAGGTGACGCCGGTGTTCGCATCTGATGGCACGCTGTGGCTCGCCTGGATGGCGGGCGGCAGGATTTCGGTGGCGAGCTCGCGCGATGCCGGCAAGAGCTTTTCGACGCCGGTTGCGGTGACCGACAAGCTGAATATGGATTGGGGGCCGGATGCGCGCCCGAAGATCGCGATCGACCGCAAGGGCGGCATCGCGCTGGCGTTCGCCATCTTCAGGGACAAGGCTTTCAACGGGCAGGTGCTCACCACGCGCTCGAACGACGGCGGCAAGAGCTTTGCCGCTGCGCGGCCGATCACGGGAAACAACGAAAGCCAGCGGTTCGAGGCGATCGGGTTCGACAACAACGGCGAGCTGTTTGCCACCTGGCTCGACAAGCGCAACCGCGTTCCAGCCCAGCAGGCGAGCAAGAAGTATGACGGCGCCGCGCTGTTCTTTGCCTCATCGAAGGACGGCGGTGCGACCTATTCCGACGCGCGGATGGCGATCGACAACACCTGCGAATGCTGCCGCATCGGCCTTGCCTTTGATCCTTCGAACCATCCGGTGGTTGTGTTTCGGAACATTTTCGAAGGCGGCGTGAGGGATCACGCCGTGATCACCTTCGCCGATAGCGCAACGCCCGGCGAGCCGCGCCGCGTTGCGGTGGACGATTGGCAGATCGCCGCATGCCCGCATCACGGGCCGAGCCTTGCCATCTCGCCGAACGGCACCTATCACGTGACCTGGTTCACCAACGGCAAGGCGCGCAAGGGCCTGTTCTATGCCCATTCGCGTGACGGCGGCAAAAGCTTCTCCGCGCCATCAGCCATCGGTGATGCCAAGCGGGCGCCCTCGCGCCCCTTCGTGCTGGCAGGTCCGCATGGGTTGACGATGGCGTGGAAGGAATTCGACGGCGAAAAGACCAGCGTCAAGGTGATGACCTCGGGCGATGACGGGGAGAACTGGAGCAAGCCGAGGACCATCGCCGAGACAGCAGATGCGTCGGATCATCCGCTGCTGGTGACCGATGGTCGACACAGCTATCTTTCCTGGATGACGAAGGCCGACGGTTATCGCTTCATCCCGATCGGGGACGAGTCATGAGACGGCAGTTTCTGGCAGTCGCTTTGTTCCTGGCGTTGCTGATGCCGGCGCCGGCGCAGGATTCGGAGACGCAGCTCAAGCCGTTCGGGCGCGGCAGCTGGCGGGAACTGATGAAGGCGCACGCGGGACGTCCGACCATCGTGCATTTCTGGGGCGTGACCTGCGGTCCCTGCAAGATCGAGCTGCCCCAGCTCGGCGCCTTCATGAAAGAGCAGTCCGGCATCGACTTTGTGACGATCAGCGCCGATTTCGTCCCGAACCTGCCGGAGGCCACCCGCGCCATGCTGCAGCGGTCCGGCCTGTCGCTGGCGGAGAACTGGATATTCGACGGCTTTGCCGACCGCCTGCGATTCGAGATCGACCCGACCTGGCAGGGCGACATTCCCCGCACGCTGCTGATCTCGCGCGAAGGTGAGATGACGACGATTGAAGGCTCGGCTGAGATCGCCGATCTCAAGCAATGGTCGGCGCGGCAGCTTGCCGTAAAGAAATGAACAACCCCCGGTATTGCGAAGGAAGCAAGTCATGAAGCAACTCAACCGCACGATCGCACTCGCAGCCGCGCTTGCCGCGATGTTGGCCGCTCCGGTCCGCGCCGAGGACGTCAAGGCCGGCGATCTCGTCATTACGCAGGCCTGGAGCAGGCAGACGCCATCAGGCGCAAAGGTGGCCGGCGCCTATCTCACCATCGAGAACAAGGGCACCGCGCCGGATCGGCTGGTCGGTGGCAGCGGCGACGTCGCCGGCCGGTTCGAAATCCACGAGATGGCCATGGAGGGCGGGGTCATGAAGATGCGCCCGCTCGACAAGGGCGTCGTGATTGATCCCGGCAAGACGGTGAAGCTTGCACCCGGCGGCAATCACCTCATGCTGCTGGACCTGAAGTCCCCGCTCAAGCAGGGCGAGAAGGTGCCGGTGACGCTGCAGTTCGAGAAGGCCGGCAAGGTCAATGTGTCGCTCGACGTGCAAGGCGTCGGCGCACAGGCGCCCGGCGGCGATCATTCCGGACACATGATGAAGAAGTAGCCGCGATGAATATAGTTCGACATGGGCTTGCGATCGGGATTCTGCTGGCCGGTCTCTCCGGTGTGGCGATAGAGAGATCGCTCGGTGCAGTCCCAGATGACAGCTTCTTCACCCATCTCCACACGGAGAAGGCGATGGCGAATGTCACCGTCTCGCCCGCACGAGTCGGTCCGGTTGAGCTGAATATTCAGCTGGAGACGATTGACGAATTGCCGCTTGCCGCAAAGGCCGTTTCGGTCACCCTGAGAGATGCGCAGACCGGCAAGGCGCTGAAGACGATCGATGCCGCGCGGCGCGGCGATGACGAGTGGCATGCGGCGGTTTCCGTGCCGACCGCCGGGCGCTGGATGCTCGCGCTTGCGATCGCGATTTCGGACAGCGACAAGGTCGCCATCGAAGCTCCGATCATCATCAAGTGACCTGAGGCGGCCGAAAACCGGCAGAAACCTGTCCGTGCAGGGCCATTTTGATTGGCCCCGGCCTTGTGTTTTGCCGGGCAATCCGGTTTGACTGCGTACCCGTTTCCCCGAAACCCCCGAGCCAAAACCCATGCGACTGTCGCGGTTCTTCCTGCCCATTCTGAAAGAGAATCCGAAGGAAGCGGAGATCGTCTCGCATCGGCTGATGCTGCGCGCCGGCATGATCCGGCAGGAGGCCGCCGGCATCTATGCGTGGCTGCCGCTGGGTTTCCGGGTGCTGAAGAAGATCGAGCAGATCGTGCGCGAGGAGCAGGACCGCGCCGGCGCGCTCGAACTGTTGATGCCGACGCTGCAACTGGCCGACCTCTGGCGCGAGAGCGGCCGCTACGACGCTTACGGCCCGGAGATGCTGCGCATCGCCGACCGTCACAAGCGTGAACTTCTCTACGGGCCGACCAACGAGGAGATGATCACCGAGATCTTCCGCGCCTACATCAAGTCCTACCGCAGCCTGCCGCTCAATCTCTATCACATCCAGTGGAAGTTCCGAGACGAGCAGCGCCCGCGCTTCGGCGTGATGCGCGGTCGCGAATTCCTGATGAAGGATGCCTATTCCTTTGATCTCGACGAGGCCGGCGCGCGCCGCGCCTACAACAAGATGTTCGTCGCTTACCTGCGCACCTTCGCGCGGATGGGGTTGAAGGCGATCCCGATGCGCGCCGAGACGGGGCCGATCGGCGGCGACCTCAGCCATGAGTTCATCGTGCTCGCCGAAACCGGCGAGTCCGGCGTCTATTGCGACAAGGACGTGCTCGATCTGCCGATCCCGCCCGACGATGTCGATTATGACGGCGACCTGACATCGATCATCAAGCAATGGACCTCGGTCTATGCTGCGACCGAGGACGTCCATGATGCCGCGCGCTTCGAGGCCGAGGTGCCGGCCGACAAGCGCCTGCACACCCGCGGCATCGAAGTCGGCCAGATCTTCTATTTCGGCACCAAATACTCCGACTCCATGAAGGCGCTGGTCGCAGGCCCCGATGGCGTCGACGTGCCGATCCATGGCGGCTCGTATGGCGTCGGCGTCTCCCGTCTGGTCGGCGCCATCATCGAGGCCTGTCATGACGATGCCGGCATCAAATGGCCGGAGACCGTGGCCCCGTTCCGCGCCACGATCCTGAACCTGAAGCAGGGCGATGCCGCGGTCGATGGCGCCTGCGAAAAGCTCTACCAGGAACTTTCGGCCAAAGGCGTCGATGTCCTCTACGACGACACCGACCAGCGCGCCGGAGCCAAATTCGCCGGTGCCGATCTGATCGGCATCCCCTGGCAGATCCTGGTCGGTCCCAAGGGCCTTGCCGAGGGCAAGGTCGAGGTTAAACGGCGCGCCGACGGCTCGCGCGAGAACATGAGCCCGGCCGACGTCGTCGCGCGTCTGAGCGGATAGACCCTTATCCACTGCGCGTGGGCCATTGCGGCCACATTTGGCCCGAATCATGGGATTATCGAGCTATGGATGGGACCATGACAGAGCCGCAACGCACCGCACCTTTTGCGCCCTTCGAGTGGCTGCTGTCCGGACGCTACTTGCGGGCGCGCCGCAAGGAAGGATTCATTTCCGTCATCGCCGGTTTCTCGTTCCTCGGCATCATGCTCGGCGTCGCCACGCTGATCGTCGTGATGGCCGTGCTGAACGGCTTCCGCAAGGAATTGCTGGACAAGATTCTCGGTCTCAACGGCCATATTGTGGTGCAGCCGCTGGAATCGCCGCTCACGGACTGGAAGGACGTCGCCGACCGCATCAGCCGGGTGCAAGGCGTCCGGCTCGCGGCGCCCGTCGTCGACGGCCAGGCCTTGGCGTCGTCCTATGTCAAAGCCTCCGGCGTGGTGGTGCGCGGCACGCGCGCCGAGGATATGAACAAGCTGACCTCCATCGCGGAGAACATCAAGGAGGGCTCGCTCGAAGGCTTTGACGAAGGGCAGGGCCTTGCGATCGGCCGGCAGCTCGCCGAACAACTGCAACTGCATGCCGGTGACACGATCACGCTGGTGGCGCCGAAGGGAGCGGTGACGCCGATGGGCACGACGCCGCGCATCAAGCCTTACCGGATCGCTGCCGTGTTCGAGATCGGCATGTCGGAATACGACTCGGTCTTCGTCTTCATGCCGCTGCCGGAATCGCAGGCCTATTTCAACCGCAAGGGCGACGTTTCTGCCATCGAGGTGTTCACCGACAATCCGGACAAGATCGACGGCTTCCGTAGCGCCGTGACGGAGGCCGCAGGCCGTCCCGTGTTTCTGGGCGACTGGCGTCGGCGCAATTCGACCTTCTTCAGCGCCCTCGAGGTTCAGCGCAACGTCATGTTCCTGATCCTGACCATGATTGTGCTGGTCGCGGCGCTGAACATCGTTTCCGGCCTGATCATGCTGGTGAAGGACAAGGGCCAGGATATCGCGATCCTGCGTACCATGGGAGCTTCGCAGGGCTCGATCATGCGGGTGTTCCTGATTACGGGCGCGGCGATCGGGGTCGTCGGCACGCTAGCCGGAGTGATAGTTGGGCTGGTTATTTCCCTGAACATCGAATCGCTCGAACGATTCCTGTCCTGGCTCACAAATACGGATTTGTTCCCGCGAAAGCTGTATTTCCTCTCGAAGCTTCCGGCCGAGATCGCCTTCACCGAAACCATCGCGGTGGTGACAATGGCGCTGACGCTGTCGTTCCTGGCGACGCTCTATCCGTCGTGGCGCGCCGCCCGCCTCGATCCGGTCGACGTGCTGAGGTACGGGTGATGACCATGGCAGAGCCGCAACGCACCGCACCTTTTGCGCCCTTCGAGTGGCTGCTGTCGGGACGCTACTTGCGGGCGCGCCGCAAGGAGGGATTCATCTCCGTCATCGCAGGTTTCTCGTTCCTCGGCATCATGCTCGGTGTTGCCACGCTGATCATCGTGATGGCCGTGATGAACGGCTTTCGCAAGGAACTGCTGGACAAGATTTTGGGCCTCAACGGTCATCTTCTGGTGCAGCCGCTGGAGTCGCCGCTGACCGACTGGAAGGACGTCGCCGACCGCGTCAACCAGGTGCAGGGCATCCGCCTTGCGGCGCCTGTCGTGGACGGCCAGGCGCTGGCGTCATCGGCGTTCAATGCATCGGGTGTACTGGTGCGCGGCATGCGTGCCGAAGACCTCAACAACCTCACCTCCATTGCAAAGAACATCAGGCAAGGCTCGCTCGAGGGCTTTGACGAAGGGCAGGGCGTCGCGATCGGCCGGCGGCTTGCCGACCAGCTGTCGCTCCATGCGGGCGACAGCATCACATTGGTTGCGCCGAAGGGCGCGGTGACGCCGATGGGCACCACACCGCGCATCAAGCCCTATCGGATCGCCGCCGTGTTCGAGATCGGCATGTCCGAATACGACGCCGGCTTCGTCTTTATGCCGCTGCCGGAAGCGCAGGCCTATTTCAACCGCAACAACGATGTCACCGCGATCGAGGTGTTTACCGCGAACCCGGACAGGATCGACACGTACCGCAAACTGGTGACGGAGGCCGCCGGCCGGCCGGTGTTCCTGGTCGACTGGCGGCAGCGCAACTCGACTTTCTTCAACGCGCTGCAGGTCGAGCGCAACGTGATGTTCCTGATCCTGACCATGATCGTACTGGTGGCGGCGCTCAACATCGTCTCCGGCCTGATCATGCTGGTGAAGGACAAGGGACAGGACATTGCGATCCTGCGCACGATGGGCGCCTCGCAAGGCTCGATCATGCGGGTATTCCTGATCACGGGCGCGGCGATCGGCGTGGTCGGCACGCTGACGGGCTTTTTCGTCGGCCTGCTGATCTGCATGAACATCGAGTCGATCCGCCAGTTCCTGTCCTGGCTGACCAATACTGAACTGTTCTCGCCGGAACTGTACTTCCTGTCGCGCCTGCCAGCCGAGGTGGATTTCGGCGAGACCGCTGCGGTCGTGATCATGGCGCTGACGCTGTCCTTCCTCGCCACGCTTTATCCGTCCTGGCGCGCCGCCCGCCTCGATCCCGTCGATGCGCTCCGGTACGAGTGAGGATCAGATGGAGCACGAGGCGGGTGAGGTACCGGTTATCTACCTTCACGAGATCCGGCGACAATACCGTCAGGGCGAAGCCACGCTGACCATTCTCAATGGCGCAAAGCTTGCGCTGTGGGCGGGACAGTCGGTGGCGCTGGTGGCGCCTTCGGGCTCCGGCAAATCCACGCTGCTGCACATCGCGGGCCTGCTCGAAACGCCTGATGAAGGCGAGGTCTATGTCGGGGGCACGCCGACCTCGCAGCTTGCGGATGCCGACCGCACCCAGATCCGCCGCTCCGACATCGGCTTTGTCTACCAGTCGCACCGGTTGCTGCCGGAATTCACGGCGCTGGAGAATGTCATGCTGCCGCAGATGATTCGCGGCCTGAAGCGCTCCGAGACCACCAAGCGTTCGACCGAGATCCTGAGCTATCTGGGCCTTGCCGAGCGCGTCAATCACCGGCCGGCCGAACTCTCCGGCGGCGAGCAGCAGCGGGTGGCAATCGCGCGAGCAGTGGCCAACGCGCCGCGGGCGCTGCTCGCCGACGAGCCGACCGGCAATCTCGACCCGGAAACCGCCGACCACGTCTTCAATGCGCTGATGCAATTGGTGCGGGCGACGCGCGTCGCGATGCTGATCGCGACCCACAACATGGAATTGGCCAATCGCATGGACCGGCGGGTGTCGCTGTCCAACGGCCAGGTCGTCGAACTGGATTAGCTCTCAATAAGCGCGACGGACTCGCCTCGAGGCGTAGGCGGGCGGCATTGATGCCTGCGCAGAATAGGGATCCAGCACGCATTGTGCGGCGCGGCCCGACGCCGACGCGTTGCATTGTGCGATCGAATAATAGGAGCAGTCGTAATAGGTGACTGGCCCGTAGACATGCAGGCAGACCGGGTAGCCTGCGCCATAGGTCTGGGCGCTGGCGGGCTGTGCGCTCGAAGCGGCTGCGACGGCAATCAGGGCATACAGGAGACGCATCAGGACCTCCTCCGCGACTGGCGGCTGCGATCGCTCGGCAAAAGCGCCTTGGCGTTGAAATCGGGATTTTCCCCGCACCAGGCGTCGCGGCCGGACGCGGTGGCCAGGCATTGCTGATAGGTGGAAAAGATGCAGTCGCCGCTTCCGCCGCCGAAATCGCAGCCCTTGATGCAGTAGGGATAGCCGCCCGCGGTGGCAGGCGCACTCGCCGTCACCATGCCGAGCATCGCAATCGCCGGGACCGTCCAACGCATCGGTTGCATCGCGCTGATCCTCCGACGCGAGCAGACAGCCGCCATCGCCGAACGTCAACTCACGTTCGCTGGATAATGACCGGGAAGCAGGCTGTCAGTAGCTGCGATAGTAGGCGGGCGGAGGGGGCGGCGGCGGAGCTGGAAAGGGTAGCCCGAACGGGCCGGTTGGTGGCTCCGGAGCGGCACTACGGCCACCGGCATAATAGGGGTTCGGAATGCACCAGAGCCGTCGCCCGGATGCGGTCGCCGCGCACTGCTCATAGCTGGTGAACGTGCAATTGGAGAGGCCCGGCTGCTCATCGCCCTGGATGCAGAACGGATAGCGCGTGCCGACGGCCTGCGCGGGGGCGGCGGACAAGGTGGCAAGTCCGCAGGCCGTCGCGAGCAGCAGGATGGTGTGGCGCATGACATTCTCCGTTCAATCTGCCGCGAAGGCGTTCCGCGATTCTCGGACATAGCCAAACCGGGCGGGCAGGTATCCGTCAACTCACCTTCGAGCGTGCCCAAACTGTAGTGCTGCAACGGTTTGTTAACCCAGCCGATTTGGGCTCGATTTTTCGTCTTGACGATGAGAACATAAAAGGAACAATGTTCAGCATATGTTCTGGTCAATTCAGTGTCCTAGGAGGCGAGCATGTTGAAGATTTTCGTGGAAGAAGCCGCAGCTCTGGCGTCGCTGACGCTGTTCGTCGGGATGATCGCGGTGTGGGCACAACTCTTCACCCAGCTCTGATGGCGGCCGTGCTGGGGAAAAGCCGGACGGGTGGCTGCGCGGTCGGCTTTCGCGTGGACTTGCGATCGGTGAGCCTTCACCATCGCCGGGCGAGTCGCCGGCCGGAACAGGCTGCGTGATCGCTCCCACCGACACCACGCGAGCCCAAAACCGTTCCATGCCCAATGCCGGATTCGTCCATCTCCACGTCCATTCCGCCTATTCGCTGCTGAAGGGCTCGATCAAGATCGCCAAGCTTGGCGAGCTCGCCAAGGCGGACCGCCAGCCGGCGCTGGCGCTGACCGATACCGACAACATGTTTGGGGCGCTGGAATTCTCCGACAAGATGGCGGGGTACGGCATCCAGCCGATCGTTGGCCTCGAACTCGCCGTCGATTTCGGCGACCAGGACCCCAACGCGCGTAACGCGCTTGCCGCGACGCCTTCCCGGATCGTGCTGCTCGCCGCGCGCGAGCGTGGTTACCGCAGCCTGATGCGGCTCAATTCGCGCGCCTTTCTTGAAACGCCGGTGCACCAGGCGCCGCACATCAAGTTCGATTGGCTGAGTGGCGATGCCGAGGACATCATCGCGCTGACCGGCGGCCCGGACGGGCCGATTGCGATGGCGCTCGGCGCCGGCAACACCGAGCTGGCGGCGGCACGCTGCGAGCGGCTAGCCGGCATGTTCGGTGACCGCCTCTATGTCGAGCTGCAGCGTCACGGCATGGACAGGGAGCGCCGCATCGAGGGCGGGCTGATCGATATTGCCTATTCAAAGGGCCTGCCGCTGGTTGCGACCAACGAGCCGTACTTCGCCGGCAACGAGGACTACGAAGCCCATGATGCGCTGCTCTGCATCGCCGGCGGCCGGTTGATCGCCGAGACCGACCGCGAGCAGCTCACGCCCGATCACCGTTTCAAGACGCGCGCCGAGATGGCGGTGCTGTTTGCCGACATTCCCGAAGCGCTCGCCTCCACCGTCGAGATCGCCGAGCGCTGCGCGTTCCGGCCGATGACGCGCAAGCCGATCCTTCCGTTCTTCACCGTCGGTGCCGCCGGAAGTTCCGATGCCGCCGCGGTCGAAGCGGCCGAGTTGAAGCGGCAGGCCGAGGAGGGCCTTGCCGAGCGCTTGCGCGTGCACGGCCTGTCGCAGGGCGAGACCGAAGAGGCCTACAACACGCGGCTGGCGTTCGAGCTCGACGTCATCACCCGCATGAAATATGCGGGCTATTTCCTGATCGTGTCCGACTTCATCAAATGGGCGAAGTCACAGGGCATTCCGGTCGGGCCGGGCCGCGGCTCGGGCGCCGGCTCATTGGTCGCCTGGGCGCTGACCATTACCGACCTCGACCCGATCCGCTTTGGCCTGCTGTTCGAGCGCTTCCTCAATCCCGAGCGCGTGTCGATGCCGGACTTCGACATCGACTTCTGCCAGGACCGCCGCGGCGAGGTGATCTCCTACGTGCAGGAGCGCTACGGCCGCGACCAGGTCGCCCAGATCATCACCTTCGGTACGTTGCAGGCGCGCGGCGTGCTGCGCGACGTCGGCCGCGTGCTGCAGATGCCCTATGGCCAGGTCGACAAGCTGACCAAGCTGGTGCCGCAGAATCCCGCCGCGCCGGTGACGCTGGCGGCGGCGATTGCGGGCGAACCGAAGCTGCAGGCGTTTCGCGACGAGGACCCGGTGGTGGCGCGCGCCTTCGACATCGCCCAGCGCCTCGAGGGCCTGACCCGCCACGCCTCGACCCATGCCGCCGGTATCGTGATCGGCGACCGGCCGCTCAGCGAACTGGTGCCGCTCTATCGCGATCCCAAGTCCGACATGCCGGTCACCCAGTTCAACATGAAGTGGGTGGAGCCCGCCGGCCTCGTGAAGTTCGACTTCCTCGGCCTGAAGACGCTCACGGTGCTGGACGTCGCGGTCAAGCTGCTCAAGCAGCGCGACATCCACGTCGATCTTGCGACGCTGGCGATCGACGATGCCCCGAGCTACCAGATGCTGGCGCGCGGCGATGTGGTCGGCGTGTTCCAGGTTGAAAGCCAGGGCATGCGGCGGGCGCTGGTCGACATGCGGCCCGACCGCTTCGAGGACATCATCGCGCTGGTGGCGCTCTATCGCCCCGGCCCGATGGCGAACATCCCGACCTATTGCGCCCGCAAGCATGGCGACGAGGAGCCGGAATATCTGCATCCGGTGCTGGAGCCGATCCTCAAGGAGACCTTCGGGGTCATCATCTACCAGGAACAGGTGATGCAGATCGCGCAGGTGATGGCCGGCTACTCGCTCGGCGACGCCGACCTGCTCCGCCGCGCCATGGGCAAGAAGATCCGCGCCGAGATGGAGAAGCAGCGCGCCGTCTTTGTCGCCGGCGCCGTCAAGAACAACGTGCCGAAGGGGCAGGCGGAAACCATCTTCGAACTGCTGGCCAAGTTCGCCGACTACGGCTTCAACAAGAGCCACGCCGCGGCCTATGCGCTGGTGTCGTATCACACCGCCTACATGAAGGCGCATTATCCGGTCGAGTTCATCGCGGCATCGATGACGCTCGATCTCAACAATACCGACAAGCTCAGCGAATTCCGCTCCGAAGCGCAGCGGCTCGGCATCAAGGTCGAGGCGCCCAACATCAACCGCTCCGGAGTCACCTTCGAGGTCGACGACGGCACGATCTATTATGCGCTCGCCGCGCTCAAGGGCGTCGGTCCGCAGGCCGTCGAGATGATCGTGGACGAGCGCAAGAAGGGCGCCTTCACCTCGCTCGCCGATTTCGCCGCGCGCGTCAATCCGCGCGCCATCAACAAGCGCGTCATTGAGAGCCTCGCGGCGGCCGGTGCTTTCGACACGCTCGAGCCAAACCGGGCGCGCGTCTTTGCCGGCGCCGACGCCATGCTCGCCGCCTGCCAGCGCAGCCACGAGGCAGCCACATCCGGCCAGAACGACATGTTCGGCGGCGCGGCCGACGCGCCATCGATCATGCTGCCGCAGGTCGATCCGTGGCTGCCAGCCGAACGGCTGCGGCGCGAATACGACGCGATTGGCTTTTTCCTGTCCGGCCACCCGCTCGACGATTACGCCACCGTTCTCAAGCGGCTGCGCGTGCAGAGTTGGGCAGAGTTTTCGCGCGCGGTGAAGACCGGTGCCACGGCGGGGAGGGTGGCGGCCACGGTGGTCTCACGCATGGAGCGCCGCACCAAGACCGGCAACAAGATGGGCATCATGGGCCTGTCCGATCCGACCGGCCATTTCGAGGCCGTGCTGTTCTCCGAGGGCCTTGCCCAATACCGCGAGGTGCTGGAGCCGGGCGCCGCCGTGCTGCTGCAGCTCGGCGCGGAGCTGCAGGGCGAGGACGTCCGCGCCCGCGTGCTGCATGCCGAGCCGCTCGATGACGCTGCTGCCAAGACGCAAAAAGGATTGCGCATCTTCCTGCGCGACACCAAGCCGCTCGATTCGATTGCCCGCCGCCTCAACATGCCGGAGGCGGCGCCGGCCAATGGCGGGCCTGCGCGCGCACCTCAGGCCAAGCCCGCGCCGGCACCGGCCGGAGGCGCCGACGGCGATGTCTCGCTGGTGCTGATGCTTGATCTGGAGACCGAGATCGAGATGAAGCTGCCCGGCCGCTTCAAGGTCTCGCCGCAGATCGCCGGCGCGCTGAAGGCGGTGGCGGGCGTGGTGGATGTGCAGACGCTCTGATTTCGTATAGGGACGAGCGATGTCGAAATCCGGAGAGCAATTGCCAAACCACCTAGGGTAGAGCGCTGGCTGGACTAAGTTTCGTGATGTTGTTAGGCTACGGTCAAATCCTGACCGTTGTGCCTCGAGCGATGCCCCAGCCCACTGACATCGCGACGCCACGCGTCGCCCCATCTTTTCTGTCGAAGCCGGAAGTGCTGGCATTTGCAGCTCGTGCATTTGCCTGGTTCTCGAGCTTGACGGAGAAGCCGCTTCGGATCGGTACCAACATCATCGTGGGACGCCATGCCGACGCAGTCGACGTTCTCTCTCGCGACCTCGAATTCCGGATCGGGCCGATCAATGCCGCCAAGATCGTCGCCGTCAACGGCCCATTCATTCTCGGGCTTGATCGCGGCGCAACCTTGGTACACGAACGCGCGGCGCTCTACCGGGCGCTGGCCAAAGCCGATCTGAAATCGCTGCGCAGCCAGGTTGAAAACGAGGCGAAAGCGCACATTGCAGCGGCCGGAGGCGAAATCGACGCGGTTGGAGGTTATGCGCGGCCGATAGCGGCCAAGTCCGCACAAACCTTGTTCGGCATCAGCGGCATGAATCCAACGGATTTCGTCGACGTCGCGCGCGCGCTGTTCGGGCACATTTTCCTCAATCTCGGTGACGACAAGGAGATCGAGGCGCGCGCCTTGCGTGCGGCTCCGTTTTTGAGGGACTGGCTGCTCACGGAAATCCAGGCGCGCCGGCAGTCCGGCCGCCGCGTGCCGGACATGATGGATGCCTTGCTGCACGATCCGGAAATTCCCGCGACGAGTGCCGGAAACGACCTGGTTCGCCGCACGCTCGGCGGCATGCTGGTCGGCAGCATCGACACGACCGCGACTTGTGTCGCCAAGATCCTCACGATCGTCGGACAGGACAAGACGCTGGCGGAGGGTATCGCGGCTGATGTCGACAATTTTCCGAGGCTGCACGGCTGGTGCTGGGAAGCATTAAGGCGGTGGCCGCACAATCCGCTGGTGCTGCGCAGTGCCGCGATCGACACCCAGATTGCGGGGGTCGAAGTCCAAGCCAACGATCGTATCTTCGTCTACACCCAGGCCGCCATGCTGGACACGTCGGTGTTTCCCGATCCGCACGTACTCAATCCGGCGCGTCCGCTTCGGCCCTATCTGCATTTCGGCGGCGGGCTGCATCCTTGCTCCGGACGGGATGTCAACGCCTTCCAGATTCCGATGCTGGTCGGGGCGCTGGTCCGCCGGGGCATCAAATCGGTTGGTACAATCGACTGGGCCGGACCTTTCCCGGACCGTCTCCCGGTCACTTTCAATCGGACAAGTCCATGACTCACGCCATGGTGACGTTTGTCGCGCCGCTTGCGCCAGAGAAGGTGGCCGCTTGCGCAGCGGTGATCGATCAACTGGGAAATCCGGCGAACGCTGCTGTCTGCGCGGCGCTGCAGCTCAAGCCCGGCGAGATGGAAGGGGTCCATTTCGTCAGTCTCCACGCCATTCACTCCTGCGACGGCCGGCGTGGCTACATCGTGTTCGAGTTCTCCGCCGATGGCACCCAGGATGCGGCTTCGCGGCACATCTTCACCGCACTCGAGCCGATGCTGCGGCCCGTCTTCATGATGTCGAGCGATTGGAGCGACGGCGGCGATTTTTCAGCTTTCATGAAGGGCCATCAGGTCAAGATCGACAACGGCTTGTTCGGTAACCCTGGCGTGCCGTTCGCGGGCACCCCGTATCACTCGGTTGGCCGAATCCATTTCGAGGAGGGGCTTGCGCGCTTCTGTGCCGCACTGGTCGAGCATCAGGACCGCGACATGCCGGCGCTGGCCCGCCTGAACGCCGTGCGGGCCAAGGTCGCTGCCGACCCGAAGTACGCGCAATCGCTTGAGCCCGCCGCGGCAGTGCCGCCGTTCAAGACAGACTTCGCCGGCCTTATCGTCACGGGAGTTGGTCAATTCGCCGCAACCTATCTCTGGCCGCTGCTCGCGCTCTGGCTGCTTGCAAGCCTGGCCTACGGGTTATCGGAGGCGTGGACGGCGCAAGGCGTGTGGTCGTGGATCGGCGAATTCGGATGGGCCGCGATCCGCGCGCTCTGGACCGGCTTCTGGATTGTCCTGCTGATCGTGATCGTCGCGGCAGCCTTTGTCTATCAGAAGCTGCGCCAGCTCGAGGAGACCGACTCGATCGAGCCGCATTCTTCGCCGCCTCAGATCAACCGGCAGATGTTCGAGCGCGAAAATATCCTGGCGCAGAACCACATGATCTCGATCACGCAGCGTAAGCCAGGCTGGCTGCGATCGTTCACGTCCGGACTCGTGTTCTGGGTGATCGGCCTTGCCGCAACCAGATACTTCAAGCCCGGCTTCCTCTCCGATATCGGCACCATCCACTTTGCGCGTTGGGTCACTGTTCCCGGCACGGACGATTTGCTGTTCATGTCCAACTACGGCGGTAGCTGGGAAAGCTATCTGGAAGACTTTATCACCAAGGCGCATGAGGGCCTGACGGGTGTGTGGTCCAACACGGTCGGCTTTCCCAAAACCGAGAATTTGTTCCAGCTCGGCGCCACCGACGGCGATCGCTTCAAGCGCTACGCACGGCACAGCATGGTTCCGACCCGCTTCTGGTACAGCGCCTATCCCGACATCACCACCGACAACGTCCGCACCAATGCCGAAATTCGCTCCGGCCTTTCCGGCATCATGACCGAGGACGAGGCGATCAACTGGCTGTCCTTGTTCGGCTCGGCGGCGCGTCCGGTTTCGAAGCTGGTGTCGCAGGACATTCAGAGCATCATCTTCGGCGGCCTCGGCTTCATGCCGTTCGGGGTTGCCGTGATCTGCGAACTTCCCAACGACAAGGAAAAGGCCAGCGCCTGGCTGAAGGCGATACGCAGCCATATCGCCTTCAATGACGGCCGTCGCCTTGTGAATGACGCAGTGCTCACGCTGTCACTGTCCTGGCGCGGTCTGACGAAACTGGGTTTGCCCGAATATGCGGGCCGGACTTTTCCTTTCGCCTTCGTCGAGGGCATGACGACGCCTTATCGCGCGCGCATTCTCGGCGATATCGGCGACAACGCTGCCGAATGCTGGCGGTGGGGCCGCAGCCAGCCCGACGCCGCAATCCTGATTTACGGCCGGTCGCAGCAGTCGGTCGATGAATTGAAGCGGCTGTTTCTCGGCATGTGCGGCGAGGCGGGCATGACCTCGCCGTACGAGGTGCCGCTGCAGCCTGTCACGGACGACAAGACCGAGCCGTTTGGCTTCCTCGATGGTGTGTCGCAGCCCATCATCCGCGGTACGTACAAGAGCCTGCGCAAGGCGGACCCGATCCACATCGTCGAGCCCGGTGAAATGGTGCTCGGTTATCCCGACAACCGCGGTTACATTCCGCCGTCGCCGACCTTGGAGCCGAACTCCGATCCCGGCAACAAGCTGCCCTTGCTGAATGCGCCGAATGACTTTTCCCGCAATGTCGTGGACGCGACGCGCGACGTCGGATTCAACGGGAGCTTTCTCGTCATTCGCGAACTCGAACAGGACGTCACCGGATTCTGGGGCTATTGCGAAGCCGAGGCCAAAAGGGTCCGGGACCGGTTTCCGCAGCCATATCACGTGACCGGGGAATATATCGGGGCCAAGTTTATCGGCCGCTGGAAGGACGGCTCCTCGCTTGTGCGTGAGCCGTATGAGTCAGCTACGGACCACTTGAAAAAGCTACGGGCGCGCGACGAGGCGGCTAGGGAGATGAGCAGAGGCGGCAAGGAACTAACCGCGGAGTCGGTCCAGACGGATCAATTGTCTCGACCAAGGAGCAATCCGTGGGCAGGCGCGCCGATCGAACCCCCTGCCAAGAACGCCGACTTCCGCAAGCGACCGATCCGTCCCGACAACGACTTTCTTTTCGGAGCGGAAGACCCGCAGGCGCTGCGCTGTCCCTTCGGCGCGCATATCCGTCGCGCCAACCCGCGCGACAGCCTCGATCCCGGCAATGCCGAACAGGTCGCCATTTCCAATCGGCATCGCATCACCCGGATCGGCCGCCACTACGTGCCGCAGTCCGGGCAAAAGCCAGGTCTCTTCTTCATGTGCTTCTGCGCCGATATCGAGCGTCAGTTCGAATTCCTGCAGCAGACCTGGCTGAGAAGTCCCTCGTTCCATGGCCTGACGTGCGAGAAAGATCCCGTGCTGGGTGACGCGCAGCAAGGCGTGTGCAATTTCACGGTGCCGTCACCGGATGGGCCTGTCGGCCTCAGCCCGCTGCCGCGCTTTGTGACGACGAAGGGCGGCGGCTATTTCTTCCTGCCGGGTCGCCGGCTGATCGACTACCTGATCGATCCGCTGTGACCGGCGCACCTGCTCTCAAGATGCTCACCTTCGGTCCGATGATCGACAGTGAGCTGTCGCGTTTCCTGCTGTGGAATTATGAGATCCCGTTTCAGGAACGCAGGCACATGTTCGGCTGGGCCTCCGTGCTGACCTTCTTCCATGGAGGATATGGACGAATCCCGGTGATCTACGGCGATGGGACCGGAAGTTCGGGGCCGCGGGCACTGGTCGATGAATTCGAACCGCGCTGCCGGGCCAGCCGCATTTTGATCCCGGGGCAGGAGCCGCTGCGAACCAACGTCGAGGCCGATTGGCAAACCTTCAATGGCGAACTCGCCACTCACACGGCGCGAATCGCCTACTTTCATCTGCTGCCGCATCGCGACATCATGATCGGCCCCTTTACCAGCGGAATTCCCGCCTGGGAGGCCGCGATCACCCCCGCGATATATCCTGCATTGCAGCGCTTGTTCTCGACGCTCCTCCGGCTGAACGAAAAGACCGTCGCGGATTCTTACGCGCACGCACTCCGCATCGTTGACGCCGCGGACCGGCGGCTCGCCGATGGTCGGAGGTTTTTCTGGGAAGAGCGACTGACCTTGACCGATCTTAGTCTGGCGACGGCGCTCGCCCCCTTAATACTGCCGCCCGGTTACAGCGCCCCGATTCCCGCTTTCGCCGAGATGCCAGAGGTCATGAAGCAAATGGTCACTGCGTTCCGGCAGAGGCCCTCCGGCGCGCTGGTGAACCGGGTCTATGAGGCACGCGCCGCCGATCAAAATTCGACAAAAGAAGCAATGCCTTAGGGTTTAGGCGGGGCCATTGGCGGCTTGCCGCCAGAATGTACCTGGTCGCCGGACGGGGTCAGCGGCTTTCGTGGCGGCGCTAAATGCCCCAAATCCGGCCCATTTTCCTTGCTTCTGGCCGAAATCGCGCTATATAGCGCGCCATCTCACACGGAAACATGGCTCATCACGGCCGTCCGGTGGCAACCGGGCCAACAAGGCTCGTTTGCTCACACGTTTCCGGAGGAACCAACCGGAGAACTACTACTATGGCGCTACCTGACTTCACCATGCGCCAGCTGCTCGAAGCTGGCGTGCACTTCGGCCATCAGGCCCACCGCTGGAATCCGAAAATGTCGGAGTACATTTTCGGCGCCCGCAACAACATC
>Ga0081540_1001758_pt1 | contig 18226 bp, 15 predicted proteins | sample TabmetS2T1R1_FD_71024 | JGI IMG/M metagenome (GOLD analysis project Ga0081540, IMG submission 71024) | Tabebuia heterophylla rhizosphere microbial communities from the University of Puerto Rico - S2T1R1 | ecosystem: Host-associated > Plants > Roots > Rhizosphere ... | reverse complement strand
TCAGGTGGGCATGGCGACCGCGTTGAGGCAAAAGAAAGGTTACAGTTCTCGAACCGGGGCGTTGGAGGCATCACCCAGTCTGGGCGCATAAACTCACTTGGCAACGGCTATACCACCTTGCGTTGCCTGAGTTCGGCAACTTCATCCTTGCTGAAGCCGAACTCCGCCAGCACCTCTTCGGTCTGTTCGCCGAATTCCGGCGGGCGCGCCGCCATGCTGCTTGGCGTCCGCGACAGTGTCACTGGCTGCCCCACCAGCCGGATATGGCGGTCCTCCTCGTTCGGCACGTCCTGGGCGATGCCGAGGTGCTTCACCTGTGCATCCCCAAACATCTGGTCGATGGAATAGATCGGGCCACAGGGCACACCGGCCGCGTTCAGCTCGTTCACCCAGGTTTCGGTGGATTTCTTTTGCGTCAGCTCGTTGATCTTCGCATTGAGCGCGTCGCGGTTCTTGGAGCGTGCCGGAGCCGTGGCATAGTCGGGATCGCTGATCACTTCGGGCGCCCCGATCGCCTGTGCGCAGCGTTCCCAGATACGTCCGCCTGTCGTGGCGATGTTGATGTAACCATCTGACGTCTTGAACACGCCGGTCGGGATCGACGTCGGGTGGTTGTTCCCTGCCTGCTGCGCCACCTCCTTTTCCATCAGCCAGCGTGCGGCCTGGAAATCCAGCATGAATATCTGTGCCTGCAACAGCGAGGTCTGCACCCATTGGCCTTCGCCGGAAACATCGCGCTCCAGCAGCGCGGTGAGGATCCCGATCGCGCAAAAAAGCCCGGCGGTGAGATCGGCAACGGGGATGCCGACCCGCATCGGGCCTTCGCCGGGCGCACCGGTCACGGACATCAGCCCGCCCATGCCCTGCGCGATCTGATCGAAGCCCGGCCGCTTGTGGTAGGGGCCGTCCTGGCCAAAGCCGGAAATGCTGCCATAGACGATGCGCGGATTGACCTTGCGCACGCTCTCATAGTCGATGCCGAGCTTGGCCTTCACGTCCGGCCGGAAGTTCTCGACGATGACATCGGCTTTTTTCGCCAGCCGCACGAACACCTCAAGCCCCTTGGGGTCCTTCAAGTTCAGCGTCATGGCCCGCTTGTTGCGGTGCAAATTCTGGAAGTCCGAGCCCTGGCGCGGGCCGCCCGGCTGTTCGCCGGCGGCATCCTCCAGCAGCGCGTCGACCTTGATGACATTGGCGCCCCAGTCGGCGAGCTGGCGGACGCAGGTCGGACCGGAGCGGACGCGGGTGAGGTCGAGGACCGTGAAACGGGAGAGGGCCTGGGAAGCGCGGAAGAAGGGCATTGAATTTTCTCGTTTTCTAGCCGACCGATGACCGTGTTGCTTTGGCTTAGACAATTTTGGGGAACATTTCCAACGTCGCGGTCGTGGGGGCTGCCCCCCGCAAATGTACGAGGTCTTGGCCTGACAACGCACAGAGCCGGTAATTTGCGACCCATGACGTCCCGGCCGTGCCTGCCTTCCGGTTATCGACAATTACTCCCCCGGATGCTAGCCGCCTACAAGTAGCCAGAGGTCGAAAACTTGATCAGGTTTGCACAAGGCGCTGGCGTTGCCAAATCGGTGCGGCCATGAAAGGGAGCCGCGCGCGGAGGCTGTTCGATGGATGGGGCGCAAGTCTTACGCAGCTGGTATTGGGAATCACCCAACAGGTTGGCCTCGTTCCGGTCTTCCTTCATTTCACATCGAGCGTCTTTCTGGCCGCTTGGCTTGCGCTCTATGCGGCGGGCAGTCTTGTCGCCATTGCGGACTCAGGCCTTCACTCGCGCGCGCTGAACCGCTTTCTGTCGTTCAAGTCCAGCGTCGATCCGGACGGGCGGACCGCGCGCTACTACGCCGCGATGCTCAGGCTCTATCTCGTCGCGGCAGGTTTGCTGATCGCGGTGGCTCTCGCCGCGATACCGATCTTCCCGCCCTCGCGCCTGCTCGGATTCGCCGGTGTGCCGCACTTCGATGCGGCATTTGCGCTGATGGTTGCGGGGATGCTCGCGACGCTGCCTTCCAATATCATTGCCGGCCTGTACCGGGCGCGGGGACTCTACGGCCGCGGCGTCTGGATTCCCTGCGCGGCGCAGGCGGTTGCGCAGGTCGGACAGCTCGCGGCGATCGTGACGACCGGCGATCTCGTGACGATCGTGACCGCCTATGTCGCGCCGCAGCTTCTGATTGCCGTCTATCTCATGACCATCGACGCGCCTCGCTGCTTTCCGTTCCTACGCGCGCCGGGCCGGCATGCCATCTGGTCCTGGCGCTGGGCGATCGGCCAGTATCGGGCGGCGCTTCCGTTTGCGATCGCCAGCAGCACTGAAATCGCGCTGCAGAACCTGTCGGTCCTGCTGGTCAGCGCCCTCGTGTTCGACCGTGTCGCCGTTGCGCAATGGGGTGTCACGCGCGTGGTGGCGGGATTGTTGCGTGCCGTGTGCACGCAGCTGACACAGCCGCTGGCCATCGAGCTCGGCCATGACCATGCCGTCGGCGACACGGCGCGGCTGAGATCGCTATACGCGCGCGGGTCGGCGCTCCTGACCCTGCTCACGAGCGTGCTGGTTTCCGGGCTTCTGGCGTTCTGGCCCGACTTCTTCGCGCTGTGGACCAAGAATGCCATTCCCTATGACGCCCACCTGACCTTCACGCTGCTGGTCGGCACCGGCATCGCCGCGCCCGCGCTGCTGGCGCTCGGCTATTGCTACTGCAGTAATCGCGGCGAGTTATTGGCGCGCGTCAAGGCCGTGCAGCTCGCGCTGTTTTTGGTGCTGTCGCTTCTGCTCACGCCGCAACTCGGACCGCTCGGCATGGCGATCGCCATTGTCGCCAGCGACCTCTTGGTTCAGTTCGGATGGCTCGGACTTAGCGTGATGCGACAGACGCTGGCGAACCCGCTTCGGCTTCTTCTCTTGCTGGCGCTGATTGTCGTGGTCGTGATGCCCGCGGGATGGCTACTCGGCACGTTGATCCGCGCGGCCGTGCCGGGGGAGGGGCTGGTGCATTTCGTGGCGGAATGCGCCCTGTGGCTCGTTGTGACAGGGCTTGCCGCGCTTCCCTTGGTGCGCCCGGGAACGCGGGCGCGGGTAGAAGCGGTCATTCCAGATTAGGCAACGATTCCGGCCGCTTGACACCAAGTCTGTGGTGCTCCAAATACCATGGATTGGGCGGGGTGTTGAGCTTTCCCAGCCATTCGGCCCTAGCTGGCGATCGCCGATCTCCGGAACAGCGCGAGCCGGAACCTTGCCAATCTGTCGTCCGGTTTCCTCCTGAGCAGTTGACATCATCATGTGTGGAATTGCCGGGATCGTTAACTTGCGCGGCCGGCCCGTTGAACAGAGCGAAATCCGCAAGCTGACGGACCAGATCGCCCATCGCGGGCCCGATGGCGCCGGCTACTGGTTCAGCGCGGACGGCAGTGTTGCGCTGGGTCACCGCCGCCTTGCCATCATCGATCCTGGTCCGGGCGGATACCAGCCGATGGCATCCGCCGACGGGCGTCATGTCATCGTCTACAATGGCGAGATCTACAATTTCCTCGAGCTGCGCAGGGAGCTCGAAGCGGCCGGCGAGCGGTTCCAGTCGGAGTCCGACACCGAAGTGATCCTGGCGGCGTGGCGCAACTGGCGCGAGGGGATGCTGCTGCGCTTCAACGGCATGTGGGCGCTGGCGATCTACGACACGCAAAGCGGCAAGATGTTCCTCGCGCGCGACCGCTTCGGCATCAAGCCGCTGGTTTATGCGCTCACGCCGGAGCGGTTTGTCTTTGCCTCCGAACACCGCGCGATCGTGCGCAGCGGACTGATTCAGACCTCGGTCGACATCGATGTGGCGCGGCGGTCGATGCTTGACGCCTTCGGTATCGAGGGCAGCGAGCGGACGCTCAGCCGCGAGGTGCAGCGACTGCAGGCCGGGCATTTCATGTGGCTGCGCGACGGAAAACGCACGATAGGGCGCTGGTGGTGCACGGTCGATCATCTGCCGGACATACCGAACACGGAAGCCGAGCGGGTCGAGCGGTTCGGCGAACTGTTCCGCAGCGCCGTGGCCTTGCGGATGCGCAGCGACGTTCCGATCGGGACTTGTCTGTCCGGGGGCTTCGACTCGACCGCAGTGATCTGCGAGATGGCCGAACATGCGCGGGCAGGAATGGGGCCGCGCGACAGCGCCGCCTGGCGCCATGCCTTCGTGGCGACGTTCGCTGGTGCAGCGAACGACGAGCGACCGATGGCGGAGGAAGCCGCCAAATGGGCCGGCGTTGCGCCGACCATCGTTGAGGTCGGTCGCTACGACGCCATTAGCGAAATCGACCGCATCCTCAACGACAATGACGACGTCTACATTTCGCTGCCGAGCGCGGCGTGGCTGGTTTACCGCGAGCTTGCCAAACACAAGGTGCTGGTATCGCTCGACGGTCATGGCGCCGATGAGTTGATGGGAGCCTACCGCCAGGAAGGCCAATCGCTCGCCTATTACCTGCGAAACTCGCTGGCCCGGCTGAGTTACGGATCGGCTTCGTTCGCGCGCTGGGTCGACACCTCGCGCGCGATGATGATGAAGGGCAGGGGACACTATTTCCTGCGCAGCGGCCTCTCGAACATTCCGCCGCAATTTGCTCTTGCCGGGGAGAACGATGCACTGCCGCCGGAGTGGGATGCGCTCAACCGGCGCCTCTACCGGATGTTCCACGGCACGGTGCTTCCGACCATCCTGCGCAATTTCGATCGCGTCTCGATGGCGCACGGCATCGAAGTGCGAATGCCATTCATGGATTGGCGGCTGGTCACCTACACCATGGCGCTGCCGGGGGCGAGCAAATCTTCCAACACGCACACCAAATGGATTGCCCGGCGCGCGATGCAGGGCAGGATGCCGGAAGACATCCGGATGGGCCGCCGCAAGATCGGCTTCAACTCGCCGATGCCGGAATGGCTGAACGGGCCGCTTGCGGAATGGACCCGCGCGCTCTTGAATCAGAAAGTGCCGGCCTTCAGCGAACTCGTCGATGAAGCAAGGCTCGTCCGCCAGGTCGGGCAATTGAACGGCGCGAAGGGCTGGGACTGGCAGTCGGTCGGAGCGATCTGGCCTTATCTCAACATGAAGTGGTCGCTGGCGAGGACTCAGTAGCGATGCGCCTGTTTCAAAATTGCGGGCTCATGCCATCCTATGTGGCGCGTCTGAACGCGCTGGCGCCGTCCGGAAGCGGGTTCGACACGCGACGTGAAGTTTTTATCGATGATCGCTTCGGAGCGCTGCACTTTCTTAAACCTGTGCTTGAAAACGACACGGATGCGTTCCTCGCTTGCGGAAACGACAACGTGATGCAAAAGCGGTGGGCGCGGGACAATGGGCTGCCTGCGCAATCATCGCTCGAAGACACTTTGCTCGCGCAGGTGGAGCATCATCACACTGAAGTCTTTTACAACCTCGATCCGGTTCGTTTTCCGAGTTCGTTCATTCGTAGATTGCCAGGGTGCGTTCGCAAGACGCTGTGCTGGCGAGCGGCGCCATCCGGGCAGGCGGACCTCACAGCATATGGAGCGGTGCTCGGCAACTTTCCTTCGATCTTGGAATCCTGGCGCAGTAAGGGCTGTCGCGCGGAGTGGTTTGCACCGGGGATCGACCCTGCGATGGACGCCTATGGCCGCGGTGAGCGGCCAATCGATGTGCTGTTCGTTGGCGGTTACTCCCGGCACCACTCCGTACGCGCGAAGGTTCTCGAATGTGTCGCCCGTCTCGCGGATACCTACAACATCGTGTACTGCCTGGATGCGTCGCGACTAACGAAGCTCGCCGAGAGTTTCATCGGTCGCTTGATGCCATTGCGGAACCATCGGCGACCGCAGTCCATTGCGAAGATCGCAACGTCGCCTGTATTTGGACGCGAGCTTTATGAGTTGCTGGGGCAGTCGAAGATCGTGTTGAATGGCGCAATCGACATGGCGGGACCCGATCGGGGCAATATGCGCTGCTTCGAAGCCGTCGGATGCGGTGCGCTTCTGCTCTCGGACGAGGGGAATTATCCCGACGGGATGCGTGATCAGGACACAATGCTGACTTACGGAAGTGAGGCAGCTTGTCTCGAACATATTCGGCGATGTCTGGGCAATTGGACTAGTGCGCAACTGATAGCGAAATCTGGTAGAAAGCGGATCGGCGAAGCTTACAGCAAGGATCGCCAGTGGTCCGCCTTTGGAGCGATTGTCGCCCGACTTTAGCAAAAGGCATATGCGAGCTAACGCGCTTCGTTACACGGCCCGGCGGTGTCTTGCGCGCGGAGAGGTGGATAAGAGGAGATGCAAATTGGGCGCGAACGACTTGACGTCCAGGAGTCGAGGGTACTCGACAGGCGGGCTCGCCGCGCTCAAGCGGGATTGTGCGCGCGCGATCGATGGGACAAACCTGCATTTCATCATTCAGCGGCTGATAGGTCGAGCGACCTGCCGACTTGAGGATGGCGCTTTCTTAAGTCACACGGCGCGAATAAGAAATGCGCTAGGTGACAGCAGTCAGATCGTGATCGGCGCGAACTCGCACGTCAGAGGTGAGTTGATGATATTTGCTCACGGTGGTCGCATCTCGATTGGCGAGTGGTGTTATGTGGGGGTCGGCACGCGCATCTGGTCGGGCGCATCAATCGACATTGGTAACCGCGTTCTAATTTCGCATTCCGTCAATATCTTTGACAACTTGACTCATCCCATTCGTGCGTCGGAACGTCATGCGCAGGCCAAGCAGATCTTCACTACGGGTCATCCGCGCGACATTTTCCTCGACGACAAGCCAGTCAAGATTGAGGATGACGCTTGGGTCGGTGCATGCGCTATCGTTATGCGCGGGGTCACCATAGGAAGGGGAGGCATCGTGGCCGCCGGTGCGGTCGTTACAAGGGATGTTCCGGCGTACTCGATCGTGGCCGGAAATCCGGCGGTTGTCATAAGGGAGCTGTCGCCCAATGAACGCTAGGACAAGATCGCTGTGGGGCGAAGCAATGTAGGCCTTTATCGCCGCCAAATGCTCGATGCGGTTGCTTTGATCCGCACAGCGGAGCGAGACTCGACGAAACGGGCATGCCGTGGTGCACATTGCGTGCATCCAGTCAGGGCATCCATATTGACTCTCGCTTGATCTCCCGTTTGCGGAAGCCTCGCTGGTCACAGAGAGCCAACTAGTCGTAATGTTCATCGTTGACGTAGATCGTTAGAGCATGGCCAAGAACGTTTGGGTAACCGGAGCCAAAGGGTTTATCGGCGGCCATCTCGCCCGCGAGCTGGCGGGCGCCGGTCATGCCGTGCATGGCATCGGCCACGGCGCGCTCGAAGGGGCCCAATGCAAGCGGCTTGGCCTGCAGTCCTGGATCAATGGCGAGATCGAGGCCGCCAATCTCGATGCGATGGCAGCGGCGCACGGGCTTCCCTCGGCGGTCTTCCATCTTGCGGGCGGCTCCAGTGTTGGGCTCGCGATCGCGCATCCTTTCGAAGACTTCTCCCGCACCGTGGCGAGCACGGCGCGGCTCTTGGAATGGCTGCGGGTGCATTCCCCGCAAAGCCGGCTGATCGCGGCGTCAAGCGCCGCGGTCTATGGATCCGGCCATCCGGGTCCGATCCCCGAGCAGGCTGCGCTGGCGCCGATGTCACCTTATGGTCAGCACAAGCAGATGATGGAGCAATTGTGCCGGAGCTACGCGTCGAGCTACGGCATCGGCAGCACGATGGTGCGGCTGTTCTCTGTCTATGGCGAGGGACTGCGCAAGCAATTGCTGTGGGATGTCTGCTCGCGACTGCAGGAGAACAGCCGCGAGCTCGTGCTCGGCGGAACGGGCGAAGAAATCCGCGACTGGTGCGATGTGCGGGACGTGGTGCGGTTGCTGGCCATGTTGGCGCAATTGCCGCAAGCGGAGCCTTTCCGCCTGATTAATGGCGGCTCGGGCCGCGCCATGCGCGTCTCGGAAGTCGCAAGCCTGCTGGCGGGACATTGGGGAAAGGTCAACGTGCGATTCTCCGGAAATGTCAGGGCCGGCGATCCCTTCAGCCTCTTGGCCGACGATGCCGCACTGCGCGCAACGGGATTTGCATGGCACGTCCGGCCCGCGCAGGGAATCGCCGATTATGTGTGCTGGTTCAGGGATTGCGCCCGTGGCTGAGCGCGAGCCGCGTCGAGTTGCGTTCACCTTTATCTCCCGAAGGAGATGGGCCGGCGGATACAACTATCAGCTCAACCTGTTTGCGGCGCTCGCCCGCCACTGCCCGGGCAGGATCGTGCCGGTGCTGTTCGCCGGAACGGGCGATCCCGAAGCCGAACTCGTGCCGCTTTCGAACGTCTTCGGAGTCGAGGTCGTGCAATCGGATGCGTTCGAGGCGTTCGACAAGCGATCCGGCGGACTCGCTGCGACGCTGGTGACGGGTCTGGATCGCCGTGCAGCGGATGCGTTCACCGCGAAGCGCATCGATGTCGTGTTTGAGAATGCACGCTTCTTCGGCTGGCGGATGCCGATCCCCGCGCTGGCATGGTTTCCCGACTTCCAGCATCGGAAGCTGCCGGGATTATTCTCGCCCCTGGCCCGGTGGCGGCGCGACTTCGGCTTTCGCGTGCAGATCGCATCGAGGCGCTGCATCCTGCTTAGCAGCGAGAGCGCGCTGGCCGATTTCCGGGTGGCATATCCGCACGCGTCGAATGCGGTGTCGGTGGCGCGCTTCGCCACCGAGCCGTCGCCCGATCTTCTGACCGCGGATGCTGCCGCTGTTATCGCCGGGTATCGCTTGCCGGAGAAGTTCTTCTACCTGCCGAACCAGTTCTGGCACCACAAGAACCATCCGGTGGTGATCGAGGCGCTGACCATCCTGAAGCAGCGCGGCGTGGATGTCGTCGTCGCCGCCTCGGGCAGCACCGAAGAGGCGCGCAAGTCGGACTATTTCAGCGGACTGATGCGCGAGGTGGCCGAGCGCGGCATCGAGACGAATTTTCGTTATCTGGGCCTGATCCCGCTGGCGCATGTCTACGCCCTGCTGCGCAGCTCGATGGCGCTGATCAACCCCTCGCTCTTCGAGGGGTGGAGCACGACGGTGGAGGAGGCGAAATCCTTCGGGGTGCCGATGATCGTGTCCGACATTCCCGTGCATCGTGAACAGGCTGGAGCAGTCGCAAGCTATTTTGCGGTCGATGACGCCCAGGCGCTGGCCGGGTATCTCGCGGCCGTCTCGCAATCGGCGCAGCTATCCGCTGCGCGCAATCTTCTGCCTGGCCTGGACAAGCGGGTTGCAGCCTTTGCAGCCGAGTTTGTTGCAGCTGTCGAAAAATGCGCCGATCGGTTTGCGGTCCGGTCCTAGCGCAGGCCTTTCCCGAAACGCCGTCGTTCTTGTTGATCCGGGCCATGCGGGCGCGAGCGCCCGCGCATTCGTCGGATGCTCAGGCGCCTTGGCTCGGGAAAATTGAGCGAGGCGTACCGCACCACAGCAGGAACAGCGAAGCTCCGCCGTGTGTCAGAAGGACCGTTCTGAGCGGCACGTTGAGCAGAACTTGCGGACGCAGCCCACCCGAAAGCAGCACGAACATCGGCGGCAAGCCTGAGGACACCCGGTTGCCGAGTCCGACAATGAACCCGCAAACCAGCGCAGCGGCGTGCGCCGGATAGAAGCCGACCGACGCGATGCCTTCGGTCGCGAGCAGCGAGGCGTTGAAATTACCGAGCCTATAGGTGCGATCCATCATTACCGACAGCTGTTCCTTGTGAGGGCAATGCATCAGCGGCTTCAGGAAAGAGGTTTCGCAAGAGTGAGTGAGCTCGTGGGCGAGAAAACGTCGAGGGCGGTGGCCGGAATGGCCATCCTCCGGAAATTCACGGTGGCAAAGAGCAGGACCGCCCTTTCCGGAAAAATCGCCGCCAGCAAGAGTGCGGCCAGGATCGGCACGAGCAGCGACAGCACCACCGTAGTGCGTCCTTGAAAAGCCACGACAGGAACAGGAATGCCGAGCAGCCTGATAGGGGCAAGCAGCGCAGGCTTGGTCAGCGTCACGGGATAGCCCAATCGAGGGGGTAGCAACCAGTCTCGGCGAGCGCTTGCATAGTGGGTCATCGTCATCCCGCCTGTGCGCCGTGCCACCCGACCTGAGCAGCTGATTTCCGCCGAAACGCCTTGATTTGTTGCGGCTTTTCTTAATATAGAGCAGGGTGTATCCCGGTCCGCGCGCCGTCAGATGCAAAGGGTTTGGCCTCCCCGCTATGACTGCCACAAAGGAAGCCCAATGATCAGATTCGGCCTGCTCGGGTGCGGGCGTATCGCCAAGCGCCACTCCGATCTTTTGGGCGGCAATCACGTCCAAGGCGCAAGCCTTGTGGCGGTCTGCGATCCGCTGCGCGCGCGTGCCGATGCCGTCGCGGCCAGATTCAACGTGCCCGCCCATTACGACACGGACGATTTCCTGGCGCGCAAGGACATTGATGTGGTGGCGGTGCTGACCCCGAGCGGGATGCACCCCGAGCATGTCATCGCGGCCGCTAAGGCGGGCAAGCATGTCGTGGTGGAAAAGCCGATGGCGCTGCGGCTGCAGGATGCCGACGCCATGATCCGGGCGTGCGACGAAGCCGGCGTCAAGCTGTTCATTGTCAAGCAGAACCGATTCAACGTTCCCGTGGTCAAGGCGCGCGAAGCACTGGAGGCCGGCCGGTTCGGCCGTCTCATCCTCGGCACGGTGCGGGTGCGCTGGTGCCGCGATCAGGCCTATTACGACCAGGACGCCTGGCGCGGCACCTGGGCCTATGACGGCGGCGTGCTGACCAACCAGGCGAGCCACCACGTCGACATGCTGGAATGGTTCTTCGGCGACGTCGTCAGCGTGCATGCCCGCGCCTCCACGGCGCTGGCGAAGATCGAGACCGAGGATACGGCGGTGGCGACGCTGAAATTCAGGAACGGGGCGCTGGGCATCATCGAGGCGACCACTGCGGCGCGGCCGACCGACCTGGAAGGCTCGCTCTCGATCCTCGGGGAGAAGGGCACGGTCGAGATATCGGGTTTTGCGGTGAACCGGATCAGGCACTGGCGCTTTGTCGACGAGTTGCCGTCGGACAAGGACGTGATCGAGAAATTCTCGGTCAATCCGCCCAATGTCTACGGCTTCGGCCACCAGGCCTATTACCAGCACGTGATCGAATGCCTGACCAACCAGCGCGGGGCGCTGGTGGACGGGCTCGAGGGCCGCAAGAGTCTCGAATTGATCTCCGCGCTCTACGAGTCGATCGAGACAGGGCAGGAGGTGGTCCTGCGCTTCACGCCGCGGCTGAGCCGGCTCGGTGTCGCCTCGTGAACGCCCCGGAACTGCACCAGGCCAAAATCCGCGACGTCGAATTCGGCGCGCGCGTGAAAGTGATCGAGCCCTGCAATCTCTATGAATGCAAGATCGGCGACGATTGCTTCGTCGGTCCCTTCAGCGAGATCCAGAAGGGCGCGGTGATCGGCGCGCGCACCCGGGTGCAGTCGCATGCCTTCGTCTGCGAGCTCGTCACCATCGGCGAGGATTGCTTTGTCGGCCACGGCGTGATGTTCATCAACGATACTTTTGCGACTGGCGGTCCTTCCGGCGGCCGCAAGGAACTGTGGCGCGAGGCTTTGATCGGCAACCGCGTGTCGATCGGCTCCAACGCGACGATCCTGCCGGTACGGATTGTGGATGATGTGGTGATAGGGGCGGGCGCAGTGGTAACGAAGGACATCACCGCCTCCGGCACCTATGCCGGAAATCCGGCGCGGCGCCTGCGCGGGAAGTAAGGATGCCATTATGCCGGTGCCTTTCGCCGACCTGCAGCTGCAGTACCAGACAATCAAGGGCGAGATCGACGCGGCGATCGCCTCCGTCATCGGCGATTCTTCGTTCATCCGCGGGCCGCATGTCGACCGGTTTGAGCGCGAATTCGCTGATGCCGCCGAGGTGAAGCATTGCGTCTCTTGTGCCAATGGAACGGACGCGATCTGGCTCGCATTGAAGGCATTGAAGGTGAAGCCGGGCGACGAGGTCATCACGACGGCGCATTCCTGGATCAGCACCTCGGCGATGATTACGCATGCCGGCGCGAGCGTGGTCTTCGTCGACACTGACGGGGTGACATTCACGATCGACCCTGCGGCGATCGAGACAGCGGTCACGCCCCGCACGGTCGGTATTATTCCCGTGCACCTCTATGGCCAGCCGGCAGACATGGACGCGATCATGGCGATCGCGAACAAGCACAAGCTCTGGGTGATCGAGGATTGCGCGCAGGCGCACCTAGCGCGCTACAAGGGCCAGCAGGTCGGCACGTTCGGTCAGGCTGCGACCTATTCATTCTATCCCGGCAAGAATCTCGGCGCGATGGGCGATGCCGGCGCTGTCGTTACCAACGATACAGCGCTGGCCGAGCAAATGGCCACGCTCGCGCGTCATGGCGGCCTCGTGAAGCACCAGCACCAGATCGAAGGCATCAATAGCCGGCTCGACGGGATGCAGGCCGCGATCCTCTCGGCCAAGCTGCCACATCTCGTGGCCTGGACCAAGGCGCGCCAGGATGCCGCCAAGGTCTATGACGCCGGCCTCAACCAGATCGAGGACGTGACGGTGCCCGCCGTCGCGCCCGACCGCGGCCACGTCTATCACCTCTATACGATCCGCCATCCGCGCCGTGACGAGCTCGCCGTACACCTCAACGCCAACGGCGTGCAAACCAGCATCAACTATCCAACGGCGCTGCCGTTCCTGGCGGCCTACAGCCGCTACCAGCATCGGCCCGAGCAATTCCCGAATGCCTTCGCGGACCAGGGAACGATCCTTTGCCTGCCGATGTTCGCCGAGGTCACGCGCGAGCAGCAGGAGAACGTGATCCATCTGGTACGCGAGTTCCAGCCTTCCCTCCCGGCGAGAGGTCTTCGTAACAGCAGCTGAGAGGCCAGAACGAAGCCGTGTCGCAAGTGACCAACTTTGCCTCAGGAGGGTTGACCGGCTCCCAGAGGTCGGCAGAAGCGCAAGCAAATGGCCTGCTCACTGAAGTCTCGCGAGGAGTGCTGGAATGCTGCGCGCCTGTAACCACGAGCAGTCTTGGAGTATCAAGACACCTATAGAATGGCGTCGTAGCTCGCCTGATAGTCCGCTACTGGATCACCCGCGCAAACCCTCGCCGTATCGGGTAGGCAGGCAGACGACATCGCAGTTCTGAAGCACGGCCGGGATGTTTTCCACCTGACCTAGCAACCGTATGTAATTCAATCGCGCAAAATCTTCTGCGCCGATACTATCCGAATCTCCGTCGGACATGCCGGTGACGAGGAATTCGACATCCTGGCCAGCTCGCGCGAGGCAGCAAGTAAAATGCCGAGGCCCTTTGACATCATCAGGCGCCCAAACTCTGCGGCCGATCCGTTTGTTGAGCTGACTGGATTGCAATCATGTTTTTGATGTTGCCGCCGATTCCGACGTTGGCTCGGCAACTGCGCGCCTCGGCTCAATCTCGCCGCGCCTTTCTCGTAACAGCCGGATGAGATTTGCTTAGTCGTCGCCCGTGAATTATACCGGCATCGGAGCCGCCGATGACGTTCGTTGTTCCCTCAGATCGTGCTTGGCGGTTGGTATATTGGCGCCGCACGCCGTCGGCCTGGAGTGGACGCGCGGTGTGGAACAGTCCCTCAGATCGGTTGCCGCACGGTCGGAACCAATAGCTGCTTCGTCAGAACGGGCTCAATGTACATCGTGATCCCATTCCGGCCGAGAGCGACCGCATGTTCGATGAATGGTCTAGCATCGGCGGCCATCATCCTCAAATTGGACAGTTTTGCGTCCGTGCAGATTTCGGGCCCAAAATGTCTCCTCAAGCGCTGCGGCCGGATATCGCCGCCACGCTTCAGATATTCGTGCTCACCGGTCTCACCGCTGGCGCGCTTCCACCGGTATCGGATCGTGCCGTTGAATATCTGCCAAAAGAAGGGAATCTCATCATAGAGCAGACATTCCACCGCATGTAATGGCGTCATAAAATTGAAGGTCGCGCCGAGCCCGAGCATACGGGCGTCGACATCCATCAGCCGGCAGAACGGCGAGTCCTTGCCCCATGTCATGTTGGTGCGGTGGTGATCCCTGACTAAGAAATCCGCGTTCGGGCCGACGGCACAGACTGAGGAGGAAAGATGAATGCTTCGCTGCACGCCCGGCACACGGCGAAATACTTCGCACAACAGCCCGGTGCAAACCGGTGCGCGATCGACCATGAAAAGCCTGCCGGGATCCTGATCGATTGGAAAAGCCGGCATCGCGAGCGTGCCTTCCGGCCCGATCAAATCGCGCAGCAGGTCGATCAATTCGCTCGGCTTCATCGGAACGTTGTAAAATTCGTTCCAGGACGATTGCATCCACACCGTTCGGCCGCGCGTCACGCCGAGATCGATCAGCTGCTGCCGCAGCTCGGTAGCTTCGATCGGACGGCGATAGATCTTCTTCTCCAGCCAAAGCCGCCTTGTGCGGACGAAGTCGCGCACATTGCCCCGCCTCAAAACCTTCTGGGCGACGGCTTTGACCGTGCTACGAAGCGCTGTCGGCATGGGAAAAGCTACCTAATAACAGCAATTTCAATTGACCGATCCATTGTCCGTCGTCGAGCGCGCCAAGCATATTCGGCACCGAAGAGCTCGCCAAGCGAAAGCCCCTGGGCAGTGCCGCCGATAAGGGGCCGTTCGCAGCGTAGACGTTCACCTTACGGAATACTCTGCGGATCGATGCTTGGTTCGTTGTGATCGAACGAAGATTGCACAGACGGGGCTTAGGGAGTTGATTTCATAGGCACACTTCTCGAAAAGCGACTAGCCTGATCGGACAAGACGTTAGATTTCCGATCCCGCGCTTTCACCCGGGATTTTTATGCCGGCTAGCGGAACACCCATTCCGGCATGAACTGCGCAATTGCAGATAAAGCACGAACCGAAGGCCTATCGCCCGGCGGCAGCACGCTTCATCGCGTCGTATGAGCGCATCGTTGCAAGGAAAACCTCCGGGGCAGGTTCACGGCTAGCTTTCATCGCGGCAAACTGTGCTTCCGCACGGCCGCCAACCTACCAGACTGCCAGTACATACTCGAGTTCATGGTGCATAGCGTAGCATCGATCGCACGAGGAGGCGAGGGATAGTCTAACCTGCTCAGATCTAGGTAAAGCGTGTAGTAATCCGCGACCGTCCTAAGGTTGCGCCGCTTGGTTACACCAACAACGCGTATGGGAGTACTACCGAAGTGGGGCGTCATTCCAGTCAGGTCTAACGTTCGTCTGCAATTACCTTGCCGTCATTTGGCAGCGACCCCGCGCCCACCAGTTCGACGTTGCCGTCGAGCTTGGCAACCGCGCGCAATGTCGAGCTGAGTCGATTGCGCAGCGCGTCGGTTGGGGATGCGCACTCCGCCCTTAGCGTCATCACGTCGGTCTCGCCGGCGCGGCTGACCACGATGCGCAGCCGTCCGAGTTCCGGATGGCGCTTGCCGATCTCGGCGACCTGCTCGGGACGCACGAACATGCCTTTCACCTTGGTCGTCTGGTCAGCGCGGCCCATCCAGCCCTTGATGCGCAGATTGGTGCGGCCGCACGGGCTCTTTCCCGGCAGTGCGGCGGTGAGGTCGCCGATCGCAAGCCTGATCCAAGGGTGATGCGGATCGAGCGAGGTGACGACGATCTCGCCGACATCACCCTCGGTGACGGGATCGCCGGTGCCCGGCTTGACGATCTCCAGGATCAGATCCTCGTTGACGGTCATGCCTTCGCGGGCAGGCGTCTCGAATGCGATCAGCCCGAGGTCGGCGGTGCCGAAGGCCTGATAGGCGTTGATGCCCCGCGACTTAATTTCTTCCTGCAGCGATTTGGGGAACGCTGCGCCGGAAACCAGCGCGCGCTTGATCGATGACACGTCGCGGCCTGCGGTCGCGGCCGCATCGAGCAGGATTTTCAGAAAGTCCGGCGTGCCGCTGTAGCCGACCGGCCGATAGGCCTCGATCAACTCGAACTGCGCCTCGGTATTGCCGGGGCCCGCCGGGATCACCGCGCAGCCGAGCGCGCGCGCCGAGGCATCGAAGATGAAGCCGCCGGGGGTGAGGTGGTAGCTGAAGGTGTTGAGCACGATGTCGCCGGGGCGAAAGCCGACGGCATAGAGTGCTCGCGCGCCGCGCCAGGGATCGGCCTCTCCGCCTTCCGGCTCGAAGATCGGGCCGGGCGAGGTGAACAGGCGCGCAAATGAACCCGGAGAAGCCGCGACAAAACCGCCGAAGGGCGGGGCCGCCTTATGCAGAGCCGGCAGTTCCGACTTGCGCAGCACCGGCAGGCGCGCCAGCGCAGCCCGGCTGGTGACCTGCGCCGGGTCGATGCCCTTCAGCCGCTCGGCATAGGCCGGCGCGTCCATGGCCTTGCGCAGCACGCCGGGCAGCCGGGCGAACAGATCAGCGTCACGGCTTGCGGGATCGCGGGTTTCCAGGGCGTCATAATGCTCGGTCATGGCAGGCTCCGGCCGATTGCGGTTCGGCGTTGGCGTGGTATCAGACGGTCCTCAGGGGTGCCGGGGGTGGCGTCAGGGAAAGCAATGGTTGATCCGTCCACAGACGCCGGCGGCGTCGTCGCGCAGTTGAAATCCTTCATCATCGAGCGCTCCCTGCCGCTGTGGTCGGGCGAGGGCTGGGATCGCGCGAGCGGCGGCTTTGTCGATCGTCTCGACCCGGATGGCCGCGCCGACCCGCTTGCGCCGCGCCGCACGTTCGTGCAGGCGCGTCAAATCTATTGTTTTGCGAAAGCCGCCCAGATGGGCTGGTACCCCGAGGGAAAAGAGATCGCGCTGAAAGCGCTCGATCACCTCCTGCGCAAGGCCAAGGCGCCCGACGGCCAGCCGGGCTTCGTCCATCGGCTCGATGCAGCAGGCGCGGTGCTCGATGCCAGGCGCGACACTTACGACCATGCCTTCGTGCTGCTGGCGCTTGCGACGGTCTATTCGCTGGATCGCGACGCGCAGGTGCGTTCCGAGATCGATGCGGCGCTCTCATTTGTCGACACCCGGCTGCGCTCGCCGCATGGCGGCTTCGCGGAGGGATTTCCGGCGACGCTGCCGCGCCGCCAGAATCCGCAGATGCATCTGTTCGAGGCGATGATCGCGCTGTTCGATGCGACGCATGATCTCGCGTTCCAGCAGCGCGCCGGCGAATTCTTCGGCCTGTTCATGGCCAGTCTCTACGACAAGCAGAGGCAGGCGCTCGGTGAGTACTTTGAGGAAGACTGGTCGAGGATCGAGCCTGTCGTGGTCGAGCCGGGACATCAGGCGGAATGGGCATGGCTGCTGAAGGGCTTTGAGCGTATCACCGGTTGCCCGACCGCGCACCCGCGCGGCGAACTGCTGGCGACCGCGCTGCGCTATCAGGACGCGGCGACGGGCTGCCTGATCGACGTGGGTGATGCCGCGGGCAACGTCACGCAGCATACGCGCCGCCTGTGGCCGCAGACGGAAATCGCCAAGGCGTGGATCGCGCAGGCCGAGTCGGGCGAGGAGGGCGCCGCCGACAACGCGCGTGCGGCGCTGGCGCGGCTCGAGCGGCTTTACCTGCGGCATCCCGTGGCGGGTGGCTGGTACGATCAGTTCGACCGCGACGGCAACTCGCTGGTCGCGACCATTCCGGCGTCTTCGTTCTATCATGTGCTTTGCGCCGTGACGGAAGCGGAACAAGTCATTGGCTGACCTTTTGCTTGACGCGTTTTCTTCACGCGAACCGGTCTCCACTTCGCTCGAAAACGCTTTGGTTCGTTCGTTCACAGCCAGCGCTTGCGCCGTTTGAAGCTTTTCAGGTTCTTGAAGCTCTTGCGTTGATCGCCGGCGCCGCCGAGGTAGAATTCCTTGACGTCCTCATTGTCGCGCAGCTCGTCAGCGGAGCCATCGAGCACCACCTTGCCCTGTTCCATGATGTAGCCGTGGCTGGCGACCGAGAGCGCCGCGCGGGCGTTCTGCTCCACCAGGAGGATGGTGACGCCGAGGTCCCGGTTGATCTCGCGGATGATGGAGAACACTTCCTTCACCAGCAGCGGCGACAAGCCCATTGACGGCTCGTCCATCAGGATCATCTTCGGGCGCGCCATCAGCGCACGGCCGATCGCCAGCATCTGCTGCTCGCCGCCGGAGAGATAGCCGGCGAGCCCCGTGCGTTCCTTCAGGCGCGGGAAATACTTGAAGACCATGTCGATGTCGTCATCGACCTC
>Ga0081540_1001757_pt1 | contig 18227 bp, 14 predicted proteins | sample TabmetS2T1R1_FD_71024 | JGI IMG/M metagenome (GOLD analysis project Ga0081540, IMG submission 71024) | Tabebuia heterophylla rhizosphere microbial communities from the University of Puerto Rico - S2T1R1 | ecosystem: Host-associated > Plants > Roots > Rhizosphere ... | reverse complement strand
GGCCACGGCGAGGAGCGTACCGCCGCATTGGGCGCCGGCTTCGACGAGGTGATGGCGCTGCGGCGGGCCGAGGCCGACGAGTTCTACGCCGGGCTCACCCCGGCCGGCGCCAGCGCGGACGAGGCGCTGGTGCTGCGGCAGGCGTGCGCCGGCATGCTGTGGAGCAAGCAGCTGTTCTACTACGACGTCACCCGCTGGCTGGACGGCGACCCCACCCAGCCGGAACCGCCGGAGTCGCGCAAGAGCGGGCGGAACGCCAAGTGGCGCAACTTCGACGGGTTCGACATCATCTCCATGCCGGACAAGTGGGAGTACCCCTGGTTCGCCGCCTGGGACCTGGCCTTCCACACCGTCCCGCTGGCTCACCTGGACCCGGCGTTCGCCAAGTACCAGCTGATCCTGGTCTGCCGGGAGTGGTTCCAGCACCCCAACGGGGCGCTGCCGGCGTACGAGTGGGATTTCGGCGACGTCAACCCGCCCGTGCACGCCTGGGCGGCGCTGCAGGTCTTCGCCATCGACGGCGGCCGCGACCTCGATTTCCTCAGCCGGGTGTTCGACAAGCTCCTGGTCAACTTCACCTGGTGGGTGAACAGGGAGGACGCCGAAGGCAACAACGTCTTCGAGGGCGGCTTCCTGGGCCTGGACAACATCGGCCCGATCGACCGTTCCCACCTGCCGCCCGGCTACACCCTGGAGCAGTCCGACGCCACCGGCTGGATGGGCGCCTACGCACTGGGGATGGCCTCCATCGCCGCCGTGCTCAACTGGACCGGCCGGCGCGAGTCGCAGGACCTGGTCGTGAAGTTCCTGGAGCATTTCGCGGGCATCCGCGGCGCCATAGACCAGCAGGGCTTGTGGGACGAGACCGACGGGCTGTTCTACGACCGGCTGATCACCCCGTCCGGCTACGCCGTCCCGGTCAAGGTACGGTCCATGGTCGGGATCATCCCGGCGCTAGCCGCGGCCGTCATCGACGGCTCCATACTGCGGAACGCGCTGAGCTTCAACAAGCTGTTCAGGCGTTTCCTTGAGGCCGAGGGCGTCGGCGACATGGAGAAGCTGACCCAGACGCCGCAGCTGCGCGGCGAGGGGGCCAGCCAGCGACTGCTGCTCTCGGTGGCCCGGCCGGACCAGCTGGAGCGGCTGTTCGCCAAGCTCTTCGACGAGAACGAGTTCCTGTCCCCGCACGGGCTGCGCGCCCTGTCGGCCTACCACCGTGATCACCCCTACGAGTTCGACGTGGGCGATTACCACGCGTCCATCGACTACGAGCCGGCCGAGTCGACCACGTCGATGTTCGGCGGCAACTCCAACTGGCGCGGCCCGGTCTGGATGCCGGTCAACTACCTGGTCGTCGAGGTGCTCGAGCGGTACCACCGGTTCTACGGCGCTGACCTGGAGCTGGAGTACCCGGTCGGGTCCGGCCAGCGGCTCAGCCTGGACCTGATCACGGCCGACCTCCAGGACCGGCTCATCTCCCTGTTCACCAGGGACGAGAACGGGCGTCGGGCCTGCTTCGGCGGGACCGAGCGGATGCAGACCGACCCCGCCTGGAAGGACAACCTGATCTTCAGCGAGTACTTCCACGGTGACAACGGCGCCGCGATCGGCGCCTTCCACCAGACCGGCTGGACCGGCCTGGTCGCCGACCTGGTCCTGCGCCGGCACGGCGCGGTCCGGGCCGTCGGCGACGTCTTGCGCGACCTAGCCCCGAGGTAGAAGGTCCAGTGATGAGCAGCATGCAGGCCACCGGCGCGGCCGTCACATTGCCCGGCAAGCCCTTCCCGCTCGGCGCCACCCCGGGCGAGCAGGCCGGTACCGCGGGCACGAACTTCGCGATCGCCACGAGCGTCGCGGACGGCGTCACGCTGTGCCTGTTCGACGACGCCGGCGCGGAGACCCAGATCCCGGTGACCGACAACGACGCCGACGTCTGGCACGTGTTCGTGCCGGGCATCGGCCCGGGGCAGGCCTACGGCTACCGCGTCGCCGGGCCGTGGGATCCGGCCCGGGGGCTGCGGTGCAACCCGGCCAAGCTGCTGCTCGACCCGTACGCCAAGGCCATCAGCGGATCGGTGGTGTTCGGGCCGGAGGTGCTCGGCCAGGACGAAACCGATCCGGCCCGGCCCAGCCGCCTGGACTCCGCCGCGCACGTGCCGCGGAGCCTGGTCGTGGACTCCGGGTACGCCTGGCAGGACGAGAACCGGACCCGGCACCGCACCTCGGACACGGTGCTGTACGAGGTCCACGTCAAGGGCTTCACCATGCGCCACCCGGACATTCCCCCGGAGTTGCGCGGGACCTACGCCGGCCTGGCCCACGAGGCCGCCCTCGCGCACCTGACCGGCCTGGGCGTCACCGCCGTCGAACTGCTGCCCGTGCACCAGAACGTGCCCGAATCGTTCCTGCCCGGGCGGGGCCTGACGAACTACTGGGGCTACAACACGATCGGCTACTTCGCCCCCAACCACGGCTACTCGGCCGCCGTGCGGGCCGGGCGGCCCGGCGGGCAGGTCGCCGAGTTCAAGTCGATGGTGGACGCGCTGCACCGGGCCGGCCTGGAAGTGGTGCTCGACGTGGTGTTCAACCACACCGCCGAGGCCGGCCCCGATGGCCCGGCGCTGTGCTTCCGCGGCATCGACAACACCGCGTACTACCGGACCGAGCCCGGCGACCCGGGCGCCTACATCGACACGACCGGCTGCGGGAACGCGCTGAACGCCGGGGACCCGATCACGCTGCAGCTGATCATGGACTCGCTGCGCTACTGGATACTGGACATGCACGCCGACGGGTTCCGGTTCGACCTGGCCCCGACGCTGGCCCGCCAGGCCGGCGGCTACAGCAAGGTCTCGGCCTTCCTGGACATGGTGGCCCAGGATCCGGTGGTCTCGCGGGCCAAGCTGATCGCCGAGCCGTGGGACGTCGGCCAGGCCGACAGCTACGACCTGGGCCGGTTCCCGCCGCTGTGGCGGGAGTGGAACGGCAAGTACCGGGACACGATGCGGGACTTCTGGCGCAGCACCCCGGTCGGGATCGGCGAGTTCGCCACCCGGTTCGCCGGCTCCTCGGACCTGTACGGCACCGCCGGGCGGCGGCCCACCGCCTCGGTGAACCTGATCACCGTCCACGACGGGTTCACGCTGCGCGACCTGGTCTCCTACGACGGCAAGCACAACCAGGACAACGGCGAGGACAACCGCGACGGGACCAGCGACAACCGGTCCTGGAACGGCGGGGCCGAGGGCCCCGCCGCCGACCCCGGCATCCTGTCCTTGCGGGCCCGGCGGTCCCGGGCCATGCTGACCACGCTGATGCTGTCGTTCGGGGTGCCGCTGCTGCTCGGCGGCGACGAGATGGGCCGCACCCAGCAGGGCAACAACAACGCCTACTGCCAGGACAACGAGATCACCTGGTTCGACTGGGCCGGCGCCGACACCGCGCTCAAGGACTTCACCAAGAACCTGATCGCGCTCCGGCGCGCCCACCCGGTCTTCCGCCGCGCCCGCTTCCTTTCCGGCAAGCAGGCCTCCGAGCTGCAGTGGTTCACCCCCGCGGGCACGCCGATGGACGGCGGCAACTGGGCCGACCCGGACGCCCGGGCTATCGCCATCTACCTGGACGGATCCGATGACCCCGACCGGGCAGAAGACGGCACCCTGCTGGTCGACGACGACTTCCTGGTCCTGGTCAACTCCTGGTGGGAGCCCCTCGGCTTCGTCCTCCCTCCCACACGGCCCGGCGCGCAGTGGCATGCCGAGGTCGACAGCCACGACCCCGCTGCCCCCGCGAAGGCCGCCACGAGCCAGGCCGGTGATGAGGTCGTCGTCGGCCCCCGCTCGGTAACCGTCCTCCGGGACAGCTCATAGTTACCTTTCCCGCCCGGCGTTACTGACGGGGCCACGCCTTTACCGCCGGACTGCACGCCACCACGACGGACCTTGTTGTGCAGTTCACCGACGTCACTCCTTGCCGTACCGTCCGCCTGCCACCAGCCGGGCCCGGAACTCGCTCAGCACGCTGAAATCGACCCCCTCATCATCCAGCTCCAGGCGCAGGCAGTACTTCCCGTCCAGCCGGCCCCGCACCGCATCGGCGGCCTCCCCCCGTCCCAGCCTGCCGGACTACCTGGCGTTGCCCTGCTGGCCTGCGGTCGCAGCACGCCAGATCGCCGGGAAGTTGCTGGCCGCGAGCTCCTCGGCGCGGCGGAGCCGCCAGGTGAGCGAGGGCTGGCGCTGCGGCGGCGCAGCGGCCAGCAGGGCGGAGAGCAGCGCTCGCGCTCGCAACAGCACCATGGGAGAGCCGGACGCGGCTTCGGTGAGATCATCCAGGGCGACCTGCAGGTAGTCATCCCAGGACGGGAGGGCCAGCACGACCCGGACGGCTCCGGCATCATCGGTCACGCGGGCCACATCCAGGTCACGTGAGGCCAGGGGGGTCAGCAGGCTCTCGGTCGTGTCCAGCACGTCGACTGCGGTGGCCGGGTCGTTGATCGCTGGCGACAACGCCCGCAAGCCTATATCGGCCAGAAGCCGGAACGCGAACAGCGGATCTTGGTCGAACGTGCGCTCTTGCGCGGTCACCAGGGCGCCGAGGACCGCCGCATCGGTCACGTCGCCGCCGTGCAGGTCAGCGACCACCTCGCCCTCCTGGATGGTGTCGCCGATGGGGACCCGGAGCACGATGACGGCGCGGCCGGCGGCACCTGCCAGCCGGCGTACGTCGAGCTGCTGCAAGGTGGCCTGCCGGTACGGCCAGATGACCGTCCGGCGAAGGGGGGGCAACGGCGCAGCGGGGGTGCTGCCCGCCCCTTCGGACCGGGGGTACAGGTCGTTGAGGACACGGCGGCCCCGCGCGGCGATGGCAGAAAGCGTCGGCGCCAGCTGGATAGAGGCGAACGCCTTCAGCTGCAGGACCCGGATCATCAGCACCGAGGCGAGCACCGCCGCCACTTCCGCGATCGGCACGATCACCGACACCTTGGGCTTGTCGCCGATGACCAGGGCCGCGGTGATGCTGAACACGAACACGCCGACGGCCAGCCCGAATGTCCGCCATACGACAGGGTCCTCACGGAACAGGTTCAGCCGGGGTGACAGGCTGCTGAACGCCCACTGCACGACCCCGAACAGCAGCGAGAAGATGAGGGTGACCAGGCCCAGGATGCCAAAGCCCACCCCGATAAGCGAGTTGGTCACCTGGTGGCTTGACACGGCCTGCCAGGCGGTGATCTGCGGCAGCAGCAGGCCAAGCGCCAGGCCGGCCAGGGCGTACAACAGCCGCGTCAGGCCTGCCCGCAGCTGCCGCCGCGGCCGCCAGAAGCGCCTATGGACGCGGCCGGAGAGCAGCATCACCGGTCCGGTGCCCGTTGCCTTACCGGGATTCCGGCCGCCCCCGGGCGGGACCAGCGGTCCGTCCGGGCTACCGGGGGAAGCCGAAGCCGTCGTGGCCATGCTGCGCGCACTCCCGATTCTCTCGATCGCTCACCCGAAGGCTAAGGTTGCCCGCACCGGGCCGCATCACCCTTCCGAAGGTGACATCGCAGTGGTCACCGCCGCCGGTCATTTCCGTACGCCGTTCAGGCGTTCCAGGCCCGGGCCGTGCCCAAGCCCGGCCTGCCACCGTTTCCGCAAAACATTGTGAATTCACCCCGAGCGGGGTGAGGAGCCGGGGCCGCCGGAATCCCACGATTGGGCAATGGACAACGTCGTGCTCTCCCGTCGGCGGACGGCACGTGGCTCGACAGCCCCGCAGGCGCTGCTCGTGGCCAGCAATCCGTGCGGCGTTGCCGGCATGACCGCCATCACAGTGAGGTCCGCCCGGCAGGTCGCCGACCTGGAGGCGACACCGTGAGCGAACCAAGCGCTGCGCAGCAAGATCCCACGGCCGTCATGCTGAGCAAGGCGTATGTCAGACTCCTCGTCCTCTGCGCGGTCATCGGCCTGATCTGCTCGCTGGCGGCGTGGTTGTTCCTGAGCACCGTGCCGTGGATGCAGGACACGATCTACACGAGACTTCCGAGCGCACTCGGGTTTGCGGCGGCGCCGTGGTGGTGGCCACTTCCCGTGCTGCTCATCGCCGGCCTGATCACAGCCTTCTGCATCGCGCGCCTGCCCGGCGGTGGAGGGGGAGTGCCGGCGGAGGGACTGAGCTCAGGTCTCACGCAGCCTATTGCCCTGCCGGGGATCCTGCTCGCGGCCCTGGCCACCCTGGGCTTCGGCCTCGTCCTGGGCCCCTCCACGCCCGTGATCGCGACCGGCTCGGGCGTCGCGCTGCTCGTCTTCCGGTTCGTGAAGCCGGACGCCCCGGACAACACCAAGAAGGTGGTGGCCACCGCGGGCATGTTCGCGGCGTTCGCGATGATTTTCACCAATCCAGTGATCGCCGCGGTCATCCTGATAGAGGCCATCGGATTGGGCGGGGCGACCCTGACGCTCATCCTCATCCCGGGTCTCCTCGCGGCGGGCATCGGCGCCCTCGTCTACCTCGGCGCCCAGTCCATCACCGGCCTCGACACCTCCTCCTTCGTGATCGGTCCTGTTGCGCTGCCCTCCATGGGAAAACTCTCGCTCGCGGCTATAGGCTGGACCGTCCTGCTTGCCGTGCTGGCGTCGGCCGCCGGGTTCGTGATCATCCAGATCGGCCGCCGCCTGGAAGGGCCCGTCAAGCGGCGGCCGTTCGTGGCGGTGCCGATCGCCGGCTTGGTGGTCGCCAGCCTGGTCATCATCTACGCTCAGGTGACAGGTCAGACACAATACGCCGTGCTCTTCTCAGGGTCCCGCGCCCTCGACCCGCTCCTGTCGCATGCGGCGACGCTCTCGCTGGCCACCCTGGGTCTCCTGTTCCTGCTCAAGGGCACTGCCTGGGGCATCTCGATGGGGAGTTTCCGCGGCGGCCCCGTGTTCCCGGCGATCTTCATCGGCACGGTGGCGGGTCTCCTGGCCCAGAACCTGCCGGGATTCTCCGAGGGTGCGGCGGTCCCTGCGCTCATCGCGGCGATGGTCGCGACGACGCTCAGGCTCCCGTTCTCGGCCATCGTGATCGCGATGTTCCTCTGCACGAGCGCGGGCCCGTCGGCGCTGCCGCTCATCATCATCGCCGCCGTGATCGCCCACCTCGTCTCGCACGCCCTTTTCGCGCGGCGCCCGGAGGCGGCCAAGACCTCGGCTGAGGAGGTCCCCACGTCCGCTGAAGCCGCCCCGGGTCCGGCAGCCGGCAGGACGGGCGGAGGCTGACCCGGATGATCGACGTCCCCTGCCGCCGGTGCCATCGAACCCGTCCGATCGTCAGACGCCCTGCACTGCTTCGAGGCGCCCTGACTTGACCGCCGTGACGAAATGCTCGTAGTCCTTCTCGTTCTGGTCGGCGTAGCGTTCGGAGAAGTCGATGATCGACCGGTCGAACGCGTCATCGCGGCCGAGGTACGCGGCCATGGCCACCGGGTCGCCGGACCGGGCGTGCGCCCGCGCCAGCGTCCACCCGCATGTCTGCGCGTAGAACGTGAGCGTGACCGGGGCCATCAGCTCGATCAGCGCCGAGCCCTTCATGTCGCGCAGCTGGCGCCAGTAAAACTCGCGGGTCACGTCCCGCCCCTTGGTCCAGCCCAGGAAGATGTCGCTGGCCGCCTGCATCATCCGCTGACCCTGCACCACCCGCGCGCCGTGCTGCCGGAAGCGGCTCTTGGGCAGGTACGCCTCCAGCACCGAGGCCGTCGCCTCCTTGATCTGCAAGAACAGCGGGTCCTTCTCGTCGCGGCCCTGCAGCAGCACGATGAACGCCCGGGTCCCCACGCTGCCCACCCCCACCACCTTGCGGGCCGCGTCCACGATCTCGAACTTCTCCAGCAGGCGGCGCCGGTTATGTTGCAAAGTGGCCCGGTAGGCGCGGAACTGATCGTCCAGCGCCGGCATGACTTCATCCGGGGTCAGCCCGTAGGTGGCGGCCAGGTCGCGGAACGGGACGATGAGCGGCGGCTGGCTGACGATCCGGTACCGCCCGTCGACCACCTCGGCGAGCTTGGACAGCGCCTGCGTGCTGTCGCGGGTGTGCGCCTTCGCGAGAGTCTTCTCCGCCCGCCTGACCGCTTTCTTCGCTACCTTTGCCTTTTTGGCCTTCTTGGGCTTCCCCTTCTTCACGGCGGTCGAGACCTCCGCCTGGAGGGCATCCTCGAAGGTCGTCTTGAGCCGGTCTTCGTCGTAGTACGCGTACCAGACATCCATCGTGGACATCTGCGCGAACTCCGCCACCGCCTCCCGGTAGGCCGCCACCGACGCCAGCGCCGCGGCCCGGGTGTCGGCCTGGGAGAAGGCGTTGTTGCGGCCGGCGATCACGAAGCTGGCCGCCATCCGCTTCACGTCGTACTCGAACGGCCCGGGCAGGGTCTCGTCGAAGTCGTTCAGGTCGAACAGCAGCCGCCGTTCCGGGGAGGCGAACGCGCCGAAGTTGGACAGGTGCGCGTCCCCGCACAGCTGGGCGTTCAGTCCGGCGACCGGCGTGTCCTTCAGGTCCGCGGCCATGATCTTGGCCGCGCCGCGGTAGAAGGTGAACGGCGAGACCATCATCCGGCCGTGCCGGACCGGGACCAGGTCCGGCTCCCGGGTGAGATCCTGCTCCTCCAGCAGCTCAACCGGGTCGGGGCGGTCCGCGGCCGGGAGCCACCCCGAATGGCTCGACGGGGGCGTGCGGTCCCGGGCCTGCCGGCCCTCGCCCCGGCGCTCGTCTACGCACGGGCGTGCGACCTGTGCTGCCGCTACTGCATCATTCGTTACGGCCATCCGGGGTCACCTCCTGTTCGGATCGTGCCGGGCCGGTCGCCGCTCCTACTGCTGACCGCCGGCCGTCGCGGCGTCTGCCGTGCAGACCGCCCATCCCAGAGCCTGCAGAACCTTAGCTGGCTGGATGGCTGCCGATGTCATCTGGGCCTCCGATGCCAGGGTCGCCACGTCCTCGTCAGGATAGTTCGGCCGCTTGGGCTCGATACTGCGCGAGCGGTCCCGGGGCGTCCTCACCCCCGCCGGGTGAATCCCGGCTCACCCCGGGGTGGGTGATGCCGCGGCATCTGCCGCCAGGCACGCTGGCGGCAACCTGACCTGCACACCACGAGGCAGTACCACGATGCGACGACAGACGTATGAGATCACTTTCGCCGGCCAGGCGGGCAGCATGCTGCGCGCGGAATTCGACGACTGTGAGGTCATCGTCGGCCCGGGCAGGACGACCCTGCGCGCCGAACTGCCCGATCGGGCAGCCCTGTCCGGGCTGGTCCAGCGGATCATCGGCCTCGGTCTCGATGTCATCGACCTGCACTGCGTGGCACCGCCAGCCGAGGGCTGAGGTACCGCCGTGTCATGCTGGCCGCGCAGTCCGGCGGACTGCGAGGCACCGCCCAGAGGCCGTCACACGCATGTGAGCTCGCTGCCGCCGGGTCACGCGGGCAGCAGCCGGCGCGCGCCGGGCTGCCCGTCCAGGCGGCCCTGTCCGGGAGGAAGTAGCGGCTTGGACCGCGCGCACTCGTCTCCGAGACGGCCTGCCAGGCTGGTTCTGGAGCGAGCATGCACGATGGGTGAGGGTGTTATGGATTGAGTACTGGCAGCGTTGAGGTTCGTGGGCTGGCCCACGGAGTTGTGGGGCCGGCGCGGGTGACCGCCTTCGGCCTGAGCGGCGTGGCCCCGGCTGGTTCGGTGGTGGGCGGGGTAGTGATCCTGGTGTCCTACGCCGGGTTCGCCTCTCCGCTGGTGGTGGTCATCGCGTTCGTCGCGTCGTTGTGCTGCGCGAGCACCATCGCGGAGTTCGCCCGGCGGCTGCCCGCGGCTGGCTCGCTGTACACCTACAACAGCCGCGGCCTGGGCCAGCTCGGGGGTTTCCTGACCGGCTGGATGATGATCGCGGCGTACGCGCTGTACGCCCCCGCGGGCGTGGCGCTGACCAGCGCGTTTGCGTCGCTGCTGCTGGCCGCCGTGTGGCATGTGACCATCGCCCCGTGGGTGCTATTCGTGGTGATCGTGGCGGCGGTGGTCCTGGTCGCCTACCTGGGCATCGCCACCTCATCCTCGGTCGACCTGCTGCTGGCGGCCGGGGAGGTCGCCGTGATCGCGGCGCTGGCCATCACGATCTTGGTCAAGACCGGGCCCGCGCACTACTCGGCGACGGTCTTGTCGCCGGCATCGTCGCCGCACGGCCAGTTCAGCGACATCACCGATGCGATGATCTACGGCATCTCCGCCTTCGCGGGCTTCGAGGCCGCCGCCGCGCTCGGTGAAGAGGCCCGGGACTCGCGCCGGTCCGTCCCCGCGGGCATCATTGCCGTGGTCATCGTGACCGGCCTGTTCTACCTGCTCGTCGTGCTGGCCGAGACGTTCGGCACGGGCCGGGACGGCATCACCGGCCTGGCCGCGCAGCCCAGCCCGCTGGGGTATCTCACCAGCCGCTACTGGTCACCATCGGTCCTGTGGGCCATTGACCTGGTGGTCGTGCTCACCGGCCTGAGCTTCGTCATCGCCGTGGTTAACGCGGCCATCCGGATCCTGTTCGCCATGGGCCGCGAACAGGTCCTGCCGGGGTCCCTGGCCCGGCTGTCGGCACGCCGTACCCCCATCATCGCGATCGGCTGCGTCGCGGCGCTCACGCTCGGGCTCGGGCTGCCGCTAACTTACGCCGACGGCGGCTCGCGAACCTTCCGGTATCTGGCCGGCGCCGGGGCGCTGTCGCTGGTGCTGATCTACCTGGCCGTGAACATCGCGGCCATCCGCGCATTCCGCACCGAGTTCCGCGACCAGTTCCGGCTCTGGCGGCACCTGCTGCTCCCGGCAGCGGCCGCCGTGCTGTTCTTGTTCCCGCTGTGGGGGATCCTTCATCCGCGCGCGTACACGCTGGTGAACCTGCTGCCGTTCGTCGCGCTCGGCTGGCTCAGCCTCGGAGTCATCGCCGCTGGCGTCCTGCGGGCCAAGAGGCCCGCCCGCTTCGAGGCACTGGGCAGAGTATTCATGCCAGCCGGAAAACAGCCGGCCGACGCGCACCGGTAGGAGCCGACGCTGGCGGGGCGGGGCAGCCAGGCGCGACAGGCGGGAGCTCCAGCCGCGGGCGGCCCTGCCACAGACGGCTCGCTGGCAAGTCCGGTGGCTTGTCCGGAGACGCCAACCCGGTCCGTCATGACTCACCTTCAGCCGGCCGACAGTGACACGCGGGCGCCGCCCAGCCCTCGTGCCCGTCGGGACCGTTGTTGCGGCCGGGCTGGCCGGAAGCGGGCTTGCCGAGCCCGTTTAGAACGGTGTCGGGATGTACCGCAACGGCAGATCCGGCTCCTGGTAGCCGCGGGCGCTCTGCCGCTTGGGCAGCGTGACGTCCCGGGGGGCGAGTGGCTTGTAGGGGACCTGGCTCAGCAGGTGGCTGATGATGTTCAGCCGGGCGCGCTTCTTGACGTCGGCGTCTGCGACATACCAGGGAGCCCACGCGGTGTCGGTGGCGGCGAACATCGCGTCCCTGGCCCTGGAGTAGTCATACCAGCGGCTGTAGGACCTCAGGTCCATCGGGGACAGCTTCCAGATCTTCCGCGGGTCGTGCATCCGGCTCTCCAGCCGCCGGGTCTGCTCGTCCGGACTGACCTCCAGCCAATACTTCAGCAGCAGGATCCCGGAATCGGTCATGGACTTCTCAAAGGCCGGCGTCAGCTCGAGGAACCGGTCGGTGTCCTCCGGCTTGCAGAAGCCCATCACCCGCTCCACGCCCGCCCGGTTGTACCAGCTGCGGTCGAAGATCACGACCTCGCCGGCCGCCGGGAAGTGCGGGACGTAGCGCTGGATGTACATCTGCGACTTTTCCCGTTCGGTCGGGGTGGGCAAGGCCACGATACGGAACACGCGCGGGCTGACCCGTTCGGTGATCCGCTTGATCGTGCCTCCCTTCCCGGCGGTGTCCCGGCCCTCGAACACCACGCAGATCTTTGCGCCCGTGTCCTTCACCCACTCCTGCATGGCGACCAGCTCACCGTGCAGGATCCGCATCTGGTGCTCGTACTCCTTGCGCTTCATCTTGGCGGGCGGCTGGTCCGGGTCTTCCTGCCCGTGGTGCTGCTTGTGCTTGTTCCTTTTTGCCATGATGCTTTGCCTCCGGTAGCTGTAGTCACGGCGGCTGATTCCCTCCGCTGCCACCGCGGAACGTGCAGCCGTGCGCCATAGTGGACACATCCCAGTCCACCGCTTGCCCTAGCCGGGCTCATCACCCGCCGGTGGGTGAGCTATCAAGGGGCGACCTGCGCGGCAAGCCGGCAGCCCGGCCGTTCGCCGCGGGGCCAGCCGGGCCGCAATGCCGCGACGGCTAGCCGGCGGGTGTTCACCGCGCCGGAATCCCGCCACGGTTGGGAGAGGAAGAATTGCAGCCGCTGCACCGACTGATGCTGCGCCCCGGTCACCGGCTCGGCCCCGGCCAGGGCGGTCAGCGTCTTGTTCCGGTCCCGCGGCGCCAGCAGCACGCCGGTGCGGCACAACCACGGCTACCCCGCTGAGGTCCGGGTCTGGGTCATCACCCCGATCCGGGTGATGACCCAGACCCCAGTCGGCATCCATGCTGGCCGCACAAACCCGCGCGCCTCTGGCCACCATCCCGTCAGCGGCTGCCCGGGAACCAGACATGGCCGGTCACGCGAAGCAGCAGGGGGTATGAGCGGCTCTGCCCGGAGAACAGCATCGCCAGCGCGCCTATCTTCCATAAGCCGCTGGACTCATCCCCGCCGGGGTATGCCCAGCCCGCCGACCGAATGGCCGCTGTGGCCGGCGGGCACGACATCAGGACAACCGGTCGTCCGGACGCGCGGGCTGAGCCGATGACGTGGCCAGTATCACGTCCCCGTCGGCCTGAGCGGGAGGGGAGGGATAGCCGTGGTGCTGAACGTCGTACTGATCGGCGGGGCGATAGCGCTCGACCCGCTGCCGCTGACCGCGTTCCTGGTCGTGCTGCCCTCCCGGCGTGGCACGGTCAAGGGCGCGGCGTTCGTCTTCGGGTGGCTGATCTCGCTGGCCGCCGTGGTCGCCATCACCGTGGCGGCCACCGGGAACAACCCCCCCAAGCCCGCCACGGTGCCGTCGCTGACCTCGCTGGCGATCAAGATCGCACTCGGCCTCGTCCTGCTGAGGATCGCGGTCCGGCACATCCGGGCCAGGAGCCGGCCAAAGCCGCCCAGGAAACCGCCGAAGTGGCAAGAGCACGTGGACGCCATGTCCCCGTGGTTCGCCCTGGGCCTGGCCCCGGCGCTGCAGCCCTGGGTGCTGATCGGCGCGGGCGCGGCCACCGTGGTGCAGGCCAAGCTGTCCAGCTGGCAGAGCTTCCTGGCGCTGATCTTGTACTGCGTGCTGGCCTCCTCGACCTACCTGGCCATGGAGATCTACGCCGTGGCCCGGCCCGGCCCGGCCCAGGACCTGCTGGCCCGGATCCGGACCCGGATCGACACCCACACCGACCAGATGATCATCGCCGGGAGCCTGATCATCGGCTTGTGGCTCATCGCCGACAGCCTCTACCTCATCGTCACGCAGACAACGTCAGCCTGATTGCAGCGAACTGCCCGAGCGCTCCGGTAGCCGGAGTGAACCTGCTGCCGGGTTGTACGCCGTCGGGTCGACGATGAATACGGTTGCTCGTTGATCCGGGAGAACGTTCGGATGCCCACGATCCTCTTGAGCGTGCACGATCAAGATCTCCGAGATGCCGCTCTGCCCATCGTTCAGTTTTCAACCCGGATGAGCGCTGGCCAGCCGGGGCCTACCCGACCCAGTCCGCCGTCGACACCGGCATCACCGAGTGGATCAAGGACGACGCGCCGCTCGAGAACGCCGACGTGGTCCTGTGGTACGTCTTCGGCATCCACCACATCACCCGGGTGGAGGAGTGGCCGGTCATGCCCGTCGACGTGGTGTCGTTCTGGCTCAAGCCCTCCGGCTTCTTCAACCAGAACCCTTCGCTGGACGCGGCGCCCATGGAACGGGGCGAGGACGGCACCTGCGTCAGCTGACCGGGTTCACCCGAGCTGTCTCCGGGACGACGCTGCACCGGGACCGCGGTTGCGGTCCCGGTGCAGGGGTTTACCGGTGAGTTGAGTTGCCGGGCGGGAGCCGGGCGGCCGGTTACACGCCGGTCAGCACCCGCGGGCCGGTTCGCGGTTCGGTCGCGAGGGCCTCCTCCAGCTCCGTCGTGGTGCGCGGCCCGGCCGCGAGGACCTCTTCCGCCTCGGCCGTCACGGTCTGATCCATGTCCAGCTCGGTCAGGCGCTTGCCGGTGACCTTGGTGAGCACCACGGCGTAGATGATGCCGATGCTGACCCAGACCAGGCCGGAGATGAGCGCGTCGGCGTGCAGGAAGCTCCACAGCAGGCCGGTCATCGCCATGCCGATCACGGGCAGGGCGATGTTGGTGGCGACCTGCTTGATGGTGCGGAACTGGCGGCGCCGGACAGCGAACCAGGCCAGCACCGACAGGTTCACCGCGGTGAACGCGATCAGGGCCCCGAAATTGATCATGGAGGAAACGAGCTCGAGGCTGGGCGTGATGGCCAGCAGCGAGACCGCGCCGACGGCGAGGGTGGCGTAGACCGGGGTGTGCCGGCGCGGGGAGATGTACCCCCACAGCCGCATCGGGCGCAGCACGCCGTTGCGGCCCATGACGTGCAGCAGCCGGGACACGCTGGCGTGCGAGGCCAGCGCCGAGGCGATGGTGGCGGCGAACGCGGCGGCCATGAACAGCACCTGGAAGAACTTGCCGCCGACCCGCAGCGCCATCTCGGGCAGCGTGTCATCGGTCAGGTGGAAGCCCGCGACATTCGGGAAGACCGACTGGGCCACGTGACCGGCGGCCAGGAAGATACCCCCGCCGATGAGCAGGCAGATGATGATCGCCTTGGCCACGTCGGAGGTCTTGCGCGCCTCCTCGGCGTACATCGAGATGGCGTCGAAGCCGATGAAGGAGAAGCAGACCACGGTCGCGCCGGTCAGCACCGCGGTCAGGCCGATGCCGGAGTGGTAGAACGGCGCGGCGCTGAACAAGGTGCCGGTGCCCATGCCACGGGACAGCTGGACGATGGCCAGCCCGATGAAGGCCACAATCATGGCGACCGCGAACACGACCAGGGTGAAGTTCACCTTCGCGGTGGAGTTCAGGCTCCACACGTTCAGCCCGGTGATGACGGCGACGAACACCACCACCCAGATCCACCCCGGCACCGACGGGAACAGGGAGACCATGTACAGCCGGATGATCACCGCGTTGACCAGCGGGAGCAGCAGGTAATCCAGCAGCGCCGCCCAGCCGACCAGGAAGCCTACCTTCGGGTGGATGGCCTCGCGGGCGTAGGTGTACGACGAGCCCGCGGTCGGGAACAGCTTGGCCATCCGGCCGTAGCTGATCGCGGTGAAGATCATCACCACCAGCGCCACCAGGTAGGCCAGCGGCACCACGCCGTGAGTCTGCTTGGTCACGATGCCGAAGGTGTCAAAGAGTACGGTGGGCGTCATGTAGCCTAGGCCGAGGCCAACAATCGCCCACAAGCCGAGGGACCGCTTGAGTCCACCGCTCTGGGACATGGGGAGTTCCTTTCAAGGTCAGGGTTGACCAGCGCGCGACGACGGGCACGCTTGTTAGCTGGGCTTCCGCTGTGGCATTTCGCCAAGCTGGTAGTTCTACGGTAAAATGTGGCGGGTTCGGCCAGATATGGACGGATTGTCGAATTTCTTGATTCGCGGCTGGACGAGCTGTCCATCGCTGCGGAGCGGTGCCAGCGACAACCTGGGACAGGTCTTCACTAGCGTTGCCCCTGATGCGCCAGTAGCTACGAATTCGCCGGACCGTTCGGTCGGCTCATGAGACCAAGCAGCAGCATGACGCGGTTCTCAGCCACGTCGAGAGACAGCCCCGTCAGTTCTTCGACCCGGGAAATCCGGGCGCGCAGCGTGTGCCGGTGCACACCCAGCGCGCGGGCGGCCGCCTCCCACGAGCCGTTGTGATGCAGGAAGGCCTCCAGCGACGCCACCAGGTCCGTCTCGCGCGGGGTCGGGTCGCGCACTAGCGGGTCCAAGGCCGGCCGGGCCAGTATCCAGACACGTGACCGGACCGCCTCGTCGGCGAGCACCGCGCTGAGCGTCAGGTTGTCGAACCAGCCGATTCGGCGTCGCTCGCGTCGCGCGGCGGCCGCAGCTAGCTTGGCTGGCGCCACTCCGCGCGCGGCCATGGTCTGCGGAATCGACTCACTGACGCCGATAGCGACCTTGCCGACGCCGTCGAGCGCGTGGTCCAGCACATCGATCAGGTCGGCGGCGTCCTTGGCCATCAGAAGCACAGCCACCCCGGCCTCAACCATGGAGACCACGTGCGGACGCGACGCACGCTCAAGCGTGTCCGACACCATGCCGAGCAGTCGCCTATGTCCACGGGGCGCCGTAACCACCGCGAGCATCACCGGACTGCCGGCCTCGAAGCCGAAATGACGCAGGTGACGAACGAGCGTCGCGGCATCCTGGGCAGGGTCGAGCAACAGGTCCAGGAGGGTACCGCCGAGTGAGTGGTAGGCCGCGATGAGTTCGGCCGGCCAGTCCAGCTGCAAGGTGATCAGGCTGACCGCCTGGTTGAGCAACAGGCGGTCAGTCGGTGACAGAGGGGTGGCGCGCTGGACTGCCAGCCAGCCGACGACGGCTGCCCGGCCACGCAGGGTCTGTATCTCGAGTATGCCGCGCTCGGTCGTGACCCCGATGATTCCCCGCCGGGCATCGGGCCTCAACTCGTCCCACCTGGTGTCGACCAGTTCCAGCAGCCCCCCTCGCTTAATCGACGACGCCATCACAGCTGCGTACTCGTCGAGTACTACGGCCTCGCACCGCAGTTCCTTGCCCAGTTCGCTGACGACGCCGGCGAGGCCGGTCCGGATTGCCGATCGGGAGATACGGCGCTGGTAGGTGAGCGCCTGCTGGAGTGAGGCGACCTCCTGCTGTGCGATCCTGCGCGCAACCGCCTGCGTGATAGCGATGAACGGCGTGGGTAGCGGCACCTCCAACAACGGGAAATTTCGCTCCGAGCAGGCAGCGACGATCGGGGCGGGGATCGCGGCGTATCGCACGCCAACGCCGAAGCCGAGACCCGCGACCCCGGCATCGGCGAGTCTGCCAACGTAGGCGCGCTGTTCGCCGACGGCCCGAGGCAATCCGATCCCGGTGGTGAGGACCAATTCACCGCCGGTCAGCCAAGGGGTGGGATCTACGAGGTCGCTTGCGTGCGCCCAAGTCAGCTGTTCACGCGCTGGCACCCCGGCAACCAGGCGCAGGCCGAGATCGTGTTGGGCGAGCAGCCATTCCAGGCTGACGGTCATCGCGGCCATCACGCCTCCGATCGATTGCCACCTCGGCCAGCGGCGTCGCTACGAATTCGACACTCTGTCCATGCGGCTTGCGATCGCGCCCAGTTTACCTTTGGAAGCAGTCAACAGCATGATGCCCGTCGCATGCAGGCCCCATTCATGAAGGAAGCCATGTCCAGTCGGGCCGACGTCGACCTCGCATACGCGGCCATGTCACGGGCGGCAGCCAGTCACAGGATGTCGTCACTGTCGTGAGCCGTCATCAGCGACCGGACCAGGACACCGCCCGTGACGGGAACGCCGACGACGATGCGTACGACTACATGGCCCAGGAGGCCTGGCAGGAACGTGAATCCCTGGCCGAGACGCTGCGGCTGTCCTGGCAGGAGGACGCCGACCCACTGCTGTCCACGCTGGCCGACCTGCGCCAGCAGCGGCTCCGGCTCGAGGCGGACATGCGGCTGCTGATGGCCTATGGCCGTTGCTTCACCCACCCCCGGCCATGCAAGCTGATCGACTTGGCCAACGCCGCGGGCCTATCCATCTCCGGAGTCCGCATCGCCTTCGACGACGACGAGATCACTCAGGCCGCCGAGATCCTTCACCGCCCGCCGGCCCACGGCGATGGTCCCGCCCCCGCGACGCCATGAGTACCAGCGGCGTCCCGATCTGCCGAAGGATTGGTCGCCTAGCACCGGCTCGACGTTCTGGTAACAGGACTCGCCAGCAGCATGACATCGCGCTGAGTGACAGATGGACTCGGAGAGAACGTGCGCCGAGCCGCGCGATATGCGCCGCTGACGTCGCCCGGGAGCCACCCAGCTGAGGCACACAGATTGGGAAATCTGCATTCAGGCCCGGCCCCGGGTGCGTGGTGGTCAGGGGTGGACCGGTCCGC
>Ga0081540_1001756_pt1 | contig 18228 bp, 20 predicted proteins | sample TabmetS2T1R1_FD_71024 | JGI IMG/M metagenome (GOLD analysis project Ga0081540, IMG submission 71024) | Tabebuia heterophylla rhizosphere microbial communities from the University of Puerto Rico - S2T1R1 | ecosystem: Host-associated > Plants > Roots > Rhizosphere ... | reverse complement strand
CTTGTCGTTGAGGATGGCGACGTTCTTGCCCTTGTAGTTCTTGACGATGTAGTCGGCGGCAACCAGGCCCTGCTGGTCGTCGCGGCCGCAGACGCGCGCCACGTTCCACAGCTTGCGCTCGGTGAACAGCGGGTTGGTCGAGGCCGGCGTGATCTGCAGCACGTTGCCGTCGGCATAGGCTTCGGAAGCCGGGATCGACGATGACGAGCAGAAGTGACCGGCAACGAACGGGATCTTGGAACTGGCGAGCTTTTCCGCCACCGAGCGCGCCTGCTTGGGATCGCAGGCATCGTCGCCGACCTGCAGCGCCAGCTTCTTGCCGAGCACGCCGCCGGCGGCGTTGATGTCGGCCACCGCCTGTTCGGCGCCGTTCTTCATCTGCCGGCCGAACGCGGATTCCGAGCCCGTCATCGGGCCCGCCACTGCGATGGAGATGTCCTGCGCCAGCGCTGTTGTCGACAACGCTAACGATGCGCCCAAAGCCAGGCCGACGAGTTTCAGTGATTTCATGAGGTAACCTCTCGATTTCGGGAAGCACCCGGCAGGCCGGGTTGCGAAAATCACGCCTATTGTCCGCTGATTTTACCGCGAAGTCATCGGCAATTTTCGGGCAAACCCGTCATCCGTTCGCCGCATGTTGCCGCAGCGCGCCGTCAGGTTGCGGGAACGCTAGCCCCGCCGGCCGCCTTCCAGATAGGCGGCGCGAATTTCCGGGCGCTGCAGCAGTTCGCTGCCGCTGCCCGACAGCGTGATCAGCCCGTTGACCATCACATAACCGCGATGGGCGAGTTTCAGCGCGTGGTTGGCGTTCTGCTCGACGATCAGCACGGTCAGGCCGTCCTGCCGGTTCAGGGTCCTGATCGCGTCGAAAATCTGCCGCGCGATCAGGGGCGCCAGCCCCAGCGACGGCTCATCCAGCATCAACAGGCGCGGGCGGCTCATCAGCGCCCTCCCGATCGCCAGCATCTGCTGCTCGCCGCCGGAGAGCGTGCCGCCGCGCTGGGTCATGCGTTCCTTGAGCCGCGGGAACAGCGCAAAGACGCGTTCCAGTCCGTTTGTGCGTTCCGCCTCGCTGGTGTCGGTGGCGTCGGCGCCCATCTGCAGGTTTTCCGCCACGCTCATGCGCGGGAAAATCCGCCTGCCCTCGGGGGATTGGGCGATCCGCAGCCGCGCAATCTCGTGCGTCGGCACGCCGGTGATGTCCTGGCCGTCGAATTCGATCCGGCCCGCGCGCGCACGCGGCCGGCCGAAGATCGTCATCATCAGCGTCGACTTGCCGGCGCCATTGGCCCCGATCAGCGCAACGATCTCGCCGGGATTGATCTCGATATCGACGCCCTTCAGCGCCTCGATCTTGCCATAGGCCGCGCGCAGCGAGCGGATCGCGAGCAGGGGAGTTTTGGACGGCGCACTCACGTGCCGCTCTCCATCACCGCGATCGCTTCCTCCTCGTCGGTGCCGAGATAGGCCGCGATCACCTTCGGATCGTCGCGAACCTCGCGCGGCGTGCCTTCGGCGATCTTGACGCCGTGATCCATCACGACAACGTGGTCGGAGATTTCCATCACCACGCTCATGTCGTGCTCGATCAGAAGAATCGAGGTGCCCTCATCGGCGCGGATCGAGAGCAGCAGTTCGCTCAAAGAGCCGCTTTCCCGCGCGTTCAGTCCGGCGGCCGGCTCGTCGAGGCAGAGCAGCGCGGGCTGCGTGCACATCGCGCGCGCGATTTCCAGGCGCCGCTGGTCGCCATAGGGCAGGTTGCCGGCGGCATCGTCGGCGCGATCCAACAGGTTGATGCGATCGAGCCATGTCCGCGCCAGATCGATCGCGGCCTGTTCGGCGCTGCGCCAGGACGGCGCGCCGATCAGGCCGAGAAACGTGAGGCCCGAGGCGCGCATCAGCGCGTTGTGCTGGGCCACCATCAGGTTCTCCAGCGCCGTCATGCCGGGAAACAGGCGGATGTTCTGGAACGTGCGGGCGACGCGGGCCAGCTTGGAAATCCGGAAATCGTTCAGCCGCTCGAGCTGGGTGGTCTGGCCGTCGTCCTGCACGATCCGCATCGCGCCCGAAGTCGGCTTGTAGAAACCGGTGATGCAGTTGAACACGGTGGTCTTGCCGGCGCCGTTCGGCCCGATCAGCGCGGTGATCTTGCGCCGCTCGGCATTGAAGGAGAGTTCGTTGACGGCGACGATGCCGCCGAAGCGCATCGACAGGCGATCGACGGACAGGATCGGCTCGCCGCTCATCCGTGTCCCTCCTTGACGAGGTCGGACGAGATCGCCTGGCTGTGTTTCAGGAACACGGTCGGCGCGCGGTGGCCGATCAGGCCGCGCGGGCGCCAGATCATCAGCAGCACCATCGCCACGCCGAACACCAGCATGCGGTACTGTTCGAGCCCGCGGAACAGCTCGAAGCCGCCGATCATGGTCAGCGCCGCCAGCGCCACGCCGAGCTGCGAACCCATGCCGCCGAGCACGACGATCGCCAGCACCAGCGCCGATTCATGGAAGGTGAAGGATTCCGGGCTGATGAAGCCTTGTCGGGTTGCGAAGAACGCGCCGGCGAAGCCGCCGAACATCGCGCCCGTTGCGAACGCGGTGAGCTTGGTCGTGGTGGTGTTGATGCCGAGCGCGCGGCAGGCGACCTCGTCCTCGCGCAGCGCTTCCCAGGCGCGGCCGATCGGCAGCCGCCGCAGGCGGATCGTCACCCAGTTGGTCAGCAGCGCCAGCGCCAGGATCAGATAGAACAGGAACACGATGCGATGGGTCGGCGAGTATTCGATGCCGAGCATCGCTGCAAGTCCGTCGTCGCCCGCCGAGAGCGGAATGCCGAACAAAGTGGGGCGCGGAATGCCGGTGACGCCGTTCGGGCCGCCGGTCAGGCTCTGCCAGTTGATGATGACGAGGCGGATGATCTCGCCGAAGGCCAGTGTGACGATGGCGAGATAGTCGCCGCGCAGCCGCAGCACCGGAAAGCCGAGCAGCACGCCCCAGAACGCGGCGAGAATGCCGGCGAGCGGCAGGCAGATCCAGAACGACAGATCGAAATTGGTCGCCAGCAGCGCGTAGGAATAGGCGCCGACGGCGTAGAAGGCGACATAGCCGAGGTCGAGCAGGCCGGCGAGACCGACCACCACGTTCAGCCCCCAGCCGAGCATCACGTAAGTCAGCACGAGGATGCCGAGGTCGAGGATGTAGCGCTCATTGTAGAAGATGACCGGCACCAGAAAGGTGAAGATCAAAAGCACAGGCGGCAGCAGCCGCCCGGCGAGCGAAAGGGCTGACTGCACCGGTTGCGGAACCACCCTGACGGTACCGACCGGTCCCCACCATTGCCGCAGCAGTTCGATGATGATGCTGCCGCCGAACACGGCCGCGACGATCGCGGCGAGGTCGCCGAACCGCGTCCAGTAGATCAATTGTCCTTCGGGGCCGGCTTCGGTGCGCACGCCGATCATCAGCGAAAACAGCACCAGCGCGACCAGCGCGCTGATCAGCGCTTTCTTGAGGATGAAGGCTATGCCCGGAGCGTGCGTTGCCTGCGATGATGCGGTGGGGTTTGCGCTCACGCGGCCGCTCATCAGACTTTCTCGACTTCGGGCCGGCCGAGCAGGCCGGTCGGAAGGAAGATCAGCACGACGATCAGGATCGAGAACGCCGCGACGTCCTTGTACTCGACCGAGAAATAGGCCGACCACAGCGTTTCGATCAGGCCGATCAGAAGCCCGCCCAGCATCGCGCCGGGCAGCGAGCCGATGCCGCCGAGCACCGCTGCGGTGAATGCCTTGATGCCGGCGACGAAGCCCATGAAGAAATCGACGAGGCCGTAATAGAGCAGGTACATCATGCCGGCGACCGCGGCCAGCGCGGCGCCGATCACGAAGGTCATGGATATGGTGCGGTCGACATCGACGCCGAGCAGCGACGCCATGGTCTGGTCCTGCTCGCAGGCGCGCATGTCGCGCCCCAGCCGCGTGCTCGACACCAGCCAGGTGAACAGCGCCAGCAGCACGATGGTGGTGAGCACGACGATGATCTGGACATTCGAAAGCTGCACGACAAAGCCATCGGCGCCCTCATGCAGGGTGTGGCCGCCGGTGATGATCGGCGGCACCGGTTTTACGCGCGCACCCTGCGCGACCTGCGAGTAGTTGGTCAGCACGAAGGACATGCCGATTGCCGAGAGCATCGGCGCCAGGCGGAACGAGTGCCGCAGCGGCCGGTAGGCGATGCGCTCCACCGTCCAGCCATAGAGCGCGGTGATCGCCATCGATACCAGCAGCACGATCAGCAGGATGAGGGGGATGGCGGTGAGGCCGAACGAGACCAGGATCAGGAAGGTGATCAGGGCGATGAAACCGCCGATCATGAAAATATCGCCATGGGCGAAATTGATCATGCCGACGATGCCGTAGACCATGGTGTAGCCGATGGCGATCAGGCCGTAGATCGAGCCGAGCACAAGGCCGTTGATCAGTTGCTGCGCGAAATAATCCATGTGCCGCCGTATCTGGAGCGAACTGCGCGGCGAGAGCCCGGCAGCCCAAGACGACGCGTCGTGGCATTTTTCTTAACAGTGGGAACCGGGGGCGGCAACTGCGCCCCCTGCGGCTTAATTGGCTTGTACAGAGCTAGTTTTTGCGCATCCGGTTCCGGTGCCACAGTCCGGACACGCCTTCGCCGCGCAATGATCAAAAGCGGAACCGCTGTTCCCACGCAACCAACGCCCGGGGCTGTCAGTTGTTTCAGACTTGCGTCCAACAAGGGAGATCCCCGCGATGACGAATCAGAATCAGCCCGGCCAGCAGAACCAGAATCCGGGCCAGAAGCCCGGCCAGCAGCAGGGCGGCGGGCAGAAGCCGGGCCAGCAGCAACAGGACCCGAGCCGTCAGGGGCAGAACCCCAACCGTCAGGGCCAGAAACCCGATCACGATCGCTAAGCCAGGCTGATCGAGGATGAAGAGGGCCCCGCCGAAAGGCGGGGCCTTTCTTCGTGCCCGCGTCTCAACCCTTTTTCGCAGCGCGGCGATACAGGACGGACAGAAACGCCAGCAGAACGGCGGCCGACAGGCCGAGCGACCAGTGGATGCCGATCGCTGCGCCCAGCACGCCCACGGTAATGCCGCTGAAGGCCCGCATGCCGAGCCCGGCCATGTTGAACAGGCCGACAACGCGGCCGCGAATGTCGGCGGGGGCATTTATCTGCACCAGGGCCTGCGCCGTGGTATTGAACGACAGTTCGAAGAACCCGGCGGCGAACAACAGTGCGATCGCGAGCCCGTAAATCCCCACCGATGCGAACGCGAGCAGGGACAGGCTCCACAGGATCGCCAGCACGATGGCGGTTCGGGGATCGGGTCTGAGCCGTCCCCACGCTTCCAGGGCAATGCCGGCCAGCAGCGCGCCGGCGGCGTCGGCGGCCAGCAGCACGCTGTAGGAGACGCCGGGGTCGCCGTGCCCGAGGTCGCCGGCAAAGCCCGGCATCTGGGCGTGGTAGGCGTTGCCGATCATGAAGGAGGTCAGCCCGGCGAGCAGCGTCATCGAGGTCAGCACCCGCTGCGTGGCGATATCGCGGATGGTCTGCACGATGTCGGCAAGGCCGCGAACCGGGATGCGCCGCGGCGCGCTGTCCTTGGCTTTCGTGGGCGCCCAGAACAGCCAGAGCAGCATCGGCAGATAGAACAGCGTGTTGAAAATGATGCCGTGGGACGGGCCGAGCGTCAGCATGATGACGCCGCCCACGGCCGGACCGACCAGGATGCCGAGATAGCGCGCCATCGCGTTCAGCCGCACCGCGCTCGGCAGATCGGCCGGGCCCACGATGTCGTAGAGCAGCAACTGGTTCGGCGTCTGCCACAACACGCCGGCGCAGCCGTGGATCACCAGCAGCAGCATCGCGTGCCACATCTCAATCGTGTCGGTGATAAAGAAGATGCCCCATCCGCTGGAGGCCACGATGAACAGCAGCATCCCGCACTGGATGATGCGGCGCGGATCGAACCGGTCCGCCAGCCCGCCGACGGCAACGGAGAACAGCAGGAACGGCAGCCAGTGCGACAGCACGGCAAAACCGGCCAGCGCCGGCGAATGAAATTTCTGGAACACCACCCAGTAGCTGATCACATGCTCGATATTGTCGGCCATCATCGCCAGCACGTAGGCGGTGAATTGCGCGCGATAGGGCCGTGACTTCATGGCCGCGAACGAGCCGGATGCGGCCACGGGAGTAATCGAAGGTTGGGAGGTCAATACGTCACCTGGGCAGGACTTCCCCGGTTCGGCGATGGCAATGCTGCCGACCCGGCGCTTGCCCGCGCCGATACACGCTTGTCGGTGAGGGCTCAAGACACCATCGCGTGCTCGGCCGTCGAAATAGCGGGGCTGATCGATATCGGCGATCAGTCCGGCTGCTCCGGCTTCCATCCGAGCGCCGGCTTCGGCGGTCTGCCGGCTAGCCCTTCAGCAAACCCAGCTCTGCGATGATCGCGTTCGCTTCCTTCACCGCGTGGTTGGCCGCCGGCACGCCGCAATAGATCGCCTGCTGCAGCAATATTTCCTTGATGTCGTCGGACGTGAACCCGCCTTCGGCGAGGGCTGCGCGCACATGCAGGCGGAATTCATCCCACTGGCCCAGCGCGACCATGGTGCCGATGACCAGCACGCGGCGGGTGCGGTGATCGAAGTGCGGCCGCGTCCAGATATCGCCCCAGGCGTAGCGGGTGATCAGGTCCTGGAAGTCGGTATTGAACGCGTTGCGGTTCTTGATCGATTTGTCGACCCATTCATTGCCGAGCACCTTGCGGCGCTGCGCCATGCCGTCGTCGCGGCGTTGGTTGTCGTCCATTGATATCCTCCGGAGCCGTCATTCCGGGGCGCCTCGAAGAGGCGAACCCGGAATCTCGAGATTCCGGGTTCGATGCATCGCATCGCCCCGGAATGACTGAAAATCTAGCGTTGTGTCAGGAAGCCGACCACGGCTTCGGTGAAGGCGTGCGACTGCTCGACATTGGAAATGTGCGCCGCATCAAGGATCGTCATGCTCGCGCCGGGAATGTGGCTGCGGATGAATTCGGCGGCCGCGATCGGCGTCGACATGTCGTGGCGGCCGGCGATCACGAGCGTCGGGCTCTTGATCTTGGGCAACAGCTCGCGCTGGTCGAGCGTGGACAGCGCCTCGCAACAGGCAATGTAGCCTTCGACCGGCGTGGTCAGCATCATCGCCTTCATATTGGCCGCGATCTGCGGCTCGCGCTCGCGAAAGTCGGCCGTCAGCCAGCTCGCCAGCACGGCGTCGGCGACCGCTGCGATGCCGCCTTCCTTCACCGCCTTGATGCGGTCATGCCAGCGCGTCGGGTCCGGGAAATAGCAGGCGGTGTTGGCGAGGATGATCTTGCCGAATCGATCAGGCGCGTTGGCGCCCAGCCATTGGCCGACCATGCCGCCCATTGAAAGCCCGCACCAATGCGCCTTGGCGATATTGAGGTCGTCGAGGATCGCCAGCACGTCGCGGCCGAAACGCTCCAGCGAGTAGGGCCCGGGCGGCACGTTCGACTTGCCGTGGCCGCGCCGGTCGTAGCGGATGACGCGGAATACCTGCGTGAGCGCCTTCATCTGCGGCTCCCACATCTGCATGGTGGCGCCCAGCGAATTCGACAGCATCAGCGTCGGTCCGCCGTCGCGGCCTTCGACGGATACGTTGAGCAGGCACCCGTCGGCGTCGATCATCGGCATGGTTTTGTTTCCTTGTCCCCTCGTCATGCGCGGGCTTGACCCGCGCATCCATCTAGAAAAGAGCCTTTCAAGATGATGGATTGCCGGGTCAAGCCCGGCAATGACATCAACCTTGGTCGATTGAAGCGAGCAGACGGTCGATCAGGGCTTGCGAAGCACCCTGATAGGCCATCGGCTCGAAAAGTTCTGCGATCCTGCCGGCGTCGAGCTGCGCGGTGACCTTTGCATCTTGCGCCAGCACGTCGCGCAGATGCTTCTTCTCTGCAACCGCCTTCTTGCTTGCGGCTTCGATCAGATGATGTGCGTCGCTCTTGCCGATCTTTTCGGCCAAGGCCATCGCCACCGCTTCGGCCATGATCAGCCCGCCGGTCGCGTCGAGATTGGCGCGCATGCGCGCGGCGTCGACTTCCAGCCCTTCCGCGATATCGACCATGGCCGCAAGCGCGCCTGAGGTAACCAGCATCAGCGTCGGCAGCGTCGGCCATTCCGCGTGCCAGGGGCCGGCGCTGCGCTCGTGGTCCTGCACCTGCGCTGCAAGAATGGTCGCCGCAAGGTTGGGCGCCATGGTCGCAGCCGCGAGCGCGCTGGCGGCCGCCACCGGATTGCGCTTGTGCGGCATGGTGGAGGAGCCGCCGCGGCCTTCGCCCGACGGCTCGAATGCTTCGGCGACGTCGGTCTGCATCATCAGGGAAACATCGCGTGCGATCTTGCCGCAGGTGCCCGCGATGATCGCGAATACGGAGGCCGCTTCCGCGATGCGGTCGCGATGGGTGTGCCAGGGCGCATCGGGCAGCGGCAGCTTGAGTTCCTCCGCCAGTCTTTCCGCGACCGCCAACCCCTTGTCGCCGAGTGCGGCCAGCGTTCCGGCCGCGCCGCCGAATTGCAGCGCCAGCGCCTCGCTGCGCAGGCGCTGCAGCCGCAGCTTCGAGCGATGCAGCGCCGCGGCATATTCGGCGAGCTTCAGGCCGAACGGCATCGGCAGCGCGTGCTGCAGCCAGGTGCGGGCGACGACCGCGGTATGCCGGTGCTGGCGGGCCTGTGTTGCAAATCCGGAGACGGCGCGAACGATGTCGCCAAGCAGCGCATCGATCCCGGCGCGCAGGCCGAGCATGGTGCCGGTGTCGATGACGTCCTGACTGGTCGCGCCCCAATGCACATAGCGCGCTGCCGCGGCGTCCGACTTGGCGACGCCTGCGGTCAGCGCCTTGACGAGGGGTATCGCAAGGTTGCCGGACCGGGTTGCGGCGTCAGCCAGCGCGGCCAGGTCGAATGATTCGGCCCGGCACGCATTCGTGATCGGCCCGGCCGCGCCTGCGGGAATCACCCCGAGCGCCGCCTCGGCGCGCGCCAGCGCAGCCTCGAAATCCAGCATGTTTTGCAGGGACGCGGCATCGTCGCAGATCGCGCGCATCGCAGCGCTCGACAGCATCGGGGCAAGCAGGGGGGAGAGGGGAGTGCTCATCTGCGCGCGACCTAACCATTACCGCTTGCCGCTGCCAATGGTCTTGTCCTGTTGTCCTGCTGCAGTTGCGAATATGCATTGCTCGTCGCCCCGGGCGGCCTTCCTTTTGGGCCGGCTGTGCTTTACTGGGGACAAGGCTGAAGCGATCAGGAGGCACTGCCATGGCCATGACGATGAACGGCGAAGTCCAGCTTGCGGCGTCGCGCGAGGCCGTGTGGGCCAAGCTGAACGATCCGGAAGTGCTGAAGGCCTGCATCCCCGGCTGCGAAGAGCTGGAAAAGACCGAAGATAATGGCTTCCGCGCCACCGCCAAGATGAAGGTCGGGCCGGTGTCCGCCCGCTTCAAGGGCAAGGTCATGCTCAGCGATCTCGACCCGCCCAACGGCTACAAGATTTCGGGTGAGGGCGAGGGCGGCGTCGCCGGCTTCGCCAAGGGGGGCGCCACCGTGGCGCTGACCGAAAAGGACGGCGGCACGCTCTTGAGCTACAATGTCGAGGCGCAGATCGGCGGCAAGCTGGCCCAGCTCGGACAGCGCCTGATCAACGGCGCAGCCAAGAAGCTCGCCGACGAATTCTTCGCCAATTTCGGCAAGGCCGTGCAAGGCTGATCAAAGCTGATTCCAGCCGCTCCGGCCCCGGCCGAATCGACCCGTCAAGCATCTCCGGCATGCCCGAAGCCATACCCCAAGCCATGCCCTGGTTGAGGGGCTCGCGGGGGTTCCTGAGGTTGCTCATTGCCGGGATGGCCCATATTATGGGCTGGAATGACTATAAATGACCTATAAACGCTCTGCGCTGACCGATATGCGGCAGTGCAGCTCAAGAGAGTGCTGATGGCCAAGATCTCCCTGATCGTGAACGGTAACCCCGTAAACGCCAATGTCGACCCCCGCACCCTTCTGGTCCAGTTCCTGCGGGAAAATCTGCGGCTGACGGGCACCCATGTCGGCTGCGACACCTCGCAATGCGGCGCCTGCGTCGTGCATCTCGACGGCAAGGCGGTCAAATCCTGCACCACGCTTGCGGTGATGGCTGACGGTCACGAGGTGCGGACCATCGAGGGCCTGGCTGCGGACGGTGCGCCGCTGCATCCGATGCAGGAAGCCTTCCGCGAGCATCACGGCCTGCAATGCGGCTTCTGCACCCCCGGCATGATCATGACCGCGGTCGATATCGTTCACCGCAAGGGCCATGACCTCTCCGACCACGTCATTCGCGAAGAGCTCGAAGGCAATCTCTGCCGCTGCACCGGTTACCAGAACATCGTGGCCTCGATCGCCGCGGGCGCCAAGGCGATGGCGAAATCGGACCTCGCTTAATCGATTAATCGCGACCCGCGATCAGGATATTCCCATGTACGAATTCAAATATCATCGTCCGGCGACCGTGCGGCAGGCCGCCAACCTTCTGATCAAGAACGAGGACGCCAAGGTGATCGCCGGCGGTCACACGCTGGTGCCGGTCATGAAGCAGCGCCTCGCCAGCCCGCCGCACCTCGTCGACCTCTCCCATATCGAAGGGCTCGATACCATCGAGATGAAGGGCCGTTCGCTGGTGATCGGCGCGACCGCCAAGCATGCCGATGTCGCGACCTCGGCGATCGTCGGCGAAGCCATCCCGGCGCTGGCCGAACTCGCCGGCCAGATCGGCGATCCCGCGGTGCGCCACAAAGGCACCATCGGCGGCTCGCTCGCCAACAACGACCCGACGGCGGATTATCCCGCGGCGGTCCTGGCGCTCGGCGCCACCATCGTCACCAACAAGCGCCGCCTGAAGGCGGAAGAATTCTTCCAGGGCCTGTTCACGACCGCGCTGGAGAGCGACGAGATCATCACCAAGGTGATGTTCCCGCTGCCGAAGAAGGCGGCCTACGTCAAGTTCCGCAACCAGGCTTCGCGCTATGCACTGGTCGGGGTGTTCGTCGCCAGGCGCCCGGCGGACGTGCGTGTCGCCGTCACCGGCGCCGGCTCCGACGGCGTGTTCCGCGCCACCGCGTTCGAGGAGGCGCTGAAGAAGCGCTTCTCGCACAAGGTGCTCGACGGCATCACGGCGTCGGCCGAAGGGTTGAACAGCGATTTGCACGGCAGCGCCGAGTATCGCGCGCATCTGATCGGCGTGCTGACGCGCCGCGCTGTCGAAGCCGCCACGGCGAAGTAGGTTTGCCGATTCCCGGCGCATCAAGATTGGCTGTCCCATGAGTACATCGGCGCTACCCACATCCGTCGATGGAATGCTCGAACTGCTCACCTCGCGCGGCTATCTGGCCGAGCGTTCGCTGGCGACGGTGACCTATCTGTCGCTGCGGATGGGGCGGCCGCTGTTTCTCGAAGGCGAAGCGGGCGTCGGCAAGACTGAAATCGCAAAGGTTCTTTCGGCGGCGCTCGGGCGCAAGCTGATCCGCCTGCAATGCTACGAGGGTCTCGACGTTGCGTCTGCCGTCTACGAGTGGAGCAGCGCGGCGCAGATGATCGCGATCCGGCTGGCGGAAGCCGCCGGCGATACCGATCGCGAGCAATTGTCGTCCGACATTTTCGCCGAGCGCTTTCTGATCAAGCGCCCGCTGCTGCAGGCGCTGGAGCCTGACGTCGCCGGCGCACCGGTGCTGCTGATCGACGAACTCGACCGCGCCGACGAGGCGTTCGAGGCTTACTTGCTGGAAATCCTCAGCGACTTCCAGGTGACGATCCCCGAATTCGGCACCATCAGGGCGCCGCAGCCGCCGATCGTCATCATCACCTCGAACCGCACCCGCGAGATCCACGACGCGCTGAAGCGTCGCTGCCTCTATCACTGGGTCGACTATCCCGACGCCGAGCGCGAGCTTGCGATCGTCAAGTCGCGCGTGCCTGGCATTTCCGCAAAACTGTCGCAGCAGGTCGTGCGCTTCGTGCAGGCGCTGCGCGACCAGGATTTCTACAAGTCGCCGGGGGTGGCCGAGACCATCGACTGGGCCACCGCGCTGACCGAGCTCGACGCCCGTTCGCTGACGCCGCAACTGGTCGGCGACACCCTGGGCGCGCTGTTGAAATACCAGGACGACATCGCGCGCATGCAGGGCGATACGCTGCAGAAGGTTCTGAAGGAAGCGACGAGCGACTAGTTAGGCGACGGCAGTCTGCTCCCTCTCCCGCTTGCGGGGGAGAGTCGGGGTGGGGGCTCTCTCCGGTTACTCAAGCGATCAATTGTGCCACTGGCGGAAGCATCGAATGCAAGTCGGACAGTGTATTTGTTGAGGCAGCCCCCACCCCAGCCCTCCCCCGCAAGCGGGAGAGGGAGCGCACCGACCGCGTGAGAGAGTAGGGACGATCATGACTGACATCGATCATCTCAATCCGCCGACCGGGCATATGGCCGACAATGTCGTCGGCTTCGCCCGTGCACTGCGTGCGGCCGGGATTCCCGTTGGCCCCGGCGCTGTGATCGACGCGCTCAACGCGCTGCAGGCGATCGAGATCGGCAACCGCGCCGATGTCTACGCCACGCTGGAGGCGATCTTCGTCAAGCGGCATGAGCACATGCTGATCTTTGCGCAGGCCTTCGACCTGTTCTTTCGGCCTGCCGAAGACTGGAAGCACATGCTGGATTCGGTGCCGCTGCCGGACCACGCCAGGAAGAAGCCGCCGCCGGCCTCGCGCCGGGTGCAGGAAGCCCTGGCGCAGCCGTCGGTGCGCGACGAGGCGGAGCAGGTCCAGGAGCAGGAGTTGCGGCTGTCGGTCTCCGACAAGGAGATCCTGCAGAAAAAGGATTTTGCGCAGATGAGCGCGGCGGAGATCGCCGAGGTTACGCGAGCGATCGCCAACATGAAGCTGCCGCAGGCGGAGCTGCGCACCCGCCGCTACCAGCCCGACGCCAAGGGCCTGCGGCTCGACATGCGCCGCACGCTGCGTAGCTCCTTGCGCACGGGCGGCGAGATCATCGACATTCGAAAACTCGGCCGGATCGAAAAACCGGCGCCGATCGTGGCGCTGCTCGATATATCGGGCTCGATGAGCGAATATACCCGCCTGTTCCTGCATTTCCTCCATGCCATCACCGACGCCCGCAAGCGCGTGTCCGTGTTCCTGTTCGGCACAAGGCTCACCAATGTGACGCGGGCGCTGCGGGCGCGCGATCCCGATGAGGCGCTGGCGAGCTGTTCGTCGTCGGTCGAGGACTGGGCCGGCGGCACCAGGATCGCCACCTCGCTGCACTCTTTCAACAAATTGTGGGGCCGCCGGGTGCTGGGCCAAGGCGCCATCGTGCTGCTGATATCAGACGGGCTGGAGCGCGAGGCCGACGCCAAGCTGGCGTTCGAGATGGACCGGCTGCATAGGTCCTGCCGCCGCCTGATCTGGCTCAATCCGCTGTTGCGCTACAGCGCTTTCGAGGCCAAGGCGCAGGGCATCAAAATGATGCTGCCGCACGTTGACGAATTCCGCCCGGTGCATAACTTGACCTCGATGGAAGGGCTGATCGCGGCGCTTTCGGCACCACCCCCGCCGCACCATCGCAGCCTGATCCGATCGGCAGCCTGAAGGAGGTTCTCCCATGCTCAACCGCGACGAAGACATTCTGCAGGCCGCCGAGAACTGGCAGAAGGCCGGCCATGGCGTGGCGCTGGCGACCGTGGTCGAGACCTGGGGCTCGGCCCCGAGGCCGGCCGGCTCCAGCCTCGTCATCAACGATGACGGCACGTTCTTGGGGTCCGTCTCCGGCGGTTGCGTCGAGGGCGCCGTCGTCACCGAGGCGCTGGACGTGATCGCCAGCGGCAAGCCAAAGATGCTGGAATTCGGCGTCGCCGACGAGACGGCCTGGAATGTCGGCCTGTCCTGCGGCGGCACCATCCGCGTTTTCGTCGAGAAGGTGGGCCAATCGTGAAACTGGAAACCCTCACTCAAGTAAACGTCGAGCGGGCCGCGCGCCGCCCGGTCATCGTGATCACCGATACCGCCAATGGCGAGCAGCGGCTGGTGAAGGCGAAGGATATTGCGACCGATCCCCTGAGCGCTGAACTTTCCAGGCAGCTTCGCATGGGCAAGAGCGGCATGGTCGAGAGCGGCGGTAAAAAGCTGTTCCTCAATGTCTACGCGCCGACCGCGCGGCTCGTCATCGTCGGCGCGGTCCATATCAGCCAGGCCCTGGCGCCGCTGGCGCGCTCGCTCGATTACGACGTGACGGTGGTCGATCCGCGCACCGCCTTTGCGAGCCCCGAGCGCTTCCCGGACGTGCCGCTGATCGCCGAATGGCCCGACGTGGCGCTGCCGCCGCTCAATATCGACCACTACACCGCGTTCGTCGCGGTAACCCATGATCCCAAGATCGACGATCCGGCGCTGCTGCATGCCTTCGAACGCGACTGCTTCTACATCGGCGCGCTGGGCTCGCGAAAAACCCATGCCAAGCGCGCCGAGCGGCTGAAGGCGCAGGGCGCTGATGATGCCGACATCGCGCGCATCCATGCGCCGATCGGCCTTTCCATCGGCGCGGTGTCGCCGTCGGAGATCGCGGTCTCGATCATGGCCGAGATCACCGCCGAGCTGCGGCTGCCGAAAGAAACCGCGAAGGTGCAGGCGGCATGAAGTTCGGTCCCGCCAGTCCGGCCGACGCGATTGGCGGCGTCACCGTGCATACGCTGCGGCAGGGGTCGCTGGTGCTCAAGAAGGGCAGCACGATCGGCCCCACTGAGGTTGAGGCACTCAACAGAGCGGGCGTGAAAGAAATCGTCGTGGTGCGGCTGGAGGAGGGTGACGTCTCCGAGGATGTCGCCGCTGCCAGCATCGCGCAGGCGGTCGCGGGCGAGGGCGTCAATGTCGAGCGCGCGTTTACCGGCCGCTCCAACCTGTTCGCGGCGAGAGCCGGCGTGCTGGTGGTCGATCGCGCCGCGGTCGACCGCATCAACGGCGTCGATGAAGCCATAACTTTCGCGACACTCTCGGCCTTCAAGCCGGTGGTCGAAGGCGAGATGATCGCAACGGTAAAACTCATTCCGTTCGGCGTCGAAGCCAGGCTGCGCGATGCCGCCGTTGATGTCGCAGGCAAGGGCGCGCTGCGGATTGCGCCCTACACCATCAAGAAGGTCGGCGTGGTCTCGACGCTGCTGCCGGGCCTTGCATCAAAAGTGATCGACAAGACCCTGCGCGTGACGTCGGAGCGGCTGGCGCCGGCGGGTGCCACCATTATCGCCGAGCGCCGCGTGCCGCACGATGAGGCCGTGCTGGCCTCCTCGATCAAGGAATTGCTCGGCCTCGGCGCCGAACTCGTGATCGTGTTCGGCGCGTCCGCGATCGCCGACCGCCGCGACGTCATTCCGGCCGCGATCACCGAGATCGGCGGCCGAATCGAGCATTTCGGCATGCCGGTGGATCCCGGCAACCTGCTGCTGATCGGCAGCGCCGGTGGCGTGCCGGTCTTGGGTGCGCCCGGCTGCGCGCGCTCGCCGGTGGAAAACGGTTTTGACTGGGTGCTGATGCGGCTTCTCGCCGGGCTGAAGGTCACGCGCGCCGAACTCACCGGCATGGGCGTCGGCGGCCTCCTGATGGAAATCGTCACCCGGCCGCAGCCGCGCACCGTTGCCGACCTCGAAGCCAATCGAAACGTCACAGCCATCGTGCTGGCCGCCGGGCGCTCCACGCGGATGGGCGGCCCCAACAAGCTGCTCGCCGAAATCGACGGCAAGAAGCTGGTGCGGATCGTCGCCGAGCAGGCGCTGGCCTCCAAGGCGACTGACGTCATTGTCGTCACCGGCCATCAGGCCGACCTCGTCGAGCAGGCGCTGGCGGGCCTCAACGTAAAATTCGCCCGCAACCCGGATTTCGCCGGTGGACTGGCGTCCTCCGTCAAGGCCGGCATCGCGGCGGTGCCGGAAAACGCCGATGGCGCCATCGTCTGCCTCGGCGACATGCCGCTGATATCAGCCAAACTGATCGACCAGTTGATCGAGACTTTTGCGCCGGACCGTGGCCACCTGATCGCCGTCCCCGTCAGCGACGGCCGCCGCGGCAATCCCGTGCTGTGGTCGCGCCGCTTCTTCAAGGAATTGATGACGCTCGACGGCGATATCGGCGCCCGCCATTTGATCGCCAAGCATGCCGAAGCGGTGGCCGAAGTCCCGGTCGACGGCCAGAGCGCCTTCCTCGACATCGACACGCCGCAGGCGCTCGAGGCGGCGCGGCGGGGGTAGTGTTGAGAATCTAACGGACGGGTACCCTTCAGTTCCGGCCCATCCACACCGTTCGTCCCTCTGACAGCGCCGGTGGCGTGATCGATCGAAACCCCATCTTGCTCCAGAACACCATCGCCCGCGCGTTTGCCCGGTTGACGCCGACGTGCGTTGCCGACGCGCCATGCTCATGTGCCAGTCGCAGCCACGCCTGAAAGAGCCGCGTCCCGATGCCGCGGCCCTGGAGCCGTGGCAGGAGGTTCAAGTGAAGATGCGCCGGGAATTCCCGCACGACCTGCATCGGCGCGCGTTCAGGATTGTGAATCATGGACATTCGCCGTTGATCGGGGGTCCAGCTGCCGCGTGCTTCCGGGTCGGGCGCGGAATACTGCCGGCGTAGTTGCGGCCACCAGCTTCGTTCCAGGCGCGCTTCCCAGGACACGGTATCGACGGCGCCCAGGACGAAGCCGCCAACGCCTTGTTCATCGGCAGCCACCACCACCAGATCGGGATCGAGTGTCGCATATGGTGCGGAGTAGATAGCGCCGACCAGGTGCTTGTCATGGTAGAGGCGTGACGCATCGGCGCCCGCATCCGCTGTCGCGAGCGATATCGCGTAGAGAGCGTCAACATCAGTCGACATGTAAGGCCGTAGCGTCAGCATCGGCTGCATTCTAGGCTCGGGCGCGACGGACCGCTACGGGTCGATATTTCGTCAGGTCGCCACCGGTCTCTGGCGCGCACCCGGAAAGTGGGCGCCTGCAGCGGATAGAGAGCCTGCGTCTGGTGCTTTGTTACTTCCGTTCACCAAGTTGAAACTCCCTCCCGGCTAGATTCTGTCCGTTACCTCGGGGGAGGGGATCTTGATTGTTTCGACCGTTGCGGCGCAACGCCGCGCGTTGTTCGTCGTTGCATTGACGTTGATGCTGGCCGTTTCGAGCTACATCACAAAGGCCTGGGCGGCGGGCGCATTTGCCGTCGGCAAATGCGGCGCCTATGGCAAGGCCTATGACTATCCCGCCGAAGCAGCCGCGCGCGCCGCGGCGCTGAAGCAATGCAAGGGCGCCTGCACCGCCGTCACCATGAAACGCGCCTGTGCCGCCTTCGCGGTCGACATGACCAATCCCTGCGGCGCACACGGCTATGCCGTGAAACCCAAAATCTCCCATTCGCTCAACGCCGCGACCAAGAAGTGCTACGAATTCGGCGGCAAGGAATGCGTGATCCGCGCCTGGGCCTGCGACGCCAAGGGATGAGCTTCCTCAGGCGAAGTGGTCTTCCGCTTCGGAAATATTGACGCTACGCTTGGCGCGAACAGTCACACTCCCGTCATCGGCGCAAATCAATCATGCAATTCGACACCAAGATCGCGGTCGTCATCCGGACCGACCTCGAAGCGTGGCAGAAACTCAACGTCGCTTCGTTCCTCGCCGGCGGCATTGCCGCCGCCTTTCCCGAATGCATCGGCGAGCCCTATGGCGACGCGTCAGGCACCAAATATCTGTCGCTGATCGGCCAGCCGATCCTGATCTACGGCGCCGACCGGGCCGCACTTTCCCGCGCGCTGGAGCGGGCGCTGGCGAGAGACGTCACGCCCGCGGTCTATACCGAGGACATGTTCAAGACCACGCACGACGCCGCCAACCGCGAGGTAGTCAAGGCCGTGATCCGCGCCGAGCTCAATCTCGTCGGCCTCGCGATGCGCGCCGAGCGCAAGGTGATCGACAAGATTGTCGACGGGCTGAAGTTTCACAGCTAGCAGCAGGCCGGCAAACTCAGAGCGGGTCCTCACGCCGTTAATGCCTTCACAGGTGCGAAGGCCCTGATCGTAAATTCCGCGCCTTTAGAATGCCGAACGGATCTTCGCGGTGGGCGAGCTTCCGGTAGGCGGCCAGATC
>Ga0081540_1001755_pt1 | contig 18231 bp, 11 predicted proteins | sample TabmetS2T1R1_FD_71024 | JGI IMG/M metagenome (GOLD analysis project Ga0081540, IMG submission 71024) | Tabebuia heterophylla rhizosphere microbial communities from the University of Puerto Rico - S2T1R1 | ecosystem: Host-associated > Plants > Roots > Rhizosphere ... | reverse complement strand
CTGATTCCAGGAAGCGGTAAATTCCTGACCGTTATTCTGAATGTTGACCAGGTTCTCCAGCTGCTGGACATTTTGGAGATAATAAAGGCCCATGGCGCCGTCCGTTTTACGGTGAAAATAGGTGGCCTCCAAATGCAACCGGCGCTGAAAGGCTTCCAGTTCGAATCCAAATTCATATTGGTGAACGGTTTCCCAGTGTAAGTTGGGGTTAGCGATATAGGCCTTCCCATAGGTTGAGGTGGTAATAACACCAGCCCCGCCAGTACTATCAATGTTGGTAGGCACCACCCAAACTCCCTGTCCGTTTGAAGCCACTCCGGCATAGGAGGGATAGTATACCCCTGTCGGTACGGCCTGGTCACCCAGGGTACCAATTGAGCCTTTGAGTTTCAGGAAATCGAAGGTCTTCTGGCCCGCCATAAAATTCTCCTTGGTCAGTTCCCAGGCTGCGCCAACCGTCCAATAGGTGCCCCACCTGTTTGCCGGCAGGAACGACGAAGAGCCATCCCGGCGGATCGAGGCGTTCAGATAATATTTCTGATCATAGTTGTACAAAGCTCTGCCGAAGAAGCCGACGGTCCAGTTCGGTTGATATTGATAGGAAAAAGTTTTGTTGGGGTCATTAGTCACCTCACTGTTCGGCCAGGCGCTTGGATACCAGAACCGTTTGTCATTCGGGATGGGCTGAGAAAGATCGGTGGGGTTAACCCATTCCTGATTATAATTAATATTATGAGAATAGGTGGTGGCACCGCCGATCAGCGTCAGATTGTGGTTTTGAAAACTATTCTTATAGGTTAAGATATTGTCGGTTTGCGTATTCTTTACATCTGTCAACCCTTGGACCAGTTTCGTCTGCGTACTTACCAAAACCGGCGCGTCGAGGCCAGGATCGTATCCATAGTATAGAGGAGTATATTGGCGATTGCTTTCGTTGGAGTAATCTCCGTAAACCGCGGAGCGGAATGTCAAGTGCTTCATTAAATTTATCTCGGCATATACACTCCCGACATAGCGATACAGGATATCGATGTTGGTATTATAATGGCTATAAATATCCAGCAGAGGATTTTGAACACCCGAATTCTGCAAAGCAGGCAATACGGTCGAGTACAGGTTTTGTGTGAGGGTATCACTGCCATAGGGGTTCACCACCTTAAAAGGCTTCGTTTTCGCAGAGACCTGGGGCATTACTTGGCGCGCCCCGTTTAGCTCATTTGTTGCATTATATGGCAATTTCTCCCGCATTACCGAGAGGTTGACGCCTACTTTTAACCAGCGGTTGATCTTGCATTCATCATTCAGGGTGGCCGTGATCCTTTCCAGTTGCTCATGCAGGATAATCCCTTGATCCAATGTATACCCAACACTGAAATTGAACTTGTTATTATCCGTTGAATTGGCGATAGAAATATTATTGGCGCTCTGAATACCTTTTCTCGTCACCGCATCGATCCAATCCGTGTTATTCTGCAAATCCGGAAAAGACTGGTAGGCCTTATTAGTTACGCCATTATTTGCATTTTCTTCATCAAACAGCGTATTGAACTGGCTGGCATTGGCCAGCTTGATCTTATTTACCAACTGCTTTACACCAGTGCTTGTCGAAAAATTGATGGTGGATTGCCCTGCTTTGGCTCTCTTAGTCGTGATGATGATAACGCCATTTGCACCCTGGTTACCGAAAATGGCCAGGGAGGAGGGGTCCTTCAATACTTCCATGGACTCGATGTCACCCGGGTTAACATAGCTGATGTCATAGGTGAACACCCCATCTACGACGTACAGCGGTGCGATGCTGGCGATACTACCGGTACCCCGGATGCGGATATCCGGGCTTTGTCCGGGAGTTCCATTGTTGACGATATAGACACCGGCAACCTTACTTTGCAAGCTGGCAACGGGGTTGGTATTAGGCTTATCGGCAATCTCCTTGCCGTCGATCTTGACGATGGAGCCGGTCAGGTCGCGTTTTGCGGCCTGACCATAACCGATGACAACTACCTCGTCCAGGGCCCGGGTCGCAGCGCTCAACTTAACGTTGACCACGGCCTGGCTGTTGATCGGTACTTCCCTGGTCTGGAAGCCGATGTACGAAAACACCAATGTCCCTTTTTCGGGAGCGGTGATCGTGAAGTTGCCGTTGTTATCCGTGGACGTCGCATTGGCAGTCCCTTTAACGGTTACGGTAACGCCGGACAGCGGTTCCCCGCTTTCACCGGTGATCTTACCGGTGATCTTGATATCCTGGGGAATAGGTGAGTTGGACACTACAACGATCAGGTTGTTTTCCAGCATTTTAAAGGTAAGGTCGGTGCCGTTGAACATATTCGTCAGCAACTCGCTGATCGACATGTCCGTGACATCGACGGTTACCTTTTTGCGGATGGTGGTCAGCCGGCTGTTGTAGAGGAAACGATAGGTCCCCTGATGCTCAATAGAATTGAGCACCCTGGAGATCTCCACCTGTTTCAGAGTGAGTGATACCCTTCCCTGCCCACTGACATTGGCGGATACTTGCAATGCCGCTACAAACACCAGAAGAAAGGTTAATTTCATAACCAATAGAGCTTTTTTTACGGCATGAGGGCTGAGGCCCCCAATCGTTAGCATTTTTTTCATATTTTTAAACTTGTGGGTTTTTGATGAAGGAAACCGGCTTTTGTCTTTCCCTGACTATCCGGTTTCGGAGAGAACCTTGCGGGGAATGCGCCAACATTTCCCGCTTTTTATTGCTCCATCAACTGCTGTTGTTCATTCGCAATTTTTTTTGGTTGTCATTTATAGTCATATCAGTTAGTTGTGTATGGTCACTACGCTCCCTTCGATGGTATAGTCGAACCGTGCGTTCTGGTCGGTCAGCTTCAGCGCATCCAACGCCTGGCGGATGGTTTCCTTCTCAAAACTGCCCGTAAACCGGAGCTCCTGCTTGCGGGTATCTTCAAACCGGATGGAGACGCCATACCAGCGCTCCATTTGTTTTGCCAGATCGGCAAACTCTTCATCCTGGAAGATCAGTTTGTTATCTACCCAGGAGGTTTCGATGATGGCCCCGGAATGTTGTTCATAGGTGGGCTTGCTGATCACCACCAGCGACTCGGGGCGAACCTCTTTCCGGCGCGGGGTCTTCCGCACGAGCAGGCTGTCGTCATTATTGACCACCAGCTTTTCGTTTGACTTGAGGATGATCTTGTCGCTGGGCCTGTTGCGGATGGAGATCTCGATACTGCCGCGGAGGATCGTGGCTTCGGTTGTCTTATCCGCGGGGTAAGACTTCAAATTGAAGCTGGTACCCAGCACGCGGACATCCACCTTCGGAGTATGGATGATAAAAGGATGAGCGGCATCGGGGGAAACGTCAAAAAAAGCTTCGCCGGTCAGGCTCACTTCGCGGTATTGCCCGCCAAAGCCCTTTCCATATTGGATGTGGCTTCCGGCGTTGAGCCAGACCCGGGTGCTGTCGGGCAGGGTAATACTCGTTCTGGAACCGGTCGTGGTGACGATCTCCCGGGCCACCGGCGCCGGGGGCTGTGCGACGGAATCTGTTGTTGGGCTGCCAGCGGGCCTGGTGATCAGCAGGATCGCCCCGATAAAGATGAGCGCCACCGGAATGAGGACAATCGCCTTACGGCGAAACCGGGAGGGAGCTTCCGGCTCGCGGGCAACCACAGTAAGTGTCGGGGAATAATCGATATTGAACCGGTCTATGCGATCAAGGTGACGGCCGAAAGCTTCTTCAGCCTGTTTTTTGTCGGCGGAACTGGTATGTTCCCAGAGATCCGCGATAGTTTGAATGGGATAGTGCAGATCGGGATTGTCACGGAGCAAGGCTTCCAGCTCCTGCAATTCAGCGGTGCTGGCCTCTCCGGCAAGTTTTTTTGCAACGAGGTTCCAGGTATGTTCCTTGTGCTCTTTTCCCATTGGGCAGTATCGTTAGCAAGAGGACAGGAAAAATCAAAAAAACCCCCAAGCCGGATCAGTGTTTTTTTAACTTTTTGTAAGAGTTTGCCGTATAATATTGGTAATGAGGGGGCTAAGAATGGTTTTTGACCGAGAAAGGAACGGTCTTGTTGACATCGAAGCTGACGGTATTGCCAATTTTCTGAAGGGCGATGGCGACCTGGTTCTCTACGGTTTTCACGGAGAGGTTCAGGATCTCGGCAACCTCGCGGTATTTGAGTCCATCCTCTTTAACGAGCTTGAAAATGATCTTGCATTTAGGGGGAAGCTGGTCGATGGATCTTTTGATAAGGGCGAGCATGTCGGCCGTGATCAGGAGTTGTTCCGGATCGAAATAGATGCTGGTGAATTCTGCATGGAATTCGTCGAGCGGGTTGGTGATGGTGCGCTTTTGATGGCTGAGAAAATTGATGGCGGCATTGCGGATGGAGACGTAGAGGTAGACTTTGAGATTGTCTATCTTTTCTAGGTCGCGCCGCTTCTCCCAGATACGGATAAACACATCAGAGACGATCTCTTCCGAGGATTCCCTGGATTTGACCATCGATTTCGCGAAGACGAGCAAAGGAGAGTAGAGGGCAGTGAACAACTCTTTATACGCCTTTTGATCATCAAAGCGAGCAATCCTTGATTGTAAATATTTTACACCTTCAGCAGTCATTGCGAATTGGCAAGCAGCAATACTTTATTAGCAATTATTAGCAAGTTAAGGAGTTTTTAACGACTTGAATTTGTTTTTTATTTTATTGGCATGCAGCCGTTAGGGCGTGGAAAGTGTCCCCCCGATCCCGGTCGGGAATAATTTTCGCGGGTAGCGGGGATTTTGTAGTTTTGCACCGCCTCAAAAGGCAGGGCCCTTAGCTCAGTTGGTTAGAGCATCTGACTCATAATCAGAGGGTCGCTGGATCGTGCCCAGCAGGGCCCACGAGTATACGGCCCAGGCCTGTGGCCTGGGCCGTATACATTTACTCCATGCGCGTAAAGATCGACTGGCCGGAAGCCATGCGCCCGTTGCTCACGAAGTACAAGGGCAAAAAACATCCGCTGGAATTTCAAAATGTATACCAGCTGATCGTCATGGTTGTATTGTCTGCCCGATCCACCGACGCCTTTGTCAATTCCGTCGCTCCAAAGCTGTTTGCCGCCTTTCCGGATATGGAATCCCTCGTCGGTGTGCCGCCGGAATCCCTTTTTCCCTATTTCGCCGGCATAACGAATTTTGCAAACAAGGCGAAATGGCTGACCGCCATCGCCGCGGAGATAAAGACCGACAGGAACATTCCGCTTTCCATGGAAAAGCTCATCGGGCTTCCCGGCATCGGCCGGAAATCCGCCAACGTGATCCTCCGCGGGGCGGAAGTTAATCCTGAAGGAGTTATCGTCGATGTGCACGTCCTTCGCGTAGCTCCCAGGCTGGGCATCGTAAAGGAGATGGAAGCCGGCGCGATGGAAGAGCGGCTCATGAAGATCCTTCCGCGTGACGAGTGGGATGCGGGGATGGCCATGTCCTTTTTGGGCAGGGAGATCTGTACGCCGAAGCCAAAATGCGACTCCTGCCTGATGAACAAGGTCTGCGTCTATTACTCCCGGCTGGGGAAATAGTATATATTTGTTTACCAAACCACCTAAGCCTCTCAACAATGAATCAACCTGATCCACAAGGGCCGGGAAAGGACTCGCCGTCTGCCCCGGATATTACCCCCTTACTAACCGTGCTGAACTATTTCCATCCGCTTACTCCTGAGATGGAGTCCTTCCTCAAAGCTCATGTCACCGCAATGTCCGTCAGAAAACGGAAGCTCCTTTTAAAAGAAGGCAACCACTGCGAGCACGTCTATTTTATCGTGAAGGGCGCCGTGCGCGGCTTTACCCGGGAAGGTCAGAAGGACATCACCACCTGGATCGTCGTGGAGAACGAGCTGGTGTCCTCCATTCTTAGCCTCAACAGGCAGGAACCATCCATCGAAAATATCCAGGTGTTGGAGAACAGCGAGCTTCTCGTTATTCGGAATGAAGACCTGCAAAGGATGTATGAAGAGATGCCCGCGTTCAATTATGTGGCCCGTAAACTCCTGCAACACTATTATGCCGACGCGGAAAGACGCGCCTTTATCGCCAGGCTGACAAAGGCGGAGAACAAATACCGGCATTTTCTGCGGCATCATGAGCCTTTGGCCAACCGCATCCCACTCAAGTATATCGCCTCCTACCTGGGAATGACGCTGGAAACCCTCAGCCGGGTAAGAAAGAAATTCTCATCGAGGGCATAGGATCCTGGCGGACCTATGCCACGTCGAGGCCCAGCCGCCGGGATATGTTGGACGTGAACCGGTTGGCAGGATCGTATTTGCGCTTGATCGCCATCCATTGCTCATACTGGGGATACATCGCTTTAAAAGTGCTTTCCTGCAGAAGGGCATCCTTGCCGAGGTAGAGCCGGCCGCCGGCCGACAGCACTTTCGCATCCAGCTTTGGCGTGAACGAAAGGAGGTTCTTCGTCACGGGAAAGTCTATTGCGAGTGTATAGCCTTTGAAAGGAAAGGACAGGAGGCCCTGGCCGTCGCCCATTCTTTTGAAAACATTCAGGAAAGGGGTGCAGCCGCTGGCGGCGATCATCTCGAGTATCTCCGTAAGGTTCTTCTTGCCATTGTCCTCGGGGATGACGAATTGATACTGAATAAAGCCCCGTTTTCCATAGCCCCTGTTCCAGTTGTTGATGGAGTCAAGTGGAAAGAAGAACTTCTCGTAGTGGACAAATTCCTTGGGAGAGTTTTGTACAAAGGCGATGACCCGGTTCAACACACGGACGGTGAGGCCGTTTAGGGCGAACGAGGGCAGGAAGAACGGTACGGTTAGTTTGCTTGTCGCATGAAGTTTGAGGGGATCGCTCTTGAGCTTTTCGGGCAGTTCGCTGAGCTTTGCGGCATTGCCCAGGGTGAGTACTCCGCTGCCCAGTTTGCCGCCCTTCGCCAGAGCATCGATCCAGGCTACGGAATAGTTATACTCGTGATCATACCGGTCCAGGGCTTCGAGCATGTGATCGAGGCCCTTTATTCGGATGGATTTTTGCCGGAAATAGGTGGTCTCTATGCGGCGCAGCCTTATCCTGGCCGTGAGGATCACGCCCAGCAGCCCGAGTCCGCCGAAGTTCGACCAGAACAGATCCGGATTTTCCGTCCGGGAGGCCTGCACGATCGTGCCGTCGGCCAGCAGGATCGAGAAAGACAGCACGCAGTTGACAAACGAGCCATCGATATGGTGCGCCTTCCCATGAATATCGTTCGCGATGGCGCCGCCGATGGTCACGAATTTGGTTCCGGGACAGATCATCGGCAGCCAGCCCTTGGGGCCAAAGGTCACAATGATCTCCTCGAGACTTACACCCGCCTCACACTCCAGTATCCCTTCTTTCTCATCCCAATTCAGGAAATGATTGAGCTTGGTGCAGACGGCGACATAGTTGTCTTCATTCACGGCCTGATCCGCATAGCTTCTGCCCAGCCCACGGGCGATGAGCTTTCCTTTTTTCAGATCGCCCCGGGCATCCTGCTCATTGCGGGGACTCAGGGTATATGATTCGGCGACAGGGTAGTTACCCCAACCGGAGAGTTTTAGTTTGTTGGAGGCCATAGGGGGCGCTTTGGGCATAAAGATACTATCGGAATTGCTTACTTTTATCGAAGAAAACCCATCTATGGGAAAAATACCGATTCGCCGGTCGTCCCCTTATCTTGTTTTGTGGACGGCCATTTTTATTTGTTTGACCCCCTACATTATCCTGTCCTTTTTTGGCTGCCTCGCTCCCGACGACTATGGGGTGGCAAACCTTTGCCGGAAAACGGGATTCATTGAATCTCAAAAGATAATCTTTTTTGGCTGGGGCGGCCGGTATACCGCCACCTTCTTCCTTACCTCCCTCGCGGCCTCCGGTCTTCTCTCCCGTTGTATTTTCCTGCATCCGTTATTGCTGCTATCCGCAACGTGGTTATCGCTATATTTTCTGCTGAATTGTGTCAACCGATGCTTTCTTTCCGCCAGCCTGTCCCGGCGACTGCGGATACTGATGGCCTCGATCCTGCTTTCCCAATTGATCTACGCGCAGGCAAGCACCAAGGATGCCATCTACTGGTTCAGCTCGTCTCTTTCATACCAGACAGCGACCATCCTTTTCCTGCTCCTTTGTGGGTGCCTGATACTTCGGTGGAAGGCTGGCAGCGCGGGCCGGTGGCGGATCGACCTGGCCATTTTCCTGCTGATCATCCTGATCAGCGGCACCAATGAGCTCAGCGCCACGCAGCTGGCCTCGCTTTGGATCGTTCTTTCCGCTTTGGCGTTCTATGTTCGCAGAAAGGTGCCGGGATTTCTGATGATCTGCCTTTTGCTGACGCTTGCTGCAGCTGTGGCGATCAGCCTGACATCCGGCATTCTGACCACAAGAGCAGTAATGATGAGCTCGAATACCGGTCTGTTTACTGTTCTATCCATCATCCTGTTCCGTTCTGCAGCCGTGTTCTATTATATTGCGAGGAACCCACTTTTTTGGGTATGCGGTTATTTTCTTTTTTGGGCCGGGGTGAAAGCAACTCCGTTGCTGCGTTCCGGGGCACTTGCCGCTTTGCCCGGAAAAAGGGGAAAATTGCCTTTTGTGCTTACTATTCCCGCCATGGTGCTCCTTCCGCTTACTCCTATTTTATTAGTGACCCATGGTTCCCTTCCGCAAAGGGCGCTGGATGTATTGACACAGGTGACCTCCCTTGGACTTCTGGCCTGCTGCTTTCTAGCGGGAGTCTTGCGCACCTGCGATGCGACCGGCTCCATCTTTCCGGCTAAACCGGCGATCTTCCCGTTCCTTTTCGCGGGCGCCTTGCTTGCAAACAGCAAATTCGTCGAAGCGTGGGAAAATTGTCTTTCAGGATATTTTTATCACGCTGTTTTGAAGAACCGTGAGCAGCGGTTACTGGAGGCCGCCAGATTGCACCAGGACACCGTGCGGCTGGCCCCGTTTGACGCCGCGCTTGAAAATGAAATAAACAAGGCCTTTCCCCATGGCGTGTTTGTCGAGCTGCGAAAGGTCATCGGGCAAAAGCCTTCTTTGTTGCCCTATGACAATGAGACCGGCGATCCCTATCCAGCTTATGAGGAATATCACGGCGTCGTCAAAATCATTATACAGAATTGATCTACAGGATCGAGCAAAAATCAATATCTTGCGGCCCTGACTGAAGATCCCGGGTTCTTTAACCTTTTATTAACCCCAAGGAGAATACATTTGTCAAATTATGAAGAAGCTTTTCATCACTGTGATGGTTCTCATCGCCACAACTACTGCTGTTTTCGCCCAAAGAAAGCATAAATCCCCTCCCCCCAAGCCTTCACCTTCCGATTCCGCAAAAATTGTCAATAAGGCCCTGGAGTCCGCCGCCCTTAACAACCAGGAACCCGCCAAACCCAAGAAGAAAGTGTGGGATCTCAGCAAGCGGTCGGCCGATCACTTTATGTTCGAGCTGGGATATGACAACTGGGCAAGCAAGCCGGACAGTGCCAATATCAGCGGCCTCAATCATAGCGAGAACTTCTACTTCATGTTCGACTTCCCTTTCAAGACCGATCAGCGCTTTAGCGTTGGCGTCGGTATTGGTCTTGGAAGCAGCAATATCTACTTCAATCAGACCTATCCGCAAGTGGCCGCTGTTGGGAATTCCACCCTTGCCTTTACGCCCTCTACCGGCGGAGATCACTGGAAGAAGTTCAAACTGACGACCACCTATGTCGAAGTTCCCCTGGAATTGCGGTTCGCCATCGATCCCGAACATATGGATAAGAGCTGGAAGATCGCAATCGGCACCAAGCTCGGCCTTATGCTGAGCGCCTATACAAAAGGCAAAACAAAAGTCAATTCCGTCGGTCAGACGCTCGCAAACGTTACGGAAAAAGAATCTTCCACGCAATTCTTCAATACTATCAAGTTCGCGCCCACCTTTCGCGTCAGCAAAGGACCGATCGGGGTATTTGCCCAATTTCAGGCAAATGCCCTCATCAAGTCCACTGCCGGTCCTTCGGTGTTCCCATTTTCGGGAGGTATTGTCCTAAGCGGGCTCTAAGCCGCTTTTTTTGAGTTACCTTTGCCGTCCTAATCGCAACAGATTTGATAGATAAGAAAAACAGTATCCAGAAGGCAGAACGGGCGGTGCTGGTCGGATTGGTACACAAAACACAGACGGAGGAACAGTCCAGGGAATACCTGGACGAGCTTGCATTCCTGGCCGAGACGGCCGGTGCGGTGGCGCTGAAACGCTTCAGCCAGAAGCTGGTGCACCCCGACAGCAAGACTTTTGTCGGCAAGGGAAAGCTGGAAGAGATACAGGAATACGTAAGCACAAAGGACGTGCAGGTGGTGATCTTCGACGATGAGCTATCCGGCTCGCAGATCTCCAATATTGAAAAAATATTGAATGTCAAGACGATCGATCGCTCCGATCTGATCCTGGACATCTTCGCCAGCCGGGCCAAGACCGCCCAGGCCAAATTACAGGTGGAATTAGCGCAGTATCAATACCTATTGCCCCGGCTGCGAGGCATGTGGAAGCACCTTGAACGGCTTGGGGGCGGCATCGGCACAAGGGGTCCGGGGGAAACGGAAATTGAAACCGACCGCCGGATCGTCAAGGACAAGATCGCACTGCTTCGCCGTCGGCTGCAGGAAATTGATAAACAAGCCTTTACGCAACGGAAGGATCGCGGCGAGTTCATTCGGGTCGCCCTGGTCGGGTATACCAATGTCGGCAAGTCCACCCTGATGAACCTCCTGAGCAAAAGCGAGGTCTTTGCCGAGAATAAGCTTTTTGCGACGCTGGACACCACCACGCGGAAGGTCGTTTTCGACACCACTCCTTTTCTGCTGAGCGATACGGTCGGGTTTATCCGCAAGCTGCCGCACCATCTCGTGGAGAGCTTTAAGAGCACGCTTGACGAGGTCCGCGAGGCGGATATCCTGCTGCACGTCGTCGATGTTTCGCATCCCGGCTACGAGGAGCAGTTGGGAGTGGTCAATAAAACCCTGCAGGAGCTGAACGCGTTTGACAAGCCCATACTCGTCATCTTTAACAAGATCGATCAATATGAGGCCCGGACCTTCGACCCGTGGCTGGAAGAACCTGTGAAGAAGGAGATCATGAGCGAGCTGCAGGAGCGTTGGGAGCGGGAAACGAATGGCAACTGCGTTTTTGTGTCGGCCACCGAGCGCCGTAATATCGACGAGCTTCGCCGCACCATCCTCGACAAGGTGAAGGACATGTACCGGATCCGCTATCCCTATAAATCCGAACATTTCTACTGATGAGTGGCAGGAAATATAAATGGCATAAGGTTGCTGCAGCCGTTGCCGATATCCGGTGGACCCGCGGAAATGTAGCCGAGGTCCAGGTCAATGGAAAGACCCTTTGTCTCGGCCGGTTTCAAGAGGAGTGGTATGGCTTTGCCTATCTGTGCCCCCATGCGGGCGCGCCGCTGACGGATGGTTATATCGATGGCGCCTGCCGTGTTGTCTGCCCGGTGCATTCGCTAAAATTCAATCTCAAGGATGGACGCGACGCCAATGGTGAAGGGTATAAATTGAAGACCTATCCTGTGCAGGTGCGCGAGGATGGGGTGTATGTGGGATTTGAAGAAGGAGGACTATTTAAATGGTTTTGAATAATTTTTTCCCTATTTTTGCAACCCCTTTTGGGGCGGCCGGGCGGATCCCGGTAAAGATAATCCTCCTTAGCTCAGTTGGTTAGAGCATCTGACTGTTAATCAGAGGGTCGCTGGTTCAAGTCCAGCAGGGGGAGCTAGCACAGTCTAATGAACGGCAGAAGAATTCGAAATCCGCGCTGGCCGCGGGTTTCGCCATTTTTGGTCATTATATGGGTTCCGATAGATTCTGCCTCTTTGGGCTATAATATTTTTACTACAGATTTATCAAATAATTTTTAAATTTGTAGCGTGACAACCACAGCATATCAAATCGTAAAAAAGGCGCTGCTTAGAAAAAGAGCACAAGTAACAGCATCTCCCGCCGCTGCCAAGAAGTTTTTGGTGGAAAGTGGTTTATGGGATGTACTTGAAGACGCGCCTATTGCCCCTAAGCGTCGGAAGGCTACAACCGCTGCCGCTAAAAAAACAGGTGCTAAGAAACCCGTTTAATTTTGTGTCTCTAATTCCACGATCACTTCTCTAAATTTCTGAAATGTCTGGTTTTATTTATTCAGCCGAGCCAGGCTTAATAATAGGATTTCATGGCTGCGAAAGAGTCGTTCGCGAAGCTATCGTTTCTGGTAGATCACAGATGCGTGTCAGCAACAAAACTTGGGATTGGTTAGGAGATGGATTATACTTTTGGCAGAATAATTATGAGAGGGCGTTGCATTATGCACAAAATCCACCGGGAAAATTAAAGATTAATGAACCGGCAGTACTGGGAGCAGTGTTCAGTTTAGGTAATTGCCTGGATTTGACCGACAAAAAATCATTGGATATTGTAAATGACATCTACAGTATTTATGCAGCGACAATGGCTGCCGGCGGAATGAGGATGCCGACAAATGACAACTCTTCGGCAGACCCGGACTCCTTTGATAACGTTATAAGGCGTTTAGACTGTGCTGTAATTAAACAGGTCCATGAAATTTTTCATTTAACCGAGCAACGGCCTTTTGACTCTGTTCGAGCTCTGCTCCCTGAGGGGAGACCCCTCTATCCTGGAGCCGGGTTTAGGCAGAAGACCCATATTCAAATTGCAATTAGAAACCCCAATATGATCAAAGGATGTTTTTTACCGCGTAGGGAATCTAAATGGTTGGGTGCTCCGCTTCCACTAATAGCTCCAAAAAGAAAAGGATCAACCTCTTAAAAATAGTACAAGGATGCTATATGCCAATCAAGCCCACCATCCTACGCTATCTCCATTATCACGGCAATGCATTATTAACAGCCTCCAACTGCTTTTCACTTCTTGTAACAGTTGGTCAGATATCGGTAAAGGCGGGGGAACTGAGAGTGAAGCACTTAATTTACCTTTCACTTTTAGGAATACTTACGTGCGTCAATGCGATAGTGATGTGGTTTGTCAATTTTGTGAGTAGGTTTATTGCATGATCGCGTTTTTTAAGGCCGTTGGCAAACGAGCAATCGCCAATGAGTTGGTTCGTTTATAAATATAGCCATAAAGGTTATTTTGGATTGGCGATTAAAGATAATACGTGCAAGTGCAGCAGCGGGAATATTTTCCAAAAACGGGAGACTGACTTCGGAGAGCGACTGATTAAAATATTGATAATAAGAACATTACGAATTGGCATAAATCGTGGACTTTGAGATTTGTCAAATATCCAATGAAAAGAGATCATACCCATACCGCTCCCTTCTATAAAAGCCTGCCTTTATTTTTAGCGGGCCTGTTAATCACCCTTCACGGGCTGGCAACCACCTACACAAGCACTGGTTCAGGACCATGGGCGACTACTACCACCTGGTCGCCGAACGGTACGCCGACTGCCTCGGATGACGTTATTATTCAGCCCGGGCACATCATCACGATGAATGCTAATCCCGGCGCTTGTCAAACTCTTTACCTGTATGGTACTATCACCTGGACAGCGGCGAGAACCCTTAGTGTAGGCGTTGGCGGTATTGTCTTCCACTCCGGCGCCGCGATCACGGGTACTGCAACCGGTACGCTCAACGTTTCCGGGGTATTCCAGGTCACGACAGGGACGCAAACGATTGGGCAGGTGGCGATGACGGTTACCGGCGGTTCAATCTTCAATGGGGTTCTAACCTATACCAGCGCAACGGGAGCACAGACCTTCAACGGCGCGGCCATCATGAACAATGGATCGGCAATCATATTCAGCACAACCCGAACATTGAATTTCAACGGCGGTGTTTCGACAAGCGGGACGACCTCGGTCTCCGGCGCGGCCACCGGTACGGTCAATATGGGTTCGCTGAGCGTTCCCTCGGGGTCTGCCTTCACGATCACCAATACCAATCTATCCGTCACCGGGACTACCACCATCGGCGGCAATATTGTATACGGAGATGCCAATGGCACAAAAGCGTTTGGCAACATTACTGTCTCTTCGGGCGGTACCTGGGATTGCTCGGGCTATGACGAATTCTTCACCGTCAACGGGACCCTTACCAATAGCGGTACTTTCAAGGCCAGTGCAACGACCACCGGCGCGAACGAATACAAGTTCACGAATGCAGCCTCGGCCATCGCCGGCACCCTTACGATCCCGAATGTCAGTGTCGCCTCGGGAGCGGTTTTAACAAACAACGGCGTCCTGACGATCACCGATTCGTTATATGGATCGGGGAAATATGTCCAGGGGGCCAGTTCCACGCTGAACTACAATTCTCCAAAACTCATTGTCGTTACCACGTTCAACCCCAGCGGAGCCAGTAACCTCGTAGACTACCTTTATCCTGGAGCGCAGACGGTAGCCGGCGGCGGTTCGGTAAAATATTACGACCTGAACATTTCCACATCGGGAACCAAGACCCTGGGGAACAGCCTGAACGTTCTCGACAACCTTACCGTTCAGGGAACCACAACACTGGATGTCGACGCAACAAATAATTATAGCGTCAGCGTCGGGGGTAACTGGTCGCTCACCAGCACAAGCCCTTCGCCATTCCTGCAGCAACAGGGTACGGTAACGTTCAATGGCAGCACGGGAGTGCAGGCAATAAGTACAACCGTTGCCGGTGGCCAGACCTTTTACAACGTGACCTTTAACAATACTTCGACGGCCGTACCCAGTCTTACGACAGCCGGGAACCTCAATGTCACCCATAACACCACGTTCACGCAGGGTAATCTCGACCTGCAGGGCCATAATTTCATCATAACCGGTGATGTGACCGGCACCACAGAACATTTGAACGGGGGTCTGATCATGACAAGCACCGCCGGATCTACTTTTAAGGTGACGGATCCGAACAGTAACAAGATCACTTATTATAATGGAACACAGATAGGCACCTCTACCACCGGGATCACGATCAGCGATACCTCCGGCCGTATACAGTTCCAGGGTTTTACCCAATATGGTACCGCAAATTTTGTCAAGACGCTGAATGTAGATGACGTATTTGGCGGCGGAAATGTTTATTACGGTCCGGTAACGTTTACGGCAGCGCCGACGGCAAGCCGGTGGAGAATGGGCGATAATGCAGCTGCTCCCGACACCTTCTACAATGCTACTTTCAACGCGCTTGCAAATGGCGGCTCGAACAACAACTTTATCGTAGGCGCCAATAGTCTTGGTAACGCATTCTACGGCACCACAGCGATGACGTCGGTCACACCGGGGGGCTTCTTTGTATGCCGGCAAAACGGCACGGGGAATGCATCTGCAACCTTTTATGGACCGGTAGTCGCTACCATTGGCCTTACGGGTAATATGACCTTTGCGGATGCCGCCTCGGGAAACGTGAACAGCGTAACCTTCGACAACACGATCACGCTGAATTCCACCTCTACCTCAACCGGGTTTTTCCACTTCGCGGATAACAACCAGTATGGAACCGTAACGCTGACCAGCGGCGGCCAGTTCCTTACCGGCTCGATCAGCGGGCAAACCAATGTTTATCTTTGTAACCTCACCCAACTGGGGCCCAAAACCCAGACCATAAATACTGCGGGTAGCTCCGGTGCATTGTATGTCGGCGGCACAACTTCCCTCCCGGCCTTCTCCTGCACCTTTAACGGGCCGTGTAATTTTACGGCGGATACTGCCGGCTATTTTGTCGGAAGCAGATTTAATGGCGCCACAACGGTTACCGTCAATCACGCCAATGCCAATGGCTATATTATCGGCGATACGACGAACGCCGGCTTCTCAGCAATAGTGGGTAATATCCGGTTTCAAAACAACGTCTTCAACGGTACGACCACCCTGCAGCATACCTCGTCCTTCACCAGTTCGTCCAATGGCGGCAACACCTTTAACGGATTTGCAACGATTGTCAATTCCGGCACGGGAACCCTTCGCCAGGGCGGATACAACGGGCTTGGCGATGCGTTCAACAACGACGTCACTTATCTTCAAAATACCGTAAACTCGGTGATCAGTCCCGCGTATAATTCGACCTCCACCTACGCCGGTAATATTTCCGTATCCGGATCGTTGGGTTCGTCGATCGTCTTCGCAAACGGCGCCGCGGGCAATATGACGATCAATGGATCGGGTACGCAGCTGTTTGTAAATGGCGCCTCCGCCGCGCCTTTTATCGGCAGTCTGACAATGGCTACGGCTGCGCCCAACAATATTCTGCAAATGGGATTTTCGACGCAGGTAAGCGGAACCCTTACAATGACCCAGGGACTTATCAACCTGAACTCGAACAAGATCATTCTAGGCTCAATCGCCACTGCCCCGGGTACCCTCAACTATACTTCGGGCTGGCTCTATGGCGGCGCCTTTGTCCGTTGGTTCGCGAAGACCAGCGTGGCAATCCCGAGCACAACCGGGCTGTTCCCGATGGGTTCCGACCCGTCCGCCATGTTCTATCATCCCTTGTGGTTTGGCTACACGGCCAATCTTACCACCGGTGGTACGTTGAGCGTAACACATAATCCAACATTGGCTGGGTATACAACGGTTACCTATTGGGATGCAAGCTGGGGTTATACCGTCAAGGGTGTCTCCAACTCGGCATGGGCGGTCAGTTCAGGCAACGGCCTTACCGTGAGTGGTACCACCGCGCAAGTACGATTTGGCGGAACCGGGTACGGCATATTCTCCCTCCCGGACCTCAATGCCTCGCTGGCATTCAGCGCGATCGGGACCTTCGCAAGTGCGACAAATGCTACTGTTCCGCTGGAAGTCAACCGAACGGGTCTTACCGGCGCAAACCTGAACAATACCTGGCGCATCGGCATCCGTGATGTGACCATGTCTCCCCTTCCCGTGCAACTAACGTCTTTCAATGCCCGGCTTACACCGGACGGCGTGGTCGACCTGAACTGGTCTACCGCCACAGAAATAAACAATAAGCTTTTCACCGTCGAAAAGAGCCAGGACGGGATATTCTATACTCCTGTCGCCGAAGTCGCCGGCGCTGGCAACAGCAGCGTACAACTGGATTACAGTGCAACCGACCCCAACCCATACGCCGGTGTTTCGTACTACCGGCTTAAGCAAACCAACGAGGACGGTCAGTCCACCTATTCCCGCGTCGTGCCCATCAATGTGTCGACAAATGTGGCGCTCCGGCTCTATCCCAACCCTGCCCGGACCAATCTTCAGCTTACTTTTTCATCGGGATCGAACGGTTCGGTCGTCACAAGGATCATAGACGCCGCCGGCAAGGTGATGGCCACCCGCATGAACGCCGTGCAGCCGGGCGTGAACACCATTAATTTCAGTGTGGCCGGCTACCGTTTCGGAACATATTTCCTCGAGATCATCTCAACTTCAGAAAACAGAACGATCCCTTTCAGCGTGTACTAGACCGCGGGCTGCGAAGCTACTCGCTTCGAAGGGCCTTCACCGGATTGGCTGCCGCCGCGCGGATCGCCTGGTAGCTGATGGTCGCCACGGCAATGCTGACGGCCAGAAAGCCGGCCAGGGCAAAGACCCACCATTCGATGTCGATGCGGTAGGCAAAGTCCTGCAGCCATTTGTGCATGACAAACCAGGCGAGGGGTGACGCGATCAGGAATGCGACGAGCACCAGTCCGATGAAGTCGCGGGACAGGAGCAGCACGATATTGCCGATCGAGGCGCCGAGGACCTTTCGGACCCCGATCTCTTTTGTCCGCTGCGCGGTGGCAAAAAGCGAGAGGCCCAGCAACCCCAGGCAGGCGATGAAGATCGCAAAGGCCGCGAAGATGGCGAAGGCCTTGCCGAAGAGCTGATCGTCGGCATATTGCCTGTTGAATCGGGTATCCAGGAAGAAATAGTCGAAATAGTTGCCCGGGAAGAAATTGTCATATACCCTCTTTATGGAGGCGATGGTCGCGGGCAGGTCCTGTGAATTGACCTTTACTGAGATCGAGCTGCCGGTGCCATAGGCGGGCATGAGCACGGTGGGCTCGATCGGGTAACGCAGGGATTTCTGATGATAGTTGTCGATCACTCCTATCACGTTCCATTGACGCTGACCCCTCAGAATCGTTTTGCCGATGGCATCCTGTGGCGTCGCAAAGCCGAGCAGCTTTGTCGCACTTTCATTTATGATCAGGTTGTGGACCTTTGAAAAGTCAGGGTTGTAGTCGGT
>Ga0081540_1001754_pt1 | contig 18232 bp, 18 predicted proteins | sample TabmetS2T1R1_FD_71024 | JGI IMG/M metagenome (GOLD analysis project Ga0081540, IMG submission 71024) | Tabebuia heterophylla rhizosphere microbial communities from the University of Puerto Rico - S2T1R1 | ecosystem: Host-associated > Plants > Roots > Rhizosphere ... | reverse complement strand
ACGCCTTCCTCGGCAAGTTCGTCCACGACTACAATCGAACTCGCCTCAAATGCCTCGGCTACACGGCGCCAATCCAGGCCCTCGCCAATCCCACGGGACCGAACACGAACGCAGGGACGACGGTGGAGAGAGTGCGCGAGCCGGCTCACCTCGGCGAGGCTTTGCGCTTGGTTGCTTTCGCTTTCGTCGACGCTGGTGCCTTCTTCTTCGCCGCCGCTTTCTTCTTCGATTTGCCCTGATTGTACTCGATGGCGGCACGGACGAGCGCTTTCAGCGCGCGCTCGTCGACCTTATCGCCCTCGAAAAAATCGATCGCGCGTCGTTGGTTGCCTTCGAGGCCGGCGTTGAAGAGTTTGTCGGGATCCGCAAGCTTCGCGCCATGGTCAAATGTCAGCTTCACCTTGCCCTTGTGGGCGTTGGCGACCGCGATGATGCCGTCGCGCGACCACACCGGGCTTCCCATCCACTTCCATTCCTCGATGATCTCGCCGTCAGCTGCAAGGATGGCCTTGCGGAGGATAGCGAACGTCTTGCCGCGCCAGTCTGGGATTCCTGCGATCAACTGGTCGATGCATTCCGATGCATTCATTGGGGTCTTGTACCTCGAGTTCGGATTTGTCGTTCATCACCTCACTTGAGGTGGCGATCGAGAAACTGGTGCAGGCGCTCCGTCGCATTGTCCGCTGCTTCGGCGTTGTATTCCAGCCAATGCTCGAACAAGGTCCGGCCGGGCTGGAGCTGCGGGTAATAGAAGCCGTGATGCACGCCGGGATAGACAATCAACTCGACGGGCGCTCCATCGTTGCCCCAGCCGGCGATTTTGCTGGAGCAGTCCGCCGCCGGCGTCCAATCGTCGAGGGCGCCAATGAAGATGATCGTGGGTATCCCCGGACGCGCCATGGCCTGTTTGCATGGCGGATAGAACGCAGCCGCCGCGCGGAACCGCAAGTCGCTTTGAGGTTCGAACAATTCAAACGAATTGGGCTCCGCCACGAAAAGGCTAATCCAGGCACCCGCCGAGAAGCCGACCACGGCCACACGCTGCGGATCGACGAAGCTTTGGCCGGCCAGGAAGACGAGAGCTCCGTAGGCATCCGGCCTGCGTCGGATGAAGGTGGCAAACGCGCCCGACGTGCAGTCCATGCCGCGACGTGTCGCATAGCTGTCGACGAGCAGGACGACATAGCCCCAGGCCACCAGTCGATCGGCCAGCCTTCGCTTTGTCGTGTCATGCATCCCGGCACAGCCGTGCAGGCCGATGACGGCGGGAAAAGGTCCCGCGCCATCGGGCCTGGCCAGATCGGCCTGGATGGGGTCGCCCGGCATGATCGCGTCCGAAATGCGCCGTTGCGAGGCGCTTTCAAACTCGACGCGCTCCAAAACTGTGGCCCCTGCATCGGCCATCAGCCCATATAAGACGCACCAAAGCATCAGCGCTGCCGTTGCTCGGAAAGTGACTGTTCTGGACAATGGCGCCTCCCCTGAATGTTCGTCCGCAGTAGACGAACACGGCCAAGGTGGAACAGGCGCATTTATCCAGGCGCAACCTGTCGAGCGCAAGAGCCGTTCGCTTCAGCGGCCCGGTTCGAATGACCTCGCTGGCCGGTTCTTCGACACCAGCCGTCGAAGGACATGGCCTTTCCACATCCACAATCCCGACAGCAGCATGACGGGAAAGAAGACGTACCGGGTTGGGGGCGCGTAATCGGGAAGGACTTCGAACGGGCTATAGATGTAGCCGGTGATCGGGATGGCGCAGACGATGTGAACCCAGCGAACAATCGATCGTTTGGTGGCTTCTTGCATGATTGGTGATGCTCCATTTGCCGGGATTGACGTATGGCCGGGGCTTTAGTCCGCCCGCGCCATGACCTGCTCCAGGTTCGCCAGAAATTTTTGCCAACCGGCGTGGGCGCCGCCATAGGCCTGCTTCTGGTTCGGCCGGAAGCCTGACTGCTCCATGCGCAGGTGAGTCCCCGTGCCTGTGGGCGTGAGGGTGAAGGTCACCACGCTCTCCAGATTGTAGGCGTCGTCGTCGTGCTTGAAATTCCAGGTGTAGGACAGCGTTCGATTTGGCTCGACGGCAAGCACCTCGCAATCCAGCACGCCGCCCCAGTCGCCGCGAAGATTGAAGCTGTGACCTACCTTTGGATGGAAATCGTTCTTCATGAGCCACTCCTCGATCAGATGCGGTTGGGTGAGCGCGCGCCAGAGTTTTTCCGGCGGATAGGGGAATTCGCGTTCGACAGTGACGGAGCGGGTTTCAGTCGACGTTTGGTTCATTGGTCCATCCTTTTGAGCAGATCTTCGAGGTGGTCGAACCGGCTTTGCCAGAAGCCCGCCATCTGGCTGGTCCAGTCGATCAGTGGGGCCAGCGCCCCGAGTTGCGCGCTGTAATGCGTCTGGCGGCCTTCGTGGCGGTCGCGCACCAGCCCGGCCTGCTTCAGCACCCCAAGGTGTTTCGAGACGGCCGGCTGCGAGACTCCGGCCCGCGCCGTCAGTTCCCCGACCGTCTTTTCTCCCTCGCGGCACAGCCGCTCGAAGATCGCTCGCCGGGTCGGATCGGCGAGTGTTTTGAAAAGCATATCCTGAGCGTTCGGCATGCGGGATCGATAACTCGGTGGTTATTGATTGACGTATAACCGTATAGATATGGGTCGGTCAAGCGGCAACATGGAATGAAACAACAATGCTGATCGCACGAGCGGCTGTGAGCGCGGGATCACATATCTCGTTGGTAATGCATTGTGCGTCGGTATCGCATCCAGTGCTGCCTGGGCTACGCCCGAACTTGTGATGCCCTTCACCTTCGCCCCGGGAAAGATCGGATAGGTTTGTTTTCACCCGGAGCAATCGCCTCGGGCTTCGAGATCCCATCCGACATAATCGCTTCCAGGAGGAGCACGTGGCAGATCCTGCAAGAAATCATGCCGTAGTTATTGGCGCCGGCATGGCCGGCCTTACCGCCGCCCAGGCGGTCTCCCGGCATTTCGAGAAAGTCACGGTCATCGAGCGGGACGTGCTTCCCGCGGAGGCGGCGCCGCGAAGCGGCACGCCGCAGGCGCAGCACGCCCACATGCTGCTGGCGGGCGGGCTGAAGGCATTGCAGACGCTGTTTCCGGGATTTGACCAGGACCTGGTGGGTGCCGGCGCGGTGAAGGTCCGCACCGGGATGGACATAAGGTTGGAGCGCCCCGGCTTCGATCCATTCCCGACCCGCGATCTCGGCGTCACCGTTTACTGCATGTCGCGCCCGCTGCTCGAAGCCGTCACGCGACGACGCGTTCAAGAGACCCCGAACATCAATATCTGCGTGCGCTCCCGCGCGACGGGACTTGTCGCATCGCGCGATGCAACGCGGATCGAGGCGGTCCGTTACGACAACGAAGACGGTTCTGCCGTGACGGTGGAAGCCGACCTGATCGTTGAAGCCTCCGGCCGCTGCGGCCTGACGATGCAACTGCTCGAAGAGCTTTCCATTCAGAAGCCCGAGGCAACCGAGATCGGCATCGATCAGGCGTATGCCAGCACGATCGTCGAGCGGCCGCGCAATCACAACGGCGACTGGCTGGGCAACATCGTGCTGCCGTCCGCACCTGACAGCAGCCGTGGGGGATTCCTGTTTCCGATCGAGAAACAGCGTTGGCTGATTTCCATCGGCGGCAATCACGGCGATGCGCCTCCGGGCGACCATGCCGGATTCATGGAATTCATCAGGAGCCTGCGCACCCCGACCATCTACGACGCGGTCAAGGAGGCGCGGCCGCTGACCGATATCGTGCGCTACCAGCTGCCTTGCAGCATTCGGCGACATTTCGAGCGCCTCGAGACTTTCCCGGTTGGGCTGCTGGCGACAGGCGACGCCGTCTGCCGCTTCAATCCGATCTTCGGTCAGGGCATGAGCGTGGCGGCGCAGGAAGCCGTGATCCTGGAGCGGTTGCTGTCGGCAGATGTTCCCGAGGAGCAGCTGGCGCGCGACTTCTTTGCCGCCATCCAAACCACCATCTCGACGCCGTGGGGCGTTGCCGTCAGCGATTTCGTCTACCCGGCGACGCGCGGCGTTCGGCCCGCCGACCTCGCCCAGCGCTTGCAATACAGCGTGGCCCTGACCAAACTCGCAGCCCAGGATCCAGAGGTGCACCGCCTGACCGTGGAAGTCTCGCAGTTGCTCAAGCCGCAGTCCGCGCTGCGCGAGCCTGCGCTCACGGCGCGCGTGATGGCGCTGATGTGATCGATGAAGGCGGAGGCTGCGGTGGATTTCGTTACCGTCCGAAACGGCGCGATCGAGCTCAATGTCGCGGTCAGCGGCTCAGGCCCGCTGATCGTCTGCGTACACGGATTCCCTGAGCTCTGGTACTCCTGGCGGCACCAGATCGCGCATTTCGCGGCGCGCGGCTTTCGCGTCGCGGCGCTCGATGTGCGCGGCTACGGAGGAAGCTCGAAGCCGGCCGAAATCTCCGCCTATACGCTGCGTCATCTCGCATCCGACGTCATTGCCGTGATCGACCAGCTGGGAGAGGGCCCGGCCATCCTGTTCGGCCACGACTGGGGCGCACCGATCGTGTGGCATACGGCGCTGCTTCATCCAGACAGGATCAGGGCGGTGGCCGGTCTCAGCGTGCCTTACCGCCCGCGCGGACCTGCGCCCTTCATCGAACTCGCGCGATCGATCTACAAGGGACGCTTCTTCTATCAGCTTTACTTTCAAGAAGAGGGCGTCGCGGAGGCGGAGTTGGAGCAGGACGTCGCGAGCGCCCTGCGCAAATTCTATTTCGCGCTGTCTGGGGAGGCGCCCCACAACAAGTGGCTCGAGCAGAAGCCGCCGGAGGCGAAGCTCTTGGATGGCCTCGTCGATCCGCAGCCTTTTCCGGGATGGATGTGCGAGGCCGATCTGGCCGTCTATGCCGACGCGTTTCGGGCGGGCGGATTTCGCGGTCCGCTCAACCGATACCGCGCGCAGAGGCTCGACTTTGCCGATCTCTCAGAATTGAGTGGACGCGGCATTGCGCAGCCATCGGCCTTCATCGGCGGCGAGCGCGATCCCGTGCGCGCCTTCATCCCGGGGATGGACCTTTACGCTGACCCCGGAATTGCCTGCGCCGATTTCCGCGGCTCCACCATTATGTCGGGCATCGGACATTGGGTGCAGCAGGAAGCGCCGGAAGAAACCAACGCCGCGCTCGAAGCGTTCGTGCGGGGGCTTTAGCGCCGGGCGTCATCAGTCGCGTATACGCATGAGAACGTCGTATCGAGATACCCGCCCCAGCTCAGGGGGCTTGGGGGCTCAGAAAAGCCAGGACGAGTATCTCGACGCCGACGCGCCGGTCCTCTGTCGGGAGAGTCACCCGACACAGGAGGAAATACATGAACCAAGGAAATCTCAGTCGCGCCATTGTCCCAATGGGCAGAAGGCCGAACGAGAGCGCACTCAACAAGGGTTCCGCGGCAACGTTGACCTAGATCAAACTTCGGGTTGGGGTCCCGGCGTTGGCTGGGAGCCTGGGAAAGCAGGATTGGCGGAAACTTCCAGCGCTCAAGGGGCTTAACAGGGCTGATCGGCCAAACTGCCCGAAACGCAACATGTGAAGGAGGCATAAAATGAGCCGCGGAATGCCATCGATGACTGCACTCCTTGGGATGCTTGCCCTTGCGGGATATCAAAATCGCGACAAGCTCGCGGAAATATTCGGCAGCGCCATGGGGTCCCTTACCAAATCCGAAGGCGGCGGACAGCCGTCCGGGCCGAGCGATGCGCTGAGCAAGATGCTTGGCGGCGCGGGAGTTGGAGGCCTGCTTGGTGGCGGTCTCAACGAATTGTTCGAACAATTCAAGAAAAACGGCCTGGGCGAGGCCGCGGAATCGTGGATCGGCTCCGGTCCCAACAAGGAGATTTCGCCTCCCCAGGTCAAGCAAGCCATCGGTCAGGATGTGCTGGCGGCGTTGGCGCAGCAGACTGGGCTTTCGCAGGAAGAGCTTCTCGCAAGGCTTTCGCGCGAACTGCCGTCAGCCGTCGACAAATACACGCCGGACGGTCGTCTGCCGTCGCGCGACGCCTAGTTCATCGAGCACAGGGAATGGCAAAATGGGCGTAATCTGGACCATCATCATCGGATTTTTAGCGGGCGTCGTTGCAAAGTTCATCATGCCCGGGAGCAATGAGCCGTCAGGCTTCATCATGACGACTATCCTGGGCATCGTGGGTGCTTTCGTTGCCACCTATCTTGGTCAGGCTCTCGGTTGGTACAGTGCAGGCGAGGGTGCCGGCTTCATCGGTGCTATCGTCGGCGCGATCATCGTGCTGCTGATATATGGCTTCTTTGCCGGTAAGCAGCGAGCAGTTTGATCCGGTACGCGATGCAGAGGGAGCAGGCGCATTCCGGGAGGCAGCGCCTGGCTCTAATCGCAATCGATCAACGCGGGCCGGTGCTCAGGATGTAGCGACGGTCGCCGTTCTGCACCGGACGCGCGTTCTTCATGGCCGGGATTTACGGAACGGCCAGCGTCCCTGACCATCTTGCCCTGGCACGCCGGAATGGCGCTTGAGGCGGAAACCGCGGCGTTGATCCTGATCAATGGTCCGCCAGCGGAGCCAAATGCAATGGGCGTTCCCATTCGCGGACCTTTTGATGATGGCGAGCCCCGGCCTCCTTTCGATGCCTCAGAGATTTCTGCCGATCCTCAACTGGATTCCGGGCTATCGGCGTGAATGGTTCGTGCCCGATGCTCTCGCGGGCATCGCACTCTGGGCCGTCATGGTGCCCGAGGCGATGGCGTACGCCGGGATCGTCGGCGTGCCGCCGATCATGGGTCTCTACACGATCGTGCCGGCGTTGCTCGCATATGCGCTGTTCGGCACTTCGCGCCAACTCGTCGTGGGGCCGGATACGGCAACGGGTCTCATCTCCGCATTGACTGTCGGAGCGGTCGCGACCCAGGGGACGGCGGAGTTCAACACGCTGACGTCAAGCCTCGCTGTATTGATCGGCGTGTTTTTCCTTTGCTTTGGCCTGATGCGCATGGGCTGGGTGGCCAGCTTCGTTTCCGCTCCCGTCATGCGGGCCTTCATCGAAGGCCTGGTTTACGTCACCATCATTGGTCAGGTGCCGCATCTGCTTGGCATCAGCGGCGCGTCGGGTAATTTCTTCGCCAAGCTCTCGCACGTCTTGCAGCATCTCCCCGAGGTCAGGCTCTCGCCGGCGCTTACCGGCCTGCTATGTCTCGCGGCGATGCTGTTGCTTCGCCGTCTGGTGCCTGCAGCGCCCGCTGCCCTCGTCGTCATGGCTACGGCGACCGTCGTGATCGGCTCGCTTGGAGGCGAAGCGACGGGCGTCCACGTGGCCGGGAGCATTCCATCGGGATTGCCAAGCCTCGTCGTTCCGAAGCTCGACCTCGCCACGATGCGCGAGCTAGCACCGGGCGCTCTCGCCATTGTACTGGTCGGGTACGCGGAGACGCTGGCTGCAGCCAAGGCAGCGGCGATGCAGGACGGATCTGACATCGATCCGAACCAGGAACTGGTCGCACACGGACCGGCGAGTATCCTGACCGGTCTTTTCGGCGGATTTCTTGTGGTGGGCAGCCTGTCGAAGACGTCGGTGGCGATGGCTGCGGGTGCGCGCAGCCAGGTCGCAAACATCGTCGCTGCAGTTTTGTGCTTCCTTACCCTGATCCTGTTGACGCCCCTGTTCCGGAACATGCCGCAGCCGGCGCTCGCGGCCATCGTCGTTGCAGCGATGCTGCACCTCACCAAACCGAGCTACCTGCGCAGCGTGCTCGCCCGCAGCCGCTTGTCGTTCGCGCAGGTGTTGATTGTCATCCTGGGCGAGCTGACACTGGGGGTGCTGCAAGGCATCGCCCTCGGCGTCGTTCTCTCCATCCTGCGGCTGATCTACCTGGCCAGCCGTCCCAAAGGCGCGACCCTCGGGCAGCTTCCAGGCACGGAGGCTTATCGCGACGTCCAACTGCACCCCGAGGCGATCACGTTTCCGGGTCTGCTGATCTGGCGAATCGGCGGCGACCTTTCCTTCGCGAGCGTCGGCTACATCGGGGCGGGCTTGAGAGCGTCCGTCGCCGCTCCGCCGGAGGCGAAGCAGGTGCTGCTGGATTTCGAGGCGGTCGGCTTCGTCGATATCACCGCAGGCGACGAATTGCTGAGGGGCGTCCACGAGCTGCAGACGAGGGGCGTTGGCGTTGCTTTCGTGCGCGTACGAGACCCTGTTCGAGAGGAGTTGCGGCTCGCCGGGGTCGAGGCCGCTGTCGGACCGGCCAACTTCTACGAACGGATAACGGACGGAGTGCATGCCTGGCAGCGACAGGCCGGCTCCTCCGTCAGCCGATCCTAGAGCCTTTCCGTTCCGATTGTATCGGAATGGGGCTCTAGATTTTGTTTTGACGCGTTTTATCCACTTCGCTCGAAAACGCTCTAGTTCCGCACGATCGAGCCGGAGCGGCCGACCAGCCGTGCCAATTGCCTGAAGCGGCTGCCGACGCGGTCGGCGACGAGATCGACCATGCGATGCTCGAACACCAGCATCAGCTTGCGGTCGTGGGTGCGGAAATGCGTGGCGGGCAGCACGCCGGTGCGCGCCGCCGAGATCAGATGCGCGACGCGGAACGCTGCGCCGAGAACGCGGGCGCGCTCATCCATCGCCGGCGTCACCAGGTCGCGGATCTGCGGCGGCGGTTCGTTCTCCTCGCTCAGGCCGGCATAGCGATAGAACACCGACAGCGCGACGAAGGCGCGGCCCTGGTGGCTGATCGAGCCGAAATTGCCGTTGGTGATCAGGCTCAGCGTTTCCTCGCCGCGATGATCGGGATGCACGCGCCATCCGATGTCGGAGAGCAGGCAGGCGGCATGGCGCAGCCGGCGGTCTTCCTCGGTCTCGCGCAGTTTCACGACCCGCACGAGACGATCGGTCCAGGCGACCAGCTCTTCGGCATGGCGCGCGGACCGCGACAGCAGCTTGTTCAACTGCTGCGCGGCGCAGAGGAAGCCGTCCTTGGCGCGCTCCTGCTGCGGCAGCATCTCGTAGAGCAGGCCTTCACGGACGCCGAAGGTGGAGAACACGATCGTCTTCGGCTGGGCGACGCGGATGATGTATTCCAGCACCAGCGCAGCGTAAGTCAGCAGCGGACGCCGCGCATCGGCGACCACTTCGATATTGGCCAGCATGTTGGCGGCCACGAGCCGGCGCAGACGCCGCGCAAAATCCAGCGCATCCGCAGCCGGTATCGAATAGGCGTGCATCACCTTGAGCGGATAGCCGCTCTGGAGAATGTGGATGCGCGCCAGTGCGCGCCAGGTGCCGCCGACCGCATAGAAGGTGCGGCCATGGCCGGCCTTGAGCTGGGCCACGTCGGTCAGTTTCTCGCCAACGATGCGCTCGGCGCGCTTCAGCGATTTGTGCGACAGGTCCTGCAGCGCCAGGCTTCCGAGCGGCAGCGTGACGCCGCCGCGGACACGATTGCGGCGCACGTCGATCAGTTCGAGCGAGCCGCCGCCGAGATCGCCGACGATGCCGTCCGGATTGTGGACGCCGGAAACGACGCCGAGCGCCGACAGCTTTGCCTCGCGCGGTCCCGAGAGGATTTCAATGCTGGTGCCGCAGATGCGTTCGGCCTTGGCGATGAAGTCAGGGCCGTTACGCGCGTCGCGGCATGCGGCGGTGGCGATCGCATAGACGCGGCTGACCTGCTGAATTTTGCACAACGCACGGAAGCGTCGTAGCGACGTCAGCGCCTTAGCGACGGCGTCCTCAGCCAGCAGGCCGGTGCTCTGGACCTCGCGGCCGAGACCGCACAGCGCCTTCTCGTTGAAGATGGTAACGAGGCTGCGCGCCATCTGCTCATAGACGACGAGACGAACCGAGTTCGAACCGATGTCGATGACGGCGACGCTGGAAGCGCGCTTGCGCGGCCGCTTCACGGCCGCGTCCCGTTACGAGGGCGACTGCTGGCGCTCGGGCGATTGCTGGCGCTCGTTGCGGCGAGTGAGCCGGCGCGGCGAAGATTCCTTGAGCGACTTTCCACGGCCGGACAGACTCGGATTCGTCATGAAATAATTGTGCAGGTTGAAGGGCTCTTCGCCTTTCGCGGCCTTCATACGCGTTGACGACCCGTCCGGCAACAACTGCCAGCTTTGCTCGGTATCCTTCAGGTTCGCGACCATGATCTGTTCCAGAACCTGTTGATGCACCGTAGGATTTTGCAACGGGCAGAGGATTTCGACGCGGCGGTCGAGGTTCCTCGGCATCATGTCGGCGGACGAGATATACACAGCCGCTTTGGCGCCGGGCAGGCCTTGACCCATGCCAAAGCAGTAGATTCGGCCATGCTCGAGGAATCGGCCGATCACCGATTTGACGCGGATATTGTCGGACAGACCCGGCAGGCCCGGCCGCAGGCAGCAGATGCCGCGCACCACCAGTTCGATCGACACGCCGGCCTGTGACGCCTCGTACAGCGCGTCGATGATGTCGGGATCGACCAGCGAGTTCATCTTCATCCAGATCGCGCCCGGCTTGCCGTGCCTGCTGTGATTGGTCTCGCCCTTGATGTGCTCGATGATGCGCTTGCGCAGCGTCAGCGGCGACACCGCCATCCGCTCGATGTCGCTCGGCTCGGCATAGCCGGTGATGTAGTTGAACACCCGCGCGGCATCGCGGCCGATGATCGGGTCCGAGGTGAAGTAGGAGAGGTCGGTATAGATGCGCGCCGTCACCGGATGATAGTTGCCGGTGCCGGTGTGCACATAGGTCGTCAGATTGCCGCTCTCGCGCCGGACCACCATCGACAGCTTGGCGTGGGTCTTGAGTTCGATGAATCCATACACGACCTGCACGCCGGCGCGTTCGAGGTCGCGCGCCCAGCGGATGTTGGCTTCCTCGTCGAACCGCGCCTTCAACTCGATCAGCGCGGTGACCGACTTGCCGGCTTCGGCGGCTTCGGCGAGCGCGCGCACGATCGGCGAATTGTTCGAGGTGCGGTAGAGCGTCTGCTTGATGGCGACGACATCGGGATCGCGCGCCGCCTGCTGCAGGAACTGCACGACGACGTCGAAGGATTCGTAGGGGTGATGGACGATCAGGTCCTTCTGCCGGATGGCAGCGAAAATATCGCCGCCATGGTCGCGCACCCGTTCGGGATGGCGCGGCACATAGGGCGTGAATTCGAGGTCGGGCCGGTCGAGCCGCGTGAGCTGCGAGAGTTCGTTCATCGCCAGCACGCCGTCGACCAGGAATACTTCGTCATCGGCGGCGGAGAGCGCGTGCTGCACGAAGGTGCGCAGCTCGTCCGGCATCTTGGCTTCCATCTCGAGGCGAATCACCGATCCGCGGCGCCGCCGCTTCAGCGCGGTCTCGAACAGGCGGACGAGGTCTTCGGCCTCTTCCTCGATTTCGAGTTCGGAGTCTCTGATGATTCGGAAGGCGCCCTGGCCCTTGACGGTGTAGCCGGGGAAGAGGCGGCCGATGAACAGGCCGGTGGCCTGCTCCAGCGGGATCAGATGCACGCCGCCGTCCTTGGACGCGGGCATGCGAATGAAGCGGTCGATCTTGCCGGGCATACGAATCAGCGCGTTCATGGGCCTGCCGTCGGCGATGCGCACCAGCTGCAGCGCAATGGTGAAGCCGAGACTTGGGATGAACGGGAAGGGGTGCGCCGGATCGATCGCCAGCGGCGTCAACAGCGGGAAGATGCTGCGGAGGAAGTGATCCTCGAGCCAGTTCCGCTCCGCCTTGCTGAAGTCGTGGCCGTCGACCAGCACGATGCCGGCTCCCGACAGGGTGGTGCGCAGGTCGCGCCAGATCGCCTGCTGGTCGGAGGCGAGTTCGGAAACCGTCTTGTTGATGAGCACGAGTTGCTCGGACGGGGTCATGCCGTCAGGGCTGCGCTCGGCAATGCCTTCACGGACCTGCGCCTTGATACCGGCGACGCGGACCATGAAGAACTCATCAAGGTTGTTGGCCGAAATCGACAGGAACCGCACCCGCTCCAGTACGGGATGGCCGGGATTGACCGATTCCTCGAGCACCCGGCGATTGAAGTGCAGCCAGGACAGCTCGCGATTGATGAACCGCTCGGGGCTGGTGGCGATCGCGGGGAGAACCTCGGCGGTCTGCTCATTCGCTGTAATTTCAATAGCTTGTGCCGATTCCATGAGCTTTTGGTCCATCTCGGGCGGGGGTGCACGCTGCCAATTACGGGATTGCAGCTCTCAGCATCTGATACGCCAACGACGTTTCGATGGCATTGATGTTCCGTGGCCCTTGCGCCGCCGTCAAGAGACCCCGATCAGCCGTTGCGCAGCAGTTCGGCGGCCAGCGCCCGGGTTACCGGCCGGCCCAACCGCAGCGCCTCGGTGTCCAGCAGGATCACGGCCTGCCGGGCGGCGGCATAGGAGCGCTCGATCCGGGTCGCCAGATAGCTTACGACCGTTTCATCGATGCTCAACTGGCGATCGGCGCAGAATTTGACGATCAGGCCGCGGAACAGCAGGTCATCGGGCGGCAGCAGCGACACGACAGGCACGGCGCGCAGGCGCGAGGCGAGGTCGCGCAGCTCGATCTCGAACGCCGACGGCGGAACGCGCGCCGTGATCAGCACGAAGGCTTGATCCTCGCGCGCCAGATTCAAGAGATGAAACATCGCGCGCTCGTCGAAGTCGGCGGGCTTCAAGTCTTCGACCACCAGCGCGCCCGTGGCGAGCGCGCCGGGCACGGCGGCAGCCGTCAGTGTATGGGCCGATGTCGAGCGCGCGCCCGCCTGTTCGGCCCAGATCGCGGCGAGATGGCTTTTGCCCGAGCCCTCCGGGCCCACCAGCAGCATGATGCGGTTCGGCCAATCGGGCCAGCTTTCGACCAGCGACAAGGCGGCTTCATTGGCCGGCCCTTCGAGAAAATTGTCGCGGGTCAGGCTCTCCGCATGCGGCAGCGCAAAGGCAAGCTGACGAGGTTGAACTGCCACGCAAGTCTCCAGGCCGCATCCTACGGCCTACAAAGCGTTCTCAGGCGAAGTGAGCATCGTTCGCTTGAAGAAAACGCGTCAAATAGCAGAACGATCTAGCTTGCTTCAATCGTGCTCATGTGCCGCACCCACTCCACGAGATAGAGCGAGACGGAAACCAAAGTAAAGACGGTCACGAAACCCATCAGGATCGCGTCATACGGCGCAGGCTGGAAGTTGAAGCCGAGCGAGGCCAGCACCAGCGCCGCGAACGCCACCTGAGCCACCGTATTAAGTTTCGACACCATCAGCGGCTTCATCGGGACAGGCTTGCCGAACAGCCAGGACACGATCACGGCCGTCACGATCATGATGTCGCGCGAGACCACGAGGATGACGAGCCAGCGCGGGACAGCGCCCCAAATTCCGAGCGAGACAAAGATCGAAACCAGCAGCGCCTTGTCGGCGAGGGGATCGAGCAGTGCGCCAAGTTCGCTCGACATGTTGAAGCGCTTGGCGAGGAAACCGTCGATGGCGTCGCTGACCCCGGCAATCACGAAAATGGCGAACGCAATCTCCATCTGGCTGGAGACGATCGCCCATACGATCACCGGCACCAGAATAATGCGTCCCAGGGTAATGATGTTCGGAATGCTCAACTCGGTCGCTTCCCGGCTTCCGGTCTGGTTCCGGCCATTGGCGGGCTAGGCCGGCTCTTATCTACACATAGTATATGGGAGAAGGGCCTGCGAGCCATTGCAGGATCGCTTAATTCCTCGTAACCAGCCGTCATCATACTGGAATTTGGCATGATCGACCGCAAAAACGGCCTCACATACGCTGATTCGGGCGTCGATATCGACGCCGGCAACCGCCTGGTCGACCTCATCAAGCCGATGGTCCGCGCCACCGCGCGGGCCGGGGCGGACGCCGAAATCGGCGGCTTCGGCGGGCTGTTCGACCTCAAGGCGGCCGGCTTCAAGGATCCCGTCCTGGTGGCGGCGACTGATGGCGTCGGCACCAAGGTCAAGATCGCGATCGAGACCGGCCTGCATGGCGGGATCGGCATCGACCTGGTGGCGATGTCGGTCAACGACCTCGTGGTGCAGGGCGCGGAACCGCTGTTCTTCCTCGACTACTTTGCCTGCGGCAAGCTCGAGCCCGAAGCGGCCGCGGCCATTGTCGCCGGCGTCGCCGAGGGCTGCCGCGAATCCGGCTGCGCGCTGATCGGCGGCGAGACCGCGGAAATGCCGGGCCTCTACAAGGATGGCGATTACGACCTCGCGGGCTTTGCGGTCGGCGCCGCCGAGCGCGGCACGCTGCTGCCGAGCGCGGACATCGCCGCGGGCGACGCGGTGATCGGGCTGGCTTCGTCCGGCGTTCATTCCAACGGCTTCTCGCTGGTCCGCAAGATCGTGGAGCAATCCGGGCTGGGCTTCGATGCGCCGGCGCCGTTCTCGCCGGTCATGACGCTGGGCGGCGCGCTGCTGACGCCGACGCGGCTCTATGTGAAATCCTGCCTGCGTGCGATTCGCGAAACCGGCGCGGTGAAGGGGCTCGCCCACATCACCGGTGGCGGCTTCACCGACAACATTCCACGCGTGCTGCCGAAGCATCTCGGCGTCGGCATCGATCTGGCGCGGCTGACCGTGCTGCCGGTATTCAAATGGCTGGCCGAGCAGGGCGGCATCGCCGAACTCGAACTGTTGCGCACCTTCAACTGCGGTATCGGCATGATCGCCATCGTGAAAGCCGACGCGATCGAGCAGGTGACGGAAGTGCTGACCGAAAGCGGCGAGACCGTTGCCCTGCTCGGCGAAGTGATCGCCGCCAAGGACGAACACCGCGTGGTCTACAACGGCCACCTCGATCTCGCGCAATGAAGCGCCGCACCGCCATCCTGATTTCCGGGCGGGGCTCGAACATGGCCGCGCTGATCGATGCGGCTAAGGCGCCGGATTTCCCGGCTGAGATCGTCGCGGTCATTTCCAACCGCACCGATGCGTTCGGGCTCGAGCGGGCCGCTGCAAGCGGCGTTGCGACGACGGTCATCGAGAGCAAGCCGTTCGGCAAGGATCGCGCGGGCTTTGAGGCGGTGCTGCAGCGGGCGCTGGACGAGAGCGGCGTCGAGCTGATCTGTCTTGGCGGGTTCATGCGGCTGTTTACCGCGGAATTCGTGCAGCGCTGGTACGGCAAGATGCTCAATATCCATCCTTCGCTGCTGCCGTCATTTCCGGGCCTCGATCCACACGGCCAGGCGCTTGCCGCCGGCGTGAAAATATCCGGCGCGACGGTGCATTTCGTGATTCCGGAGACGGATGCCGGACCGATCGTGATGCAAGGGGCCGTCGCGGTCGCCGACGACGACACGGCGGAGACGCTGTCGCAACGCATTCTCGGCGTCGAGCACCGCATTTATCCTGAGGCGCTGCGGCTGCTCGCCAGCGGCAAGCTTCGGCTCGACGGCGACGTCTGCCGGATCGCTGACAGGGCCGATCACGACGGAACCCTGATTTCGCCGGCTGCCATCTGACACGAATTTGGGGCTGCGCGCCGACCAGCTTTCGCGGTCAGCGCGACTAGTCCGCTGTTCGAGTTGCAGCAGGCAGCCTCAAGCCATGCCAATCGGCGGCGCCATGCCGGCCGCGTGGCCGCGCGCCTCTATCCAGAACCCAGCGAGATCGTGGGTTGCAAAGCCGCACCCTGAATTACAGCCGGGAAGTCCGAACAAAATCCCCGGGCGGCCGAGACCAACCTGACCCGATCTATGTGACCTTGAGGTTTTCCGCGGACGACTTGCCGCGATTTTCCACGAGGTCGTACTCGATGTGCTGGTTCTCGTTGAGCGTGCTGAGCCCCGCCCGCTCGACGGCCGAGATATGGACGAAGACGTCCTTCTGGCCGACCGCCGGCTTGATGAACCCGTACCCCTTGGTGGGGTTGAACCACTTGACGGTGCCTTTTTGCATCGCCATTGCCTCCCGGTTTGGACCTGGAGCTTCGGTTCTGATCGAATCAGAACCGGGAACTCTAGATTCCAGTTTTGACGCAGACATAAAAAAGACGCGGCCACGCTTCCCACGTGCCACGCCACAAACGGGCTCCCCGATAGCTACTGGATTTCCTGCTCACGAAACGCACAGTCGAACGGCCTGAATCCGATTGCAGCCGTGATTGCAACACGAAATTTTGGCGTTCGCAAGGTTTTGGCGAGGCTCTGTAAATCGGAAACAGCGATTTGAGCTGTGGCGGGCGAACAACAATCGCGGCTATTCGGTGGCGGGGCAGGGGGCCAACCGATTGACGCTCCCCGCCAAGTGGGGGCAAATCGCGCAGGGTTGGCGGGCATTTGCGCATTTTTTCAGGCCGGCGCTTCTGCCCCTGGGAATCAATTGCATGCGCTGCTCATCGCGGATTTCGCGGGCACGGAAAATCAGTCACGCCCTTGTGCAGGTGGCCGCGACTGCGTTCGTTCTGATGGAGCTGACTGCGGCAGCGCAGGCGCAATCGCCGACGCCGACCCCCAGCCCGACGCCTTCGCCAACACCTTCCCCATCGCCGAGTCCGATGCCCAGTCCGACGCCGCTGGTGATCAACTCGACGATTTCGTCCGGCGCGGCGCTGACCAATCTCGGCAGCAATTTCCTGGAGCGGCTCGGCAATCAGTCGAGCAACGGTTTCAACCGCCTGCAGCGGACCAATCCCGGCGGCGGCGGCGCTTCCGAGAGCACCGAGGCGCCGCGCTACCGGACCTGGTTCGAGGGCTACGGGTTTTCAGGCAGGAACGGCGCGATCGGCGATTTCGTCGGCGATCGCCGCACGACCTGGGGCGGGGTGGCCGGGATCGGCGCGCGGGTGGCGCCGGGCATCAATGTCGGCTTCTCGGTCGACCAGAGCCGATCGTCCATCGATATTCCGCTGGCCCTGCAGTCGGCCACCATCGACCTGACCCAGCTTGGGTTCACGGCCTCCGTCGATAGCGGAGCGTGGACCTGGGCAAGCGCGGTCGTGCACGGATTCGGCGACATCAACTCGCATCGCGACACCGGGCTGGGGCTTGCTTCCGCCGGATACAACGCGCGGCTCGACGGTGTGCTGAGCGAGATCAGCTATTACTGGTCCAAGGACCAGGGCCGGGTGGTGCCCAAGGCGGCATTCGAATATGTCCGCGCGCGGACCGGCGCGCTGCAGGAGATCGGCGGGCTCGACCCGGTCGCGGCGACGAGCGCGACCGTGCAGCGCGGACGGCTCCTGATTGGCGCGGAGGTCGGCCATTACTGGATCTTCGACGGCAAGATTCTGGACCTGTCGGGCTACGGCAAGTTCGTCGACAATGTCGTGCAGAATTTCTCCGACATCACGGTCAGCCTCGGCACGCAGAGCATCACGCTGCAGGGCATCGGCGAGAGCCAGTATGGCGCGGATGCAGGCGCCTCGGCCTCGCTCAGCCTGACCAACACCGCGCGGCTTTATGTCAACTACGACGCAAAATTCCGCGCCGCGATGCAGTCGCATCAGGGCACGCTGGGCGTCGAGGTGAAGTGGTAGCCTGGCATTGTCGGCCTCGTGGTTCGAGACGCGCGGCGCTGCCGCGCTCCTCACCATGAGGGTTTAAGACCTCATCCTGAGGAGCATTGCGAAGCGATGCGTCTCGAAGGATGAAAGCCCCCGTGCGGCTTTAAGTCCGGTCGACCCTGACGACGCGGCCTTTTTCGATCGCCAGCGCGAGCCGTCCGTGCTTCAGCGCCAGCGCAGCCTCGCCGAACAGTTCGCGGCGCCAGCCGTGCAGCGCGGCGACGTCGGCGTGGTCGTCGGCGGCGATCTGGTCGAGATCGTCGACGGTGGCAATCACCTTGCTGGCGACGGCGTGGCGCTCCGACGTCATCCGCAGCAGCACTTTCAGGAGTTCGACGGTCGCGGCCCCGTTCGAATTGCCGCGCGGCTTTTCGATCTTCGGCAGCGTATGGGGATCGCGGGCGAGGCCGCGCTGCACGGCGGCGACGATGTCGGTGCCCCATTTGGAGCGATCAAAACCCTTCGGCAGCGAGCGCAGATTGCCGAGGCGCTCGAGCGAAGTCGGCGCGTGGGTGGCGATGTCGCCGACCGCGTCGTCCTTGAGCACGCGCGAGCGCGGCACGTCGCGGCTTTGCGCTTCCTGCTCACGCCAGGCCGCCACTTCCATCAACACCGCGAGCTCCTTCGGCTTGCGGACCCGGGTCTTCAGCCGCTCCCACGCCCGCTCGGGATGGAAATCATAGGTCCGCGGCGAGGTCAGAATTTCCATTTCCTC
>Ga0081540_1001753_pt1 | contig 18238 bp, 12 predicted proteins | sample TabmetS2T1R1_FD_71024 | JGI IMG/M metagenome (GOLD analysis project Ga0081540, IMG submission 71024) | Tabebuia heterophylla rhizosphere microbial communities from the University of Puerto Rico - S2T1R1 | ecosystem: Host-associated > Plants > Roots > Rhizosphere ... | reverse complement strand
GGCCGGGCGGGGGGAGCTGGCGCCGGAGGTCCCCGCGGAGGCGATCCTCGAACTCGCGCTCGACGCCGAGGTCCTCGAGATACTTGCGCCGTCCGAAGAGGTCCAGGCGCGCGGTCCAGCTCGTCGGTGTCAGCGCCTCGCGCCGGAAGCGCTCGCGGAGCCGGTCCACCTCGGGGCCGAGCCCGAGCCGCGACACGATGGCGGAGAGCTCCGGTCCACGCAGTCCAAGGGTCCAGGCCACGCGGCCCAGTGCGCCGCGGTGCTCGGAGAGGGCGGCCAGGAGGAGCTCGCGCTCCCGGGACTCGGTGGCCTCGAGCAGCCCGTGCCGCTCGAGCAGGGCGTCCAGCTCCGGGGCGGAGGGCTCACCGCGGCGCCCGCTGTAGCCCTGCGCCAGCGCGCGGAGGAGGGCGACGCGGTGACCATGCTGTGCGAGCAGCGTCTCGAGAATGGCGCGGCCGTCCGGACCCTCGAGCGACTCGAGCGGCGCCCGCTGGACCTCCACCTGGGTGAAGCGACCCCGCGGCGCCGCCGGTGCCTGTGCCTCGCGCCGGCGAGGAGCGATGCGCTCCGCCACCGTGGCGGCGCGCGCCTCGTCGCGGGCGGGGCGCCGGGGAGAGGGCGCCCGGGGCTCTGCCGGAGATGCGACGGGAGTGACCGCAAGCGGGGGCGGGGCGACGACGACGGGCGCCGCCGGGACCGACGCCGGACCGACGGCCGGAGCGTCCTGGAGCGCAAGCAGCTCCTCGACCAGCGCGTAGTAGCCGGAGCGCTCCCGGAGGGCCGCGGTGTCCGCCGGGGTGCCGCGCGCGAGGTCCACCACCGCGAACGGTCCGAGCGGACGCACCGGCGGCTCGGCATCGGTGACGGCCCGGACACGGAAGTCGTCGGCCTCGGACACCGTGGACAGCGCCTCTCGGACCGCCCGCGGGGCAGCCGGGGAGCCGGCACGCCGACAGAAGTCGGAGACGGCAACGGCGACGGGTGTGGGCACGTCGTCAGGCTGGCGTTTGCGTTCCCAGGACGCCATGAAGGGGTCGGATGAGACCAGTAGCATCCCCACGCGGGCGCCACGGTCGGTTTCGATGACTCCGGAACACAATCTAAGCAGAGAGGCGAGTTCGCAAGTCGAAGCGCCCTCCGTCGGAGGATTCCGCCTCGGCCCTGGGCTGGGGGTGGCGCTGTACGTCCTCCTCGTCGCGTCGGCAGGCCTGGCCTTCTTCGGCCGGCGCTTCCCGGGGACCCTTCCCATCGCCATCGAGCGCCTCACCCCCTGGGTCTTCGCCGCGTTCGTCGCCTGCTTCGCCGTGTACCGCTTCGGGCTCGCCAGCGCCCGTAAGTACCCGGCCAGCAAGGCATTTTTCCAGGTCGGACTCGCGGTGGTGGTCTTCCTGCTGCTCTTGCCCTCGTCGCGGGCGCCCTATGTCCCTGCGGCGACAGCGCTCGGGCAGGCGCTGGTCGACCCTGACCCCCGTCTCCGGGCACTGGCGGCCGAGGTGGCGCGCTACCGGCCGGAGGGACGGGATTATGTTCCTTCCTTGGTCCAGGCCCTGTCGGACCCGGACCCCACCGTGCGCGCGCAAGCGCACGCGTCCCTCGTCCGGTTGACGGGGACGGACCTCGGGTCTCCAGATGTTCCCGGGGCCGTGGAGGCGTGGAGGCGCCGTTATCCGTGAGCCAGACCGACACCCGATCGGAGCTTCTCAGTCGCTACATGGCCGAGCACGGCCTGAAGAGCACGCGGCAGCGGAGCCTCATCATCGACACCTTCTTCAGTCTCGGCGGGCACGTCACGGTGGAGGACGTCTGGGCGAAGGTGCGGGCGCAGGACGCGCGGGTATCGGTGGCCACGGTGTACCGGACGATGAAGCTGCTCCACGAGTGCGGACTCGCGCACGCCCGCAACTTCGGCGATGGGCAGACTCGCTACGAGGCCGCGGTGGGACGCCACCACCACGACCACCTCATCTGCACCCGGTGCGGCACCATCGTCGAGTTCGAGAACGATCGCATCGAGGCCCTTCAAGACAAGGTGGCGCGCCAGCACGGATTCCAGGTCACCTCGCACAAGATGGAGCTGTACGGCTTCTGCGAGTCGTGTCAGCGGGCGATCGCGGGGGGAGACTCCCCGCGCGCCTGATAGGCGAAATGAGCATGCGGTCCCCGAGGCGCCATGCGGCCGCGGCCATCCTCGCCCTCGGGCTGTGGATGGTGGCCGGGTGTGCGGGTCAGTCCGGCAAACCGCCGCCGAAGGTGGACGCATCGCCGTATCTCGCGGAGCTGCAGCGGCTCCCGGTCCTCGGGGGCGGGTGGATCGACGGGAGCCAGCTCACGGGCAAGGTGGTGGTGGTTCAGTTCCTGGCCACCTGGTGCTTCCCCTGCATCGCGACTGCGCCACGGCTCCAGGAAATCTACGACCACGACCAGGCGCGGGGGCTGGTGGCGATCGCGGTGGGGATGGACCTCGAGGGACCTCAGGTCCTGCGGCCGTTCGCGGACCAGCTGGGGCTCCGCTATCCGGTGCTGGTGGCGGATGACGCGCTCCGGAACGGGCAGACCGCGTTCGGGAAGGTGGGCCTGTTGCCCACGACGCTGATCATCGGGCGGGACGGGAGGGTGGTCAGTGTCTACGCCGGCGTGGCGGAGCAGGGGACGCTCGAGCCTCTCATCGACGAGGCGCTGAGGAAGCCAGCTCGCTGAGGTCCGCGGATCGTCCGATCGAGCGCAACTGCCAGTCACCCTCGACGCCAGGTTCCGGGAGTCGGGCCTATCTTCCAGCCGGAGGTCTGTCATGGCGAAGGCCAACGGGCAGGAGGCAGGCGTCCCGTACCGGGAGCTCGGCCGGACGCGGCAGCGGGTGTCCGCGATCGGGCTCGGCGGGTGGCATCTCGCGCTGCCGGGAGTGAGCGAGCAGCTCGCGGTGCGTATCGTCCGGCGAGCGATCGACGAGGGGATCAACTTCCTCGACAACTCGTGGGACTACAACGGAGGCGCGAGCGAGAAGCGGATGGGGAAGGCGCTCCAGGACGGTTACCGGGAGAAGGTCTTCCTGATGACCAAGGTCGATGGACGCTCGGGGACGGAAGCCACGCGGCAGCTGGACCAGTCGCTGCGCCGGCTGAAGACTGATCGGATCGATCTCGTGCAGCACCACGAGGTGCTCCGCTTCGACGATCCGCACCGGATCTTCGACAAGAACGGGGCGAACGCGGCGCTGGTCGAGGCGCGGAGAGCGGGGAAGATCCGGTACATCGGCTTCACCGGGCACAAGGATCCCCACGTTCACCTCCACATGCTGGAGGTCGCGCGCGAGCACGGCTTCACCTTCGACACCGTCCAGATGCCGCTGAACGTGATGGATGCCCACTACCGGAGCTTCGAGAAGCTGGTGCTGCCGGAGCTGGTCAAGCAGCGGATCGGCGTCCTGGGGATGAAGAGCATGGGCAACGGGCTGATCCTGCGATCGCGGACGGCCACCGCGATCGAGTGCCTTCAGTACGCGCTGAACCTCCCGACCTCGGTGGTCATCACCGGCTGCGACAGCATGAAGATCCTCGAGCAGGCGCTGCACGCGGCGCGCACCTTCCATCCGATGAGCAAGAAGACGGTCCAGGCGCTCCTGGCGAGGACCCGGGACGCAGCCGCGGACGGCAAGTTCGAGTTCTTCAAGACCACCTCGATCTTCGATTCGACGGCGAAGCACCCCGACTGGCTGGGCGAGGAGCCGAAGCGGATCCAGCAGCTGATGCCGAACTGAGGGGAGGGGCTGCCAGGCGGGATCCTGCTCGGAGGGGACGCAGCAGCGGCCGGTGGGCAATCGTCGCGCGCCGGTCCGGGGCGGCCTGCGCGCGCTTCACCGCTCCGGAGTTGCACGGATGGAACCCGCTCGGTCGCGCCTGGCTCGAGCACGACGAGCTGGCCGCCCGAGGCGCGCAGCGCGTCCGGAAGCCCGGCTCGGGTTTCACGTGCCCAGAGGCTATAGCCTCAACCATTACGGATAGTGAATGCATCCAACGAGGCTTCAATGGCTTCCGCCCTCAGCGCTCGCACTCCCAGTGATGGTTCTGGCTATAACCTCTCGAGACGTGCGGCGGGGCACCGGTGGGCACCTCTCGCGCGGTTCCGCAGGGCGGGTGGCCTGTCCCGACGTGTGTGCGTCACTCGGTGAGTCGGCGCCGGTGGGGCGCGGGCTGACGGAGTCGGTCGCCGTCCGGGGTGGGGATGACCAGTTCCCCGAAGACGCGGGTGCGCCCGAGCGCGTGAAGCCTCGCCGTGAGCGCCGCCGCGATGGCGTCGCGCCCGTCCTGGCCGAGCCGGGCGGGAGTTCCCGGAACCCGAAGCTGCGCGAGGGCCCGTGCAGACCACGCGCTCCTCGGACTTGCGCGTCGGGGACCTGCCCACACGGTCCATGCGGCGGTCGGGAAACACTCGATCGCCGACAGCTCGGCCCGGTCGAGCAGGGCGAAGAGCTCGAGGCCCTGCAGAACCCACTCGTGGAACGGATTGGATCGAAGCTCGTGGAGGTCCGGCGTGAAGCGGAGAGCGCAGAGACCGGCGCGGACGAACTCGCGCTCGCATGCGCGTGACCGCTGACCCGGCTCGGCCGCCCGCCGGGGTGCGTCGACGGCGACCAACGACGGGGCGAGCGGAAGCAGTCGCGCGACGACCTCCCGCGCCGTGGCGATGCGTTCGCCAGCCACCGACAGTCCGCCGGCCTCGAGGACGGCGAGGTGAAAGCCCTTGCGTCTGCCACCCACGTCCACCCCGGCCCAGCATGTCGGATCGGTTCTCATGCGGTTGCTTTAGCCGGGTCAGCCTTTCTGCACCTGGAAGGGCATTCCGGCCGAGACGTCCTATCTCGCGGCGACCCGCGCCGCAGTCCCGCGAGCGTCGCAGCGGCTTTCTTGCGGGGTGCAGGCCCACTGCTACGGTCCTGTGTCGTCGATGGACTGGATGCGGAGGTACGGCTGGCGGCTGGCGGCCGCGGTGTCTCTCGTGCTCGCGGTGGTGAGCGCGCTCGAGCCGCGCGGGTTCCGCCGCCACGCCCGTCTCCGCGCTCAGGCCGAGGCGCTGTCGCAGCGTAACGCCCAGCTCCGGGAGGAGAACCTCCGCCTCACCCGGGAGATCGAGGGGCTCCGCAGCGATCCAGCCGCCATCGAGCGCGCCGCGCGTGAGGAGCTGGGCTTCGTGAAGCCCGGCGAGATCGTCATCCACCTCGAATGAGCCCGCGCCCCGCATGGATGCCGCGCTCGGCGCGGTGGCTGTTCCGGTCGATCGGACCGGCCTCGGTGGTCGCCGTGGGGTGGCTGCTCGCCCAGGGACGGCTCCGGGGCGTCGCGGATCCACGCTGGGACGAGGTCGCCGCCGCCGCAGGGCTGGTGGCGGGGCTCTGTGTGGCCGGGGTGCGGCGGGCCATGCGCATGCCCGCTGCCGCGCGCCCGAAGCTCCGCGACGACCTCGAGCTCGGCGCGCCGCTGGTCGCCGCCGCGTACATGGTGGTCGGGCTCGCCGGTCCCGGGTTGCACCCGCTGGTCTACGTGGTGATGGCCGGCCTGGTCGGATTCTTCGGGGCCGTCCCCGCGGCGCTGCTGCTCGCGCTGGCGCTGGGCTTCGAGGCGCTCTTGACGCTCCCCTCGGGCTGGATCGCCTTCGGCGCCCACGCCGCGTTCCTCGCCCTCTTCGCGGTCATCTACCGGATCGTCCTCAACGCGCGGCTCGCGCTGGCCCGCCACGCCGAGGAGGAGGCGGTGAAGGCGCGGATCAAGGAGGTGGAGGAGCGGGCCCGCACCTACCGGCTGGCGAGCGCGGGCAGCTCCGAGCCCGCTCCCGACAGCGGGAGCCAGTGGATGCTGGCCGCGGTGAAGCAGGTGGAAGGCGCGGTTGGCTCGGTGCTGGAGATCGGCGAGCTGGCGCTGCGGACCCACACCTGCGCGGCGTTCCTGCTGGCGCCGGACGACCGGACGCTGGTTCTCCACGATTGCCGGAGCGCCTCCGAGCGGGTGGAGCGCGGCGCGGTCCACGCCGGGGAGGGGATCCTCGCCGGGGTCCTGAAGCGCTCGGTCCCGGTGCGGATGGTGTCGCCGTCGGGCCTCCGGGGCGTGACCTGGTACGAGAGCGGCCCGGCGCCAAGGAGCGTCTGCGCGGTGCCGCTCGTCGAGGCGGGCGGGCAGCTGCGCGGCGTGCTGGTGGCCGACCGGATGGAGCCCGAGCCGTTCGAGGACCGCGACGAGACGCTGCTGCGGACCCTCGCCGGCGAGGTGCTGCGGGCCATCGAGGTGGAGCGGGTGCTGGTGGACATCCGCCGCGCGCGCGACGAGAAGATCCGGTTCATCAAGGCGATCGAGGACCTGAACCGCGCGGCGAACCTGGACGCCGTGTTCGGCGCGGTGCTCGATGGAGCGCGCCAGCTCGCGGGCCTGGACTTCGCGGCGATCACCCTGGTCAGCGAGCACGAAGGAAAGCGCGAGCACCGGGTCGCGCGGATGAGCGGGACCAGCCCGGCCGGCAAGACGCTCGAGGGCCGTGTCTTCGCCGACAACAACGGGCTGGTGGCCAATGTCGTCCGCTACGGGACGCCGTTGCCCGGCCGGGACCTCCGGTCGATGGACCGTCAGGTGGTCTTCGACGACGACACCCGGGTGCGCGGCCTCGGCGCGCTGAAGATCCTCCCCCTGGCCGCGGGGGACCGCATCCTCGGGACGCTGGTGGCCGGCGCGCGGCGGAAGTCCTCGCTGGACGAGGACGCGCTGCGGATGCTGGAGGTCATCGCGCTTCAGGCCGGGCAGGCGGTGCTGCGGGCGCAGCTCTTCGACCAGACCGAGCGGCTGGCGACCACCGACGGACTCACCGGGCTCCTGAACCACCGCGCGTTCCAGGCGCGTGCCAGCGAGGCGCTGGCTCAGGCTCGCCGGTACGGCCGCGCCTGCTCGGTGCTGCTCACCGACGTGGACCACTTCAAGGCGGTGAACGACACCTACGGCCACCCCGTCGGCGACCTGGTGCTCAAGGGCGTGGCGCAGATCCTCCGGGAGAAGGCACGCGACACGGACCTGGTGGCCCGGTACGGCGGCGAGGAGTTCGCGGTCATCATGCCGGAGACGGACGGGAAGGGCGCCCTGGTCATCGCCGAGCGCATCCGTGAGGCGGTGGCGGCGAAGGTGTTCCAGACCGAGGTCGGATCGCTCCAGGTCACCATCTCCGTCGGCATCGCCGCCATCCCGGCGGACGGGACCGAGAAGCAGGCGCTGATCGACGTCGCCGACCAGTGTCTGTACTTCGCCAAGCGGAACGGGCGGAACCGGTCGGTACTGCCGCAGCTGATGGAGTCGTCGCGGCGGTCGGCGTAAGTCGGACCTCGGATGGACGCCCCACATCCCCTCGCGGTGGCCCTGAGCGGGTCGACCGATGCAGCTCTCCGTGCCGAGGCGGAGGCGTGCGCGGACCGGTGGGTGTTGCCGCTGCTCTCGCGCCAGCCCAAGGCGCCGTTGCGTGGGCTGCTCGTGCAAGCGCGGGTGCTGGTGGTGTTCGGGGAGAACGCGGTGTCGCTGTGGGATCGGCTCGGCCACGTGCTCGGTGGGCCGGGGCTCGCGGCCCTGCGGCTGAAGGAGATCGCGAAGGGGCGGGCCGAGGACCCGCTGCAGAGGATCGGTGAGCTCGCGCCCGGGGAGCGGGTGCTGGACGCAACTCTGGGATTCGCGCAGGACGCGCGGGTGGCGGCGCGTCTGGTGGGCCCGGCCGGCTCGGTGCTGGGCATCGAGTCGAGCATGCCGCTCGCGGTCCTCGCCGACGCTTCGCTCCGCCGGGAGGGCTCGCCGATCGAGGTTCGCCACGCTGATTCCGGAGAGCTGCTCCGGGGTTTGCCGGCGGCGAGCGTGGACGTGGTGCTCTTCGACCCGATGTTCGGCCGGGCGCTGGCGTCGCAGCCGGGCTTCGAGATGTTGCGGCGTCTGGCGAACCCCTCACCCCTGAGGGCCGAGGTGCTCGCCGAGGCACGACGGGTTGCCCGGCGCGCGGTGCTGGTGAAGGCGGCCCGGTACACGCCGATGCTCCGGAACCTCGGGCTACGTCACGAGCACGCGTCCCGGAGTGCCCCGGTGGTGTGGGCGCGGGTTCCCGGGTCGATGCCAGGTCACTCCGACCGCGGTCCTTGAGAAGGACCCGTGGGCGCGAGGAGGTGCCGGAAAGAGATCGAAAGGACGAGGAGGATGCCGGCGCCGGTGGCGATGAGGCCCGCGTGCATGAGCCAGAAGGACGTTCCGCCCATCGTCTCCAGGAATCCCCCGAGGCGGCCGACCGTCATGTTCGCGAGAAAGAGGTGCAGGTAATAAACGCCGATCATCAGACCCGCGATCGCAGGGGGCGAAGCGCGGGAGTAGAGGGCCAGCCCGACGGGGAAGAGCAAGGCGTAGCCCAGGGAGTTCACCAGGTGGAAGCCGAGGCCCCAGGCCAGCGACACCTTTTCACCGGTGACTGCCGCCTGCGCGCTGCCGGCAGCGAGAAGGAGCGGGGCGAGCGCGGAGATCGCCGCGCCGATCGTGAGCTTGACGATCTCGTCGGGCTCGGTGTGCCTCCGGCTCCACAACCGCCAGAACGCCACCACGAGGAGGATCATCGACAAGGCGATGAACGCATCGACGGAGAGAAGCCACGTCACCGGCGCCTCGAAGCCAAAGAACGTCCTGGCGTAGTGGGCGTCGCCCCAGACCAGGTAGGAGTTGTAGATCTGCTGGTTGCCCAGCTCCGACACCGCGATCACCGGAAGCATCACGATCAGCAGGAGCACCCTGGACCAGTCGCTCCGGGAGAGCCGGAGAGGGCGCCGTTCACCGGTCGGCGTCCGTGGTGCGCTCGCCGGCAACCACCGCCGGCCAGAGAGGTAGACGGCGAGGCCGAGCAGCATCCCGACGCCGGCGGCGCCGAATCCCCAGTGCCAGGCCACCTTCTGTCCCAGCGTTCCACAGACCAGTGGGGCGACGATCACCGCGACGTTGATCCCCAGGAAGTAGATCTGAAACGCGTCCGCGCGGCGGAGGTCCCCCGGCCCGTAGAGCTCCCCGACCTGGCTGGCGATGTTCCCCTTGAAGCAACCGACCCCGAGCAGGAGACAGGCGAGCGCGAGGAGGAAGGAGACTTCGAAGGCCATCAGAAAGTGGCCCGCCACCATCAGGAGCGCGCCGATGGTCACCGTCGCGGTGCGCCCGAGGTAGCGATCGGCGATGAAGCCGCCGGCGAGCGGCGTCAGGTACACGCCTCCGGCGTAGAGGCCGAAGATCACCGAGGCAAGCGCGGCCGGGGAGAGGGGGCCGTACACCTGGTCGATCCAGGCGCGAAACGTCGCGAACCCTGCGACGTGCTCCACGTGCCCGGGGAGCAGCAGCTGCTGGCCCATGTAGAGGACCAGGAGCGCCTGCATGCCGTAGTACGAGAAACGCTCCCACAGCTCGGCGAACACGAGGTAGGCGAGCGCGCGGGGGTGACCCAGGACGTCGGTCGTCGCGGGTGCCGCTGCCTCGAGCTCCGTGGCGATGGCCGGCGGCTGCATGGCACCCCTCGCGTGCATGGCGAGGCGAGTGTGCCAGGAGAAGGGCTCGGCGCTCCACTTCAGACTCGCGGGCAGCGGCCTCCGCAAATGGGAGGCCTCCCGGACACTCCGGCGGTCTGGATCGGTCCCCGCCGTGCCGCGATGAGGCTTCTCGGGTAAGCTCGCATTGCAGCGGAGGGGGGCCGGATGCGCGTTGCGTTTGCGTTCGTGGCGGCAATGCTCGCGGGATCCGGGCCCGACGCGGGAAGCACGGCCGAGATCCGGCGCCTTGCGCACGCTCCGGACGGTGGAGCTGTCTCCGGCGAGGGCTCGATGGATCCGGACGAGATTCGCGCGGTCGTCCGCTCCCATCACTCCGACCTCCAGCGCTGCCTCAATCAGGCGCACGCCGGGCAGCGGCGCATCGTCGGGAAGTCGAGCATCCGCTGGGTCATCGATCAGGCCGGCCGCGTCACCTCCGCCGAGCTGGTGACCTCGACCCACGGAGTGCCGGCGCTGGATGCGTGCCTGATCGAGCGGGTCCGCGAATGGCGCTTTCCCGAGCCGACCGGCGGCGGCATTGCGATCGTCACCTATCCCTTCGTCTTCCACGACGCGTCGAGCTCGGACGCCGGGCAGCCCCCGGGCTCACGGGAGCCGATCCGGGAGATCATCAATGTGCACAACCCCGAGCTCCAGCGCTGCTATCAGCGCTCGCTTCTCCTCCGGCCGACGCTCGCCGGGAAGTGCGTCGTCCGGTTCACCATCGGTTCGGAGGGGCAGGTCGTCGAAGCCACGATGAAGGAGTCGAATCTCGGGGCCCCGGAGATGGATGCTTGCATCCTCGAGACCGTGCGGAAGTTCGCGTTCCCGAGAGCGAAGCGGGGTGGGATTGCCATCGTGACCTACCCCTTCGTCTTCAGGCATGACGGGGTCGACCGGTCGCAAGTGCCGGACCCTGGGTCGGGGCGAACGGGCTCTCCGTGAGGCAGGGGAGTTGCTCGAGCTCCACGGCTCACCCTGAGAGGCGTTCGAGACGCGCGCACCGCTCGAGGGGCCGGGGCTTGCTCGCCCCGAGCGAGGATGTCACGGTATCGCAGGCGAGCACTTTCGCGTCTCGCCGTTCGGGGGTTTCGGTGTCAGAGCTCCCACCGACCAAGGGAGAGGCTCGGACCGAACTGGTCGAGGACGCCCCGACGCAGGAGGAGCCTGCGCACCACACGCCGGGCGAATCCACCGTGGGGCTCGCGTCGTCGAGCCTGCCGACCGGGGTTCCGTCCAGGTCCGAGGGCGAGGTCGCGGCGCTGGAGATCGGAGAGACGCTCACCGGTCGCTTCGTCGTTCAGCGCTTCATCGCTCGTGGAGGCATGGGCGCGGTCTACGAGGCCACTGACCTACTGCTCCGCACCCGCATCGCTCTCAAGGTGATCGGCGGTCGTCTCGCCGGCGATGCCACGGCCCTGGAGCGGTTCCGCCGCGAGGTGCTCCTCGCCCGGCGGGTGAGCCACCCGAACGTCTGCCGCGTCAACGAGCTCTACGAGGCGACGACGGCCAGGGGCGTACCCATCCACTTCCTCACCATGGAGCTCCTCGAAGGCGAGTCACTCGCCCGCAGGCTGGCGCGCAGGGGGCGGATGACGACCGAAGACGCGCTCCCGCTGGTGAAGCAGATGTGCGAGGGCCTTGCAGCCGCCCACGCCGAGGGCGTCATCCACCGCGACTTCAAGAGCAGCAACGTCCTGCTCGTGCCTGTCACCGGGACGGACGGGGCACGGACGACGGAGTCGACCCGGGTGGTGATCACCGACTTCGGAGTCGCCCGGGCGGTGAACCTCGCCGGCGAGGAGGAGAGGGGCGAAGGGCCGCTCACGGGCCAGACCATCCTCGGCACCCCCGAGTACATGGCTCCGGAACAGGTGACGGGCAGCGAGGTGACGGCAGCCACGGACATCTACGCCCTGGGCGTCGTCCTCTACGAGATGGTGACGGGAAAGCTGCCCTTCTCCGCGGACACGCCCCTTGCCGCTGCTGCGCGGCGCCTCGACGAGCCGCCACCACGGCCAGAGATGATGGCGCCCGGCCTGGAGACGCGCTGGTCGTCGGCCATCGTCCGCTGTCTGGCGCGCCGGCCGGAGCGGCGCCTCCGGAGCGCGGCCGATGTCTTCGCCGCGCTCGACAGACCGAGGAGGATGCCGGTTGTCGCGTCTCTTGGCGCAGCCGCAGCATTTCTCCTCCTCCTCGTCGGGGTGTACGGGACGCTCAAGTACCGTCCCTCGCTCCACCTGAACCAGGGGGGGCGAGAGGCAGTTGCTCTCGCGCCACGACAGAAGGTTGCATTCATCGGCGTTCGCGACGAGCTCGGGTCGGAGCAGCTGAAGTGGCTCCCGACAGCCATCACGGAGATCTTGACCCACGAGCTGGCTGCGGCCGAGTCCTCGCTCCGGGTCGTCGAGCCGGAGTGGATCTGGACCTGGCACCGATCGCTGGGAGTGACCGCCGCTGAGGTCGGAGACGAGAAGGCGCAGAAGCGGCTGCAGGCGGTTGCCGACGCGGATGCCATCGCCTACGGCGTCCTGTCGTTCCCGGAACCGGGGGCAGGTGGGGTGCGGTTGCGGACTCGAGTGCTGGAGGCCGGGTCGCGGAAGGAGCTGGGGAGCCACGAGGACGACCTGGGTCCCGGCGGAGAACACCTCATCGAGGGCCTCTCTGGTGCAGGCGCGAGCATCCGGAATCTTCTCGGAGTACGCCTCTCGTCGGAGGAGCAGGCCGTCCTGTCCGCCTCCGGCGCCCACTCCCTGGACGCGGCCAGGGCTCACGCCGAAGGGGTGATCTCCAGGCAACGCTGGGACCTGGAGAATGCCAAGGAGCATTTCGAAGCTGCAGTGGCCGCCGACTCGAGCTTCGTTCAACCGAAGCGCCAGCTGGTCCAGATCCTGGAAACGCAGTCCGATCAGAAGCGGGCCCTCGAGGTCTGGAAGAGCATCCGGGATCGTCCGACCGCGCTCACCGCGAGGCAGGCGGTCCTCGTGGACCTCGAGATCACCCCCGACCGAGAGAAGCGCGCCCATCTCTTCGAGTCCGCACCGGATGATCTCGAGATGGGACTCGCTCTCGCGGCGAGGGTGCCTTCCCTGGCGAGGCCCCACCTCCTCCGGCGCATACAGCAGCTGCGCGCCGCACCCCCTCTGATCATCCAGCTTCGGGAGGCCCGCGCGGCTGCCGACTCCGGTGACCTGAAGCGAGCCGAGGAGCTACTCGATCAGGTGGCCAGGCGAGCCACCGAGCTCGGAGAGAGATTGGCGCTCGCCCGGGCTCGCTGGCTCCAGGCGGAGCTCATCTCCCCCGAGGACCCCGTGCGCCGGAAGGAGGCGCTCGATCGCTACGGGGAGTCGGAGACCCTCTATGCCGAGGTCTGGGAGCTCGACGAGCTCGCCCAGATGAAGAGGTCCAAGTCGGAGTTTCTCGTGGCATCCGGCTCCATGCGTGAGGGACTGGCGGCGCAGGACGAAGCACGCGGCTGGTGGCGGAGGCTAGGAAATCGGCCGTGGGTCGCACACATGCTTCTCGGCACGGCGGACTACCTGCGGGATTTCGGTGAGCTGGCGACAGCGCGCAAGAGATACGAGGAGGGTCGCCGCGAGCTGGAGGCGCTCGACGAGTCGGTCAATGGCTTTCACTTTGCGGCTGCTCATCAGGTCGGTGCCCGACTGGACCTCGATGCCGGCGACCTCAGCGGAGCTCGGGCGAAGATTCGCCGGGCCAGAACGACCGCAACGGTAGGCAACTGGCCTGCGCAGGTCGAGCTCCTGGAAGCCCTCGTGCTCGACGAGGAGGACAAGCGTGAGGAGGCACGCGCGGCTTACTCGAGGGGATTCGTGGAGCCCGTGGTGAAGGTCGCCGGGATGTGCACCATCGATTGCGATGGAGGCGACCCCGCGGCTGGCCTGGCCTGCCTGGCGGGGAGGTGCCAGACGGCCGATCCGGAGTTCGTGGGCGTGAAGAAGGCCAGCTGTCGCTTCGAGGAGGCCCGGTGCAGCGTTCGAGCAAACGACCTCGCTCGTGCCGAGCGGGCAGCTCGGGAGGCAGCAGACTTCCTCGCCTCGACCGACTACTTCGAGCTCACCCTCCGTGTCCGGGGCGTGCTGATGCGGCTGGCCGCAGCCCGGGGTCAATCGGAGAAGGCCATCCGCACGCTGCGAGCCGACCTGGCGAGGGTGGAGGCGGAACAGAACAGGCGGCTTGCGTTCGAAACGGCCCTGGTGCTGGGGGAGGTGGAGCTCAGGGCCGGGCGACCGGAGGGGCGCCGGCGGTTGCTGGCATTGGAGCGGGAGGCGAAATCGCGGGAGTTTTTCCGCATCGCGCGGCTCGCCCGGGAGGCGATCGACCGGAAAGTGGTGGCCTCGGCGGCGCGGCACCGGTGAAGCCTTCAGCCGAGGTTTTGCGCATCACTCGGCTGGGGCACGAGGCGCTCGAGCAGAATTCCGCGGCTTACCTGGGCGATGCGCTCCGCTCCCGAAGCACACCGGACGAGTCCACGCCGTATACAGCGAGCGTGCCGTGGTTTCCGGTCACCGGTTGCATGCATCCAGGCACCGGTGAGACGCTTGCTGCTGCGAGCCCTAGTCTCGAGTGCCGCCCGGGGGAGCCATGGCGGGGGAGCAGTCCGCGAAGGACAGCGACGCCACGACGAGGCGGGCCGAGCTGCCGGACGCGACCGAGCCGCGGGGGACCCCGAACGAGTCCACGATGGGCATGGTGTCTTCCCCGACCTTGGCGCCCCCGGGGACGGATGAGGCGGACGTCGGTCTGCTTTCACCCGGGGAGACGCTGCTGGGCCGCTTCACGGTGGTGCGCTTCATCGCCGGCGGGGGCATGGGGGCGGTGTACGAGGCGATGGACAGCGTCCTGCGGACGCCCGTGGCGCTGAAGCTGATCCGACGCCGCATCGCCCAGGATGGCACCGCCATGCAGCGCTTTCGGCGAGAGGTGCTCCTCGCTCGGCAGGTGGGCCACCCCAACGTCTGCCGCGTCTACGAGCTGTACGAGGCGAAGACGGCAGCCGGCGAGGCCATCCAGTTTCTCACCATGGAGCTCCTCCTCGGTGAGACGCTCTCGCGGAAGCTCGCCCGCGAGGGACGGATGTCGGCGGCGCAGGCGTTGCCTCTGGCGAGGCAGATGTGCGCGGGATTGGCTGCGGCGCACGCCGAGGGAGTCGTCCACCGGGATTTCAAGAGCAGCAATGTCATGCTCGTCCAGAGGTCGGAAGCGCCAGGTGGAGGCTCGACGGAGACGACCCGGGTGGCCATCACCGATTTTGGCGTGGCCCGGGCGCTGACCGCGGCAGGAGGGGAAGAAAGGCTGACCGGAGAGGCGGGCGTCCTCGGAACGCCGGAGTACATGGCGCCGGAGCAGGTGACGGGCGGAGAAGTGACGCCGGCGACGGACATCTACGCCTTGGGCGTCGTGCTCTACGAGATGGTGACCGGGAAGCTTCCCTTCACCGGAGACACTCCTCTGGTGGCGGCGGCCCGGCGGTTGAATGAGGAACCGCCGCGCCCGGAGCTGGAATCGCCGGGACTGGATGCGCGGTGGTCAAACACGATCGTCCGGTGCCTGGCGCGGGAACCCAAGAAGCGCTTCGCGAATGCCGTCGAGGTTTGGGAGGCTCTGGGCGGGCAAGCCGTACGGAAACGGAGGCCGCTTACCGCAGCGGTGCTTGCCCTCGCGGCCCTGCTGGTCGGTGCTCTCGCTGCAACGTTGACGGTTCCGAGGCTGCAGGCGTGGAGGGCACGCAGTTCCGTGGCAGTGACTGCTCCGCGTCCGGTGGCGGCCATTCTCGGCTTTGCAAACAAGCTGCCTGCGAAATCGCTCACTTGGCTTCCCACGGCCATCGAGGAGATGCTGCACCAGGAGCTGTCAGCCGCAGAGACGTCCCTGCGTGTGCTTCCAACGAACAGGGTGGCCGATGCCCGCCAGTCTCTGGACGTCATGGCAGAAAACCTTTCCGACCAGCAGGCCCGGAGCCGTCTTCAGAGCCTGCTCGTCGCGAACCGTCTCCTGTACGGCGTGCTCGTACCCGCAGAGCCGCGCTCGGACGGGGTGCAGCTGCAACTGCACCTTCTTGACGGGCCCACGGGCAACGAGTTGACCGTTTTTTCGGAAAGTCTCGGCCCCGGTGCGGCCAGGCTTCCCGGGGCGATCGTACAGCTCGGAGCCCGGGTTCGCGAAGTGCTCCACGCTTCACTCACTCCGGCAGAAGAAGGAGCTCTCAGCGCCTCCCGGGTGAAGCACCTCGAAGCTGCTCAAGCCTACGCCGAGGGCGTCGTGAGCGTCCGGACGTTCGACTACTCGAAGGCGAGAACATTCCTGAGCGCTGCGCTGGCGATCGACTCGTCACTCGTCGCTGCGCAGCGGCGGCTCTGGGAGAGCTGGGGATTCCAGGGTTATCAGAAGGAGGCGAAGGAGGTGATGGAACGCCTCGCCTCCAACAAACAGCTCCTCACCCCCGGCCAGGCTGCTGAGTTCGCAGCGAGGGCCCTCCTGATGGGACCGGATATCAGGAAGGCGTCCGAGGTTCGGATGGCACTCTTCAATGCCCGGCCCGATGACGAGGAATTCGGAATCGAGGTGGCAAACGACGGGAATCCGAGCATCGCACTCGCGGTCGTCAAGAGATTGAGACAGCTGCCACACCCACTCCCGGACGACCTCCGGCTGGACCTGGCGGAGGCCCGGGCCACCTTTACGACGGACCCTGCGCGCGCTCACGCATTGCTCGACCGCGTCGAGTCCCGTGCCAGGGAGCTCGAAGCCCGGTACGAGCAGGGGCAGGTCCTCCTGAGGCGCGGCGGCTTCCTCAACAGGGCAGGTCGAGGCGTGGAAGCCGTCGTTCCTCTGCGCAAAGCATTCCGTCTGTTCTCCGAGACCGGAAACCTGAGATGGGCAGCAACCGCAGGGTTCCAGTTCGCCTATGTGTCGTCCGAGGTCTCGCCGATTCGAGAGGCACTCGCCACGACAGACGAGGTCACCGCACTCTATCGACGGCTCGGGCACCGCGCTGGACTCACCGGGCTCCTACCAGTGTCCTCGGAGCTGTCCCAGTGGGCCGGAGATGCGGAACTGGCAAAGAAACGGCTCGATGAAGCGTATTCGGAGGCCGAGCTTCTTGGTGAGGAACGCGGGGACATGTATTTCTCCATGAAGGTCAAGCTCCTTCGAGCCGACGCGGACGGCAGAGAGGCCTGGTCCACTCTCCAGCAATGGAAGAAGGAAACCGGGACGACCACCTGGCTCATCCTCCCGTATGAGGCGCAGCTCCTCTGGGACCAGGACCGGCTCGCGGAAGCGCTCGTGACCCAGAAGCGCTCGGTTCTCGCTGCGGAACAGGAAGGCTCGACGCAGTACGCCACCGGGAACCAGCTGAGGGCGTGCTGGTGGGAATGTGATCAGGGTCGCGTTGCCGAAGGGCTCGCCTGTCTGGAGTCGCTTCCGAGCATTTCCAGTGCCGGCCTCTGGCATGTCGGCGCGCGCGGCGAGGCCGAGACCCACTGCAAGTACCTGGCGAGGGACTATCCCGGCGCCGAAGCGGCCGCTCGAGCCGCTCTTTCCGGTCTGGCACGTGACCCGGGCTTCTGGTTTGCGCGGGTACCGAACGAGATCGCACTCGGGCGAGCGATGGCAGCCAACGGGAAAGCTGCCAGAGCCATCGCCGACCTCAAGGCACGCCTCGCCGAGATTGAGTCCAGACCTGGTTACAGGGCGCTCGCCTTCGAGGCGACTCTCGCCCTGGGTGAGGCGGAACTGACGTCCGGCATCGCTGCCGGAAGGGCTCGATTGGCGCGGCTAGAGCAGGACGCCAAGCAGAGGGAGTTCTTTCGCATCGCTCGACTCGCCCGCGAGGCACTCGACCGGAAGCCAGTGGTCTCGCCCACACGCCAGCGCTGAAGCGATCAGTCGTCCTCGGCCGGCCGGCAAGGCGTGTCCATCGTGACGGATTTGAAGGGATGGCGGGTGCTACCGCTTGAAATCAAAGCGAACGCTCCTGACACGTCGGCGATGCTTCAGGGCTCCGATCCGACGAGTTGCAGCGCACGCCGGGCCGGTGCGACGCTGTTGCAGGCGAGGGCTTTCGCGTCTCACCTGTCGGGGGTTGCGGTGGCAGAGATTCCACCCACCGAGGATCGCGCCCGGACCGAGGATGCCGGCGACGCCACGACGCAAGAGGACCCTGCCCACTGCAAGCCCGAGGAGTCCACGATGGGCCTTGCCTCGTCGAGTCCCCCAACGGGGGCCCCGGCGGGGGGCAAGGGCGAGGTCGCGCCTCTCGAGATCGGGGAAAAGCTCGCCGGCCGCTTCAGCGTCCTGCGCTTCATCGGTTCCGGAAGGGTGGGAGCCGTCTACGAGGCCAGCGACATGCTGCTCCGCACGCGAGTGGCACTGAAGGTGATCTGTCAGGATCTCGCAGCCGATCCCACGGCGATGGAGCGCTTCCGCCGGGAAGTGCCTCTGGCGCGGCGGGTGAGTCACCGCAACGTGTGCCACGTCTACGAGCTTTACGAGGCGACGACGGCAAGGGGCCATCCCATCAACCTCCTCACCATGGAGCTTCTCGAGGGAGAGTCGCTCGCCCGGCGCCTGACGCGCATGGGACGGATGACCACCGACGAGGCGCTTCCGCTGGTGAAGCAGGTCTGCGAGGGACTGCAGGCCGCGCATGCCGAA
>Ga0081540_1001752_pt1 | contig 18244 bp, 15 predicted proteins | sample TabmetS2T1R1_FD_71024 | JGI IMG/M metagenome (GOLD analysis project Ga0081540, IMG submission 71024) | Tabebuia heterophylla rhizosphere microbial communities from the University of Puerto Rico - S2T1R1 | ecosystem: Host-associated > Plants > Roots > Rhizosphere ... | reverse complement strand
GTGGACGTGCCGGGCGGCGGGTTTGAGAAATCGGTGTGGTAGGACAGCCGTCGGGCATGCGGCTCATTGGCATAGGCCCCGCCGAATACCGCATCGGTCTCCGAGCCACGGCTGTAGGGCGTGATCGGCACGGGCGTCTGCAGGTTGAGGCGGTGCATGCGCTGGGCGAACTTCTGGCCACCGAACAGCGGGCTGCGCGGCGTCCCCGTGGGCACGGCGGCAAAGGCGCTGCGGGCCAAGGGGCTCAGCCCGTTCTTGCAGGCGAGGACGCCGCTCGCGGTGAAGATGCCCCAACGGATCAGATCACGGCGCGTGATCTGCCCGAGGGATCGCGCCTTGACGATTTCGGCGCGGTTGTCGCGGGCACGCTGGGCTTCCCGTTGCCGGATCCGCGATGCCTTCGGTGAAATGTACATGCACTACCTCCTCAGCCAGAACCATGCCTGCCCCAAGCTGGCCGACCCGCAATCGAGCCCGTGCCGTCGGGTTCCGCCCACGCTCGAACTGCGCCGCCTCGCGGCGTGCGACGCGAAATCTGCAAGAAACGCCTAAGCTTCGTCAGGCACGAAAGATGAGGGTTGTTGGGGGGCCGATGGCCCGGGTCTTGGGTCAGATACCCAACATCGACCGATCCGCTAGCGGGGGCGAAGGGTCCTAAAAGCAGAGCTCACTTTGGTCCGATCACCGGCAGAGAGCTGCGCCGCCGTAGATCGCGCAAAAATAATGGCATTGGCCCGCCCTTTTGGGAGCAGGCCGGTTTTTGTCCCAAGGGGGCAGGCAGGGCTCAACTGGCGCAAGCCGAAGCGCTCGCTCGGCAAGGCTGGCGCGGTCAAATCTGGCCAAACGACGCCCGTTCAGAAATCGCCGGCGAAAATATAACGGGGGACAAAAGTGTTTTGCCGCGGGAACATTAGCATTTTTCAGCCCGAATTGTGCCCCCTCTCGGAGCGGGGTGTTGTTGTCGCCGGAACAATCCATATAATGCGTCAAATTCGGGGAGGCGCTTATCCACCGGCGTCTTAATCGGGGTCGACCTTTAGAACTTTTCGCCAAGGCGGCGACGGCGCCGTGTTTGATGCCTTTGTGCGACGCGGGTTGCGCGCAAAGCCGCGTGGCTTGGGCCGTCGGAAGCGTTCTGCCCCAAGCGAGACAAGCAGCGCAGGCCTGTGATTGCGAAGAACCTTGCCGACGCGCGGAGATAGTGCGGCTGCCTGCCGATGCCGACCGGCGCATGCTACCGCCATGATCAGCGCCTGCTCCCCGCTTGGCTCAACGCAAGCGCGAGCCTGGCGCCGACCACGGCCCGTGCAAAAGTCCAGGCACCGGTTGCCAATCTTCTCGCTGTTGCTGCTCGCGTGCCTGGCGCTCTGGGCCGCCGATGTCGCATGGGCGTGTCAGTCACCCGATCAAGCCCACCTGGCAAGCCAGACCAACATGCTGGCCGCCGAGGCGCTCGATCCCAAAGGCGCTGCTTCGCCCAGCGATGGGACACCTGGAGTCGCCGAGGCGGCGCTGAAAACCACCGACGCACGCTACCGCTGCCCAAGGGGCGATGATCGTTCCAATGCAACCAAATCTCGGGCCGCGTGCGCGAATTTGGCTCGGGCACCACCGTCGGCGTAAGCAAAATTGTGCTGGCGCTTTGGGTCCGTGCGTTGCCTGAGGGACGCCCGAAGCGCGAGCGGCGGTTATTGCCCTGTGAACTGGGCGCAGCGATACCGATCCATGGCAAGAAACTCGGTGGTCGCGTGTCGCGCGCAGTAGCTTGAAAACAAACTGACCGGGCCAGGCTAGAGTTGTGGCGCCGGTCGCTCTCAGATCTGGGAGATCGCGATGCCTGCAACGAAGGATGCGCTCGTGTCGGCGCTACTGGGGAGCATCGAGGCCGCCAACCAATCCGAATGGCCTTACCGTTCCTGGGTTGTGCGGAATTGTCTACCGTCGGAGACCATGGCCGAGCTGTTGGTGCTCCCATTCGAGGCGCCGGCGTTGGGCGGGGTCTCGGGCAAACGAGAGCTGCACAATGCCACACGGAAATACTTCGACCGAGAAAATCAGGAGCGCTTTTCCGTGTGCGCGACGTTTTGCGCGGCCTTCCAGGATCGCCGGGTGACCGACGGTATCGCCAGCCGATTTGGTGCCAAATTGAACGGGTCGTATCTTCGCGTCGAGTACGCTCAAGATATCGATGGCTTCTGGCTCGAACCTCACACCGATCTCGGCGTCAAGACCTTTACCATGCTGCTCTACATTTCAACGGAGCCCCAGCACGAAGGCCTAGGCACGGATATCTACGATGCCAACAAAGCGCCCGTCGGTCGGTCTCCGTTTGCCAGCAACTGCGCCTTCGTCTTTGTGCCCTCGTCGACGACCTATCACGGCTTTGAGCGGCGGCCGATCGAGGGCGTGCGAAAGTCCATTATCATCAACTATGTCACTGACGAGTGGCGGGCGCGCGAGCAGCTGGCCTTTCCCGACCGGCCGATCATCAACTAGCCCCGGGTCAGCGGCGCTGCGCCAGGCGCCTTTGGCCGCGCCGGCCGCGCGGCCGGAAGGCTCGCCATTACGCCGGCGGCGGACCACCCGTCGGTGGTGCCGGCGCCATCGCCTTGCCCTTGAGCGGTAAGGGCTGCTCGCCAAGCATGGCTTGGACGATCACGCTGCGAGCAAGTTTGGCGTCCAGAGCGTGCTTGCCCATCAGGTCCTGACATTCGGCGAGGATGAGGTCCGCATCCTGCAGGATCTTCAGTTCCTTGAAGCGGTCGTGCTGTTCAAGCCCCATGCTCTGGCCGAGGATCTCCAGCAGGTTGACAATCCGAAACGGCCAGTCGCGTTCGTGGGCACACAGTTCACGATGGTCCGAGTGATAGACGGCGACCAGCGCGTCGATACCTGCCGCGCCTGCCGCCTCCAGTTCCTGGCGTTGCAGCTCGCGCTTGTAGGCGGGGAGCACGCCGAGGTTGACGCTCTGCAAGCCCACCGCGGGCTGCTGTAAATCCACGAGCTCCACCCCCGGGATCGCCTGCAAGATTTCGCTTGCGGCCTCGACCACACCGGCGACGCCTGGATGCTTGTGCAGCGCAACGCGTAAAGGCACGCGCCGGAGAAGTTGCGGTTTGAGACGGCCCAGCTGGGAGTGCAGAAAACGGATGAAGGGTGTCATCTCAAATGGCTTGGATCCGCGTTGCCGCTCGAGCACCGGCAACGTCGTTTCGCTGAACTGGACTTGGCAGCTTGGGCACCACGAGAGGACCTGGCCGGACTTGCTGTGCGACATTTTCTCGATCGAGTTTGAGCCAAGCCGACCCGCCATCTCCATGTCGCCGGCGCGCATTTGCTGGATGCCGCAGCAATGGCTCGGTCCGCCCACGACCTGGTAGCTGATGCCAAGCCGGTCCATGAGGTCGAGGGCCAGCAGCGCGATATGGGGCGTCTTTAGGACATTGCAGCCCGTGTAAAATACGAAATCCGGTGCATCCTTGGGCTTTGCAACCGACGCCGAGCGTTGTCCCAGCCGGTCCAAGACCGTGCCCTCGAGTTGCAGGCGCGAGAGCACCGTCACGTCTCGACTGGTATCGCGATATCTCACCACGCCGTCACGGCGCCGTTCGGGAAGCGGACGTTCTTGCTTCAGCATCGAAAGGCGCGCCATGGCCAGCAGAAAACGCGGATTGACACCATACGTGCAGGCCTTGATGCACTCGCCGCTGAGCGTGCAGGACTGCGCCCATCGACGGGAAGCGTCGGGGCCCTCACCGGTACGCACGAGATCGAGTACGCCGGCGATAACCGCGGCGGGTTGCGCCGCCTTGATACCGGCGGGTTCAACGCTGGGGCAACTCTCGACGCACTTGCCGCACCGGGTGCAGGCATCGAGCATGTCGCCGATGCGATCGTTGAGGGCGCCTTCGAAGCTGCTGTCACCCATTGCCTGCATGCTCCCATTTTAGTCGAGCGACACTAGCACCTTTCCTGGTCGGCGGCAGCCTGCGTGCCTCGGCGTTGGGCTGACAGGTCGGCGCGACGCCATGGCCGTTGCCCGTCGGGTCTCGCCGTTCTGCGCGAATTTGCGGCCCGCGCCGAGGAGGGTAAACACCTGGCCGACAAGGGTGCAAGTGGCGCTTGGTTGGCGTGCTCGCCGGCCTTGCCCACACGCGCGGGATCTGCGGCACACGTTGTTTTTTGCGTGTTTTCGCCATTGTTGCCGAGCCCGGGCGGGTGCACACTTCCTGAGGGATGACAAGGCTGGCAACGACAGGGCCACCCGAAGGCGCGAGGGACAAACCGATGCTCAAGCTGGCTGCCATTGCAGGTGCGATGTTCGTTTTCGCCGCAACGGGTGCCTGGGCCCAAAAGTCTGGCGGCGTGCTGCGCATCACGCACCGCGATAGTCCGGCCAGCATGTCGATCCATGAGGAGGGCACGATTTCCGTGGTGTTGCCGATGATGGGGGTCTTCAACAACCTCGTCGTCTTCGACCCGCAAGCACGGCAGAACGCCTTGGAGGGGATCGTGCCCGACCTGGCCAAGAGTTGGAGCTGGAGTGAGGACGGAAAGCGACTAACCTTCGCGCTGCGCGAGGGCGTGGCCTGGCATGACGGCAAGCCATTCACCGCCGCCGACGTCAAATGCACCTGGGATCTGCTGGCCGACAAGGGTGAGGAGACATTTAAGGTCAATTTCCGCAAGGGTTGGTACAGCAATGTCGAGGCGGTGACGACCAACGGCGCCTACGAGGTGGTGTTCAACCTGAAGACGCCGCAGCCGGCCATCCTGGCCCTGCTCGCTTCGGGTTTTACGCCGGTCTATCCCTGCCACGTTTCGCCGCGCGATATGCGCCGGGCGCCGATCGGAACGGGACCGTTCAAGTTCGTCGAGTATAAAAGCAACCAGGGGATCAAGGTTAGCCGCAACCCGAATTATTGGAAGCCGGGCCGGCCCCATCTGGACGGGATCGAATACACCATCATCCCCAACCGATCGACCGCGATCCTCGCTTTCGTCGCCGGCAACTTCGATATGATCTTTCCCTATGAACTCACCGTGCCCCTGGTGACGGATGTGAAAAGCCAGGTGCCGACGGCCATTTGCGACATCTCGCCCATGAACGTTGCCGCCAACATTCTGATGAACCCGGTGCCACCGTTCGACAACCTTGACGTCCGCCGGGCCGTTGCCATGGCGCTCGATCGCAAGAGCTTCATCGATATTCTGACCCAGGGGCGGGGGGATGTTGGTACCGCCATGCAGCCGCTGCCGGAGGGGCGTTGGGGAATGCCCGAGGACATGCGGCGCGCGCTGCCGGGCTATGATCCAGACGTCGTGAAGAGCCGGCAGAAGGCGCGCGCTACCATGCTGGCCAACGGTTTTGGACCGGACAAGCGGCTGAAACTAAAGCTTTCCACTCGCAATCTGCCGACCTATCGCGATGCTTCGGTGATCCTGATCAGTCAGTTGAAGGAAATCTTCATCGATGCCGAACTGGATCTGGTCGAAACCGCGCTTTGGGTGCCGAAGCTCATTCGGCGCGATTACCAGATGGCGGTGAGCCAGGTCGGCAACGGGGTCGATGACCCCGATCAGAACTATCCTGAAAATTATGCCTGCGGCTCGCGCACCTACATGGACTATTGCAATAAGGAGATCGATGCCCTGATCGCCAAGCAGTCGGCGGAGCGGGACCAGGAAAAGCGCAAGCAAATAGCCTGGGAAATCGACAAGAAGCTGACCGAAGATGCGGTCCGCCCAATGATCTACTACATGCGCGGAGCTACCTGCTGGCGCCCCGAGGTGAAGAACGTCACGATCATGGTCAACAGCATCTACAACGGTTGGCGCATGGAGGACGTCTGGCTCGAACGCTGAGTGGTGATGCGATCGAGATTGCCTCCAGCCGATAGGCAATCGCGTCTCGCCGCATGCTCGCGGGCTGCGCCAGGCGCGCGGGCGGTGGCCCTGCGCGGGGCGCGTCGCGGTCTCGCGTAAAGCTCGAGCACAAGCGGGTTGCACCGCCTAGACCGTGTCGGCCGGGTTTTCGGTGGCGGCAGGTTCTCAGAAGGATCCGCCCGTTGAGAAGTCATTGTTGTTGGAGGAGGGTCGCGGTGGCCGTGGTGACCATCCGCCACGACTAGACGGATTGCGCCAGGCGTCGCCGGACGGTCCGTTGGCGTTGCCGCCGGGCAGCGGGAAGGGCAGCGGAAAATCGGGTAGGCCAAACTCCGTGCTGCTGCGGTTGGGTCGTGATCGGTGCCCATTCTGCAGGATGTCCCAAAGCGCGCCGCTGCGGACGGCGCCCTCCAGTATACCCTTCAAAAGATTGGCGATGTCGCCGTCGTTGTTGAAGGTGCTGCGTGGATGATCATAGCCGGTGCGCCGGAACTGTTCGCGCACTTGGTCCATCTCCGAGCGCCGACGCGTCAGTTCGAGCGCCGCGCGGCGCAAACCGGCGATCTCGGTTTCGGTCTTGGCAATGTTCTGCTCGATCGCCTCGATGCGGCCAACGACGGCTTCATCGGCAGGGCTCGCGGTCCGGCGTGCTTCGGCATAAAGGTTGGCGATGCTGTCGGCCGCATCGGCGGCGGCGATGGTATTCAGCGCCTCGTTGTAAGCCGGATCCGCGTTACCCGTCACCAAGGCGGCCCGGGCTTCGTCAACCTTGCGCAGCATGTCGCGCTTCTTCTCGACCGTGTCATCGATGACCGCCAGCTTGTGGCGCGCCTGGGTCAGGATCTTTTCCTTGGCGTCGATGCCGGCCTCGAGCATGGCACCGCGTTCGATTTCGGCAAGTGTCGCTTGTGGCGCCTGCACGGCTTGCCGCTGGCTGGCGGCATGTTCCCGCAGGCGCTGCGGGATTTCGATCAGGGCGGCATAGTTGGGCCGTGCCCCGTCGTAGGCGATAAACTCCGCCACCATACGATCGAAGACGCGGGCGATGCGACCGCCCATATACTGATTGGTTCCGAACCGCCTTTGCCATAAATAGGCGAACAGGGGATCCTCATCGTAGGGTTTCTTCTTGGCACCGAGCTCGGCTTCCGAGGCGGCAGCCTTTTTTTCCGCCTCGGCGGCGATCGCCTCGACTTTATCGCGTGTTGCCTTGGCATCGCGCCAAGCTTGCGTCGTCTGTACCCGCGCTTCCGTCTCGGCCCTATCGTGCTCGACCACATCGAGTGCCGTCTCGACCTCGGCCGACGCAGCATGCCGGGCTGCCTCACCCTGCGTCACTTCCTTTTGCAGGGCGTTCGACTGCTCGGCGGCGGCGGCGATGCGCAAGCGGTAGTCATCGAGGATTTGTTGCGCCCGCCGTTCGCCCGCGTCGAGATTGCCGACCAGGCGGCCGGCGGCCATCTCGTCGAGCTTGATGCGCGCGAGCTCGCGCAGGCTCTGGCTGCGTTCCGATCGCAGCCGCTCGGTTTCGGTGACGGCGGAACGCAGCGCCTGGTCGAGCTGGCTTTGTTCGCCGTGCAGCTTGCTGATCGCAGCTTCGATCGACGCTAACGTTTGCCGTCCTGTCCACATTAAGCAGCCTTACCACCTTGTGATGAAGCCACCCTCGAACGGCATTTCGTAGTTAACGGCCAACATGCCGCGCCGCTTTTCGCCGAAGTGGTTCTTCTGGACGATGCCATCGTCACGCTTGTCGCGGGCTACCGTCTCGAAGGTGTCCTGTGGCACGCGAACGCCGAACTTGGATACGGTTTCAACGGTGCCGGTCTCTTCGTTGCGGATCGGCAGGCTCAACTTTTCGCCCTGCGGCGTAATGGCTTCGACGATCAGATAGTAGTTGCGCGCCTGGCTGCCATGGGGCGGCCGCCGCCACACGCCGGTGCTCTCACCGGCCCGCGACACGATGGTGAGCGTGTACTGGCGCATCACCTCGTCGCGTAGCTGAGCAAGCTCGGCATTGACCTTGAGCATGGCGGCGCGATCGCCCGCGCGAACGGCGCGCTCGGCGTCGGCCTTGAGCGCGCTTGCCCTTTGCTTGCCGGTGGCGTCCTCAGCAATGGTCAGCAGGTCGGCGTAGGCCAGCCGAAGCTGTTGTGGGAGCGTCTCGGTAATTTCGACGCGCGCCCGCTCCTGGGCCAGCTTGGCCGGCCGCGTGACGAGCAGATAGTGGGCGCCGAACACGGCAACGAGCGCCGCCGCGGCAATGCCGAGCCGCTTGCCATGCCGCTGCCGCCTGGCCCACAAGGTGAGCACGGTCCGCTTCCAACCTGGCGGCGCCGGGGTGTAGACGAAACGACTGTCCTTCAGGGCCTTGACGCCCTCCGCCAAAACGGCGTCCGGCACTTCGATGCCTTGGTCGCGGTAGATCTGGCGCAGGCGCGCGACCAGCTCGCTTTCGCGGCCTTCCTCGTTGAGCTCGCGTCGCACGAGATCTTCTCGATGGCGCAGGGTATCCACCACGTCCATCGCAATCATGACGTCGTCGAGCGTCTGCGGTTGGCTCGGCGCCATCCCGGCCTCGGTCATGCGTGTTCCAAACCCGGACGTTTAGGCGGCGGCGGGCAATGTATCGGCGGCAGCAATCAGCCGGGCCATGCGCTTCTTGCTGTCCTCCACCGCATCGCGGATTTCGCTGGAGTTTTGCGTGGCAAGCTTGCGCATCTCGGCGATGATTTCCGTGGAGCGCTCCTGAAAATTCACGACGCTGTCGACAAGCTTCTTGACCGCATCGGCCCGCACCGTCGGTCCATAGCCGCTGCGCACGGCCGCTTCCGTGACTTTGTCGCCCACCTCCGACAAGGTATCGAGGCTCTTCGACATGCCCTCCTTCATGGCGTCCAGCGTTTTGGTCGATTCGTGCAGGCCGAACATGCCGGTAAACGACGCTTTGAGTGCCGTCAGCACGCTATCGTTCGTCGAGAAGAAGGTGACCGCCTGTGCATAGACCCGCTCCTTGGCCGAGGTCGTTTGCATCAGGCGGGCCATGATGACCTCGGAGGTATTGTAGGCGATCGTCAAGTTGTCCGAGAGGTCCTTGGCGATCTGGTAGCGTTTGTCCTCCTCCTGGGTGCGGCGCAGCTGTTCGTCGCGCAGCAGCTCCAGCTTTGCGCGCTCCGATGGTTCGCTACCTTGGAAAGCCGCCACCTTTTCCGATGCGGCTTTCAAGTCGGCCTTCACGGCGTCGAGCTTCTCGCCGGCCTTTTTCAGCACCTCCAGCGCCATCACCTCCGCATGCTTGAGGGCGCCGCGATAGTCGCGGTAGGCGTCCAGGATCTTGCCTTCGCGCTCGATTTGGTTCTTGGTTTCTTTGGTGACCGCGAGGTAGGTCTTTCGGATCTTGTCAAAACGATCGCCGATGTCGCCGCGCGCGATCTTCATCCACATATTGGTGCCGCGCTCCAGAATGTCCAACTTGCCATCGGCAACCTGATCCACCAGGCGCTTGGAGTCATCGCGTATGGAATTGAAGCCGTTGGTGATGGTTTGATAGCGGTTGCCGATCTCCATCTTCGATGTCTGCTCGCGGACCACCTCGTTGAAAACTTCGGTCTGTCCGAGCGTGCGCGCGATCAAGGCAATTTTGTCCTGGTCAAGGTCGGATATCTTTTCCAGCAACGCATTAACTGGAGCCGCGCCGTTCGTCTTTTCCGGCATCAACCCCATATCGCGGAGCGCATTCGACGCCTTGTCCAGGTATTGCAGGGGGGACCTTATTGCGGGTTCAGCCATGTGATCCATCTCAATTTGAGGTGCCTACGATGATCGCCACGCCCCTCGCACATTGAGGTTGCGGGAGGCCATGTGAAAAGCTGCGACGAGCTAGTGATCGCCAGACCGCCGAGCTTTCGCCAAACCTGGGCCCGCCGATCGGGGTGGTTGGTCGCCGGTCGCGCCAAGCCACAGGGCAAGCCACTAGCTTCGCCAAGGCGTGACGCTGGAACGGCCATTGCAACTCCTGGCAAGGCAAAGCCGGCGCGGCCTCAGCTCGCCATTTTTGCCTTCAGAAAACCAACGATGAGAGCAGTTAGGCCGCCGCTTACGCCACCGGTCACGAAGGCGGAGACAATCGAGCCGATGTCCAATCCCGAGGCTGCAGCCGTCCCGGCCAAACCCAAGACCGCATTCAGCACCTGGCCGCCGACGCCGCCGCCAATGGCACCAGCAATGCTGTTGCCCAATGGGCCGAGGTTTATATCCTTTGACAGATTACCGGCTGCATTGCCGCCGAGTGCTCCGGCAATAAGCTGAATGATCAGGGCCGTCAAATTCATCGAAGCCTCCACCTGTCGGAAGCGGGCCGGTTCCGACACACTAAAACCGTCGCTGGAGGCGCTCGCCCCAAACGGCTTGTGGGCAAACGATGTCGGGCGCGCTTCTCCTGCGCTTGGCAAAAAAATATCATAGCAACAGCCGACCCGTCGTTCGGTGTTAGTCCTTAGAAACTGGCGTGGTTTTCATGGGAACGTCGACCAAACTGCGCGTGCATTGGGGCTGCACACGGGCGCGCGGCCGCGCGCTCCGGCTTTGCACGCCTCGGGCGATGATCGCCAAGCGAGCGGCGCTGCGGCCAAGTTGACCGGCAATCCGACGGCTTCTCTGCGTTCCCGTTAGGCAGGCGTTGCAGCGCACTCGTGCCTATTCATTTCAAAACCTGCGGGGCGAAGGCGCTGTCCATGCCGGGCTTGGATGGGCCAGCCTCGCAACTGGCTCCCGGTACGTGCGGTGCAAGCGGGTGGTCTTCCCGCCGGTGCGTGCGGAAAGCCCTGAGGCGTTGGGAGTGAGGGTGGCCTCCTCTCAGGGTTAGTCTCGATTCAGCTCGGCCGATAAATGCCTGATCGTGATCACCTGCCGCAACGGGCTGCGCGGAGGGATGGCCCCGGCCCGGCGCAATTTGAAGCCACCTTGGACGCCGAGACATGCGTTTCGATCAACTGCCGCGTAGCGATCAGATAGAGGATCGGCGTGGAGAGCCACGGCGCGGTTTCCCCATGGGGCGGGCCGGCGGCATTGGTATCGGCACGCTGTTGCTGCTCACCGTGGTGGGATGGGCCTTGGGGATCAATCCGATCTATCTGATCGGCGGGGCGGAGATCCTGTCCGGCCTGCGCGGTCCGCAACCGCAGACTCAATCGACGAGCAATAATAAGATCGATCCTGGATCCGACCGCACCGGCGCTTTCGTGGCGGCTGTGCTCGGCAGCACGGAAGCGCAATGGAGGGAGATCTTCGCCCAAAGCGGCAGAACCTACGAGGCGCCGACGCTCGTCATGTTTTCCGGGGCCACGCCCTCGGCCTGCGGCTATGCCCAATCGGCCATGGGGCCATTTTACTGCCCGAACGATCGCAAGGTTTATCTGGACACCAGCTTTTTTGACGATCTCGAGCGCCGGTTCCGCGGCTGCGAGATCGGAAGCAAATCTTGCCAATTCGCGCAGGCTTACGTGATCACCCATGAGATTGGCCATCACGTCCAGAACTTGCTCGGGATCCTGCCACAGGTACAGCAGCGGCAGCTTGGTCTCGATCAGGTTGAGAGCAACCAACTACAGGTTCGCGTTGAATTACAGGCGGATTGCCTCGCCGGCGTGTGGGGCCACTACGCGGCTGAGAAGTGGGGGGTCATCGAACCCGGCGACGTCGAGGCGGCCATCCAGACGGCCTCGGCGATTGGCGATGATCGGCTGCAGCGGCGAAGCCAAGGCTATGTCGTGCCCGACGCCTTTACGCACGGATCCTCAGAACAGCGCACGCGCTGGTTCCTAACGGGGCTGAGGTCGGGGCAGGTTGCGAGCTGCGATACCTTCCATATGTGAGCGGCTCAAGTCTGTCCGCCCGGCACCACGAAAATCGCTTTGCGCATGGTTTCGTGCATCGATTGCACCATGGCGAGCAGGGCAACGCCGGTGCACACTAAATTCACGCCAATCAGGATACCGAGTGCGGAGGTGCCGGCCAGCGGCCACTGCCGCCAGATCAGAATGCCGAGCAGCAGGGATAAAACCCCACTGAGCAAGAGCCACCCATAGCCCGCCCAGCGCCGGTTGCGCAGCGAAACGGCGATCTTCCACAAACCCTCAGCCATAAGGTAGGCCACGAGCAGACCGGTCAAAACCCGAAGCCCCAGCACGGGATGGGCGAGCATGAAAATCGCCGCGATGGTTGCCGTAGCGCCGAGAACCAGGGTTAGGACCCGACTGCTAAGGCTCTGCCGGGACTGCCATGCATCAAAGAACTGGGCCAGGCCGGCAAGCAGGAGGAGCACGGCGACGAGGATGACCGTGGCCTTGCCCGCCATCAGCGGGGCAAGGATCGCCAGGACCCCGAGGACGACGATGGCCCAGCCCAACCAGGTCAGGCGGTTGAGCCTCGGAACGATTTCTGGAAGGAGGGCCACCATGGGGCGCACCGCGCTGGCGAGGGTTCACAATCCTAGGCAGGCGCGATCTGCGAGCAATCGCTGGAAATACCGACGCAGGCAGCCAAATCACCCCAAGCGGCGTCCATCGGCAGCTTGTTTAGCTGCCTTCGCGGCCGGGCCGAGGGGCCGTTCGCCTGCCATCGGGCGCTGCAGCATGTCTAACTAGGGTGCGGCCTTGGCGAAAACGCCGAGCATGGGACCCAGCGGCAAAATGTTTCCGCCAAGCCGAATGGAAGGCACATAGAGGCTGGAAGCACTGCCGCCGTCGAGAAAAAGCGCATCACGGCATTTCAAGTCGTCGCGGAAAAGACGCGCAAAGGCATCGAACGATACTTCGCTTTGCGAAATAGCGAACACAACCGAATTCGGCGATCGCACGCCGACACCGTTGCGCATCTTGAGCGACGAGCTGGCTCGGTCGAATTTGGGATGCAGGCGGCCGTTGAGCACCAGCATCGGGCCGGATTGGGTGGCAAAATCGGCCATCGGCCGCAGCTTGAGGTAGGCGCCGGTTTCCAGCACGCCAGCCATGTCGCCCTTAACGTAGAATACGCCGTTGGGCTTCATGTGGAAATTGCCATAGCCCGATTTGGTGTTGGCGCGCACGAGCTCGTGACCCTGCTCCACATAAAGGCCGACGGGTCGGAAGTTCGGGTCGAACATGCCGGCATTGGTGGCAAAGAGCAGCTCGTCGGTTTTGCCGCCAAGCGATCGGGGTAGCGACTGCAGATAGCCATAAGCTGAGCCATCAGGTCGGCGCCAGTAGAGCCGGACCGCAGTCTTGCGCAAATCGACTTCGCAAACCGTATAGGCGTCGCGGTCGTGGTTGACCTGTCGGCAAGGACCACTTTGCGCAATGGCGCCCTGCCAGAGCAGGCTCGCCACCGTCGCGGTGGCCACAAATTGCACCGTCGCTCTCAACCTGCGACCCCACATGGCGACCCTCGACAAGCTATGAGCCCGCGCTGAGATTTCCGCTGGCCGGTGCCAGACGCCGGCGCGCGTCCTCGCGCAGCTTGCTCTTTTGCACCTTGCCGGAGCCGGTCATCGGAAGCTCATCAACCAGGAAGACGTGACGTGGAATTTTGTAACTCGCGATTTTGCCACGGCAGTGTTCTGCCACCTCCTGCGCCGTGATGTGTTGCTCGGGCACGGCTTGCACGAAGGCAACAGCAACTTCGCTCAGGCGCGCATCGGGGAAACCAACCACGGCGGCCGCCCTGATTGCGGGATGGGTCTCCAAGTACGCTTCCACCTCCAGCGGATCGACGTTCTCGCCGCCGATTTTGAGCATGTCCTTGTAGCGGCCCACAAGCCGTAGGTGCCCGTCCGCGCGGATGAGCCCCATATCACCCGAGTGCATCCAGCCGTCGGCATCGATGGCCTCGGCAGTTGCCTCGGGCTTGCGATAGTAACCCTGCATGACCATGTACCCGCGCACGAGGATCTCGCCGGGGGTGCCCATGGCCGCTTCGCGCCCCGTCTGTGGATCGACGATCTTGATCTCGTAGCCGGGGGCCGGATAGCCCGAAGCTTCGACACACTGCTCCTCTGACGAATCGATTGCGCTTAAGGCGGCGCCGACGCCAATCTCACTCATCCCGTAGCCGGACAGAAAGTTGCCGAAGAGCCTTCGCGCTTCCTGCGCGACAGGGATCGAGCTCAACATGCCCGAAGCCAGGATGCCCGTACGAATGCTCGAAATATCACGCGGCCGCTGTCGGTAGGCCTCGAGCAGATCTTTGAAATGCGTGTCGAAACCATCGAGAATGGTCGCCCGTTGCGCTTCCAGCAGGCGTAAGCTCTCGTTCGCATCAAACATCTGGGTGAGGAGCTGGCGGGCACCGGTCGCCATCGACATCAACATTCCTTCAGAGAAGCCATAAAGATGGTAGAGCGGCAGGTACATGAGAATGGTATCGGCTGGCGTAATGGCCATCCGGTAGGCACGATCGATCACATTGCGCACAATGTTGTGACAGTGCATCACGCCCTTCGGAAAGCCCGTGGTTCCCGAGGTATAAATAATGAATGCGGTCTCATCGGGGTCGACCGCGGCGATTCGTGCGCGAAGGACATCATCAGGTATCCGCAACCCAGCTTCCAGCAGTGCCGACCAGGCGAGCGTCCCAGCCGTGCCTGCATCGCCGAACACGATCACGTGCCGCAATGCCGCTAGCCGTGCATCCCGCAAACCGCCAACCCCTGAGGCGAGGGAGGGCAAGAGCTCGCAGACCATCGCAAGGTAGTCGACGGGGCCAGAGCGAGCCGCGATGATGAGTGCCGTGGAGTCTGACTGGTCCAGCACGTAAGCGGCATCCTCGGTGCGCAACCGCGTGTTGATCGGCACCAGCACGGCGCCAATCCGCATGACCGCAAGGGCCGCCTGAATCCACTCGGGTCGGTTTGGCATCCATAGCGCGATCTTGTCGCCCGGCCCGATGCCCAGGGCGATGAGGCCACGGGCGACGGCGTCAATGTCGCGCGCGAGCTCGGCGAAGGTGAAGCGTTGTGCTTCAAAGACCAGGGCCTCGCGCGCGCCATCGCTGCCGGCCCGCTCATCCACAAGTGAGCCAATCGCGCGCTTGCAAAACCAGTCGCGTCCCACGCCACACCTCCCGACCGTGGTGAGCACGCGTGATCCTCGGCCATCGGCGCGCCCAGCTCTTTTTATCGCACGATATGAGCTATCGGCCGCAAAGCAAGGCGATCCGGCAAGGGCAGCGGCGTCAATCCCCTTTGCCCTCGCCAGTCGGCGAAAGCCAATTCGCGACATTGCGGGACGAAGGGCTATTGCTCCGTTGGGCAGCCCCCGTCGCGGCCAACAAAAGCGCGGGCCGGGCGGGCCGTGATCCCCTGAGAAAGTTGCGATCCCCTGGGAAACAGGCGGAGGATGGGCGAGAACGAGAGGCAGGCGGGGACTATTCGAAAAACTGCCAGGCGGCGGCCGACCCGACCGGGATCAGCGACGCCTACAATGGCGATAGCCGTAGGTGTCTCTCCAACAGGAGCGGTAGCGCCGGTTTACCAGGTTCGGGCCGCCGACCTTATAGCCGACAACTCCGCCGACCACGGCGCCCACCGGTCCCGCGACGACGGCTCCCACGCCTGCGCCGATCCCGACGCCTTCGACTTTGCCAGCCTCGGCGGTCAAAGGCGCAGTCATGAGTGCAGCCATAGTGAACCCCAAGATCCAGGCGGTGCGCATGGCTCCTCCATCTTGTTGCGAACGATCAGACAACGCACGGCTGCGCCACGACGTTCCATTTGCCGGCCCGGCGGACCTTTCGGTGATTGCGCCACGGCTTTAACGCATTACGCTTTTGGGTTGGCGAGGCACTAACGCTCAACCTGGGCAGAAGGCGCCGACGTTGACCACTTCGGCAATCGACACGACCAACGGACGAATTTGAAACGTTGCCGACACACCTCTTGGTTTCCGTCGCGGCCGACACTTTCCCTCGACGGCAAGGGCTTCCCATCACCTCGGCGAAGCGCGCCTGTTGGCGAGGGGCAGCCTCCAGTCGACCCGGGTAGGCCGTCCGATAAAGAAAATGGCGCCAGCCTAGGGGTACTGGCACCGAGTTGGCCACCCGGCTCTCGGCACGGACCGAGAGCTGGAGTGCCAACAGAACGCCCATCAGCGGAAACTATTCCCGTGGACTTAACTGCTATCCACTGCCGCCGCGGGTGGCAGGATTGGAACGGGCGCTTGCGGCATGCCCGACCATCGCGCGGCACACGGATCGGAGATCCGGTGCAAAGAGGCGGCCCGGCGGACGTGCCGTCAGTTTGAGCCCGGTTTTTGATCGAGCGCGCCTGGGACGAGATCTCCTGCGTCTTCGGCAGGTTGCTTCCGGCCGGACGCAAACTCGGTTCCCCGCGCCACAAGCTTTCGACTTGCGACGTCTCATTGGGCGCGGGCCTCAACTGGGATCGCTCCCCAGGGCCGGCGACAGGGGTCCGTTCTTTCAATTCTTCCGAAGGCCTGGCTTGATCGGATCGCCGAAATGTGCGCCAAATTGGGTTAGCCCGATGAGGGGCGGGACACATCCTGGGCAAAAGCTGGCGCGCGGTCCGTCTGGAGGCTGGACCTAACCTCCCTCATTTCGGGGGGAACGAAGGACCAATTCCTGCGATAGACCCGCCCATGCTACCGAGAAGGTGGAGAAGGGACTGGGGGAGGATAGTATGTTGCGTTGGGTTTTGGCCGCGGGCCTCGTGCTCCTCACGACGGCCGTGCTGGCGGATAGCAAAACCGATTGCCTAGACAGTAAGGATCACGAGCTTCGTATCAAAGGCTGCTCGGCGATCCTTCTTCGCAATCCTAAGGACGTGATCGCCTACCATAACCGGGGCGAGGCTTACGCGCTCAAAGGCGACGTCGACCGCGCCATTGCCGACTACACCAAGGCCATCGAACTCAATCCGAACTATGCGCCGAGTTACAATAGCCGCGGTCGCGCCTACACCCGCAAAGGTGACTATATCCACGCCGTCGCCGATGTAACCAAGGCGGGCGAAATCACACCGAAACTGAGGCCGTGGCCCGTGGTGGTAAAAGCGGCACCCGCCAAACCCAAGGATGTCGCCGCCAAGGCCGCCTCGGCGGTCCCGGGCAACGGGACTGCCGAAAAGGCGCCCGTGCCGACCAAGGTGGCGGTTCCGACCAAGGCGCCCGTTGCCACCAAGGCACCGGTTCCGACCAAGGCACCGGTCGCCGAGAAGCCAGCCGACGATTCCTGGCCGCTGTGGGCACAAAGTAAGCTTTCAAATTGAGCCTTAGCGGGCGCTAAGCCCCCGGGTGCAAGACCCTCGGTGAGGGCGATCGGCCCTCACCTCGTCGGCAACCTTGCAAGGTGAGGCCGACGCGAAAGCCGCTTAGCGCCGAGACGCATTTGGGGTCGGCGATGGGCAGGCTGTTACCCATGTATCCGCAACGGGCTGCAAGGATAGAAGACGTCCGGGCCGGACAATCGAAGATATTGGCTCCGCGGGTAGGATTCGAACCTACGACCAGCCGGTTAACAGCCGGCTGCTCTACCGCTGAGCTACCGCGGAATAGCCTCACTTCGAGGAGCTCTGGGCGCCTCCTTAGCAATCGGCGCGATCCTCGCCAAGGCCCCACCCCACTTTTTTGCCCCACCGGCACCTGTTGGGACGCGCCGAGCGGCAAAGCCTGAGTGTGAAATCGCGCTGGAACTGGAGGCCTCGGCCGGAATCGAACCGACGTCCACGCCTTTGCAGGGCGCTGCATGACCACTCTGCCACGAGGCCGTACCCTGTAGCCAGGCTAACGGCTGCGTGTATCATGCGCGACCCAGCGCGGCAACGTCGGTGCAACGCAATTTGCGGCGATTGGCTGCAGCGGGGCCTCCCGCCTCGGGCTGGCCGCTACCCCCGCAATTGGCTAAGGTCCGCCGGCGTTGTGGTGGGGCGTATCACCCCCTGTCGATCAGCGACCGGATTTGTTTGAGCAACTTGACATGATCGATTTCCTACAGCAGCGCATCAATATGGTCGAAAGCCAGGTGCGCCCCAGCGACGTCACCGATCGACGCATCCTACGGGCAATGCTCGAGCTGCCGCGGGAGGATTTTGTGCCCGAGGCGATGCGGGCCATGGCTTATATGGATGAGGCCATTGAAGTTGCTCCCCGCCATGACGGCGGCGTGGCGCGGTATTTGTTGCCGCCGCGGACGCTCGCAAAGCTCATCCAGCTCGCCGATATCGACGCCGCAACGCACGTACTCGATGTGGGCCCGGCCACGGGCTATTCCACGGCCCTGCTGGCAAAACTTGGCAGCCGGGTTGTGGCCCTGGAAGTCGACGACGCGCTCTGCGCGACGATGAAAGAAAACCTGCTTGGTCTGGGACTTG
>Ga0081540_1001751_pt1 | contig 18248 bp, 20 predicted proteins | sample TabmetS2T1R1_FD_71024 | JGI IMG/M metagenome (GOLD analysis project Ga0081540, IMG submission 71024) | Tabebuia heterophylla rhizosphere microbial communities from the University of Puerto Rico - S2T1R1 | ecosystem: Host-associated > Plants > Roots > Rhizosphere ... | reverse complement strand
CGACGAACTCGTCCAGGCTGCGCGGCCGCAGCCGCAGCGCGAGCGGCGCCACCTCCTGCATCCGCTCCCGCGCGGCATCGGCGAAAAGGTCGCTCACCCCGAAAGTATGCTCCCGCGATGGCCACCGGCGAGGTCGACGACTACAGCCAGCCGATCCTCCCCGGCGAGGGCGCAAGCGACTACGAGCGCTACCTGCGCACCGAGGAGCTGCTCGCCCTGCAGAAGACCCCGGCCGAGCAGGCCCACCGCGACGAGCTGCTCTTCCAGACCGTCCACCAGGCCTCCGAGCTGTGGCTGAAGCTCGCCTGGAGCGAGGCCGAGGAGGCAACCAGGCTGATCGAGGCGGGCGAGCTCGCCGGAGCGCAGCGCCTGCTGCGCCGGGCCGTCTTGGCGCTCGACTACGTGATCGCCCAGCTGGAGCTGCTGGAGGCGCTCTCGCCCTGGGAGTACCAGGCGATCCGCAAGGTGCTCGGGCACGGCTCGGGCTTCGACTCGCCCGGCTTCCGCCAGATCAGAAGGGTGACCCCGCCGCTCGGGCAGGCCTTCTCCGCCCGCCTGCGCGCCGAGGGCCTGGACGTCGTCTCGCTCTACGTCCAGGGCCGGGAGCGGGAGGAGCTCTACCAGCTGGCCGAGCTGCTGCTCTCCTTCGACGAGCGGATCGGGCTCTGGCGGATGCGCCACTACCTGGTGGTGGCGCGGGTGATCGGCGACCAGGTGGTCGGCACCCAGGGCACGCCGGTCGAGCTCCTGCCCGGGCTGATCAAGCAGCGCTTCTACCCCGAGCTCTGGCAGGCGCGCAACCGGCTGACCGAGCTGGCCAACGAGGAAGAGTGACGCTCCGCGACGAGGTCACCCAGCTCCTGCAGGAGCTGATCAGGCTCGACACGGTCAACCCGCCCGGAAACGAGACCCAGGCGGCCGAGCTCCTGCGCGACTACCTCGCCGGTCACGGCGTCGAGAGCGAGCTCTACGCGCGGACGCCGGAGCGCGCGAACCTCGTCGCGCGGCTGCCCGGCGCCGGCGGCGGCCGGAGCCTGCTGCTGCTGTCGCATACCGACACGGTCGGCGCCGACCCGGCGGAGTGGCAGGCCGGTCCCTGGTCGGGCGAGCTGCGCGGCACGGAGGTCTGGGGCCGCGGCGCGCTCGACATGAAGGGCCAGGTCGCCGCCGAGGCGGTCGCGATCGCCTCGCTCGCGCGCGAGGGGTTCGAGCCGCAGGGCGACCTCGTCTTCGCCGCCTGTGCCGACGAGGAGGTCGGCGACGGCTTCGGGCTGGCCTGGCTCTGCGAGGAGCATCCCGAGGCAGTCCGCACCGACTTCGCGCTGAACGAGGGCGCCGGCGAGCGGCTGGAGCTCTTCGGCCGGACCTTCTACCTCTGTTCGAGCGCCGAGAAGATGAGCGCGCCGTTCCGGCTGCTCGTGCACGGCCGCGCCGGCCACGCGTCAGTGCCGGGCATCGCCGACAACGCGCTCGTCAAGGCGGCGCCGCTGATCGAGCGCCTCGCCGCCTACCGCCCCGAGCTGCGGCTCGGGCCCGAGACGACCGCGATGATCCGGGCGGTGGCCGGCCAGGAGCTCGGCCCGGCCGAGGCGCTCGAGCTGGCGCGCACGACCGACGAGGCCGCAGCGGAGCTGCTCGAGCCGCTGCTCTCGCTGACTCTCTCGCCGACGATGATCTCGGCTTCCGACACGCGCAACGTGATCCCGTACCTCTGCGAGGTGTTGGTCGACTGCCGGCTGCTCCCCGAGCAGAGGCCGCCCGACGTCGAGCCTGCGCTCCGCGAGGTGCTCGGCGAGGGCGACTACGAGCTCGAGTGGCTCGACCCCCGCGGCGGCACGCGCTCCGAGCTCGGCACGCCGCTCTGGTCGGCGGTCGAGAGCTTCGTCGCGCGGATCGAGCCCGAGGCGACGGTGCTGCCCGTCTGCGTGGCCGGCTTCACCGACAGCCACTGGCTGCGCGAGGCCTTCGGCACCGTGGCGTACGGCTTCTGCCCGTCGCGGACGATGGATCCGCAGCTGGCCGCCCGGCTGATCCACTCGGCCGACGAGCGCGTCGAGGTCGACGACCTCGAGCTGGCGGTCGACTGCTTCCGGCACGCCGCGCAGGCCGTCTGCGGCTGAGCCCTGGGCCGCGGGTTGCCCGCGCCCCGCTCGAGTGAGAGGATCCGGGCACGGCATCGACACCCCTCACACTGCGGACGCCGCTTCCGCCGGGGGCGCTGCAACCGCTGGACTTTCACGGCAGGGAGGCGCTCTCCCGGCTGTTCGCCTTCGAGCTCGGGCTCGTCGCCGCCAGTGATCAAGCCGTCTCCTTCGAGCGCCTGCTCGGCAGCGAGCTCACCTTGACGATCTCGTTTCCAGGAGCGCGGCAGGGCAGGTACTTCTCGGGCATCTGCTCCAGGTTCAGCGCCGGCAACCGCGTCGGCAACTCGACCATGTACCGCGCGGAGCTCGTTCCCGCCTTCTGGTTGCTGACGAAGACACGGGGCCGGCGGATCTTCCAGAACACGAGCGTTCCCGACATCCTGCGCCGGGTCTTCGGCGGCCTCGACGTCGTCTACCGGCTGCAGGGCGCGTACGAGCCGCGCAACTACTGCGTCCAGTACCGCGAGAGTGACTTCGACTTCGCGAGCCGCCTGATGGAGGAGGAGGGGATCTTCTACTTCTTCACCCATTCGGCAGGCGGCCATCAGCTCGTGGTCGGAGACAGTCCGGCCAGCCACCCCGACGTTCCAGGCCCCGGCACGCTGACCTACGACCCGCGCGCGAATCCTTCGGCGGGGTCGCCGACCGTCGACTCCTGGATTAAGAGCCAGCTGCTGCGCTCCGCGAAGGCGACGCTCGGAGATCACCACTTCGAGCTGCCGGAGGACCGGATCGAGGCAACCGCGACGATGCAGGCGAGCGCGCTTGCCGGTCAGGTCACCCACCAGCTGCAGGTGCCGGCGACCGCGAACCTCGAGCTCTACGACTACCCGGGCGGCTTCGCCGAGCGCTTCGACGGCCCGGCCGAGCTCGGGAAGGTGCTGCCGGACGCTCAGCGCACGGCCGGGCTCCGCATCCAGGAAGAGGCGGCCGGCGCTCTCGAGATCGCCGGCTCGTCGTCCGCCGCGCAGCTGACCGGCGGCCACCGCTTCGGCCTGAGCGGCCATCCCGACGGAGACGGGCAGTACGTCCTGACCGAGGTCGAGCATTCGGCCTCGGTCCCGGAGCCGAACAGTGGGCACATCTCGTATGCGAACACCTTCAGGTGCATTCCGCTCTCGCTGCCGTACAGGCCGCGCCGCGTGACGCCGATCCCGACCGCCGGAAGCCTGGAGACGGCCGTGGTCGTCGGGCCGCCGGGCGAGGAGATCCACACCGACTCCAACGGGCGGATCAAGGTCCAGTTCCATTGGGACCGTGACGGCAAGCACGACGAGAACAGCTCCTGCTGGGTCAGGGTCGTCCAGCCGGTGGTGCAGGGCCCGCGGCTCGTGCCCCGGATCGGCGACGAGGTCGTGGTCGCCTTCGAGGACGGCGATCCCGACCGCCCGATCGTGGTCGGCCGGCTCTATCCCTGACCGGCGTCGCTAGGCTCCTCTCCATGGCCGAGAAGATCCGACTCGGAGGGATGGCGCTCCAGAACGGCGTGCTAGTGCACGGCCCGCACTCCTGGGCGTGCGCGATCCGCGGCGAGGACGGTGAGCTGCAGGTCGCCGCGGAGTACAAGCGGCTGCGCGCCGCCGACGTCAAGAATGCGCTCCTGCGCGGGCCGGCGCGGATCGCCGAGGTCTTCGCGCTGCTGCCGCAGGTGCGCCGCCGGCTGCCCGAGGCCAGGCTGCCGTTCCAGCGCCCGCAGGTGCTCGCAGCGATGGCCGGCACCGCGCTTGTCGTCAAGTCGATCAAGGACTCCGAGCGGATGAGCCCGTTCGCCGCCGAGCTGCTCGGCGGCGTGCTCTCGCTCGCGCCGGCGGCGCTCGCGCTGCGCGGCGGCGAGCTGGCCGCCTACCACGGCGCAGAGCACATCTCGATCGGGAGCTACGAGCACGGCGAGCAGCGTGCCCGCGAGCACGAGCGCTGCGGCTCGCACCTGCTTGGCCCGCTCGTCGCGAGCACCGCGCTCGGCGGCGCGCTCGCAGCGAAGGCGCCGGCGCACCTGCGCGGACCTGCCCGCGCGGCGGCACAGATCGGCGCGGTTGCGGCCTCGACCGAGCTCTTCGGCTGGATGACGCGCAACCCGGACAAGCCGCTCTCGCGCGCGCTCGCGTGGCCGGGCCACGAGCTGCAGCACCGGCTCGCCACCGCCGAGCCGTCGCCCGAGCAGCTCGAGGTGGCCGAGGCGGCACTGGCCGCCTGCCTCGAGCTCGAGCATGCAGCAGCGAACTCGGACTAAGCGGCTCCCGCCCGAGATCTTCGACCTCCCAGTCGAGAAGATGCGGGAGGGCTACTACACCGACGCGTACTTCAACCACACCCGCGAGGTGCTGATCCGCGACGACCGCCACCCGCGCGTCGTGATGCAGGTCTTCCAGAAGCGGCACTCCTACCTCGGCGGCATCGACGAGGCGATCGCGGTGCTCAAGCTCTGTGCCGAGGACTGGGACGACCTGACCGTGCACGCGCTCTACGACGGCGAGCCGATCGAGCCGTTCGAGCCGGTGCTGCGCATCGAGGGCGACTACACGGGCTTCGCGCATCTCGAGACCGTGTACCTCGGCGTGCTCGCGCGGCGGACGCTGATCACGAGCAACGTCGTGCGCGTGCTCGAGGCCGCGAACGGCAAGCCGATCATCTTCATGCCGGCGCGGCACGACCACCACCGGGTGCAGACCGGCGACGGCTACGCGGCCTACGTCGGCGGCCAGGTCGTCGGCGCCGAGATCGGCGTCACCTCCGAGGCGCAGGCCTCCTGGTGGGGCGGCCGCGGGATCGGCACGGTGCCGCACGCGCTGATCGCGGCCTACGGCGGGAACACCGTCCTGGCGGCGACGAAGTTCGTCGAGAACGTCGATCCCGACATGCACGTGACGGTCCTCGTCGACTTCGAGAACGACTCGGTTGCGACCGCGCTCGAGGTGGCACGGGAGCTCGGGCCGCGGCTCTGGGGCGTGCGGCTCGACACCTCGGGCCAACTCGTCGACCGTTCCCTCTGGGGCGAGATGGGCGACTTCGACCCGCGCGGCGTGAACGAGCAGCTGGTGCGCAAGGTGCGCGACGCGCTCGACCGCGACGGCTTCGAGCGCGTGAGGATCGTCGTCTCCGGCGGCTTCGACGTCGACCGCATCCGCGCCTTCGAGCAGCGCGGCGTGCCGGTCGACTCCTACGGCGTCGGCTCGGCGCTGATCCGCGGCGAGAACGACTTCACGGGCGACATCGTGATGACGGACGGCCGGCCCTCGGCGAAGGTCGGGCGCCGCTTCCGCGACAACCCGCGGCTCGAGCTCGTCGACTAGCGCTCAGGCGCGCGCCGAGGCGGCGAGGCCGGGCCAGTCCTCGATCGGGTCGGTCGAGCGCACGACGTGCATGCCGGCGGCGGCGAAGCGCCTGAAGGCGGCGTTCGCCTCCTCGGTGTAGTCGACGACCCCGGGGACGACCACGGGCGAGGTGCAGTCCTCGAGCAGGTACACCTTCTCCGCGAGCCGCCGCTCGTCGCGGAGGTACGAGGAAAGCAGGTCGTCGATCGTCCAGGCGACGCAGTGGCTCTTCGCCTGCCCGGCGATCAGGACCGCGTCGTAGCTCAGCAGCTCCTCGAGCAGCGGCGTGTTCGGCTCGCCGAGCAGCTCGCCGTCAGGGCCGCGTGTCACCTCCGGCCCGAAGACCGAGTAGTGCTCGGTGAGCGGCGAATGCCCCTTCTGCTGGAAGTCGGGCTGCGAGCGCCGCGCGACGGAGTGGAAGAAGATCGCCTCCTCCACCGCCGGCACGAGCGCATGCCCGATCCCGCCGAGCATCGCGTGGTAGGGCCAGATCGTGAGCCTGTACTTGCCGGACGCCTCGAGCGCCTGCGTGTAGTGCAGGAGGTGGCGCTGCGCGTAGTCCGGGTCGAGCCCGAGGCTGCGCGCGACGACCTCGTCCACGCGCCAGCGTCCGGACTCCACGTCCTCGGCGGAGACGAGCGTGTACGGCTGCGGATGCCGGCCGTCGGGGTCGACGAGCCAGATCGGGTGGAAGATCTGCATCGCCTGGTGCGTGTCGAGCGTGGGGACGATCTTCGTGATCGAGTCGAGGTTGCGGTAGATGAACTCGCACAGGCGCCGGTTGTCGTCCACGGCCCCCGTGCCCGAGCGGCCGCCGACGAACAGCTCGAAGGCCGGGATGCAGAAGGTGTTCTGGACGTCGACGGCGACGAGGCAGATCCGGAACGCATCCTCGACCGCCGGCCGGAGCTCGTGCTCCAGCGCCCACTCCTCTCCGTCGCGGGCGAGCTCCTCGTACTGCACGCGCCAGATGTCGGCCACCGTCGCCGGATCGAATTGGGCGGGCACCGGCAGCACGCGAGTCAGTCTAGTGGCGCCTCCACGGGCGCCAGCGGTTGACTCGTGGCCGAAACGAGGGGATAACGAGTGGAGGGATGGGTGACTTGCTGGTCTTCTTGCGCGACGGAATCGCGGACTGGTTGCCGCTCTTCTTCGCGGTCCTGCTCGTCCTGATGGTCTACATCCTCTGGCGCACGCTGCAGGTGATGCCGCGTGTCACGGCCGCGAAGACGATCACCTCCGACGCGAGGGTCTCGTGGGACGAAGTCGCCGGCCTCGAGGAGGCCAAGGGCGAGCTGCGGGAGGTGATCGACTTCCTCAGCGAGCCGGACCGGTTCGGCCGGCTGGGCGCGCGCGTCCCGAAGGGGATTCTGCTCTACGGGCCGCCGGGCACCGGCAAGACCCTGCTGGCAAAGGCGATCGCCAGCGAGGCGGGCGCGCGGTTCTACGCGCAGAGCGCCTCGGCCTTTGTCGAGATGTTCGCCGGCCTCGGCGCGGCCCGGATCCGCAAGCTCTTCGAAGAGGCGCGCAAGAACGCGCCTTCGATCGTGTTCATCGACGAGCTCGACGCGGTCGGGGCCCAGCGCACCGGCCACGGCTTCTCGCGCGAGCAGGACCAGACGCTGAACCAGCTGCTCGTCGAGCTCGACGGCTTCGAGGCCCGCGACCAGGTGATCGTGATGGGCGCCTCCAACCGGCTGCAGGACCTCGACGTTGCGCTGCTGCGCCCCGGGCGCTTCGACCGGCAGGTGCTCGTGGCCGCGCCTGACCTCGCCGGCCGCGAGGAGATCCTGCACGTCCACGTGCGCGGCAAGCCGCTCGCGACCGGCGTCAACCTGCGCTCGATCGCGCGCCAGACCGCCGGCCTGACTGGCGCCGAGCTCGAGAACATCGCCAACGAGGCGGCGATCATCGCCGGGCGCTCGAGCCAGAACGCCATTCGCCAGTCCGACTTCGAGGACGCCATGGAGCGGGTCGTCGCGGGCCTGCAGCAGCGGAAGGTGATGACCGAGAAGGAGCGCCGGATCATCGCCTACCACGAGGCCGGCCACGCGGTCATGTCGCACCTGACCGGCGACCTGCTGCCGGTGCACAAGGTGACGATCGTCTCACGCGGACAGGCACTCGGCTACACGCTCAACCTGCCGAGCGAGGAGCGCTACCTGCACACGACCGAAGAGTTCGAGGATCTGCTGAAGGTCTTCCTCGGCGGCCGCGCCGCGGAGCAGATCGTCTTCGGCCGCGTCACGAACGGCGCGGCAAACGATCTCGAGAAGGCGACCGAGGTGGCGCGCGCGATGGTGTTCGAGTACGGCATGTCGAACGCGACCGCGTCCCGCACGATGCGCGCCGACAACTACGCGCTCTCGGAGGAGACCAAGCGGCTGCGCGATCAGGAGCAGGCCCGGCTCACCGACGAGGCCTACTCAGAGGCGATCCGCCTGCTGCAGAAGCACCGTGTCGTGCTCGACCGGATCGCGAAAGCGCTGCTCGAGAAGGAGACGCTCGACAAGGAAGAGCTGGCCGAGCTGATCGGCGACGTCGAGGTCGAGTCGCGCTCCTCCGAAACCGTTGGCACGGTCCGCGCAGTCGCGGCTGAGTGACCAGATAGCATCGCCGCGTGGAGCCGCGCGGGATTCACCACCTCGGCGTCGCCGTCGAAGACCTCGACAGCGCGCTCTCGACCTATGAGCGGCTCTTCGGCGCGCGGGTCGAGCACCGCGAGACGGTGACCGAGCAGGGCGTCGAGGCGGCGTCGCTGTGGATCGGCGCGGACCGCGTCGAGCTGCTCGCGGCGCTGGGCGCCGACACGCCGGTCGGCAAGTTCCTGGCCAAGCGCGGGCCCGGCATGCACCACGTCGCCTTCGAGGTCGACGACGTCGGCGCCGCGATCGACGAGCTCACCGCCGAGGGCGCCGAGCTGATCGACCACGCGCCGCGTCGCGGGCTGTTCGGGCTCGAGGTCGCCTTCGTCCACCCCGACGCCGTCCACGGCGTGCTCGCGGAGATCGTCAGCAGTGGCTGAGGAGCGGGTCCGCATCGAGATCGCCTTCGACGGCGGTCAGATCATGGGCGCCTACGTGCCGCTCTCGGCGGCCGACGAGCTCGACCACGCGTTGGGCGACGGCCGCGATGGCGCGGTGCCGCTCGACGCCGAGGATGGGCGCTACACGGTCGTTTTGCGCCGGGTCGTCTACGTCAAGCGCTTCGCGCGCGAGGGGCGCGTCGGCTTCAGCTCCGGCTGAGGCGCGTTAGCGGTACGAGGTCGAAGGGCAAGCCCCACGGGTGAGCGCCGCCGCGCGAACCAGCACAGACGACCTACGCCGCCTCGTCGAGCTCGCCCAGCAGGGCGACCGCGAAGCGCTCGAAGCGCTGTACCTGCTGCACTTCGACCGCATCTACAGCTACCTGCACATGAGCGTCGGCAACCGGCACGACGCCGAGGACCTCACCACCCAGACCTTCCTCAAGATGCTGGAGGCGATCGGGCGCTTCCGCTGGCAGTCGGCGCCGTTCTCGGCGTGGCTCTTCCGGATCGCGCACAACCTGGCGATGGACCACTTCCGCGCCTCGCGGCGCTGGCAGCCCGAGGAGGAGGTGCCCGAGCCGGAAGATGCGGCCGAGTCGTCGGCCGAGGACGCGGCGCTCCACTCGATCGGCCGCAAGAGCATGCTCGAGCTGATCGAGAACCTCTCGCTCGAGCAGCAGCAGGTGCTGATGCTGAAGTTCCTGTTCAACTTCTCGAACGGCGAGGCCGGCACCGTGCTCGACAAATCCGAGGGCGCGGTCAAGTCGCTCCAGCATCGCGCTCTCGCCTCGCTGCAGAAGCAGCTGCCGCAAGAGCAAGACTAGGCTCGACATGCTCGAAGCAGGGATCGTTGGCCTGCCGGCGGCGGGCAAGACCACGCTCTTCAACGTCCTCACGCGGGCCGGTGTCGGGCCCGACTTCGGCAAGGAGCACGTCGGCATGGCGCCGATCGCGGACGAGCGGCTGGGGCAGCTCGCGGAGGTGGTGTCGGCCGCCAAGGTGACGCCGGCGGCCGCTCGGGTGACCGATGTCCCGGGCACCGGGCCGCAGCTGCTCGGAAACCTGCGCCGGGTGGACGCCTTGCTGGAGGTCGCCGACGGCTTCTCGAGCGGCGCCGATCCCGAGGGCGACTTCGAGCGGCTCGAGCTGGAGCTGCTAGTCGCCGACCGCGACCACGTCGAGCGGCGCCTGGAACGCGTGAGCAAGCAGGCGAAGTCGGGCGACGCCGGGCTGCGCCAGGAGGCGACCGAGCTCGAGCGCGTGCTCGAGTGGCTCGATGCAGGCCGGTCGCTGCGCGACTGGGAGGGGTCGCTGCCGCCCGAGCTGGAGCCGCTGACCACGAAGCCGGTCGTCCGGGTCGTGAACGGCCCGGCCGGGATCGACCTGAAGCTGGAGGCGGAACTCGCCGAGCTTCCGGAGGAGGAAGCCGCCGAGTTCCGGGAGGGCGAGTCGGCGTTGGACGAGGTCGTTCACCGATTGTTCGAAGCACTCGGCCTGATCACGTTCTTCACGGCCGGAGAGACCGAGGCTCGGGGCTGGACGCTCCGGCGTGGGCAGACGGCGCTTGAGGCGGCGGCGTCGATCCACACCGACATCGCCCGCGGGTTCATCCGGGCCGAGGTGGTGCACTGGAGCGACCTCGTTGAGCTCGGCAGCTACGCGGAGGTGGCACGCCGCGGCCTGCAGCGGCTCGAGGGCAAGACCTACGAGGTGCAGGACGGCGACGTGCTCACCGTCCGCTTCAACGTGTGATCGCTAGCAGCAGCAGCCGCCACCGCAGCAGTCGCAGTCGCAGGCGTACATCGCCGTCCTCCTTTCGTCCGACGAGCCGTACTATATTGATAGATGTCGATGAATAAGAAGCTCGCAGTTCTGCCGGCGCCGTGCTGCTCCCCCGGCTCGCCGCCACTCGACGAGCACGTCGCCCAGGCGCTCGCCGCGCGGTTCAAGGCGCTGGCCGACCCGAGCCGGGTGGCGATCGTCAACCGCCTGGCCGGCGCTGAGGAGGTCTGCGTCTGCGACTTCACCGGCACGCTCGGACTCGCTCAGCCCACGGTCTCGCACCACCTGAAGGTTCTGCGCGAGGCCGGCCTGGTCGAGGTCGCCCGCAAGCGTGGCACGTGGGTCTACTACCGCCTGGTGCCGGCGGCGGTCGGAGAGCTCGCGTTCGCCCTCGGTGGCCCGGTCGGGGAGGCGGCGGCATGAGCGCGATGCCCCGCGCGTACTTCGTCTGCATCGGCAATGCGGGCCGCTCTCAGATGGCCCAGGCCCTGTACGAGCGCCTAGGCGGCGTGGCGCGCTCGGCCGGCTCGCACCCGGAGGACGAGGTACACCCCGAGGTGGTCGAGGTGATGCATGAGCTCGACGTCGATCTTTCGGGCCGCAAGCCGCGCGGGATCGACCCGGACGACGTCGCCTGGGCGGACGTGGTCGTGACCATGGGCTGCGGCGAGGACGCCTGCCCGGTGCTGCCGGGGAAGCGGTACGTCGACTGGAACCTGCCCGACCCGATCGGCCGCCCGCTCGAGGAGGTCAGGACGCTGCGCGACGACATCCAGCGCCGGGTCGAAGAGCTCGCCCGTCTCTAGGTTCACCCGCGCGCGGCCCCACCCATTGGGTGGGGAGTGAGGTTCCACCCGCCGCCCGCTGTGAGCGTATCGGCGGACTCTGCGCGTGTCTGTGACTCGATCGTGCCGAGACTGTGACTTCGGTGCTACTCGACCGGGCGCGTTGCGGCCGCGGCGTCGAGCTGGTTCGCGTGGTAGAGCACCGCCGCCTCGGCCGTGCGGGCGCCTCGGGCGTCGTGGTGGACGGCGATCGCGTGCAGCAGCTCGGCGCGCACCTCGGCTTCCAGGGCGGCCGCGCGCTCTTCGACCAGCCGCAGCCCGAGGTGGACGTGGCCGAGCAGCCGGCCTTCCTCGGTCGCGCGGAAGGTCGGCCCGCGCTCGAGCTCGGCGGTGCGGCCGACGTCGTGGAGCAGGGCCGCCGCCAACACAAGATCGGCTCGCAGCCGCGGGTGCAGCTGTGATGCCTCGCGGCACAGCGTGGCCACGCCGACCGTGTGCTCGAGCAGCCCGCCCGCGTAGGCGTGGTGGGTCTCCGCTGCCGGTAGGCCGCGCAACGCCGCTCGCAGCGCCGGGTCGTCGGCGAAACGCGCGACGGTGGCGCGCAGGCCCGGGTGGGCGATCTCCGCCGCCAGGAACTCCAGGAACCCGTCCAGCTCCGCCGCGTCGCGCCGCAGCGCCGGCGCCAGCTCGGCAGGGTCGGTCTCCGCGGCGGCCTCGAGCGAGCGCACCTCCAGCTGCAGCCGGTCGCGGAAGCGCTCGACCCGCCCCAGCACCCGAACCGCGTCGCCCTCACCGAAGCGCGAGTCCAGTAGCTCGACGTCCGACCAGACGCGCGCCTCGATCCGGCCGCTCGGGTCGACGAGCTCCAGCGCGAGGTACGACGAGCCCCCGCGGGTGCGCCGCCGCTCCTTCTTCGCGACCGCGTAGACGCCCTCCACGACCCGGTCTTCGGCCAGTGATGCGATGGCGCTCACGACGCGAGTCTAGGCCCGAGCGCGGCTGGTACGCTCCGGCCCTGTGGCCGAGGTGAAGCCGTTCCGCGCCGTTCGCTACGGTGAGCGCGCCGGCTCGCTGGAGACCCTCGTCGCCCCGCCCTACGACGTCATCTCGCCCGCCGAACGCGATGAGCTTGCGGCCCGGAACGAGCACAACGTCGTCCACCTGACGCTGCCCGCCGACGAGGCCGCCGCCGGCGCCGCCTGGCGCGCCTGGCGAGAGGACGGCACGCTGGTCGAGGACGAGAGGCCCGGCTACTGGTGGCTCTCGCAGGACTACGTCGGCCCCGACGGGGTCGCGCGCACGCGCGAGGGCCTAGTCGCAGCACTCAGGGCGGAGCCGTACGAGAACCGGGTCGTCCTCCCGCACGAGCGCACGCACCGCGGGCCGAAGGAGGGCCGCCTGCGCCTGCTGCGCGAGGTGCAGGCGCAGCTCGAGCCGCTCTTCTTCCTCTACGAGGGCGCTCCCCCGGCAAGCCGCCCCAACCGCGAGCCGGATCTCCAGGTCGAGGGTGCCCGGCTCTGGCGGCTTCCGCCCAACGGCGTCGCCGAGGCCTTCGCCGACCGGCAGCTGCTGATCGCCGACGGCCACCATCGCTACGAGACGACCCTGGCCTACGGTGAGGGCACCCTGATTCTCGCCGTGCTCGTCAGCCTCGACGACCCGGGGCTGATGATCTTCCCGACCCACCGGGTCTTCGAGCACGAGCCCGCCGAGCGCCTGCCGACCGAAGAGCTCGCAGGCGACGCGCGTCGCGCGCTTGACGAGGTCCCGCTGGACCGGGCGGCGGCACTGCTCTACCGTGGCGACGGCTTCGAGCTCGCCGTCGACGGGGATGAGCTCGACGTGCGGCTGGTCGACCGCCTCGGTCACGAGGGCATCAGCTACACCGCCGACTGGGACGAGGCGGTGCGGGCGGTCGACTCCGGCACGGCCGAGGTTGCGGTGCTGATGAGGCCGACCCGGATCGAGGACGTGTTCGCCGTCGCCCAGCGGGGCGAGACGATGCCGCAGAAGAGCACCTACTTCTACCCGAAGCTCGTCAGCGGCTTGCTGTTCCTACCGCTGTGACGGACTGGCTCGAGGTCTGCCGCGACGCGGTCGAGGATGTCCGCGGGGTCCTGACCGAGCTGCCCACTAGAGACGAGCGCGAGCCGGTCGTCGGCGACGGCGAGGGCGGTGACGAGACCACGGCGGTCGACGCGGCTGCGGAGAGGGTGATCCTCGAGCGACTCCGCTCGATCGAGGGCACGACGATCGTCTCGGAGGAGGCCGGCATCCTCGGTGACGGCGCGACCAGGATCGTGCTCGACCCGATCGACGGCTCGCTGAACGCCAAGCGCGGGATCCCGTTCTTCGCGGTCTCGATCGCGGTCGCCGAGGGCGACACGATGGACGACGTCGTCTTCGGCTACGTCTACGACTTCGGCACGGGTGAGGAGTGGGTCGCCGAGCGCGGCCAGGGCGCCGTCCTGAACGGCGCCGGCCTCGGGCCGATCCTCCCGAAGGAGGAGATCGAGATCCTCTCCTTCGAGGCGACCCTGACCTCGAGCGTCGCCGAGAAGGCCGCGTCGGTGGTCGGCCTTGCCTACCGGTTGCGGATCATGGGCTCGCTGGCGCTCTCGCTCTGCCACCTGGCGGCAGGCAGGGTCGACGCGGTCTGCTCGCTCAAGGGCGCCCGCTCGGTCGACATCGCGGCCGCGCAGCTCGTGGTGCGCGAGCGCGGCCTCGCGATCGACCTGCCCGAGGCACCGCCCTTCGGCTCGGCTCCGCTCGACGTCGAGGGCCGCAGCCGCTGCGTCGCCGCCGCGACGCCGGAGGTCTGCGAGCGCCTGTTCGCCGCGCTGTCGGCTTGACTCCTAGCCGAGGGCGACGGGCGTCAGCGCCCCGGCGGCCTGGTCGACGATCCAGAGCGTGTCGCCCACCAGCACCGACTCGCGCGGCTGGCCGCCGGTGCGCACCGCGTCGAGGTAGGCGCCGGTCAGCGGGTCGAGCGCAACGGCGAAGCCGCGGTCGTAGACGCTGACCCAGACCGCGTGGCCGGACCATGCGACGCCGCCGCCGCGACCCGGCAGCCGCACCCGCCGGACGACCCGCCGCGTGGCGACATTGACGCGTGCGGCGAGCCCGTCGAAGGTCGAGACCCACAAGCCCACAGGCGTCCGGGCGATTGCGTCGACGTCCGGGCTGACGGCGATCGCGGCGCCGGCGAGCGTCCCCGCGCCGGGGTCGAGCGGCACGAGCGAGCCGTCCTGCAGCCCGATCCAGATCGGGTCGGCGACGGACAGCAGGCTCGACGCGCCGGAGGCGAGCGGCACCGTCTTCGTGACCACGCGGGCGGTCGGGTCGACGCGGCTCACCCGGCCGTCGAGGTTCCCGACCCAGACGGCACCGTGCGTGTCGAAGGCGATCGCCGTGGGCCGGCCGCCGACCGCGATCCGCCCCGCGACCTCGTTCAGGACCGGGTCGACGCGGACCAGCTCGCCGGTGTCGAAGACCGAGACCCAGACGCCCGTCTCGTTCGCCGCGATCCCGCCGAGCTGGCCGCCGACCGGGATGCGCGCCACCACCGCGTGGGTCGCAGGATCGATGCGGACGACGTTGCCGCCGGAGCCGTCGGAGACCCAGAGCGACGAGTCGAAGGCGGCGATCCCGACCGGCTGGCCACCGACTTCCACTGCGGCGGGCGCGGGCCTCGGCACGACGACCGTCACGCTCCGCTTCGCGCTCGCGCGGCCGCGACGGCCGATCGCCCAGGCCGTGATCACGTGCCGCCCGGGTGCGAGCTTCAGCCGGTTCGTCCGCCGGCAGGTCCGGGGCCGGAGCCTGTCGACCGTGCAGAGGAGCCGGGTCGTTCCCGCCCGCGGGGTGATCCGCACCAGCACGGGAGAGCCCTGCACCGGCGCCGCGGTGACCGTCGGCGGCGGGACAGCCAGCACCAGGGCGACGAGGGCGAGCGCGAGCACGCCGTCAGGCTAGCAAGCTATCTTTACGATGTAAAGAATGGCGAGGAAGCGTGTCACCAGCGAAACCGAGATCGTCGATGCGGCTCTCGAGCTGATCGACGAACAGGGCGTGGGCGCGCTGACGATGCGCGGCCTCGGCAGGCGCCTCGGGATCGAGGGGATGGCGCTCTACACGTACTTCCGCAGCAAGGCCGAGCTGCTGGACGCAGCCGCGGAGCGCATCCTCGAAGAGCTGGGCGGCGAGTTCGACCGGGCGCTGCCGTGGCAGGAGCGAATCCGGCGCGGCGCGGTCGCGTGGGCGGAGCTCCAGGCCGGGCACCCGCGCGCCTTTCCGCTCGTCTACCGGAGCGGCCTCCGTACCGACGCCGTTCGGCTGCTGACCGAGGAGACGCTCGACGCCCTCCGCAGCGCGGGCTTCGAGCCGCGCGAGGCGGCGCTCGCGTACCAGAGCCTGATCGTGCTGGTCGATGCGGCGCTCCTCGGTCGCAGCGCCTGGACCGACGAGGCCCTGCACGAGGCCTGGCGGCTGGGTGCCGCCGGCCTGGACTCCGAGCGGTTTCCGCGTTTCCGCGAGACCGCGCCGCATGCCGCCACGCTGAGCTGGGAGGAGATCCTCGACTCGGGGATCGACCTGCTGCTTCGCGGGTTGGAGCAACGGCTGGCCGCCTAGCGCCGCTACGCTCAGAAGAGCGATGGAGCCCCAGCGCGAGCAGATCCTGAAGGCACTCGAGCAGGTGATCGACCCGGAGCTGAAGCGCAACGTGGTCGAGCTCGACATGGTCCGCGACGTGCGCGTCGAGGACGGCGACGTGACCGTCGGGATCGCGCTGACGGTGGCCGGCTGCCCGCTGCGCTCGAGCTTCGAGCAGCAGGTCGCGCAGGCGCTCGCGCCGGTCGAGGGCGTGGAGCGCGTCTCGCTCGAGTTCGGGGTGATGACGCCCGAGGAGCGGAGCACGCTGACCGCGCGCCTGCGCGGCTCGGTGACCGAGCGCACCAAGGGCATCCAGCTCGACCGCGAGACCCGCGTGATCGCGGTCGCGAGCGGCAAGGGCGGCGTCGGCAAGTCGACGCTCTCGGCCAATCTGGCGGCTGCGTTCGACCAGCTCGGCCAGCGCACCGGGATCCTCGACGCGGACGTCTACGGGCACTCGATCCCGCACCTGCTCGGCATCCGGCAGAAGCCGGTCGCGGTCGACCGCATGATCGTCCCGCCCGTGCGCGGCGAGCTGAAGCTGATGTCGATCGGCTTCTTCCTCGAGAACAACGAGCCGGTGATGTGGCGCGGGCCGATGCTCCACCGGGCGCTCGAGCAGTTCCTGACCGACGTGCACTGGGGCGAGCTGGACACGCTCGTCGTGGACATGCCGCCCGGGACCGGCGACGTCTCGATCTCGCTCGGCCAGCTCCTGCCGCGGGCCGAGGCGGTGATCGTGACGACGCCGCAGCCGCTCGCCCAGGAGGTTGCCGCCCGCGCAGCGCTGATGGCACGCAAGACGAACATGCGTCTCCTGGGCGTGGTCGAGAACATGAGCGGCGACGCGTTCGGCAGCGGCGGTGGGGAGCGCCTGGCCGAGGAGCTCGAGGTGCCGCTGCTCGGGACGGTGCCGCTCGACCCGAGCCTGCGCGAGTCGGGCGACCTGGGAACCCCGCTCGTCGAGAGCGATCCGGGCTCCGAGGCAGGCCGCGCGATCACGGCGCTCGCCGAGGCGATCGCCGCCACCCGCCGCGAGCAGGGCGTCGGGATCGTGAAGTCTCTGCCGGTCCTGAGCTAGCTCAAGTACCCGGTCCGGCGCAGGAAGCTGCGCAGCTTCTGCTCGAACTTCACCCGCGAGAGCTCGCCGTGGATCTTGCCGCTGCGCGAGAGCCGGTCGATCGCCTTGAACGCGACGGGCCAGTGGCCGACCATCGCCTGGTCGGCGGCCCAGGCCGCGACGATTCCCTGATTGCTCGCCTTGCGCTTCGGGTTCAGCGCGGCGTGCCAGAGCGCGTTCGCGTCGCGGCCGATCTCGCTCCGGTACGAGGACGTCTCGACGGTCAGCTTGCCGGCGTCGTAGCGCAGGATCCGCACCGGCCAGCGCGAGTCGGCGAAGCTCGCGAAGACGTAGGAGAAGCGGTCGTCGCGGGTCACCAGCTCCTGCTTCCCGTTGTGGTCGAGGTCGGCGAGCACGTAGCCGAAGTTGCCCCAGACGTGCACGAGCGGCGCGTAGTGCTTGGCCGCGGGGACGTAGTGGTAGAGCTGGCTGTACCAGCAGCAGTGCGCGCCGCCCCAGTAGAGGTCGAGCACGACCTCGGGCTCGCCGTTGCCGTCGACGTCGGTGACCGAGACCGAGCGGCGCTGCGCGAAGTAGCCGGAGGGCTGCGCGTTGAGGCCGCCGCCCGGAGGCTTGCGCAGCGGCCCCGAGAAGCTCTTCACCCCGTCGCGCGTGATCGTCAGCCGCTGCTTCGTGAAGCGGAAGGCGGCCGCGTCGTAGCTGTAGGAGAAGACCGCCTCGACCGCGCCGGCGCTCGCGCGTTCGACGTACGGCCTGGGGGCGGCTGCGGCGGTCGTCACACAGACGGCGCCGAGCGCGACGGCAAGCGCTGCGGCGGTTCTCACTGAGTCGTTATAGCCACGAAAGCCGAAGGGCGCCACAAGGGCGCCCTCCGAGTGTTCCAGCGGACCCCGGGGCCTCCGTTGACGGGAGCCCCCGCTGAAACCAGAGACTTAGACGGTGCCGGCGTCACGATGGCTGTTCCGACCCGTAAGGATTTCGTGAACATGGACGCGAACGAGGCGCTGGAGACCCTGAAAGGGCTTGGCTTCGAGGAGGCCGAGGCGCAGACGCTCGCCGATCACTTCGCCGACGCCGAGCGCCGCGGCAAGACCGGCCACGGCTTCTCGCGGGTCGAGTGGCTCGCGACGCGGCCCTTCGACCTCGATCCCTCGGCGCGGCCCGTCCGGCTCGTGCGCGAGCCCGGCTACGAGCGCTGGGACGGCAACGGCGCGCTCGGCTACCTGACGCTGGCGGCGATCGTCGACTCGCAGCTCGCCGATCCGCCGGCGCACGGGCGCCTCGTGGTCGCCCAGCGCACGTTCCCCACCGGGATGCTCGGCTACTGGGGCCGCAGGCTCGCCGCCGGCGGGCTCGTCGCCGCGCTGACGGCCACCTCGCCCGCCCGGCTCGGCCATCCGGACGGCGGCCCGAAGCTGACGGGGACGAACCCGCTCGCGATCGCGATCCCGGGTTCAGCGGGCG
>Ga0081540_1001750_pt1 | contig 18257 bp, 23 predicted proteins | sample TabmetS2T1R1_FD_71024 | JGI IMG/M metagenome (GOLD analysis project Ga0081540, IMG submission 71024) | Tabebuia heterophylla rhizosphere microbial communities from the University of Puerto Rico - S2T1R1 | ecosystem: Host-associated > Plants > Roots > Rhizosphere ... | reverse complement strand
CAGCCCCATCTGCCGCCGCCCCGCCGCCCAGTGCGACCACGAGCACAACACCCCCTACGAAGCCGGCGGACGCACCTGTCTTTGTAACACCGGCCCCAAATGCCGTCACGACCACCGGCTCAAGCAGAACCCCAAATGGACGGTCGACCAGCTGCCCGACGGGACCTTCCGCTGGACCACCCCGGCCGGGCGCACCTACGACGCCGAACCCACCCGCTACCCCATCTAGTCTGCCGCTGGCCGAGCAGGTCGCTGTACTGGTCGCCGAAGTCGGCCAGGATCGAGTGGCCCTCGCTGGCGATGTGCGCGCGGGTGCCGGACTTGTACTCGATCGTCGTGCAGGTCGGCGCGTTGACGCAGTGCAGGTAGGACGGCGGACTCTGCCATAAACGCCATGTAACGGGCAAGCCACCCGCCAGCGAACTCGGGGGGTGGCTTGCCCGACACGACCTGACGGCCGCGGTGGTACTAGACGGTGGTATTAGACCTGGTCGGTACCCTGCATGCCCAGGGAGAAGCGGGCCTTGCCCTCGCTGTCGACCTCGGCGTCGAGCACCTTGTCCTCGAGGTAGACGGCGGCCTGCGGCTCGAGGTAGACGTGCGCGCCCGCGGCCTCGATGACCTGGTCGTTCTCGTTAGGTCCCGGCGCGGCCGTGACCTGCAGCGCGCCCGGGTCGGCCGCTCCCGCGGGGGACGCGATCCGCAGGCCGGTCCCTTCGGGTGCCTCCGGGGTAGATGAAATGGCCTTGACGACCTCGGCGGCTGCTTCGGTCAGTACCAGCATGAGTGACCTCTCGTTCTCGTCCGGGAACAGGTCCCGGCGTTTGTCAGAGACCCTGTCGTGCTTACCTGCCGGGTCGGCGGCTAAACCCGATCTAGGCCTCCGACAGGCCGGCGCCCCGCAGCGGGGGCAGGGCGCGGGCACGCATCCGCCGCAGCAGCCGGGTGTCGGCGTTCCGGACCAGCGGGTGGGTGCCGCCGTTGCGTTCGGCCTCGCCCTGCCACCGCGCCAGCCGGGCCGCGAGCGTCGCCGCGTCGTCCAGTTCGGCGCAGTCGAGGGTGTCGTCGTTGACGTCCACGACGATCGTGTCGCCGTCCTCGATCAGCGCGATCGGACCGCCCAGCGCCGCCTCGGGTGAAACATGCCCGATGACCAGCCCCACCGATCCGCCGGAGAAGCGGGCGTCGGTCATCAGGGCGATGGTGATGCCGCGGCGCCGGCACAGCGCGGTGATCCGCGAGGTCGGGTCGAGCAGCTCCGGCATCCCGGGCGCGCCGCGCGGGCCCTCGTAGCGGATCACCACCATGTCGCGGTCGGCGAACCGGTCCGGGTCGGACGCCAGCGCCTGGATCAGCGCCGCCTCGCTGTCGAAGACGCGGGCGCGCCCGGTGAACCGGCCGTCGGTCATGCCGCCCTCGACGCCGGCCAGCTTGATCACCGCGCCGCCGTCCGGGGCGAGGTTGCCGCGGAGCAGCCGCAGCCCGCCGGTCGGCTTGAACGGCGCGGTCAGCGGGTGGATTACCTCGCCGTCCGGCGCGGGCGGGGCCAGCCGGGCGACCTGCCCGGCCAGCGTCTCGCCGGTGCAGGTGAGGCAGTCGCCGTCGAGCAGGCCGGCGTCGAGCAGCTCGCGGACGATCACCGGCAGGCCGCCGTTGGCGTCGATGTCAACCATTGAATAACGGCCGAACGGGCGGGCATTGATCAGCACCGGAAGCGAGCGCGAGACCCGGTTGAATTCCTCCTGGGTGATCACCTCGTGCCAGAAGTCGAGCCCGGCGGCGCGGGCCAGTTCGGGCCCGTGCAGCACGACGTTGGTCGAGCCGCCCATGGCGATCGCCACCAGGGTCGCGTTGCGCAGCGACGCCGTGGTCACGATGTCCCGGGGCCGGATGCCGCGCTCGGACAGCACCTGCAGCGCGTCGAGCAGCTGGGCCGGGAATTCCTCCAGGCGGCGCGGGTCCTCCGACGCCGGGCTCACCATGTGCAGCGGCTCCATGCCGCAGGTCGCGATGAACGACTGCATGGTGTTGTAGGTGAACATGCCGCCGCAGCTGCCGTGGCCGGGCGAGCCCTCCAACGCCAGGCGGCGCCGCTCGGCCGGCGACTCGGCCGCCGCCTGGAAGCAGGAGATGATGTCGATCGGCTCCCCGGTCAGGGAGTCGATGCCGGGACGGATCGACCCGTCGGACATGATCACCGCGGGGACGTTGTGCTCCAGGATCGCGGCGAGCGTCCCGACCGGCGGCTTGTCGCAGGCGACCACCGCGATCACCCCGCGGAGGTCGCTGCCCTCCAGGTGCAGGCAGACGCCGTCGTTGGTGGTCTCGCGGCCGATCAGCGAGTAGCGCATCTCGGGGGTGCCGTTGCGCTGCCCGTCGGAGATCCCGCTCGCGTAGTTGGGCGCGATAACCCGCACCGGCAGGTCCTTGTCGGTGACCCGGCGGCGCAGCTCGGCCTGGATCGCCTCGACCTTGGCCGGGACCCCGGCGTAGCAGATGCTGTCGCCGAGGTTGCCGATGACGCCCCAGACCGGGCAGTGGATCTTGTCCGGATCCTGTCCCTGCAGCCGTGCCGTCGCCACCGCCTGGGTGTCCTGCCCCGGCTTCCACGTCTCCGCGTCGCTCACCGCCGACTCCTCACATCCCGTATCCCGGATCGTGACCGATGCTACCGACGCTCAGGGGCTCCCGACGCGGCGAGACCGACGTCTTGCCTGCGGACCAGTCCGACGAGTTTGCCGTCCGAGGTGGTGACCGGCGAGCTCTCCAGGTTGCGGTCGGCCATGATGCCGCGCAGCTCGGCCACGGGGACGAACGGCCGGTATGTGCTGGGCCCGGGCCGCATGGCCTGGTCGACGAGCTGCTCCGGGTCGCCGTGGAGCTCCCTGGCCCGGAGCAGCCCGAGCACGACGCGCCCGCCGCTGACGACCACGCAGGCGTCCCATCCGGCGGCCGCGGCCCGGTCCCTGACGTCACCGAGCCGCTCGCCCAGCGAGCACGTCGGCACGTCCCGCCGGACCACGTCGACCAGCCGCGGCTGCTGCGCGCTGGTGCCCTCGACCGGCAGGCCCGCTGTCTTCCAGTCCAGGATTCCGGTCCGGTAGTCGTACACCTCGGTGAACCCGAGAGTCTCGAGCCGGCACGCGGCTCGCGGGCTCAGGTCTCAACCAGGATCGGCGCAGTAGACCACCACGGGGCGGCTGGGGTCTAGCACGCGCAGGGCTTCGGCCTCGATCTTGCGCAACGGAAGGTTGACCGCGCCGGGCAGGTGGTCCTCGGCGTACTCCCGGGCCGGCAGCACGTCGACGATCTGGGCGCCCTGCGCCATCAGCCGCCCGACCTCGTCCCGGTCGATCTCGCGTGCCATCGCTGCCTCCCGTCCGCCGGGTCCACCCTAGCGGCCCGCGGGCTCTTCGAGTGCGGCCGCCCAGGCCTGCGGCGCCGGGTTGACGATGCCGGCACCAGCGTGCGCGGTCACCGGGCCGATCGCGTCGATGACCTGCACGGCCGGCGGCACGTCCCTCTCGTCGCTGGCAGGCTCCACGCCGACGATCTGTTCACCGGTGATGCGGACGTCCTGGCCGACCCGGAGAGATCCGTCGCGGGGATCCACCACCGTGACGCCGCGGATCGTCAGCTGCGCATCAGATGTCACAGCTCGTCCACTACCCTATGAAGAGCACGTCATCCAATATATGTGATAACAGCTGGCTTCGGTATGATGAGTCTCGTCAGCGTCGGCGGAAAGCGAGGCAACGGGTGGACCTGTCTTTGGCGGCGGTTCGGCCTATCGAGTCGCGTTCCGTCGTCGAGCAGGTCATGACCGAGCTGCGCCGGTCGATCCTGTCCGGCGCGCTGGCGCCAGGCCGCGAGTTGTCGCTGCGTGAACTCGCCGAGATGCTGCAGGTCAGCATCATCCCGGTGCGTGAGGCGCTGCGCAGCCTGGAGAGCGAGGGCCTCGTGGTGACCCGGCCGGGGCGCAGCGCCCGGGTGGCGCCGCTGGACCTCGAAGAGCTGCAGGGCCTCTACCGGCTGCGGCGCCGGCTCGAGCCGGAGATCGCCCAGCGGTCCTGCCGGCTGCTGTCCGATGCCGAACTGGACCGCCTGGAGCAGCAGGCGGTGGGGTTCGGGGCCGAGGACCGGACCATGAACGACATCTACGACGCGCATCACGAGTTCCATCACGCACTGCTCGCTCCGGCCGCCACCAGATGGGATATCCGCATCCTGAGCACGCTGTGGCGGGCCTCGGAGCGCTATATCCGGATCGGCTGGGGCAGCCTGGATCCGGATCCGCGGGAGCACGCGCGACGCGAGCAGTACCACGTTGAGCTGGTCGCCGCCTTCCGGCAGCGCGACCCGGAGGTCGCCGCGGGCGCGGTGCAGCAGCACCTGTCGCGCAACGAGCAGACCGCCCTGCTGGCCCTCGCTCCCGGCCGGGACCGGATCGCGCCGGTCAGCTAGCCGACGCCCCGGACCTGGTCGATCAGGGCCACGCTGTCATCGGGCTCACGGTCGCCGGCCCACGCCACATACTGGTCGGGGCGGACCAGCGCGAGTGCGGGACTGCCCTGGTCAGGCCGATCAAGCACGCGCAGCGGCACGCCCCGGGCGCGGGCCGCTCGTTCGATCGTGCCACTGCCAGGGTCCGGACGCCGCACCACCAGCGTGAACCCGTCGCCGAGCTCGTCGTACAGCGATCGGCCCGGGCCGAGCCAGGCGTGCGGCAGCAGTGCTCCCGGCTGGGTCCCGAGCTGGGCTTCCAGCCGGGCGCCCGCGTCCGGCTCGCAAGCGATGACAGGTGAGCCTTCGATCCGGATGCCCAGCACGAGCTCCAGGGAGTGGAACTCCGGCCGCTTGGCCCGCTGGATGCGCTCCCCGGCGGCGTGCCGTGCGCGCATCCCGGCCGCGTCATCCGCGTCGAGGTCGCCCGCCAGCAGTTCGGGTGAAGTCACCGCCATGTTCGAGGTCGCCTCGCGGATCACCCGCTCCTGGATGGGACGCCGCTCTAGCTGGTAGCTGTCCAGCAGCGCCGGGCCGCCCCAGCCGTTCAGGGTGGCGGCCAGCTTCCAGCCCAAGTCGACGGCGTCGCCGAGTCCGGTGTTGAGCCCGTGCCCGCCGAACGGCGGGTTCAGGTGGGCTGCGTCACCGGCCAGGAAGACGCGGCCGCGGCGCATCGTGTCGGCGATCTGCATCCGCGCCGTCCACGGGTCGGTGGACCGCACCACCGCGCCCGATGGAACCCCCGCGGCGGCGTCGATCAGGCGCACCGCCTCCCGCTCGCCGGTCTCGGAATCCACCCCGAACGCGATGAGCCACCAGGTGCCGTCCAGGTCGATCGGGCCCATGAGGGCCGGCGCGGCCGGGTTGATGATCCAGTAGTGCACGGCCGGCCCGTGCCTGACGTGCCGCCACAGGTCAGGGGCGGTGAAGACCATGCCGAAGTTGGGACGCAGCGCCGTCTCGCCGGTATAGGCGGCGCCGATCTGGTCCCGCACGACGCTGCGCGGCCCGTCGCAGCCGACCAGATAATCTGCCGTGACCACGGCGGGCAGGCCGTCCCGGCCGGTTACCGTCACCCGCACCCCGCCCTCGTCCTGCTCGATGCCGGTCACCGTGAACCCGGTCGCCAGCTGGCACGCGGGCAGTTCCCGGACCACGTCGCGGAGGAGTTCTTCCAGCACGTACTGCGGGGCCTGCTGGCCTAGCTCGGGGAAGCGGTCGCCGTCGGGCACCAGCCCGAGCACCCCGGTGAACCGGGATAGCTCGCGGCCGGCCAGCGCGGTGCAGAACACGGCGTCCTGGGACCAGGCCGGCGACAGCGGGGCCCGGTCGCGTAGTCGGCCGGCGATGCCCCAGCGCCGCAGGTGCTGCATCGACCGCACGTTGATCGTCTTGCACCGCGGCCGCGCCCGGGAGACCGTGGTGCGCGGTTCGACGACCAGGCAGCCGATGCCCTGGTGGCCAAGCTCGACCGCACAGGCCAGGCCGACTGGCCCGCCGCCGGCCACCACGACCTTCACCGCCCCGGGCAGGCTGGCAGCGGTCAGGTCGGCTGGCTCGCCCACAGCTGGCATTCCTCGGCGAACGCGAGCTGGCGCAGGTGCAGCGCGTGGCCCAGGATGTGGTGGTCGATGCTGTGCCCGGTGGCCCGGGCGATGCTCGCGTCCACGAACGGGGCGGCGGTCAGCAGTTTGGCGAATTGCTCCACGTTGGCCGGCGTGCTGTCCCATAGCGCGTCGAACTCGGCCAGCGCGTTGTGTACCGGTACCGTGATCCGGGGCGCGAGCCCGGGCAGGTGCTCGTCCGGCCACTGTGGCGCCTGGATCAGCTCGCGCACCGGCGTCAGCGCGTACGACCCGTGCGCCGCCTGCACCGCGACCGCGGTCCACGTCGACGCGGGCCCGAACATCACTTGGTCCCGCTGGTCGTACGGCAGGTCCACGGTCTCGTCCGGGGGCAGCGAGGCGAGCGCCTGCGCGGGGCCGTCGGCCCGGATGACCGCGCCCATGCCGGTGACGGACAGGCCGGTGAGGCGGAAGTCGATGTCGGAGGCCGCGATCATCAGGGCGATCATGCCGCCGATCGAGTGCCCGGTAAGGAATACGCCGTCCGCCGAGAACCGCGCCGCGGCCTGCGCGATCGCATCCGCGAGCAGGCGCGAGTGCCGATCGAAGGTATTCTCGGCCGGCGGCAGCGCCGCGCTCCCGCCGTACCCGGGCCGGTCGAAGCAGACCACCGGATACCCCGCGGCGGCCGCGAGGTCCATGAAGGTTCCCTGCGGCGAGCCCGCGACGTCGAAGTAGCGCGCCGTGTACGTGCCGCCGTGCAGCGCGGCGATCAGTGGCTTTCCGCGGCCGGCCGCCGCGCCGGCTGCCGTGTCGGCCGCCGGGCCCGCGGTCAGCGCCGCGATGCTCAGCCTGTCCACCGTGAACTCGATGGTGCTGCGCCGCTCAGCCATAGCTTGTCTCCTCGTCGTGCCGTCGACTGGGCCCACCTCGCTCTGCGGGTTACCCTAAGCGATATATGTGATAACGACAAGGTTGTCTCGCCGTCCGTGAATGGGGAATATCAGACATGCGCATAGCCAGCCGTGATTGCTGTTATCACATATATTTGTTAACGTGCGGTAAAGCGAGCCAGGAAGGCAGACCATGACCGCTCAGACAGACACCAGCCGCCGTGACGACATCATTGCCCGCAACCTGGCCGCGGTCGAGACGCATTTCCACAACGAGACGCCCGAGACCATCGACCAGGCCATCGCCGTCTACACCGACGACATCGTCTGGGAGGTCCCGGCGCGCGGCCTGGTGCTGCGCAGCATCGAGGATGTCAAGCAGGAGTACCTGAAGATCTTCGGCTCGATGAACATCCACAAGATCGTCAACCTGCACCGGTTCGCGACCGAGGAGTGGGTGTTCGACGACAGCATCTTCGAGTGGACCATCACCGGGGACGGGTTCCGCAACTGCCCGTACCCGCCCGGCACCACCGTGAGCGTCCGCCTGCTGCACGCATTCCAGTGCCGGGACGGGAAGATCTGCCGGGAACACGGCTACGAGATCTGGCGCGATATCAACGATCACGCCCGGGTCCAGGACGACATCCCCGCGACGGCGACCGTCGAGGTCTTCGGCTAGCGCGGCCGCCCGGCCTGGAACCCCGATGACCGCAACACCGCGCCCAGCCGCGGCGACTGGAGGTGTCGTGACTGGCGGCTGCCTGCTGTGCGAGATGGAACGGGAGGCACCCGGCGCGGTCGTCTTCCGCGACGAGCTGTGGGCCGCGGAGGTCGCGCCCGGCTACGAGGTGCCCGGGTGGTTCTTCCTCCGGGTGCGCAGGCACGCCGAGCTGCTGACCGGCCTGGACGACGCCGAGCTGTCCGCGCTGGGCCACCGGGCCAGGGACCTGGTCGCCGCGGTGACCGAGGCTACCGGTGCGCCCGCCACCTACCTGCTGCACTTCGGCGAGAACTACCGGCATTTCCACGCCCTGGTCGCCGCGCGCGGCGCGGACATCCCGGCCGAGCACCGTGGCGGCAACATCCTCGGGCTACGTCCCGGGCGCGTCGACGCAGCCGCCGCCGCCGCCCTCGTGCCGAGCGTGCGGGCCGCCTACGAGCGGACCGCCCGCGGCGCCCTGGACCGGGGCTGAATCCGGCCCTCGAACTCGTAGTACTCGGTGAGCGCGGGCGAGTTCTCGTAGTGCCTGGCGTTGGACTTGTTGACCGAGGGCGGCATGATGTGGTCCTTCTCGCCGCCGATGAACAGCAGCGGAGCACGGTCCTGGTCGTAGTCGACCCAGGTCTCCTGGTGGCCCGGCTTGAGGTTCGCGATCAGGCCGTAGACCCAGACCCAGTTGCCCGGCGCGGCGATGGCGTATCGCTGCCACGCCGCGTTGGAGTCCTCGGCGCTCGACGTGTTGGCGAAGGCGTAGTGGAACTCCTCGGCGGTGAAGGCGACCGCCTTGTGGATGTTGGCCGGGTTCTTCAGGGCCGGGAAAAAGGACCGGATCTGTGACAGCGGAGTGACGTGGACTCCTTCGGTCGGGGCCGAGTCGATGACGACCCCGGCGGAACCCAGGCCGCGGGCCAGGAGCAGCTGGGTGAGGGTGCCGCCGAACGAGTGACCGATGATGAGCGGCGCGGAATCGAGCGCTCCGATGACGCCGGCCAGGTGATCCACTGTCTCGGGGACGGTCAGGTTGGCGATGATGTCAGGGTTCTGGCGCAGCGCTTCGACCTCGATGTCGAACCCCGGGTACGCCGGCGTGATGACGCGGTAGCCCTTGGCCTCGTAGTACGGAACCCAGTGCTCCCAGCTACGCGGGGTCATCCAGAGCCCGTGGACCATTACGACGGTGTCCGTCGGTGTGGAAGTTGTCATGGCCCCAGCAGATCGCCGGGCGGTGCAGGCCCGGCGCAGAACCCATGGAAGCGCTGTGAAGACCGGCCTAAGGATGGTTGTCCGCGCCGTCCCGTCCGGAACGGGCGGGCATCTGGACCAGGAACAGCCACGCGTTGATCACGCCGCCGACCAGGCCGGACACCACCGCCGGGATCATCCAGTACAGGCCGCCGCCAGCAACTCGGCGCCCAGGGCCGGGCCGGGCTGCGGCGCCACGATCAGGACCGCGCTGATCGCCGGCGTGATGAACAGCACCAGCGTCTGCGCGGCGCGGGAAGCCAGGCTGCGCGATCCGGCCAGCACATCGCTGTTGATGGACACGGCGACGAACAGCAGGCCGGTCAGCGCCCCGGCCAGGCCGGCCACCGCGACCCCGAAGTCATGCCACATCTCCGGCAGGTAGCCCATGCGGCGATCTTGCCACCGCTCGGCGTCACTCGGGCGGCAGCTCCTTGTAGACGAAGCTGACGTTGATGCCGCGGCGGGCCCGGAGGTAGCGCGGGATGTAGTACAGCAGCGCGCCGGCCACGATCAGGCCGCCGAACCAGGCCGGGATCCACCAGAAGTTGGCGCTGTTCCCCTGCATGACCAGCGCCGGGTACTGGGTCGAGACCACGGCCAGCGCGACGAAGATCGCGATGGACAGCGGCGCGACGATGAACAGCACCGGGATCCCGAGGAATTTGACGTTCGCCGGCGAGGCCCGGTAGAGATCCGGCCGGCGCAGCGGCAGCGCGATCGCGGCGATGGCGATGATCACCACGCCGAGGCACCCGGCCAGCACGATCAGCCCGAGCACGAGCTGGAACACGTTGGAGGTGACGCTCCAGATCACCAGCGCGGCGATGATCACGTTCACCACCACGATCGCGACGACGGGCGAGTGCGTGCGGTCGTTCACGTCCGCGAGCTTCTCCGGCATGAGCCGGTCGAACGACCAGGCGAAGAACGACCGGATCGGCATGAACGTGTTGGCGATCATGGACGGCAGCGACCAGAACAGGAAGCAGCCCAGGATGATCACGGTGAGGAACGGGATGTTGACCGACACCGCCGCCAGGAACTGGTAGAACGGCCCGGACGGGATCGCGTACGCCTTGTTCGGCGACACGTTCGCCGCGTACATGAAGTCGTACCCGGCCACGTGGAAGATCAGCAGCGCGCCGATGACCAGCAGCACCGTGTCGAAGGCCAGCGCGCCGAACATGATCCACAGCTGACGGCGCCGGTTGGACGCGCTCTTCAGCTCGCCCGACATGTAGACCGACCAGAAGTTCCACATCATGAAGCCCTGGATGGAGAACAGGGTGGGCAGCGTCGCGCTCATGTTGCCGAGGTCGGGCGCCGCGTGGGTGCCGCCCCCGGCCGTGATCACATCATGCGCGGTCCCGCCGCCGAAGCTGGAGTTCAGGGTGTTGAAGTTGGAGACGAACCCGCCCTTGCTGGCGAAGGCCAGGACGATGAACGTGACGATCATCCCGAACATCGCGATCAGGAACGCCCCGTTCTGCCAGCGGAACGTCGACTTCGTGCCGCGGATCAGGATGAAGGTCTGCAGCACGACCATGAACAGGGCCCCGCCCAGGATCCAGGCCTTGTCGGTCTGGAACGAGGTGCCCCAGCTGACCAGCGTGTTGTTGTGGGCCAGGCTCCCGCCCGCGACCAGCGCCGGGCCGAGCGCGAAGACCGAGAAGAACTTGGCGAAGTAGGCGGCGCCGAGCAGGCCGCCCACGATCATGCACAGGTTCGAGATCAGCGCGAGCGGGGGGTTCAGGATCCGGCTCACCCACACGTAGTCGCCGCCCACCCGCGGCATGCTGGCGCCCAGCAGCGCGAACATGATCAGCACCGGGATGTTGATGATCGCCGCGATGATCAGCACCCCGACCGGGTCGGCGCCCGGGAAGGCGACCAGGGTGAAGAAGATCGACCAGGCCAGGGTCGAGCCGATCGGTGCGGAGATGACCGCGTTGAAGATCGTCGCGTCGACGGCCGACGCGGAACGCACGAGCCCGGTGCTGTTGCGGACGAACAGCCGGCTCTCTGATCGGCCCGTTGTGGCCATGAGCTCCTCCTGACTGCCCAGGCCCCCGCCGGTTGCCCCCGTTGACCCTGCTAGTGAGGCTGGCTAAAGTCGAACATAATCGGCAACAACTGTCAATCGTTATGACATCAACGATCAGCACGAGTATCAGAAACGAACACACCACTCGTGAGGGGAGAGCTGGTGCTGGCGGTCGAACGGCGCTTCAAGGTGCTGGAGCGGATCGCGGCGGACCAGGCGGTCGAGGTGAGCAGCCTGGCGCGTGAGTTCGGCGTCTCCGAGATGACGATCCGCCGGGACCTGCGCCGCCTGGACCGGGACGGTTTCGTGCGCCGGACCTACGGGGGCGCCACCACGCGGGTGGTCCGTTCCGCCGGCGGCTTCGAGGCGACGCAGAACGCGCGCACGCTGCACCACGCCCCCCAGAAGCGCCAGATCGCGCTGCGGGCCGCCGAGCTGACCGCCGATGCGCGGGTGATGTTCATTGGTGTTGGCTCCACCGTGGAGCAGTTCGCCCGGCTGATCGCGCCCAGGGACGGCCTGCTCGTCATCACCCAGTCCCTCGTCATCGCGAGCCTGCTCGGCACCCGGCAGGTCAGGGTGATCATGGCCGGCGGGATGGTCCGCCAGGACGAGCTCAGCTGCGTCGGCCCGGCCGCGGTGGAGTGCGTCCAGCGCTACAACACCGACGTCGCCGTCATCGGCGCGGCCGGGGTGTCGGTGCGCCGCGGCATCACCGATCTCGATGACCAGGAGGCCGGCGTCATCCGCGCCGCGCTGGAGAAGACCGAGCGGATCATCGTCCTGGCCGACGGCTCCAAGTTCGGGGATGTCGCGCTGAGCACGGTGGTGCCGATCGGCCGCGTCTCGGTGATCGTCACCGATACCGGCGCCGATCCGGTCGAGGTGGAGCGCATCGCCGGCGAGGGCGTCGAGGTGATCCTGGTGGAACCCGACAAGGCGAAGAGCGCGGTGAACACGTAATGGCCAAGGGCACCCTGCTGTACTTCGTCAGCGACCTGCACGGATCCAGCCTCTGCTTCCGCAAGTTCGTCAACGCCACCGGCGTGTACAAGCCCACCGTGCTCGTGCTCGGCGGGGACGTGGCGGGCAAGGCGATCCAATCGATCGTCAAGGGGCCGAACGGGCGGTGGAACTGCACCTTCGTCGGCAAGCGCTACGAGCTGACCGAGGGCTCCGAGCTCGCCGAGCTGGAACGGCTCATCGCCGACCACGGCTATTACCCCTACCGCGCCGAGCCCGGCGAGCTGGAGGCCATGGAGGCCGACGGAACCCTCGACGACCTGTTCTACCGGCTCATGCGCGACCGGCTCGCGGAGTGGCTGGACATCGCCGACACGAGGCTGCGGCCGCAAGGCGTTCCGCTCTACCTGATGCTCGGCAACGACGACCCGCCGGAACTCGCCGAGATGCTGGACCGCGCGCCGTGGGGCGTCCACGCCGAGGGCAAGGTGGTGCGGCTGGACGACGAGCACGAGATGATCAGCTGGGGCTATGCCAACACGACACCCTGGCACACCTACCGCGAGCAGGACGAGCAGCAGCTGGCCGCCGCGTACGCCGGGCTGGCGGACCGGCTCGAACGGCCCGAACGCGCCGTGTTCAACCTGCACCCGCCGCCGTATGCGACCCAGCTGGACGACGCGCCCGCCCTCGACGACGACCTGAGGGTCCAGGCGGTGCTGGGCCAGGTCCAGTACCGGGCGGTCGGCAGCACCGCGGTCCGCGACATCGAGGCCGAACGCCAGCCGCTGGTCGGGCTGCACGGCCACATCCACGAGTCCTCCGGCATCCGCCGCCTGGGCAAGCGCCGGGGCGTGATCCTCAACCCGGGCAGCGACTACTCGACCGGCGCGCTCAACGGGGCCCTGGTCAGCCTGCACAAGGACCGTGCCGACGCCCAGCTGGTCCGCGGTTAGGCACGGGTATGCCGGGCGCGCACATGCAGGGCGCGGACGTGCTGATCGCCGTCGACGTGGGCACGTCGGGCGCCCGCGCGTCCGGGTTCGAGGTGTCGGGCGCGCCGCTGGACGAGGTCCGGCGTTCCTATCCGACGTACCTGCCGGCCGAGGGCTGGGCCGAGCAGGACGCCCGGCGCTGGCGGTCCGCCGCGCTGTCGGCCCTTGGCGCGCTGGTGCGCGTCCTCGGGCCGCGCGCCCGGGTCCGCGCGGTCGCCGTCACCGGGCAGTGCCCGAGCGTGGTCCCGCTGGACCGCCGCGACCGGCCGCTCGGTCCCGGCCTCATCTACCGCGACAACCGGGCCACGGCCGAAGCGGACTGGATGCGGGAGAAGTTCGGCGACGCCGAGCTGCACGAGCTGACCGGCCACGTGCCGGCCGCCTTCCACGTTGCCGCGAAGATCGCCTGGCTCCGCGCGCACCAGCCGGACGTGTTCGCCGCGACCCGCCGTTTCGTCCAGCCGACCGACTACGTCGCGCTCGGGCTGACCGGCCACGCGACGACCGACTGGTCGATGGCGGCCGCCACGGCCCTGCTGGATCTGCGGGCCCGGAGCTGGGCGCCGGAGCTGCTCGCCGCCCTGGGCCTGGACGAGTCCATGCTGCCCGCTGTCGTTCCCTCCTGGAGCACCGCGGGGGAGATCCGCCCCACGCTCGCCCGCCGCCTCGGGCTTCCGGCCGGCGTCCCGGTCGTGGCGGGCGCGGGCGACAGCATCGCCTGCGCGCTCGGCGCCGGGGTGACCGGGGCCGGCCCGGTCAGCGAGATGGCCGGCAGCTCGAGCTGCTTCAACTCAGTCGTGGCCGAGCCGCTGCCGGATCGGGACGTCACCCACTACCCGAGCATCACCGGTCCCCGCGGGTACATCACCGAGGTGGGGATCAACACCACCGGCGAGGCGGTCGACTGGCTCGTCGGGCTGTTCTACGGCCGGGTCCGCCGGGCCGGTTACGCAAGCCTGGAGCAGGCCGTGGCCGGATCCCCGCCGGGCGCGGGCGGCCTTGTCTTCGCACCCGTGCTCGGCGACGGCGAGCGGGACGACCCGGCGCTGCGCGGCGCGGTCACCGGGCTGTCGCTGCGGCACGATCGCGGTGCCGTGGCCCGCGCCGCACTGGAGGGGATCGCCTGCGGGGTCCGCGCCCGGCTGGAGGTCCTGGGCCGGACGTCCGCGCCGGCCACCGAACTCCGGGTGTCCGGCGGGGGCGCGGGCATGGCGGTCTGGCACCAGATCAAGGCGGACGTCACCGGGATCCCGGTCGTGCGGGTCGCGGGTGACTCCACCGCGGCGGGCGCCGCGATGCTCGCGGGCCTGGGCGCCGGGGTCTACCGTGACGCCGCCGAGGCGGTCGCGGCCGGGTACCGGCCGCTCGGGCGGGCCGAACCCGATCCCGCTCACCGCGCGCTCTACGACGACCTGTACGAGCGCTACCAGGCCCTGACCGGATCGCAGGTGGTCAGGTGAGGGCGCGCCTCGGCATCAACACCTGCTTCGCGGTCAAACGCTGGCCGCGGCCGGACGACTGGGCCCGGATCGTGCGCGACGAGCTGGGGCTCGAGATCGTGGAGCTCTCCCTCGACCTGATCGAGGATGCCGGCGCCCCATCGAGTCGGCGGAGCGCGGCTGGCCAGATCCGTTCGGCCCTCGATGAATACGGGCTACGGGCGGAAACCGTGTTCACCGGCCTGGCCGCCTACTCGCTCAACCTGCTCATGCACCCCGACGAGGAGCGGCGCCGCGCCGCCGAGGAGTGGTACCTGGGCGTCGTCGACCTGGCCGCGCGGGTGGGGGCGCGCGGGGCCGGCGGTCACGTCGGCACGATGAGCGTGCCCGACTGGGCCGACCAAGCGCGCCGGGCCGAGCGCTGGTCGGGACTGCAGCACTCGCTCGCCGCGATCGCGGCCGCGGCCCGCTCGGCGGGGCTCGACTACCTGCTGGTCGAGAACCTCGCGTGTCACCGCGAGCCGTCGACCATCGCCGGCCTGGAGACCCTGCTCACCGACGGCGACGCCGCGCACGCGCCGATTCGGCTGTGCCTGGACGTCGGGCACCAGTGCGTGCCCGGCACCACCGGGCCCGACCGGGATCCGTACGCGTGGCTCACGCACTTCGGCGGCCGGCTCGCCGAGGTCCAGCTGCAGCAGTCCGACGGCCTCGCCGACCACCACTGGCCGTTCACCGCCGAGCGGAACCAGGCCGGCCGCATCGATCCCGGCCGCGTGCTGGACGCGCTGGCCGGGGCCGGCGCGACCGACGTCCTGCTCGTGCTCGAGGTGATTCCGGCGTTCGAGCAGGACGACGCCGAGGCGCTGGCGGATCTGCGGGCCTCGGCCGAGCTGTGGCAGGCCGCACTGACCGAGCGAGGGACGCGATGACCAGCGGTTTCGTAGACGGCAACGGGATCGGCATCCACTACAGGATCGCCGGGGAGGCTGCCGCGCCGACCCTGGTCCTGATCAACGGCGTGGGCGACGACCTGGACGGCTGGGCCAACCAGGTGGACGACTTCGTGGCCGCGGGCCTGCGCGTGGTCAGCTACGACAACCGCGGGGTCGGCCGGTCCGGCCAGCCGCCGGGCCCCTACACCAGCGCCGAGATGGCCGCGGACCTCGCGGCGCTCGTCGCCGGGCTCGGGCTGCCGCCCTTCCACCTGGCGGGCGTGTCGATGGGCGGCGCCATCGCCCAGGAGTACGCGGTCGCGCACCCCGGCGACCTGCTCTCGCTCGTGCTCGCGAACACCTTCGCCATGGCCGATCCGTTCACCGCCGCGGCGTTCGAGACGTGGGCGACGGTCGCCGAGGCCGCGGGCATGCCGGTCATGATGCGGCAGCAGGCGCCGTGGATCTTCAGCCCCGGGTTCTACCAGCAGCACCCGGACCGGGTGACCGAGCTGATCGCGGCGGCGGAGACAAGCACGCAGCCGGCCGCGGCGTTCGCGGCGCAGATGGCCGCGCTGACCGGCCACGACTGCGCCAGCCGGATCGGCGCGGTGAGCGTGCCGACGCTCGTGCTCGCCGCCAGCGACGACATCATCATCCGGCCGGAACTGTCGCGGCGCCTGTTCGACGCGCTCGGCCCCGGCGTCGGCACCTGGACGGTCGTTCCCGGCGGCCACGCCGCTTTCTGGGAGAATCCGGGACCGTGGAACACGGCCGTCATCGATTTCGTCCGCCGCCACAGCACGTCGTGACCAGGCAGAACACAGAAAGGTCGGCCATGTCGCTCGAGGAGAGGTTCGGCACCGCCAAGCCCGTGATCGCGATGGTGCACTTTCCCGGCCTGCCCGGGCGGCCGCGGCACGACCGCGACGCCGGGCGAAACCGCCTGCTCGACGTCGTCGGGCGGGACCTGGACGTGCTGCAGGAGGCCGGCGTCGACGCGGTGCTGTTCTGCAACGAGGCCGACATTCCCTACCAGCTGGCGGTGGGCCCGGAGATCCCGGCCGCGATGGCAGCCGTGATCGGCGAGCTGCACCCGTCGATCCGGGTCCCGTTCGGGGTCAACGTCCTGTGGGACCCGCGGGCCAGCCTCGCCGTCGCCCGGGCCACCGGAGCGGTCTTCATCCGGGAGGTCCTGACCGGCGTCTACGAGAGCGACATGGGCATGATCGCGCCCTCGCTCGGTGACCTGGCGGCCTACCGCGACGCGATCGGCGCATCGGACGTGGCCCTGTTCGGCAACATCACGCCGGAGTTCAGCTCCACGCTCGGCACCCGCACCGTCGCCGAGCGCGCCCGCAGTGCGAGCTTCCTCGGCCTCGACGTGATCCTGATCAGCGGTCCCGAGGCCGGCGTCCCGTTCGCCATGAGCGACCTGCGCGCGGCCAAGCAGGCCGCGCCGCAGACCCCGGTGCTGGCGAACACCGGCGTGACCGCCGACCGGCTGGCCGAGACCCTCGCCGTCGCCGACGGCGTGATCGTGGGCACCAGCCTCAAGGTCGACGGCGTCACCTGGAATCCCGTCGACCCGGCCCGGGCGCGCCGGTTCATGGACACGGCCCGCCAGGCCCGTTCGGCCCCTGCTGTGGCCCGTTGACCTGGCCGTGCTGACATGGCCGGCCGCGGAGGCCGTCGTCCTGGACATGGACGGCGTGCTCATCGACACCGAACCGGTCTGGCGTGCCGCCCAGTCCGCCGTCTTCGCCGGGTTCGGGGTCGCGCTCAGCGAGAGGGACCTGCTCGATTCGACCGGCCAGCCGATCGAGGAACTGATACCGGTGTGGCGGCGGCGGACGCCCGGGCCAGACCCGGCCGGCACTGGGCTCACTGGCGACGAGATCGCTGACCGGATCATCGACCAGGTCATCGCGTACGTGAAAGCGCAGGGACAGCCGATGCCGGGGGTAACCGCGGCGATCGCGCTGTTCGAACGGTGCGGGCTGCGGCTCGCGATCGCGTCGTCGTCGCCGCTCCGGCTGATCGACGCCGTCTGCGACCGGCTCGGCCTGACCCGCATCACGGTGCGCTGCTCCGCCATGGACGAGGCCCGGGGCAAGCCGGCGCCCGACGTGTACCTCACCGCGGCCCGCAGGCTCGGCGTCGCCGCGGCGGGCTGCCTGGCGCTGGAAGACTCCCCGGCCGGGATCGCTTCGGCCCGGTCGGCGGGCATGCGCTGTGTCACCGTCCCCGACCCGCTGCTCGCGGCCGATCCCCGCTACCGCGAGGCGGACCTGGTCCTGGAGTCGCTCACCGGGCTGGACGAGGCGGCTCTGCGGCGGCTGGGCGTGCCGGTACCCGGCTGACGGCTGACGGCAACCCTGTGACGCCGCCCCGGCCGCCGAGGCCGTCAGGTCCAGGTGTCGCGCATCGCGGTCCTTTCTCGCTTCAGCGCTCCAGCTCGCCCGTGTTAATACGTTACGTAGTCATATAACGACAGATAGTCACGATCGGTTTAGTGCTCTGCTTCGGATCCCGGGGCGTCGAAGAGCCGGTACCCCGACGGCAGCCGCAGGCCCGGACAGGTCAGGTAGTGCGTGCCCACCGCGCCGCACCGCGCGCACCGCCGCTCCGGCGGTTCGGCCGGCCCGGCTTCCTGCCCTTCCCCCGCGAATGCCGACTCGGGGACGCCGGTCATCGTGCCCTCCACCTCATGCCGCTGCGGAACAGTGCCTCGACGTCCGCGCGCCGGTACCGCGGCCTCCCGGCCTCGTTCCTGACCTCCGGCAGCCGCCCGCGCCGCGCCCACGACGCCACCGCCGCCGAGGTCACCCTGAACATCAACGCCACCTGTCCGCGGGTCATCAGGTCCTCGCTCATGTCGTGCTGGTCGTCGTCGCGGCGGCACGGCGCCATCATGTTCATCAGGTTCCCCAGTTAGCCGGAATGAGCTG
>Ga0081540_1001749_pt1 | contig 18258 bp, 20 predicted proteins | sample TabmetS2T1R1_FD_71024 | JGI IMG/M metagenome (GOLD analysis project Ga0081540, IMG submission 71024) | Tabebuia heterophylla rhizosphere microbial communities from the University of Puerto Rico - S2T1R1 | ecosystem: Host-associated > Plants > Roots > Rhizosphere ... | reverse complement strand
CAGGCCTGGCAGGTGCCGCAGGTGAGGCCCCCGTACATGGCGGGGGGGTCGCGGCCCGCGATGCCGCTCACGTCGGGGCCGACCGCCGCGATCTCGCCCGCCGCTTCCGCCCCCACCACCAGCGGCATCTTGCGCTTGGCGAAGGCCATGCCGCGAAAGCCCCACAGGTCGATGTGATTGAGCGCCACCGCGCGCACGCGGATCTGCACCTCGCCGGCAGCCGGCGCGGGCGGCGGCGGCACGTCGGCGAGCTCGAGCCGGCGGTCCGCGACGAGCGTGAGGGCGCGCATGAAAAATCTCAGGCCGGCTCGCGGCTCATCACCAGCGACACGTTCTGTCCGCCGAAGCCGAACGAATTGGAGAGCGCGCAGGTGACGCGCGCGTCGCGCGCCGTATTGGGGACCACGTCGAGCGGGATCGCCGGGTCGGGAACGAGGTAGTTGATGGTCGGCGGAATACGCTGATGCTCGAGGGTCAGCAGCGTGAAGATCGCTTCCACGGCGCCCGCCGCCGACAGCGTGTGCCCGATCATCGATTTGTTGGACGAGATGGGAACGATGCCGGCCCGCTCCCCCAGCACCGCGGTGACGCCGAGATGCTCCATCTTGTCGTTCTCCGGCGTGCCGGTGCCGTGCGGGTTGATGTAGTCGATGTCGTCGGCCTCGCGTCCGGCATCGGCGAGCGCATTGCGCATGCAGCCGACGATCGGCTTGCCGTCCGGGCTCGACCGCGTGCGGTGAAACGAATCCGCCATCTCGCCGCACCCTTCGATGACGCCGAGGATGGTGGCTCCGCGCGCCTGCGCAGCGCTGAGGCTCTCCAGCACCAGGGCGCCGGCGCCTTCGGCCATGACGAAGCCGTCGCGGTTCCTGGAGAACGGCTTGGCGGCTGCCTGCGGCGGATCGTTGGCGGTCGACAGCGCGGAGAGCAGCGAGAAGCGGATGAGCGCTTCCGGGTTCACCGAGGCGTCGGTGCCGACGCAGAGCGCCGCGTCGGTCTCGCCGCGGCGGATCGCCTCGACGCCGAGCTGGATCGCGGTGGCGCCCGACGCGCAGGCGGTCGACAGCGAGATCGGCGAGCCTCGCGTGCCGAAACGCGCGCTTAAATTTTCCGCGACCGAGCCGACCACGCAGCGCGCATGCAGGTCGCGGAAGCGGCCGGACGATGCGGCGCGCAGCAGCGCCGGATAGTCGACGGAATCGTTTGCCCCTGAACCTTGCGCGAAGGCTTCACGGTGATGCCATTCGAACTCCACCGGCGCGACTGCCAGGAACAGCGGACCCGGAAAGCTCCCACCGCTGCCGATGCGCGCCTGCGCGATCGCTTCCTCGATGGCCATGATGCCGAGGCGCTCGCCGAGCTCGGTGGAGCAGAACGGCTCCGTCGGCACGAAATCGATGGCGCCCGCCATGGTGGTCTTGAGGCCGCCGGTGGGGAAACGGGTGATGGTCTTGATCCCCGACTCGCCACCCGTGAGCTTCTTCCAGTTGTCCGTCTTGCCGGCACCGAGCGAGGTGACGACGCCCATGCCGGTCACGACCACCACCGGTCGGCCGTTGTGTCGCGTTGCTGCCATCTCGCCCTCCTCACACCGCTTCGACAAGCGCCATGCTTTCGCCGCGCCAGTGACCGACGCCGGTGACCACGATCTGCCGCAGCCCTGCATTCATCGCAACCGCGCCGAACGCATCATCGTCCGGCGGATACAGGCGGCCGTGCTGCAAGGCCAGCGTGGCCAGCGCCACGTTCATGGGGAACTGTGCCTCGACTCCGTGCCCAATATGGGTTCCGCTCGCGCGGATGGGAACGTCGCCGCGGCCGGCCAGGAACGTGCGCTCCTCGGCGGTGGCGGGCTCCGCACCCGTCGCACCCGACAGGATGGCGTACTGACCCGGCTTCAGCGCCGGCTCGATTTCGGCCCACATGCGTTCGAGCGCCGCCGTCGTTTCGCCGGGGCCCCGCCGCGTGCGGTCGGCGAGCACGCATGACAGCCGGGCAAGCGGCTTCGCGTCGCGGCCGGCGGCATGCTCGGGGGATTCCAGCACCACGAACGCGCCCACCGATCCGAGCGCCATGCCGCCGCCGGACCCCGCGCGCTGGAACACCGGCGCAAAATTGTCCTTCAGTGCAAAGCCGCCGGCTTCGTAGAGCAGCAGCAGATCCGGCCGCTCACCATTGTGCGCGCCGCCCGCCATGACGATCTCGCACTGCCGCGCCGCCACGCGCGCGCCGGCAATGCGCAGCGCGTCGGTGCCGGCCGGCTCCTCGCCCATGAAGGTGCGCGACGAGCCGGTGACGCCGTGCACGATCGAGATGTTGCCGGCGAGCAGGTTGGGGAGCTGTCCGAGAAAGAGGGTAGGGCGCAGATCGCTCATCAGCCGCTCGTTGAGGAACAGCGCTGGGTCGGCGGCCTTGCGCAAGCCAGTGAGAATCGCGGCATCGACTCCGTAATCGCGCTCGCCGCCGCCGGCCGCGACAATGAGGTCCAGACGCGCGAGCAGATCGGCATTGCCCTTGATGCCGGCCGAGTCGAGGGCAAGGCCGGCCGCATAGGTGCCAATGCGCTGCCACAGCTCCATCTGGCGCTGGTCGCCCTTCTTCGGGATCTGCTTGTCGAACTCTACCGGCGCCAGCGGATGCACCGCGTAGGGGGCAAAGCGCGAGAGGTCAGCGCCGGGCCGGCCTTCCATCAGCCGCGACCAGTGCGCGTCACCGCCTTCGCCGAGGCACGACACGATGCCGATGCCGGTGATCAGAACGTCGCGCGCGTCAGCCATCGGCGCGCGCCTCGAACGGAAACTGCAGGCGCTTGGCCCAGTCGCGCATGCGATCGCGGAATTCGTCGTTGGGAAATTCCATCACCTTGAAGGTGATCTCGGCATTGCACACGCCCTTGCCGTCGGCCGCGATGCTGGCCTTGGTCATGGCATAGCCGGAGCCGTCGTGGACGAGCTCCGCCGACGCCGTCAGGAGCTGCCCCGGCGCCACGAAGGCGCGCAGCTTCGCCTCCTTCACGGCGGCGAGAAACGGCATGCGGGCGAATTGAGTCGCCGCGATCACCAGCCAGCCAGCGGTCTGCGCCATGCATTCGATGAGCAGCACGCCCGGCATCAGCGGATGGCCGGGAAAATGCCCTTCGAAAATGGTGCTGGTGAGCGGGACCCGCGCTTCGGTGCGGATCGTGCGGGCAGCGAGGTCGAGGTCAACGATCCGGTCGATGAGCTGAAAATATTCAAGCTGCATGCGCGGCGCTCGGCCCGACCTCCCGAACGGTGTCGCTCAGGGGGTGACGGTTCCCCGGGCGGCAACGAGATCGTCGATGCGGGCGCAAAGATTCTTCAACACGAAATACTGCTCGGTGGTCGCCGTGCCGTCGTTGACTTCCTGTGTCCACCGCTCGAGCGGCAGCTTGATGGCGAAGGCCTTGTCGATCGCGAACGCAATGTCGAGAAAGTCCAGGCTGTCGATGCCGAGATCGTTGATGGCGTGACTGTCCGGCTTGATGTTGTCGCGCGGGATATCGCACGTCTCCGCGATGATGTCGGCCACGGTATCGAAGGTCGAGGACATCGATTTAAGTCTCTGGATCGATTTCGGTTTGAGCGGTGGCTGGGCAGGGCCGAGACCGTTTCCTCAAGGTCAGCGGCCTGCCGCGGCCGCCGAAGAAAGCCGCGCCGCCCGTATAACGAAGAGGGGGGCCGAGTTCAATGCCGCTCAATTGTCGGACACGCGCGTGGTCAGGCGGCCGTTGCGCGCTTTTGCAGCAATATGGGGGCTGGGCATGACGATGTCCCAGGCAAGACCGAGCCGTCCGAGCAGGCGAATGGTCAGGTACGTGCTGTCGAATTCCCACCAGCGATGCCCGTGCTTGGCCGAGCGCGGATCGGCATGGTGGTTGTTGTGCCAGCCTTCGCCGTTGCTCAGAATTCCGACGAAGACGTTGTTGCGGCTGCCTTCGTCGGTCTCGTAGTTGCGATAGCCCCACAGGTGGGTGACGGAATTGACCGCCCAGGTCTGGTGCCACACCACGACGGTGCGCACGAACACGCCCCACACCAGCAGGCTTGCGCCGAATTGCACCGCCTCCATGAGGTTCCCGCCGATGAGCAGTCCGGCGATGAAGCCACCGCCGAAGAACGCCGCCCACGACAGGACGATGATCCAGATCTGCCACAGATTGCGCTCGAGCCGGCGGTAGAATGGGTCGCGCAATATGTCCTTGGCATAGCGGTCGTAGATACCCAGCCGATTGAGCTCGCGGTTGTCCACCACGATCCAGCCAAAGTGACCCCAGAGGAAGCTCACCAACGGGCTGTGTGGATCGGGCCGCTCGTCGGCATGCTCATGATGGCGGCGATGCACCGCGACCCACCGCGCCGGCGTGTCCTGCAGGCAGCAGAATCCCAGGACGGCCAGCACGTGCTCGAACCATTTCGGGCAGCGAAAGCCGCGATGCGTGAGCAGGCGGTGGTAGCAGACATTGATGCCGAGCACGCCGATGAAGTAGTCGCCGAGAATGGCGAGGATCACGCCGGTCCAGCTGAAGAACCAGGGCAGGAACGCAAGCAGCGCGATCAGGTGGTAGCTGACCAGCCAGAACGTGGGAAACCCTGCGAGCCGGCGCAGATCCACCGCCTCCGGCAGCGGCAGCCGCTGCGGCTTGGCGGACGCCTCGGCGCCGGCGAATTCCACGCTCATTCCACCCCTCGAACCCGCATCCGTGTGATGAACAGCCAATATTTTCCGCACGTCCGGTGATGTCAATGCTGATCGCGAAATTCTCGTAACCGTTTCCGCAGTCTCAGGAAAATCCCGTAAGCAGGAGCCCCTATATGGAGGCCAAGCCGAACCGATCGGACTGCCCTTCGATCGGTTCTTCATGTCGAAATCGAACCGATCTGGTATAACGGGCCATGACGAGAGAACAGGTGAAGGAAATCCTCGACCGCGTATTAACTTGGCCGGAAAAGCGCCAGGAAGACGCAATCCGGGTCTTGAGCGAGATGGAAGAACAGGACGCGAGTTCCTGCCGCCTGACGGACGAGCAGGTGAAGGAGGTCGAGCGCCGCCGATCCGATTTCGCTGCGGGCCGTGAACGCTATGCGACCGACGAGGAGATGGCTGCTCTCTGGAAGAAGAGCGGTCTGTGAGAGTTCGATATCGGCGCCGCGCGCAGCTCGATATCGAAAATATCCACGCCTACATCGCAGAACGTAATCCCCGCGCCGCAACCGAAGTTGTCGTCCGCATTCGTTATGCGGCTGAGCGTTTGGGAACGCTGCCATTTATCGGACATACCGGGCGCGCTCCCGGAACCTACGAATGGGTGGTGGTCGGCTTGCCCTATATCATCGTCTATGAAGTGGATCAGGCGGCCGACGAGGTTGCAATCCTGGGCGTCTTTCATGGCGCGCAAAAACGCCCCGGCCCGACGGTCAGATGATCTTCTGGCGCACCCAGGCGGTGACGATCTCGGTGACGATCACCACCGCGAAGATGACCAGGAGCACCAGGCCGGCCTGGTCCCAGTAGAGATTGGAGAGCGCGGTATCGAGTGCCATGCCGAGACCGCCGCCACCGACCAGCCCGAGCACCGCCGATTCGCGCACGTTGATGTCCCAGCGAAACACCGCGATGGCGAGGAACGCCGGCTTCACCTGCGGCCAGTAGCCCTTGAGCAGGATGGCGAGGGGACCGGCACCGGTCGCGGTCAACGCCTCGATCGGTCCCGGCCGCACCTCTTCGATCGCTTCGGCGAGGAATTTGCCGGTGAAGCCGATGGAATGCACCGCGATGGCGAGCGTGCCGGCGAGCGCGCCCGGGCCGAAGATGGCGGTGAAAAGCAGCGCCCATACCATGGCGTGCACCGAGCGCGTTGCCACCAGGATGAAGCGCGCGACGAGGTTGAGCGCGCTCCAATGCGTGATGTTGCGCGCCGCCATGAGCGCGACGAGGCTCGCCAGCGCAACGGCGAGGATCGTGCCCAGTGTTGCCGTGTGCAGCGTCTCCATCAGCGCTTGATGCACGACCTTGGGGTACCAGGCCCAATCGATCGGCCACATTCGGGCGAACAGGTCCGCGGTCTGCTGCGGCGCGTCGTAGAGGAATTCCGGAATGATCTCGACGGTCTGCAGCGACCACACCACGGCAATCAACGCCAGCACGTAGAACGCCGAGCGCAACGCCCGCTCGGCGGGCGAGAACCGCTGCCACGTGCGCGGTGTCGTCGTTGCGCCGGCTTGTTCCGCCGCCGTCACTGGAACAGCCTCCGCATCCAGCCGGACACGATCTCGCCCAGCATGACGATGGCGACGATCGCCAGCAGGATGGTGAGAACGAAATCGTAGTCGAAGCGCTGGAAGGCGGTGAACAGGGTCGCGCCGATGCCGCCTCCGCCCACCAGCCCGACCAGCGCGGAATTGCGCAGGTTGGAATCGAGCTGATAGGCGCAGAAGCCGATGAAGCGCGGCATCACCTGCGGCAGCACGCCCATCACCACGACCGAGAGGAACGACGCGCCGGTCGCGCGCACCGCCTCGAGCTGCCGCATCGACATTTCCTCCACCGCATCAGCGAGGAGCTTCGAGACGAAGCCCATGGACGCAACGACGAGAGCGAGGATACCGGCCAGCGCCCCGAAACCGATCGCCTTGACGAACAGGATCGCCACGATCAAGGGATGGAAGGTGCGGAACAGCGCGATGACGATGCGCGACAGCCAGGCGAGCGGGGCGGGGCTGAGATTTCGCGCCGCGGCCAAGCCCAACGGCAGCGACAACGCAATGCCGAAGACGCTTGCCAGGATGGCGATCTGCAGGCTCTCGATCATGCCGTGCTGCAGCAGCTGCAGCTTGTCGGGCGCGACCGCCGGTGGAAACATGCGCGAGAGGAAACGGCCGCCGTGGCCCAGGCCGTCGACGAAGCGCGTCCACGTGATGTCGAGCGTAGAGCAGGCGTAGACGACGTAGAGCGCCAGCGCGAGCAGCGAAAGCCGCGCTGCCCAGTTGGGCGGGAACGGATTTCGCGTCGTCCGCGGCGCGCTCACGTCGCTCATTCGAGCCAGCCCTCGCCGCCATAGATCGCCAGGAGATGTTCGTCTTCCAGCCGGTCCGGTGGCCCGTCGAATACGATTTCGCCTTTCGCCATGCCGACGACGCGCGTCGCAAAGCGCTTGGCCAGCTCGACATTGTGCAGGTTGACGATGGCCGGAATGCCGGCCTCGCCGGCGCGCCGCGCGATCAGCTCCATGATCTCGACCGCCGTCTTCGGATCGAGCGAAGAGGTGGGCTCGTCGGCGAGGAGGAGATCCGGTTGCTGCATCAGGGCGCGCGCGATGCCGACGCGCTGGCGCTGCCCGCCCGAGAGCCGGTCGGCGCGCTGCGCGGCCTGATCACTGAGCCCGACGGCGTCGAGCAGGCGGAACGCACGATCCACGTCCGCGGCCGGAAACTTGCGCAGCCAGGCGCGCCACACCGGGACGTAACCGAGGCGGCCGGTGAGCACGTTCTCGATCACCGACAGCCGCTCCACCAGATTGTATTCCTGGAACACCATGCCGATGTGGCGGCGCGCCTTGCGCAGCGCGCCGCCATGCAAACGGGCGAGGTCCTGGCCGAGGAAGAGAATTTCACCGCTGGTGGGATCGACCAGCCGGTTGATGCAGCGGACCAGCGTCGATTTGCCGGTGCCCGACGGGCCGATGATCGCGGTGACGCCGCGCCCTTCCACCGTGAGCGAGATGGCTTTCAGCACCGGCGCGCCGACGCGATACTCCTTGCTCAGGTTGCGGATGACGAGCGAGCGGTCGATGCCGGCGGCTGCGGCTTGTGCGGGTGTTGTCGCATCCATGCCGAAGCTTACTGCTTCGGCGCGGCCGGCGTCCCCTGTTGCTGCTGCTTCTTGGCGAGCGACTCGGCCTCGCGCTTGCTTTCCGCTTCGTAGGCCGCCTTGTTGTACGGCGTGCCGGTCTTCTCCGCGACCTCACGGACGATGGCCCAGGTGTCCTTGTAGTCGATGGCGACGAAGCGGTCGTTGCCGTTGAACTCCTTCTGCATCTCGGGAGTGAAGCGGAAGGCGAGGAAGCACTCCTTGATTTTCGCCGCCAGCTCCGGCTTGAGATCGTGCGCATAGGCGAACGACGAGGTGGGAAACACCGCGCTCCGATAGAGGGTGCGGAAGTCGTCGCCACGAATGGCGCCGCGCGCGATCATGCGTTCGAACACGTCGGAGGCCACCGGCGCCATGTCGTAATCGCCCGATGCCACGCCAAGGGCCGATTTGTCATGGCCGCCCGACATCAGCGGCTTGTAGTCCTCGTCGGGCTTGAGACCCTGCGGCGGAAACAGCACGCGCGGCGCGAGGTTGCCGGAATTGGACGATGGTGAGGTGTGGGCGACGCGCTTGCCCTTGAGGTCGGCAAGCTGCTGGTAGGGGCTGTCCTTCTTCACCACCGCGAGCAGGCGGTAGCCCTGCACGCCCTGTTCGCCGCCTTTGGTGGCGAACGGGACAGCACCCGCCATGTTCACGGCGAATCCGGTCGGCCCGGTGGAGAAGCCCGCCACATGCAGGCGGCCCGAGCGCATGGCCTCGATCTCGGCCGAGTTCGACTGCACCGGATAGTAGACCACGCGCTTGGCCGCGCATTGCCCCAGGTAATCGGTGAATGGCTTGAAGATGTTCTGATAGACGGCCGGATCTTCGACCGGCGTATAGGCGAATACCAGGGTCGACGGATCGCGCCATTTCTTCGGGTCCTTGGGCGCGTCGGCAACGAGGTCGCCGTTCTCGTCGCAATAGAGCGTGTCGAGCTGGCCGCGATTGCCGCAGGCGTCGCCCTGGGCGAGCGCGTCGGAGGCGCCGGCCGCGAGCAGGCCGAGCATGCCGCTCAGGGTCACGGCAGCGAGCCGCGTCAGCCGCAGACTTGTCATGGGGTTCTCCTCGGGAGCCGGTTTCGGCGTTGTCGTTGGGAAGGACGATACGCGACGGCGAGCCGAGGCGGCAACCGGCGCTCGCGCGGTAATTGTGGAGCCCGAAGGGGCACGACGGAACCAACGCGCGCTTGCTTCGTTCTTAGCGCGCTTGGGGAGCGACTGTCGGGGCTTGACGGATGTGGCGCTTCCCAGCCCGCCCGCCGCTAGTAGCGGCTTGGCGGTTCGCGGTCAATCTCTCGCATAAATATTGCCTTAGTATTTCCCAAGTCTGGTCGGGGTTTGGTTGCATTCGCCCCCTACACGGCCGCCCTTCACTGCAAACTTCCCAGAAAACACGAGGGTCTAATATGGTCGGAAAGACAGCGATTTGCTTTGGCATGGCTTGTGCTATGCTCGCTGGAACTATCACTTCTTCAGTCGCTCAGTCCGGAATTGCTTCAGTATATTCATATAAAGGGGGTCGCACCGCGAGCGGCGAGCATTCGCATCCCAGCGGACTGACGGCCGCGCACCGCTCGTTGCCGTTCGGCACCAAGGTGCGGGTCACTAACAAGCGCAACGGCAATTCGGTGGTCGTCCGCATCAACGATCGCGGGCCGTTCGTTCGGGGACGGGTGATCGACGTGACGCCGGCGGCCGCGCGTTCGCTTGGCTTCTCCGGCCTGGCGCCGGTTCAGCTCGCGGTCGTCAAGTAAGCGAGGCTGATTGCTACCAGCGGCTGCGCACCGGGACATCGACCGGGGTGCAGCCGCGACGGCCCGACAGGACGCAATCCTGATCCTTGCGCATCTGGGCCATCTTGTCGGCGAGCCAGATGCCGCCGAGCACCAGAAACAGGCAAACCAGAAAAGCGAGACCGTTGACCAGCATCCGGTCGCGATGGTCGTCGTGGCCGCTCTGGTCGCGCTCGAAGCGGCTGAGATCCCCGACCGACGGCTCGGGCGGCCCGAACGCACCGGGCCGGTTGTCATTGCCGGCGCGCGGATGAGGGGGCCGGAAGGGAATCACGCGGCGCTCGCCAGGATCGGGCCGCTTTGCGCTCATGGATGACTCGGGGCTTAAGCGTAATTGCCGTCGACCGGCGGAATATAGCAAATCGATTGCTGCTTTTCGATGTCCGTCTGGCCGCGTTATTGCACGCCTCCACCATCGGGTGATGGGCACGACTTTGCAGGGCCGACCACGCCCGACGACCGGCGCTGCGCGGAGCCGCTGCGCTGCAGGCACGCCTCGACCACCTGAACGAGCTCGCGCAGGCGGAACGGTTTTTGGATGCTGGAAGCCGCACCGAGCTTGGTGGCCATCGACAGGAAGTCGGGCGCGCCTTTTGCCGAATCGCGGAACTGGAACCCGGACATGGCAACGACCGGCACATTCGGGGCGCGCTTGATGAGATGTCTGATGCTCTCCAGCCCATCCATGCCGGGCATGAAGATATCGATGATGATGACATCGAACCGCGAGCTTTCGACGGCGGCGATGCCGCTGCGTCCGTCCTCGGCGACGACGACGTCGAATCCTTCGCGTTCGAGCACCGTCTTGATAACGGTGCGGACTGCCGTGTCGTCGTCGATCACAAGAATCCGCGGCATGCGCGTTGCTCCCACGATTTGCTCGGCCGCCGATAAGAGCCGAGCGGCGTTGCGATTGCGATTTTCGCACTGGGCGGAAACGGGATCGGGTTGGTGAAGACAATACCGGCGCACGTTGAGCGCGCCCGTTGGCAAGGGCGAGAGGCTCTTGCAGCGGCACACCGCCCAATGCGTCGGGGCGGGCCCGGATCGTGACGCGCAACTGACGCCGGAATCAGCACGGCGAATGCGCCCGATCTCAGTGTCTGCATCCTGGCGCCGTACCTAATGCGGAAGGCCGGCCGGGTCGGATGCCGGCGATGGGCTCGCCGGAACGGCTGTCTCCGGCGGCACGGCAGCGAGTGCTGCACCCGCGGCAAATCACAATGTTGAGTAGAGCGCGTGATCCAAATGCCGGTCCCGAGATTTGTGGCAAAACCGGCACAAGCGCCGAAATGCGACGCGCAGTAACCTGTTTGCTGGATGAAAACCGGCGCGCCCAGCGCTCCTTGGGCCTCGCAGGTAACGCGCGAAGGCGTGCGTGTGGCATTCTGCCGCATCACGGCTTTGCGATCATCATTGCAATCAGCGTCCCTGCTGGGCCGTAGCCGGTCAGGTAATGTGGTAGTGGCGAAGTGGCTCGCGCGATTTTGCGATGCAAGCCCGCGAATTGTGCGCGATGCCGAAACATCGCAGGTGGCGGCGGTGCCGCGTAGCTCCTATTCCTGGCGGACCGCTTGAACCTGCGCCGCCGGCGCGTCATGCACGGTTTGCTTTACCGTCCAGCTGGACGATGCCGGAGGTTTTTATGAAGCATGCATTTGCCGTCGCGCTGGCTCTGGCGCTCGCCACGGGCAGCGCTGCCGCGCACGATTACAAGCTGGGTGACGTCACCATCGATCACCCCTGGTCGCGCGCGACACCGAAGGGCGCCAAGGTGGCCGGCGGCTACGTGAAGGTCACCAACGGCGGCGCCGCCGCCGACCGGCTGGTCGGCGGCACCTTTGCGGCGTCGCGCGGCGTGGAGATCCACGAGATGTCGTCCGACGGCGGCGTCATGAAAATGCGCCAGCTCAAGAGCGGGCTCGAGGTGAAACCGGGCGCCACGGTGGAGCTGAAGCCCGGCTCATATCACCTGATGTTCACCGATCTCACCCGGCCCCTGACCGCGGGCGAACGCGTCAAGGGCACGCTGGTCTTCGAGAAGGCCGGCACCGTCGAGGTCGAGTACACGGTCGAATCGATTGGCGGCGCACCGGCGAAATCAGGCATGCATCATTGACCCGAGACGTTACGGCTCGGAAAACGGCAGCGGCTTGTCGGGATCGGTGGTGGCGCGAAAGGTGTTGAGCGTCATCGAGATCAGCGCGTAGTAGCCGAGAATGCCCACCAGCTCGACGGTTCCGGTAGTGCCGAGGAGCTTCTGCACGCGGCCGTAGGTGCGGTCGCTCACCCGTCGCTTGCGATACGTTTCGGTGACGAAATCGTAGATGGCACGCTCGTCCGCCGGCGCGGTCTTGGGGTAGCGGCCAGCCTTCAGAGCACCGATGGTTTTCGCATCGACGCCCGCTTTCTCGGCCATCGGCGCGTGCGCCTGCCACTCGTACTGCGCACGCCAGGTGCGGGCGGTTGCCAGGATCGCGAACTCGGACAGGCGCGGCGACAGCGATGTTTTGTAACGGCAGTGGGCGCCCAGGGCCTGCGCCAGCAGGCCGAGTTCCGGCGCATGCAGCCAGATGGCGAACGGTCCGCTGAACTTGAAGCGGCCGCGCGGTCCCGACGCGATGGCGTCGCGCAACGCCCGCTGCGCCGGCGTGAAATCCTCTTCGCCCGGGAATTCCAATCTTGATTTGGGTCGTTTGGACATGTCTCCCCCAAGAACGAGCATCGATGGCGGCCGCACCATCGCATCGAGCACCCGCATAGGCAATTCGCCCGGCGGCATTCGCCGCAGGGCATTCGCCGCAGGGCATTCGCGCCATGCGCTCGCGCGAGCGATCGAGCGCGTGACTGGTCACTGAACTCGCGCGACGCGCGACACGGAGAGGTACCGCGACAAAACGGAGACCGACCGGGCTTCCAGGTTGCGCTCTGGCAGTGCTACGGAACTCTCGCCCGGGGAAGCTCGTTTTGCCCGACGTGGCTCGATCGTGAAGTCCTGCCGATGGCCAGTCATCCACCGCCAATTCCCGACCTTCGCCGCGCCGCCTTTCTCCTCGATGTCGATGGCACGCTCATCGATTTCGCACCCACGCCCCGCGAAGTCTCGGTTCCGACGGCGCTGCGGCAGAGCCTGCAGCGCCTGCTGGAGCGGACCGGCGGCGCCGTTGCGCTGGTGAGCGGGCGGCCGCTCAAGGAGCTGGACTTGTTGTTCGCGCCGCTGGAGCTGCCGGTCGTCGGCGGTCACGGGGCCGAGATCAGGCCGACGCCCACCGGCGCGTCGCGTGACGTGCCCGTCAGTCCCTTGAGCGAGGACTTGCGGCGCCGGCTCGCCACCATCAAGGGCGACGATCCGCGCATCATCCTGGAGCCGAAGGAGCACAGCCTCGCGATACATTACCGGCTGGTGCCGGAGAAGGAGGGCGTCATCCGCGACGCCGTGCGCATCGCCTGCGAACAGCTCGCCCCCGACTCGGTCGAGATTCTTCCCGGCAAATTCGTTTTCGAGATCAAGTCGGTCGGATTCGACAAGGGTACCGGCGTACGCGAGTTGATGCGGTACCCGCCCTTCGCCGGCCGCCAGCCGATCTTCATCGGCGACGACACCACCGACGAGGCGGCAATCGCCGTCATGCCGGAGCTCGGCGGCATCGGCATTTCGGTCGGACGTCAGGTCGCCGGCGCCGCCGGCTGTTTCGATACGCCGCACGATGTTCGCACCTGGCTCGAACGCGCCTCGCTGGCCGAGGAGGCGCCGGCGCACTGAACCGGCAGGCCGCGGTTCCATCCGCCATCCGCGATGCGGCGGCAGGCCGCCACGAGGCATTGGTCCTGGGCTTGCGTTCGGTGTACGGTCCTTGAGAATCGCGAGCCGTTCGAGCCCCATCCCCATGCCGATCGAGCCTGTGCGTTGGCGATGTGACGCCGTGGCGTGGTGCCTGCCGCGCCGGAATATGCCTTGGCAACGTGGCGACATGGCGCGGCGGCGGCCGCGCCGGAAGGAGTGGAATTGCCCCGGCTGGTCGTAATTTCCAACCGCGTAGCCGTCCCCAGCGGCGATGGCAGCAGCCGGGCCGGGGGGCTGGAGGTCGCTGTCCGCGCCACCCTCAAACGCCATTCGGGCATTTGGTTCGGCTGGAGCGGCAAGGTCGCGGCGTCCGGCAAGGTGGCGACGCAGACGATCGAGCACGACAGCCACAGCTATGTCGTTACCGATCTCACCGAAGAGGATTACCAGGAATACTACAACGGCTTCGCCAACCGCGTGCTGTGGCCGATCCTGCATTACCGCGTCGATCTTGCCGAATTCTCGCGCCGCGATCTTACCGGATACCTGCGCGTCAACGAGCATTTCGCCACCGAGCTGCATCGCATCCTGCGTCCCGACGACATCGTCTGGGTGCACGATTATCACCTGATCCCACTCGCCAAGGCGCTGCGCGAGCGCGGCCATGGCAACAAGATCGGCTTCTTCCTGCACATCCCGCTGCCGCCGCCGGATGTCCTCACCGCGCTGCCGAACCACGAGCGCCTCATCCCGGCGCTCTGTCAGTACGACCTGGTCGGCGTGCAGACCGACAACGATGCCGCGAACCTCGCGCGCTATTTTGCCAGCGAATGCCGCCTGCCGAGCCGCGACCAGCGCACCTTCAGCGCCGGCGACCGCACGGTGCGGATCGACATGTTCCCGGTCGGCATCGAGACGGCGGAATTCGGCCGTCTGGCCCGGCGCGCCGTGCGCTCGCCGTTCGTCGAGGGGGTGCTGGAGAGCCTTGCCGGCCGCGCCATGATCATCGGCGTCGATCGCCTCGACTACACCAAGGGCATTGCGCTGCGCATGGAAGCGTTCGAGCGCTTCCTGGCAACCTCTCCGGATTGGCAGAGCAAGGTGACCTACCTGCAGATCACGCCGAAGAGCCGCTCCGAGATCCAGGAATATTCCGAGATGGAGCAGCAGATCAGCGCCGCTGCCGGCCACATCAACGGCAATTTCGGCGAGGCCTCGTGGACGCCGATCCGCTACGTCAACAAGGTTCACAGCCGCACGGCGCTGGCCGGTCTTTATCGGTCCTCGCGCGCCGCGCTGGTAACCCCGTTGCGCGACGGCATGAACCTCGTGGCGAAGGAATTCGTCGCCGCTCAGGAGGAATCCGACCCGGGCGTTCTCATCCTGTCGCGCTTCGCCGGCGCGGCGGTGGAGCTCGATGCGGCGCTGCTGGTGAATCCGTATGACACCGAGGCCGTCGCCGCCGCCATCGAACGCGCGCTGTCCATGCCGCTCGACGAACGTCGCGCCCGCCAGGAGGCGCTGCTGCGCGCGCTGGCGGCGAACGACATCAAGTTCTGGGCCGAGCGCTTCCTCGCCGCGCTGACGCGGCCGCGCCAGAGCCCCGCCTGGTTGCGCGAGGTGCGCTCGCTCGAGCTCAGCTGATCTGTTCCGCCGCCGATGTGGTCGTTGCCTGCGCCGACCTCTGTTGGGCCGGCTTCTGGACCCGGCTCAGGTTGAAGGCGCTGTTGACCAGGGCCACGTGCGAGAACGCCTGCGGAAAATTCCCCGCCATCCGTCCGGCCGCCGGATCGTACTCCTCGGCCAGAAGGCCGACATCGTTGCGCAGGGCCAATAGCCGCTCGAACAGTTTTCGCGCATCGTCCAGCCGCTCGAGCATCACATAGGCGTCGACCAGCCAGAAGCTGCAGGCGAGGAACACGCCTTCACCTGGCGGAAGCCCGTCTTCGGTCTCTTCCGTGTCGTAGCGCCGGACGAACCCGTCGACCACGAGCGTGCGCTCGATCGCCTCGACGGTGCCGCGTATGCGCGCGTCGCTTGGGGGGAGAAATCCCATGGTGGGCAGCAGCAGGAGGCTGGCATCGAGCTCGCGTCGTCCGTAGCACTGCACGAAGCTGCCGATGTCACGATTGAAGCCGTGCGCGCAGACGTCGGCATGGATGTCCGCACGCAGCTTGCGCCAATGGTCGAGGGGGCCGCGCAACCCGAATTGCTCGACGCTCTTGATCGCGCGGTCGAAAGCCACCCAAGCCATGACCTTCGAATGGGTGAAATGGCAGCGCGGCCCGCGCACCTCCCAAATGCCCTCATCGGGCTCGCGCCAGATCTTTTCCAGGTGATCCAGCAGGGCCCGCTGCAGCTCCCAGCCGGAGACGCTGCCGGCCAGGGCGCCGCGCCGGGCCACATGCAGCGCATCCATGATCTCGCCGTAGACATCGAGCTGCAGCTGACCATGCGCGGCATTGCCGACGCGCACCGGCCGCGAGTCTTCGTAACCAGGGAGCCACCGCACCTCCCATTCGGTCAGGCGCCGCTCGCCGGCGATGCCGTACATGATCTGCAGCTGGTCCGGGCTGCCGGCGAGCGCCCGCACGAGCCAGTCGCGCCAGGCATGCGCTTCGTCGTAGTAGCCGCCGTTCATCAGGGCGAGGAGCGTCAACGTCGCGTCGCGCAGCCAGCAGAACCGGTAATCCCAATTGCGCGGCCCGCCGAACTGCTCGGGCAGCGAGGTCGTCGGCGCCGCGATGATTCCGCCGGTCGGCGCGTAGGTCAGCGCCTTCAAGGTGAGCAGCGAGCGCTTGACCGCGTCGGGCCAGAGGTCTCCCGCCCGGCAGCGGTCCGACCATTCGGTCCAGTAACGTTCCGTCGCCGCCAGCGCGGTTTGCGGGACGGAAGGCGTGACGGGCGGCAGATGCGACGGCCCATGCACCAGGCTGAATGGAACCGTATCTCCGGCGCCGATGAGGAACTCGCCGACCGTCTTGAGCTCCTCGCCGCGCAACGCGACCGGCGTGTGCAGGACGAGCATGTCGGGACCGGCAATCGCGCGCAGGCCCCCGTCTTCCAGCCGCGTCACCCAGGGGACGATGGCGCCGTAGCCGAAGCGAATGATGAGCTCCACCCGCATCCGCACCGAGCCGCTTTCACCCACCACCATGCGAACGAGGTTGGAGCAATTGTCGCGCAACGGCATGAAATCGATCAGCGTTACGGCGCCTTCCGCGGTCTCGAAGCGCGTTTCCAGGATCATTGTGTTGGGTCGATAGCGACGGGTGATGCGCACATCGGATGTGCGCGGCGCGATGATCCAGCGGCCGTTGTCCGGCGTCCCGAGCAGGGCCGCGAAACAGGCGTCCGAGTCGAAGCGCGGCCAGCACAGCCAATCGATCGAGCCGTTGCGGCCAACGAGTGCCGCCGTCTCGCAGTCGCCGATGACAGCATAGTCCTCGATGAGGAGAGCCATTGGGCGTGACCGACTGGATCGAATTCCGATGAAGTTTGCGAAAGTCTACCTTTTCCCAGGATCGAGTGTAGCGCCGCGAGTGATCGAGATGACGATCGGAAGGAGTGCGGCGATCGAGCGGGGCTTCATCCGGAACTGTAAGCTAGAGCGTGAAGTCGACGACGACCTTGATGTCGTCCGGCCGATGCTCGAGCGCCTCGCTCCATCGCGCCAGCGGCACGCGGCGGGTGATCAGGCGCTCGAGCCATGCCTTGTCGGCCTGCGCCAAAGCCTGTTCGCCCATTTCATAGTGCAGGCGGTTGGCGTTCACAGCGCCGAACATGACATCGTTGTTGAGCACCGTCTTGCGATTGAGGAGCCCGATGTCGATGTCCATGATGCGGCTCGCCGTGACGCTGAGCAGGCAGACGATTCCGGCTGGCGCGGTACGCCCGAGCACGTCGCGGATCACCACCGCCCCGCCGGTGCACTCCATCAAAATGTCCGGCTTGATGGTGTCGAGGTCGTTGACGTCGGTGTGGTGAGTGGCGCCGAGGTCGCGCACCAGTCCCGGCTTCGGTCCATCGCGGTTGCGGTCGATGACGTGAACGTCGAGTCCGCGCTGGACTCCCATCAGCGCCGCCAGGAGTCCGATCGGCCCGGCTCCCGTGATCGCCACCGTGCGCGGGCCAAACCAGCGCGCGCGCCGTCCGATGCGCTCGGTATGGTCCCATGCCTTGGCCACGATGCTGGTGGGTTCGAGCAGCACCGCCAGCAGGCCGAGCGACGGATCGACCTTGACGGCGAATTCCGGCTCCAGGCGGAACCGTTCGGAGCCGAAGCCATGGCGTGCCTTGATGCCGCGCTCGGTGTAGCGCCCGTTGCGGCACATATCCCATTCGCCCGCCGCACAGGCCGGGCAGGGGGCCGGATCGGGTCGGCGCACGATCCCCACCACGTGGTCCCCCGTGGCGAAGCCGCCGCTGGCCTGCTCCACCACGCCGAGGGACTCGTGGCCGAGCACCAGGCGCTCCTGCCCGGGCGGCGCTTCGCCGTATTCGGCCTCGACGATCTCCCGGTCGGTTCCACAAATCCCCAGCGCGAGCGCTCGCACCAGCAGCGAACCGTCGGCCGCCGCCGGCTCGGTTACGTCGTCCAGGCGGGCCGAATTCCTAACTCCCGGAGTCAGCGTGATGGCGCGCATGGCATCACGGGGCTGAGAATCGTATCGGAAATGCGGGGAGGCATGGTGAGGATACGGCTTGCGGCGGAAAATGTTCCGTATGATGGGGCGCGAACTCGGCGGCGTTCTCCATGATGGAGGCGAACCGGCGCGCGCTCTCGGGCGTTGCGCGATGTGTTGCGATT
>Ga0081540_1001748_pt1 | contig 18260 bp, 17 predicted proteins | sample TabmetS2T1R1_FD_71024 | JGI IMG/M metagenome (GOLD analysis project Ga0081540, IMG submission 71024) | Tabebuia heterophylla rhizosphere microbial communities from the University of Puerto Rico - S2T1R1 | ecosystem: Host-associated > Plants > Roots > Rhizosphere ... | reverse complement strand
TGCACTTCCCCACCGCGCTCGAGTAGCGCCATGCCCCGGCGTCCGCGCGTCACCAGGAGCACCTGCGCATCGAGCATCGTCAGCGCCGTCCCTGCTGCCCGCGCCAGCGCACGATCGTCCTCCACCGGCAACCCGGTGAGCGCGGCGAGCTCGGGCTCGTTCGGTTTCGCCGCCCGGAATCCGGTCAGCGCTCCGAGCGCATACCGCGAGTCGACTGCCACCAGCGTCCCGCTCGAGGCAAGGTGGCGCAGCGTCGCGCGCGTCGCATCCCCCACGACGCCCCCGCCGTAGTCGCTCACCAGCACCGCGTCCGCGCCGTGAGCAGCCTCCTCGACCGTCTGACGGAGCCGCGCGGAGAGGGCGGCGGGCAGCGGGAGCGCATTCCCCCGATCCAGCCGGAGCATCTGCTGCCGGGAGGTGTTCAGCCCTCCGGCGAGGATGCGGGTCTTGGTCTCGGTGAAGGGCGCATCCACGGCGACCAGCCGGATGCCGCGCTCGGCGAACCGCTGGCGCACCGCCTCGCCCATCTCGTCCCGACCGAGCACACCCACCGCCGTCACCTCGGCCCCCAGCGCCCGCGCATTCGCTGCCGCGTTCGCCGCGCCTCCGAGCGTCACCTCGGACGACTCGTGCCGGACGACCAGCACCGGGGCCTCACGGCTCACCCGGTCGGTCTGGCCGTAGACGTAGTGGTCGGCCACCAGGTCGCCGACCACGACGAGCTTGCGCGCGCGGAAGGCGGAGAGCAGCCGCGACAGTTCGGACGCCACGTTGCCCTGCTTGTCCCACACCCCGCCCCCTGGGCGCCAATTCGTGACCAGCCTGGCGTCACCCCGCCACCAGGCGGTCCAGGTGCTCCCCGCCCTCGAGGACCTCGATTCCCAGCCGCAGCACGTGCACCGGCGTTCCCTCCGGGCACCGCACCGCGTCCTTCTCCGTCGTCACCAGCCAGGCGCCGGCAGCGGAGGCCTGCCGCTCCAGCCCGCGCAGCTCGTCCACGCCGAATCGGTGGTGATCGGCGAAGCCGCTGAAGGCCACCACCTCCGCGCCCAGATCCTCCAGCGTCTTCCGGAACGCCGTGGGCCGCCCGATCCCCGCGAATCCCACCACCCTCCGGCCGCGAAGCGCGTCCGAGGTGTGCACCTCTCCTCCCGGGGCCACCAGGTCACGCGGTCCGTGTCGTGCGCGCACCCGAGGAATCGCCTCCGGCCAGGGCACCGACACGGGCGTGTCCGCCGCCCTCACCCACAGGAGCGTCGCCCGCCCCAGCGCCCACGGTGGCTCACGCAGTGGACCGCGCGGAAGCAGGTGCCCGTTCCCGAGCCCCACCGCCTCGTCCACCACCACCACGTCGGCGTCGCGCTGCAGCTGCCAGTGCTGGAACCCGTCGTCGAGCAGCGCCACCGTCGCGCCGCATCGGACCGCGAGCCCGGCCAGCCTCGACCGATTCACGCCGACCCACACCGTCGCCGCGGGCAGGCTCCGCGCCAGCATCAGCGGCTCGTCCCCGCACCGCTCCGGCTCCGGCCAGGGCGGCCCCTCCACGCGCACGTCGGTGGTCGCGGTGCGCCCGTAGCCGCGGCTGAGGATGGCCAGCGGCTTGCCGCGGGCCGCGAGACGCTCGGCCAGCGCCCGGACCACCGGCGTCTTCCCCGCCCCGCCCACCTGCACGTTTCCCACCGAGATGACCCGCAGCCCCGGCACCTTCTCGGCGTGGAGCCACCCGTGCCTCCGGGCGGCGGTGCGCACCTGGACTCCCGCGGCGAAGACCGCCTCGGCCACCGCCAGCGGCGACAGCGCGAGCTCCCGGAACGTCCCGTCCGGTCGGTCCGGGTAGAAGAGCCGCTCGACCCAGCGGCTCATGCCCTCGCTCCCGCGCGCGTGTAGAGCCCGAGCAGCGTCTCCGCCACCGGGCGAACGTCGGGGACCACCACCGTCCGTCGGTCCTGCCCGAGAGCGACCCGGGCCAGTGCCTCGGGCGTCGGCGCGTCGAGGACCGCGTCCGCCCAGGCGGACAGCGCCCCCTGGTGCACCCCCACCACGCGCGCCCCCACCGCCCTTCCCTGCACCGCCGCACGCCCCGCCTCGTCGTTTCCCAGCCCGAGAACCCACAGCTCGTCCATGGCCTGCATCCAGCGCACGAGCGACTCGCCGCTCTGGTACCCGGGGAAGCGCACGGGAAGGCCCAGCGCCTCGGCCCGTGCCCGGAGCTCAGGCCCGAGCTTCCCGTCGCCGACCAGCACCAGCGTCGCCGGCGGGACGCGCGACCGGACCCGGCGGAAGGCCTCCAGCGCAACCTCGTGGCGGCGGGAGGCCTGAAAGGTCGAGACCATCCCGATGACCGGCGGACGCAGATCCAGCGAGGCCTGGAGCGCAGCGCGGTCGTCGGGCGGCCGGAACACGGGCGGGACCAGCGGCGGAAGAACCATCCACGGCTCTGCGAGACCTGATCCCAGCTCCGCTGTGGGGACGGTGTATGCCGCAGCCGGCGGACGGAGCGCCCGGAGCGAGCGGCCGGCATGGAACGAGCGCACCCGGATGCCCCGGTGTCCCGACAGCGCGGCCACCCAGTGGTCGTGGCTGAAGTGGGTGTGCACCACGTCCGCCTCCAGCGTCGCCAGCCGGCGTGCATCTCGCCACACTCCGACCGCGCCGTCTCGGGTGGACAACCTCAGCCCCCGAGAATCGAGCAATCCGAGCGACTCGAGCCGCGGAGCCGCCGGCTCCTCCGTGCCCGTTCCTGCCCGCGTCGAGTCGATGGCCACCGACACTTCGTGCCCGAGCGCGCGCTGCGCCTCCGCCAGAAGCACCACCGGCTCGGCCGGGCCGCTCCACACCGGGCTGGAGAGGAGATGGAGGATCCTCACCGGAGCCGCTCCACCTTCGCGTACAGGCCGCGCAGCGCCTCCACCTCGGCGTCGAGCGTCCACCGCTCCCGCACGTCTTCCATCGCTGCCCGGCCGATCGCCTCGGCCCGTGACGGATCGGCGAGCAGCGGCTCGAGGATTCCCACCAGCGCCGACACGTCGCCGGCGGCATAGAGAAAGCCGGTCACCCCCTGCTCCACCAGCTCCGGATAGTGCGGGAGCGCCGCGGCAACGACGCAGCAACCGCTGGCCATCGCCTCGAGCAGCACCAGCGAGAAGCTCTCCCGCCGAGACGGCTGCACGACGATGGTCAGCCCCCGGTACAGCCCCGCCGTGTCATCCAGCTCACCCAGCTGCTCGAGCCCGCCCAGGCGCTCGGCGAAGCTCCGCCAGCGCCGCGTCACGAGCCCGGCCACGACCGCCCGCCAGCGGGGAAACTTCGGGCCGAGGACCGCCCAGGCCGCGGCGAGATCCTGCTGCCCCTTCGAGGGGCGGATGCGTCCCACCGCGCCGACTCCCCGGCTGGCGCCGACTCCGAGCGTGCGCCAGGCCTCCCTGCGGTCCCCAGGTGGCGTGAACCGTCCGACGTCCACGCCGTGCGGAATGACCTCGGCTCGGAATCCCAGCTCCCGCAGCCCCACCCGGGTGAGGACCACCCGCGCATCCGCTCGCCGCGCGAGGAAGCGCGTCCATGCCGAGGGCCGTCCGGCCGAGTGGCGGGTGAAGACGATGCGGACGGACGGCAGCGCGGTCCGGAGCAGCAGCGCTGCAAGCAACTCGAGATTTCGGTGGGCGTGCACCATCACCCGCCCGTTCCTTGCGAGCTCCAGGAGTGCACGCCACGGCAGTCGCCGGACACCCAGAAGTGGCCCCCACCCGGTGACGTGGGCGGGAAGCCGGCGGGCGACGTCTTCCACGTGGCGGGTCACCCCGGTGCGCCGCCCGTGGAAGTGGAGGAGCACCACCGGGGTCATCCCGCGGACCCCGCTCTCCGCGGGACCGGGCGGGTCCCGGCCCCGAGCAGCAGACGCGCGACGAGGTCGACGTTCCGCTGGCTCGCCCCCGAGACCTGGCGGACCGACTGGACCGCGAGGCTGCCGAGGCTGGAGAGCACGTCTGGCCGGGCGAGCAGCTCGGAGAGCACCCGGTACAGCTGCTCGGCATCCGCGACCTGGATGCCGCCCCGGCCGAGGAGCACCTGCACGCTGTCGCGGAAGTTCTCCATCCGCGGCCCGAAGAGCACCGGCCGGCCCTGCGCCGCCGGCTCGAGGATGTTCTGCCCCCCGCGATGGGTGAAGCTCCCCCCGACGAAGACCACCGTCGCCAGCCGGTAGGCCCGGGCCAGCTCGCCGATGGTGTCCAGCACCATCACCGGCGCGCCCCTCGGCCCTCCCGTGCGGCGCCCGGCCTCGACGCCCCGGGCCTGCGCCATCGACTGCACCCGCGCGGCGCGGTCCACGTAGCGTGGAGCAAGCACGAGCCGGAGCCCCGGGTGCGTGTCGCGGAGCCGCTGCCACACCGAGAGGAGGATCTCCTCCTCGCCCTCGTGCGTGCTGCCGCCCATGAGCACCTGTGCATCGGATGGCAGCCCGAGCGCCGTCCGGAGCGCCTCGTCCTCCGGAGAGGGAGCCGGGACCGCCAGCCCGTCGAACTTGGTGTTTCCGGTCACCCACACCCGGTCCAGCGGCGCACCGAGCGAGAGGGCCCGCTCCGCCTCGTCGTCCTCGCGCATGAGGAGCAGGTCCAGCTCGGTGAGCGGATTGCCGAACACCGCGAACAGCGTGCGGTACCCACGGAGGCGCTCCGGAGAGAAGCGCCCGTTGGTGAGCACCACCCGTGATCCAGCGGCGCGGGCGGCGTGGATGAGGTTGGGCCAGATCTCCGCGTACTCGAGCACCAGGAGGTCCGGACGGAGGACACGCATCGCCCGGCGCGTGGCCCCGGGAAGATCCCAGGGCGCGTAGACCACCCCGTCGACCTGGGCGCGAAGGCGCTGCTCGGCCATCTCCCGCCCGGTGTCGGTGATGGTCGTGAGGAAGATGCGCGCGTCGGGGAAACGCTCGCGGAAGCGGGCGATCATCGGCGAGAGGGCCTGGAGGTCGCCCGCGCTCGCTCCATGCAGCCAGACCCGGGGCCAGCCACCTTGAGGCACTGCCTCCGGCCGGTAGAGCCCGAAACGCTCCAGGAGCCCTCGGCGCGTCTTCCGTGCGAGCAGCAGCAGCGGCGAGAGCAGGAGGAAGGCGACGGTGCTGAGGAGCACGTACAGGGCCCGCCTCACGGGGCCGCCTCCACCTTCACCGGCTGCGCGAGCAGCCAGGGCCAGGACTCGTCGCCCAGCCCCAGGCCCGGCGTCTCCACCCGGACCTCCACCAGCACCTGCCCCGGAGCCTCCAGCCGGACATGGGAGGCGTCCAGCACTCGCCCCGGTCCGTGCACCTGGATGTGAGCTCCGGGCGGGTGCACCGCCGGGAGCCGCACCTCGAGCACCTCGCCCACCCGGAAGGTCCGCCGGTCGGCCGGGAGCACCGCGAAGCCGGCGGCGGGAGCGAGGGCGTCCACCGCGCAGTAGAAGCGCCCCGCGCGGAGCTCCTGGACCAGTGCCTGCGCGGCCTCCGCCGGGGCCTCGGGCAACGAGGCGATGCCGGTGAGATGGATGGACATCCAGCGGAACGCGGAGCCGTAGCTCGGCCAGCCGTGGGCGTCCGGGCCGCAGAAGGCGAGCTTCGGCTCCGGGCCGTCCAGGGAGAGCATCCAGTCCTCCACCGGGCGCGCCTCGCCCAGCGCGAAGACCATCGCGCGCTCGGGGCTCACCAGCGCCGTTCCCAGCGCGGGGAGGAGCCGGGTGAACGGACGCTGCCGGAGCGCTCCCCAGGCCGAATCGCCGCTCCACACCTCCACGCCGCTCGCCATCCGCGCCTGGGCAAGGTCCATCCAGGGGCGCTGGGGATGGAGCGGATGGGCCAGGACCGCGATCCCGCCGAGCTCGATCACGGCCCGTACCGGCGCGGCGACCTTCTCCGCGTCGGTCAACGCCCGGCGGGTTCCCACGTCCGCCAGGTGGCCGAAGGGCGTGCTCGACTCCTGGCCGGCGACGACGAGCACGCCTTCCTCCCGTGCGGGCGTGGGCAGCTCGCGCGGGTTGTGGTCGGTGAGCACCAGGAAGTCGAGCCCGGCCTCGCGCGCCGCCCGGGCGACGTCGGTCGGGCTGCTCCGCCCGTCACTCCGGGTGGTGTGCACGTGCCAGGCGCCGCGGAGCTCCCGGGTCGCCGCGGGCGGCGTGAGCGGGAGGGGCCTGACCACCGCCAGCATCGCGAACCAGCCGAGGGTGAGAGCCAGCAGGAGAAGCGCCCAGCGCAGAAGGCGAATCCATCCCGGGGTCTTCTTCCGGCGCCGGATGGGCCGGAGCACCATGCTGGGACGTTTCACCGAGTGGTCCCCGTCGCTGCGGGGGGCGGGTGCTGGAGCGCCCAGGCCTCGGCGTACCAGCCGCCGTGGAGGAGGAGCTCGTCGTGCTTCCCCTCCTCCGCCACGCGCCCGGCCACCAGGACGTGGATGCGGTCCGCGCGGGCGATGGTCTGCAGCCGGTGGGCGATGACCAGCGCGGTGCGGCCGGGAAGCACCGTCTCCAGCGCCGTCTGCACCTCGCGCTCGCCTTCCGGATCGAGGCTGCTGGTGGCCTCGTCGAGCACCAGGAGCCGGGCGTCCTTCAGCACCGCCCTGGCGAGCGCGAGACGCTGGCGCTGGCCGCCGCTCAGCCGCGCGCCGCGCTCGCCCAGCGGCGTGTCCCACTGGCGCGGCAGCGCCATCACGAAGTCCTCGGCCCGGGCCACCCGAAGGGCGCTGCGCAGCTCGCCCCCGGTCGCTTCCGGGCGGGCGGCGAGGAGGTTCTCGCGCACGGTTCCGGAGAAGAGGAGCGGCTCCTGGGTGACCAGCGCGATCTGGGAACGGACGGAGGCCAGGGTGCACGCCTCCACGTCCGTCCCGTCCCAGAGGATGCGACCGGCGTCGGGGCGGACGAAGCGGAGCAGCAATGCGGCGATGCTGCTCTTCCCTCCTCCGCTCGGCCCCACGAGCGCGGTGACCTTGCCGACCGGAATCTCCAGCTCGAGGCGGGCCAGCGCCGGACGGTCACCGTAGGCGAGGCTCACGGTGTCCAGGCGCACCGCCCGGGCGAGCCGCGGCGCGGGCTTGGCACCGGGGGCGTCGGTCACCAGCGGAGGCGTCTCCAGCACCTCGAGGAGGCGCTCGGCTGCGGCCGCCCCCTGGGTGGCGAACTGTGAGGCGCGGCCCAGCTCCTTGGCCGGCTGGTAGAGGAGGATCAGCGCAGCAAGGAAGGAGAGCAGCCGCTCGGGGGCGACCGATGCGTTCCCGGCGGCCCACACCAGCACCGCGGCCACCGCCAGCGCCGCGAGCACCTCGGTCAGCGCCGGGACCGCCGCGCGCGCCCAGCCGGCTCGGGCCAGCGTCGTTCCATGCGCGTCGGCCCGGGCGGAAAAGCGCGCGGACTCGGCGGCCTCCACCCCGTAGGCCTGCACGGTGCGCACCGCCGCGAGCGCCTCCCGCAGCTGGCCTGCCATGCCTCCGAGCCTCGCCTGTCCCTCGCGGGTACGCCGCAGCACCGAGCGTGTGAGGCGTGCCACCGGCACCCCCGCCAGGGGCACAACCGCGAGCGCGACGAGCGCCAGGCGCCAGTCGAGCGCCACCGCCACCGCGGCCAGGACCGCAATCTGCAGGCCGTCGCGGATCCACGAGCCCACCGCGTAGATGGCGGCGGTCTCCACCGCGGTCACGTCGGCCGAGAAGCGGGAGAGAAGGTCACCGCTCATCCTCGCCGCGAGCTGCACCGGGGACTGGCGCAGGAGCGCATCGAGCAGCCCTCGCCGGAGCCAGGCCACGGTCCGCTGTCCGAACTGCCCGGTCCAGGTGAACTGAGCGGCGTAGGCCACTCCCTTCACCGCCGCGACGACGACCAGCATCAGGGGCAGCGCCAGCAGGAGCCGCTCCCGGCCCGCGGCCTCGAACGCCGGTGCCCAGCTCGCCACCCGCCCCAGCGCCGAGGCGCCCCCGGTGAGGAGGTACCGGAGGGTCGGCCCGACCAGGAAGGCGTAGAGGCCGGTGGCCAGGGCGAGCACCACCATCGCGACACCCGCCAGCACGAGACGGCCCAGGTGCGGCCGCGCATATGGCAGAAGCCGCCAGAGCGCGCGCCACCCCGAACGGCGGCCGACGGTGTTGTCCACGGCGGTGGTCACCAGGGAACCGAGGTGTACCATCCTGCCCCCGAGCGTCCATGGCCAACGGTGAGCTGATGGTGGTGGCAGGCGAAGCCTCGGGCGACCTTCACGCGGCGGACGTCCTGGCCGAGCTGCGCCGGCGCCGTCCGGGGCTCCGGGCGTTCGGGATGGGCGGCCCTCGCCTGCAGGCCGCGGGGCTGGAGCGGCTGTTCGACGCACGGGAAATTTCCGTGATGGGCATCGCGGAGGTCCTCCCCCGCCTGCCACGCATCTGGCGGGTGTTCCGCGCTCTGGTGCGCGCCGCTGCCGAGCGCCGGCCGGCGGCTGCCCTCCTGGTGGACGTGCCGGACTTCAACCTGCGGCTCGCGCGGAAGCTCCGGCGCCTCGGCGTCCCGGTGGTGTTCTACGTCAGTCCCACGGTGTGGGCCTGGCGGCGCGGGCGCGTCCGGCAGATCGCCCGCGACGTGGACCGGATGCTCTGCATCCTCCCCTTCGAGGAGGAGTTCTACCGAACACATGGCGTGCGCGCGCGCTACGTGGGCAACCCGGTGGTGGAGCAGGTTCCCCCGCCCGGGGCGCCGGAGGGTTTCCGCCAGGCGCTGGGCCTCGAGGCGGCCCGACCCACCCTGGCGCTGCTCCCGGGGAGCCGGCCGAGCGAGCTGCACCGGCTGCTTCCCCCGATGGTGGAGAGCGCGGCGTTGCTGGCGAAGGAGCGGCCCGAGCTGCAGATCGTCGTTCCGGTCGCGCCGGGCCTCGACCGTGCACCGGTCCAGGCGGCCTTCGCCGCGCGCGGGCTCCACCCCACCCTGGTGGACGGCCGGACCGCGGAGGTGGTGGGCGCCTCGGATGTGGCGGTCGTGGCCTCCGGCACCGCGACGCTGGAGACCGCGCTGATGCTCCGGCCGATGGTGGTGGTGTACCGGATGTCGGCGCTGAGCTGGGCGGTGGGGAGGCTGCTGGTGAAGGTGGCCTTCGTCTCCCTCGTGAACTTGCTCAGCGGGCGGCGTCTGGTCCCCGAGCTGCTCCAGTCCCGGTTGCGGCCGGAGGCGGTGGCCGAAGAGGTGCGTCGTCTGTGGGCTCCCGGGGGCGAGCGCGAGGCGCAGCTCGAGGGACTCCGCGCGCTCCGGAGCAGTCTGGGCGACGGCCCCACCGCATCGCGCGTGGCCGACGAAGTGCTGGAGGTCCTCGACGCGCGTGCTAAGGACGCGGGGCTCCGAAGCCCCCGATGAATCCAGCCCTGGTCTGCATTCCCACCTACAACGAGCGGGAGAACGTCGAGTCCATCGTCCGCGCGGTGCTCGGCGCCGATCCGCGGGTGGACGTCCTGGTCGTCGACGACGCGAGCCCCGACGGCACGGGGGACCTCGCGGACGCGCTGGCCCGCGAATCGCCGCGCGTCCACGTGCTGCATCGGGCGGGCAAGGCCGGACTGGGCAAGGCGTACCTGGCGGCGTTCGACTGGGCGCTGCAGCACGATTACCGCTTCGTCCTGGAGATGGACGCGGACTGGAGCCACGACCCCGGCTACCTCCCGACGCTCATCGACCGCGCCTCGACCGACGCTGACCTGGTCCTCGGAAGCCGCTGGGTGACGGGGGGCGGGACGCGGAACTGGGGCATCGGCCGGCGCTTCATCAGCCGCGGGGGCTCGTTCTACGCCCGCACCATCCTGGGCCTCGGGATTCGCGACCTCACCGGGGGCTTCAAGTGCTTCCGGGCCGAGGTCCTCCGGGCGATCGACCTGCCCACGGTCGCCAGCAGCGGCTACGGCTTCCAGATCGAGCTCACCTACCGGGCCATCAAGAAGGGGTTCCGGGTGGTGGAGGTTCCCATCGTCTTCGAGGACCGGCGGGTGGGACAGTCCAAGATGTCGCGGGCCATCGTCCTCGAGGCGCTCGCGATGGTGTGGAAGATCCGGTGAGCGACGCGGTCTCCTCGGCGCTGGTGGCGTTCTCGGCGATCTTCTTCGTCGTCGATCCGATCGGCGTGGTGCCGATCTTCATCGCCATGACCCAGGGCGACTCGCAGGAACAGCTCCGCGACACTGCGCGGCGCGCCTCGCTCGTCGCCGCCGGGCTCCTGGTGTTCTTCGCCCTCTTCGGCACCTTCCTCTTCAAGGTGGTGGGCGTGAGCCTGAGCGCGTTCCGGGTCGCGGGCGGGATCGTGCTGCTCATCACCGCGCTGGACATGCTCCGCGCGCGTCAGTCGGAGGTCCGCACCTCGCCCGAGGAGGCGCAGGAGGCGACCATCAAGGAGGACGTGGCCATCGTCCCGCTCGCCCTCCCGCTCCTCGCCGGGCCGGGGGCCATCGCCACGGTCATGGTGCTGATGTCCCGGGCGTCGGGGGTCGTGCCGGTCGTCGCCGTGGTGGCCAGCATCCTGATCACCATGGCCGCGAGCTACTTCCTGCTGCGCGGCGCCTCGCTGGTGCAGCGCGTCCTCGGACAATCGGGCGTGGCGATCTTCCAGCGGGTGATGGGATTGCTCCTGGCCGCGATCGCCGTGCAGTTCATCGCCGAGGGCGTGCGCGACCTGATGGGGCTAGCCCACCCCCCGGGCTGAGCTCGAGCGCTACCGGGCAGCGGACGCGCCGAGCTTCTGGACCAGCTTGTCCGCCTCCTTCTTGTGCGAGGCGATCACCTTCTCGGCGTTCTTGAGCAGCTTCTGCAGGCTCTTGTCCGTGGTCTCCTGCTGGAAGGTCTGGACGTTCTTGAGGTCGCCGGCATGGTCCTCGGCCATCGCCTGCATGTAGGCCTTGTCGAACTCGCTTCCGCCGAGGGTCTGCAGGTGCTGCTTGAGCTCCTGCATCTTCTGCATGTCCTCCCCCTGCGGCGGGGGCCCGACAGTCACCTTGTTCTTCTTCGCCCAGGACTGCGCCTCCTTGTCCAGGGCGGTGTGGTCCTTGACCATCCGCTTGCCGAAGCTCTTCACGGCCTTGTCGTGGCCTCGCTGCTCCGCGATCTTGCCCAGCTCGACCTCCGACTGGTTGGCCATGTGGAGCTCGGCGAGGATCCCCGCCGGCGCTGGCGTCGTTCCGAGCGCGCTCGAGACCGGTGGGGTCATCGCCTGACCGCCCGGGGGGCTCGGCGGTGTCGTCCCGCTGAGCCCGGGACGCTGGGTGGAGCTGCCACTGCTCTGCGGCGTGGGATCGGTGGTGGGCGTGGGATTGGACTGGGCGAGTGCCGCTCCGGCGACGAGCAGGGCGGCGGCGAGCAATGGACGGTGTCGGTGCATGATGAAGGAGGGTGCATCCGCTCACCGCCAGCGGCTCCCCCGGATGGTCCGGAACGCCGGACATTGAACGAGGGGTCTCGGGCAACGGGACCTCGCGGCCATGCACGACGCCCCCGGGTGAACGCCCAGACGCCACGGCGATGCACGGACAGGCGGCCACTCCAGCGGCGTGCCCGGACCGACCGAGCGGTGCTGCACCTGGTGCATCGTTCTACGTGCAGAATCGCTCGCCCAGGCGGGTGACCCGGTCCGGCAGTCGATGCGCCCTCAGCCGGCCGGCAGCCTCGGCGGCGAGAAGCTCCGCCCGGCGGACGTTCAGGTGCTTACGGCGCCTTCCGGCCTGGTCGACCGACCAGGGTGATGCCCGCCTCCGCGGCCAGAGCGAGCAGCCGTTCCCCTTCCAGGAGCAGCGTCTTCCCAGCCTCGATCGCCAGCACCCGGGCACCGACCTCGCGCAGCACGTCGACGGTCCCCGGACCCACGGCTGGCAGGTCGAACCGGTCATCCTGATCCGGCTTGCTCCGCTTCACCACCACCACCCCGGGACCGCCGAGCTCGGCGCCTCGGCGGATGCAGGCGTCGGTCCCCTCCACCGCCTCCAGCGCCAGCACGTGCCCGTTCTTCACGACCACCGTCTGGCCGACGTCGGCGCGGCCGAGCAGCGTCGCCACCTCCTCGCCGAGCGACACGTCCCGCTCCTGCGCCGCGTCGAGCGGTGGGCCAGCGAGGTGTCCCGCGGGGGCGAGGATCTCTCGCAGCAGCTCGGTGGGGGCGACGATGCGGATCCCCGCCGACTCGAACTCGTCCGCGGCCGCGCGGAGGAGCGCGTCGTCCCGGAAGCTGCGGAGCCGCGCCGCGATCCGGAACAGCCCGAGGTCGGGACGCATCTGCTGCACGGCTCGCATCCGCGAGAAGCCGCCGGCGAGCACTGCCTCGGACACGCCTTGGTCCTTCAGCAGCCGCTCGATGCGAGCCACCTGCCCCACCTTCACCCAGTCCAGGCGCTCCACCTCGGAGGACAGCTCCGGGTCCGTCTCTCCGACATGCCCCACCGCGACCACCCCAAGCCCCTTCGCCCGCGCCGCCCGGGCAAAGAGCCGGGGCAGCGCACCGTTGCCGGCGATGAGGCCGATGCGCCCCACTAGCGCTCCGCCCGGGGCGTGCTGATCGGTGCGGTGGCCGATCCTCTCGCTGCGACGCGCAGCCTCGTCGCTACGCTGCTCGACGTGCCACGGGGCACGCCTCCGCTGCTCGCTCCTCGGGTGCGCCCTCTCGCTTCGGTCTCGGCCACCTCGCTCTGCTCACCACACCCCGGGCGGAGCACTGGTCTACCGGGTGAGCCCGCGTTGGCTGCTGGTGACGAAGGAGAGCAGCACCTGGACCTCGGAGTGGTCCCCGAGCTCGGTCCGGAGCCGCTCCACCGCCTCCTCCAGTGGCAACTTGCTCCGGAAGAGGATGCGGTAGGCCTCCTTGACCCGGGCGATCTGCTCCTCGTCGAACCCGTGCCGGGCCAGCCCGATGCTGTTGATCCCCACCAGCTCGGCCCGGTCCCCCTGGGCGGTGCAGAACGGGGGCACGTCCATCACCACCATCGCCCCGCCGGCCACGAACGCGTACCGGCCAATGCGGGTGAACTGGTGGACCGCGGCCAGCCCGCCGAGGATGACGTGGTCGCCCACCTCGACGTGGCCACCCAGGGTTGCGGCGTTGGCGAAGACGCAGCCGTCGCCCACCTGGCAGTCGTGCGCCACGTGGGCGTAGGCCATGAAGAGGTTCCGGTCGCCGATGCGGGTGACTCCACCGCCGCCCCTGGTTCCCTTGTGGAGGGTGGTGAACTCGCGGATCAGGTTCTCGTTCCCGATCTCCAGCGCACTGTCCTCGCCCGCGTACTTGAGGTCCTGCGGCTGCGCGCCCACCGAGGCGAACTGGAATACCCGGTTGCGCTCGCCGAGGCGGGTCCGCCCTTCGATGACCGCATGGGGACCGACGGTCGTGCCCGCGCCGATCTCGACCTGGGGGCCGATGACCGTGTAGGGGCCCACCTCCACGGTGGGGTGCAGCTTCGCTCCGGGCGCGATGACCGCCGTAGGATGGACGCTCATCGGTCCTTGTCCACCACCGTGGCCAGGAACTCGCCCTCGGCCACCACCTCCCCATCCACCTTCGCGACCCCGCGGGTCTTGAGGATGGAGCCCTTGAACCGGAGCACCTCCACCTCGAGGTCCAGGCGGTCACCGGGCACGGTCGGCTTCCGGAACTTCGCCCCGTCGATGGCCATGAGGTAGGTGACCTTCTGCGCGGGGTCGAAGCCGGTCGAGCGGTAGGCGAGGATCGCGCTCGCCTGGGCCAGCGCCTCCAGAACCAGCACTCCGGGCATCACCGGATGGCCGGGGAAGTGGCCCTCGAAGAACGGCTCGTTCGCCGAGACGTTCTTGTAGGCCCGCAGTGACTTGCCGGGCTCGATCGACACCACCCGGTCCACCAGGAGGAACGGATAGCGGTGGGGCAAGAGCTTCTGGATCTCCTGAATGTCCATCATCTCAGGACTCGTCCTTCCTCGATTCGAGCGCGGCGACCCTCGCCCGCAGCTCTCTCACCTCACGGAGTAGCTCCGGAAGCTGCTTCAGGGCCGCGGACTGGCGCAGCCAGAGCGAGCGGTCCACGGCCGGATAGCCGGAGAAGGTCGCGCCGGGCGGCACGTCGTGCGGCACCCCGGACTGGGCGGCGATCTTGGCCCCGTCGCCAACGTGCACGTGCCCCACGATGCCCACCTGCCCGGCCAGCACCACGCCCTGGCCAATCTCGGTCGACCCCGAGATGCCCACCTGGGCGCAGACGATGGAGAGCGGGCCCACGCGGACGTTGTGAGCGATCTGGACCAGGTTGTCGATCTTCGTCCCTCGGCCGATGACCGTCTCCCCGGTCGTTGCCCGGTCGATGCAGCTGCCGGCGCCCACCTCCACGTCGTCCTCGACCCGCACCGTGCCGACCTGCGGCACCTTCACGTGCGCCGGGCCGGCCGCGTCGAAGGCGAAGCCGAACCCGTCCGAGCCCACGACCACTCCCGGCTGGAGGATCACCCGGTCACCGAGCACGCAGCGCTCGCGCACCACCGCACCGGGCTGGAGCACGCAGTCCACACCGAGGCGCGAGCCCTCGCCCACGTAGGCTCCCGGCCAGAGTACCGAGCGGGCGCCCACCACCGCCCCGGCCTCCACCACCGCGAGCGCCATCACCGTGGCGGAGGGGTCCACCCGTGCCGAGGGGTGGACCTCGGCGCGGGGATGGATCCCCGGCGCGGGGCGGGGCTCGGCGTGGAAGACCGAGAGCAGACGGGCAAAGGCGAGGTGCGGCGAGGGCACCCGGACCCAGGCCACGTCCGCGCGGCTCACCTTCTCGCCCGGCGGAAGCAGGACCGCGGCGGCGCGGGTGGTGGCGAGCTGCTTTCGGTACCGGGGATTTCCGTAGAACGACAGCTCGCCAGGGCCGGCCTCGTCGAGCGAGGCCAGTCCCCGGATCCGCAGGGCCCCGTCTCCCTCGACGGTACCGCCCACCTGTCCGGCGAGCTCTGCGAGGGAGCGTTCCATCCGCTCCGAAGAGTGCTACTTCTTCTTGGCCGGCGCTGTCGTGGCCGGCGCCGTCGAGCTGGTCTTCACCTTGTTCTGCTCGTTGTAGGTGCGGACCAGCTGCGGGGTGAGGTCCAGGGAGTCCGGCGCGTAGGCGATGCCACCGGCGTCGAACACCATCGTGAACCCTTCCTTCTGAGCGATGGCGTTGATGATCGTCCGCATCTTGCCGACGATGGGCTGGAACTCCTCGTTCTCCTTCTGAGCCAGCTCGGCCCGACCCTTCTCGAAGCTCTGCTGGAGATCGATGAACCGCTTCTGGAGACCCTCGGCCTTCTCGTTCCGGGCCTGCTCGGTCATCGTCGAGGCCTGCTTGTCGAAGGTGTCCTTGTCCTTCTTGAGCGCGTCCTGCGCCTTGTCCAGGTCCTTCTGCTTCTGCTCCTTCATGCCTTCGAGCCGGGTACGGGCAGCCTTGGCCTCGTCGAGCTCCGCAAGGGCTTTCTGGAAATTGACGTAGCCGATCTTCGCCGCCTGCTGCGCGAAGGCAGCGCCGGAGAGGGTCAGCGGAATCGCGGCGGCCAGGGCCACCAACAGGCGACGGGACGACATCACGTGTGTACTCCTCGGGGAAGCTCCGGTGATTCCACGCTCGACCGCCACCGACCGGAGTGAAGTGGAAGCCCCCCGGCGGGTGCTCCCGATGGGGTCGCAAAAGTCCGCGGACACTAGGAGCAACGCCTCGAATCCGTCAAGCAGATGCCACTCTGGCGGACGGGCGGGCGCCACCCTGGGGGCTCACAATGCCTTCACCTCACTCACCAGCCGGGTCAGGGACGACTTTGCGTCCCCGAAGAGCATCGAGGTGTTGGGGGAATAGAAGAGCGCGTTCTCGATACCGGCGAATCCGGGGTTCATGCTCCGCTTGAGAACGATGACCCCCTTCGCCCTGTCCACGTCGAGGATGGGCATCCCGTAGATGGGGCTGCTGGGGTCGCTGCGGGCCGCGGGGTTCACCACGTCGTTGGCCCCGATGACCAGCGCCACATCCGCCTGTGGGAACTCGGAGTTGATCTGCTCCATGTCATACAGGCGGTCATAGGGGACGTTGGCTTCGGCCAGCAGCACGTTCATGTGCCCGGGCATCCGGCCGGCGACCGGGTGGATGGCGTACTTCACGGTCACCCCCCGCTTCTCCAGCAGATCGGCCAGCTCGCGCACCACGTGCTGGGCCTGGGCCACCGCCATGCCGTACCCCGGGACGACGATGACCTCCCCCGCGTAGGCCATGCGCATCGCCGCGTCCTCGGCCGAGACGCTGCTCACCGTGAGGTCCTTGGGCTTCTCGCCCGCGGCGATCGCCGGCGGCGATCCGAAGGCGCCGAAGAGCACGTTCCCGAAGCTCCGGTTCATCGCCTTGGACATGAGGATCGAGAGCAGGAAGCCCGAGGCGCCGTCCAGGGCGCCGCAGATGATGAGGACGTTGTTCTCGATGACGAAGCCCGTCGCGCTGGAGGCCAGGCCGGCGTACGAGTTGAGCAGCGACACCACCACCGGCATGTCCGCGCCGCCGATGGGAAGCACCATGAAGATCCCGAGTAGCAACGCCAGGCCGATCATCCCGTAGAACACCGTCGCGTTTCCGGGGTTGAAGATCAGGGAGAGGAACATGACGATCGCCACCCCGAAGAGGGTGATGTTCACCGCGTTCTGGCCCCGGTAGGTCACCGGGGTGCCGGTGATGAGCTCCTGGAGCTTGCCGAAGGCCATGAAGCTGCCGGTCACGGTGAGCCCGCCGAACAGCACCTCGAACCCCAGCGCCGCCATCGTGCTCCTGGGTATCGCGGCGCCGTGCATCCGGTACTCGGCCACGCCCACCAGGGTCGCCGCCAGCGCGCCGAACATGTGGCTGATGGCGATCCGCTGGGGCATCGCGGTCATGGGCACGAACATCCCCAGCGGGTAGCCGATGACCGACCCGAGGATCAGCGCGACGGCGACGAGGTCGAACCGGACGATCTCGTGGTGGAAGAGCGTGCCGACGATGGCCAGCACCATTCCCACCGCCGCCTGCTGCATCCCCAGGCGCGCCTTGTCGGGATGGGACAGGCTCTTGAGCCCGAGGATGAACAGGACCGAGGCGGCGAGGTAGATGGCCTGGATGAACAGGTCGCGGGCGCTCATCGGCCCGCACCTCCACCCTTCTTCTCGATCTCTCCGCCGGGCGGGAGCTTGGGCTGGCGGCGGAACATCTTCAGCATCCGGTCGGTGATGAGGAAGCCGCCCACCACGTTGATGGTCGCTGCAGTCACGGCGATGAATCCGAGCCAGTTGGAGACCGAGTCCCGGTTCGCCCCGGCGAGCACCAGCGAGCCCACCAGGCTGATGCCGGAGATGGCGTTGGTCGCCGACATGAGCGGGGTGTGCAGCAGCGGCGGGACCCGGGTGATGACCTGGTAGCCGACGAAGGCGGCGAGCACGAACACGTACAGCTCAACGACGCCGATGGGGGTCACCGCGCGCTCCCTCCAGGCACCTGCCCGTTCAGTGTCACCAGCATCGCCTTGGTGATCTCGTCCTCGGGGTCGATCCTGAGCGCCCCCTCCTTGGTCGCCAGATGCTGGATCAGCGCGAGGATGTTGCGGGCGAACATCTGGCTGGCGTGCAGCGGTACCGTGGCCGCCAGCTGCACCGGACCGAGCACCACCACCTGGCCCACCATCACCCGCTCTCCGGCACGGCTTCCCTCGACGTTGCCTCCGGTCTCCGCCGCCAGGTCGACCACCACCGAGCCCGGGCGGAGCGTGGCCAGCGCATTCGAATCGATGAGCACCGGCGCGCGCCGACCGGGCACCTGCGCGGTGGAGATCAGGAGATCATTCTGCGGGATGGCCGCCGCCAGCGCCTCGCGGGTCTTCGCCTGCTCCTCGGCGGTCAGGGGCCGGGCGTAGCCGCCCTCCCCCTCGTAGTCGGCGGACACCTCCGGGCCGACGAAGGTGGCCCCGAGGCTCAGGACCTGCTCCCGGGCCGCGGGCCGCACGTCGAAGCCCGCCACCACCGCCCCGAGCCTCCGCGCGGTGGCGATGGCCTGGAGGCCCGCCACTCCCGCGCCGAGCACCAGCACCTTCGCCGGGGCCAGCGTTCCGGCCGCGGTGGTGAGCATGGGAAGGAGCTTGCCCAGCTCGGCCGCGCCGATCAGCACCGCCTTGTACCCGGAGACGGTGGCCTGGGAGCTGAGCACGTCCATGGTCTGGGCGCGGGTGATGCGAGGAACCCGCTCCAGCCCGAGGAAGGTGAGCCGCCGCGCCGCCAGGGCGGGGAGGAGTGGCTCGGCCGGCTCCACCCCCAGCATCGAGACCAGG
>Ga0081540_1001747_pt1 | contig 18261 bp, 13 predicted proteins | sample TabmetS2T1R1_FD_71024 | JGI IMG/M metagenome (GOLD analysis project Ga0081540, IMG submission 71024) | Tabebuia heterophylla rhizosphere microbial communities from the University of Puerto Rico - S2T1R1 | ecosystem: Host-associated > Plants > Roots > Rhizosphere ... | reverse complement strand
CAACCTTCATCCCGGGCCTCACCAGCGGCGCGGCCTCGAGCGGCAACTGGGAATCGACGCTGAGCTGATTATCCGTCACGCTCATGACCGGCCCGGAAGCATTGGCTGCGACCGTAGCTGTCACCTCATGGACGCGAATCGGAAGCGAGGGGATGAAAACGACCTCGTCCGCCGGCACCTGCACGCCAAGCTTCGCGCGCGCGGCGGCAAGGTCGCGTTCCAGCCGCCCTGCCCGTTCGCTTGCGACCTGGACGTCATATTCAGCGAGCGTTTGCTGTTCCAGCGCGGCGCGCACGCTGCGCTCGCCTTCAAGGCGGGCCGCTTTCACGGCTCCCTCGGCAACCCGGATCCGCTCCTCGGCCAACGCGGCCTCGCGCGACGCAGCCTGAATCGCCAGATTGGCTTCCATTCTCGCCTTGTACTGCGCGGCGCGCGCTACTTTGAGCTTGGCCTCGGCCGCAGCACGCGCCGTCTCGGTCTGGCGCGGGTCGAGAACGATCAGGGCACGATCGGCGACTTGCGCGGCGACGTCGGCACTGGCCGAACTCGCGGAATGCGCGGCCCGCGCGCGTTCGGTTGCAAGCGCAAGCGATCTGCCGGCGCGCGCGTCCGCCAGCTGGCGATTGTCGCCGACACGCGCCGCGCTGTCGAGAGAAGCCTGGCGCGTGTTCTGCTCCGCGACGGCCCGGGCGGCCGCGACTGCCCGCACCGCGGTTTCTCGCGCGGCCTCGGCCGCAAGCTGGGCGCGCGCGGCATCCGACCACTCTCGCTCGAGCGCGGCGACCGCGGCGCGCTGTTCGCGGGTCGGTGCGAACGGATCCCATCCGGCCTTCCTGTACATGCGCTCGACCGCGGCGGATGTCCTCTGATCGTAGTTGCCGTCAATCGTGCCCGGATCGAAGCCAAGACGGGCCAGGGCTTCTTCGAGCTGGCGGACGTCGCCGCCGCTGGTTCCGGGCGCCATGTCGCGAAACGCCGGTGCCGCGCCGCCGAGGACAAAGACCGGACGGCCAGATGCTGACAGAATGACCTCGCCCTCCCCGAATTGGGTGTTCGGCCGCGGCAGCGACGAGATCAATCCGATTCCACCCTTGACGGTCGAAGGCGCGATCGAAATCGGCTGCGGCAATCCGAAGCGCACCGTACCGCGGGTGACGACATCGGTACTCAACACACGCGACTCAACAGGCACGAGAATCAGGGATGGCTCGGGCGCCGCGGTGCGCGCCGCCACCTCGGCCGGCGACTGGATCCTGGAGCCCATGTACCAGGCGCCAAGCGCCATGCCGCCGACCACGCCGAGAATGGCCCAAAGAACGTTTACGCGTTTCGCGACCATGCCGTAATCCTTCCAGCCAGTGACAGCGCGCGAGCCGTGTTTGCAAGAAGCATTGCGTCGGTCTCGTCATGCGACCCCGGCAGCGAAAGCAAGTTACTCATGGCCGCTGATCCGGGGAAAACCAAAGGGAGCATCATGATGTCTCATTGCACTTTTCGGGAGAACAATTCTTCCTGGATACGCTCCTCGACAGGGGTCAACACTTCCTCATGCATCTTGTGGCTCTTTGCCGCGACCAGGCGCTCGTAATCCTGCAGTTTCCGCAGCGCGGCTTTCTGGTCCGCCGACATCTTGGAGGCCAGCAGCTTGCCGCCCTCCGTCAACGTGGCGAGCCGGTTCCGCAGGTCGGGTTCGATCTCGTCCGGGTGGCCATATTCGAAACCGGCCTTCTTCATCTCCCGCTGCCAGAACCCAAGCGCGGCCTTCATCCGCTGGTCCTTGTTGATGAGCGCGTCCTGAGGATTGTAGTGGCTGGCCTTGAGCTGTTCGGGCTTGAACGTTTCAGCGAGAGCCTTGCGCGTACAACCACCGGTCCGCGATAAATCCTCGGTTTCCAGGGCGACCGCAAAGGTGCTGCTCACGTCGTCGCCGAGCAGCGCGCGATTGTAAGCGACCTGATCCGCGGGGGACAGCTTGCGGAAAATCTGCACATTGCGTTCGCCGAGACCGACGCGGGCAGGACTGTATCCGGTGGAGAGCTGAGGCGGCAGACCGGTGTAGAAGGTAGACACGCCAAAACCATAACGGCTGACGAACTCCTCCTCACTGAGGCCTGGCAGTTGTTTGTCCGCCGCCATGCCCGCCCGCACCGTGGTGGAGTCGGCCGCGACATACTGGAAGCCTTGTTCGCGCATGCAACGCGCGATCAGTTCCTCGGTCCTCTCGATCGCCTGAACCAGTTCGCGAGGCGACATGCCGAATTCCTCGGTACCAAGCCCCTTCGGTGCCTGTGCCTGCGCCGCCGCAATCCCCGGCGCGAGCAGGACGGCGGCCAGACCCAAATAGATCGCTTTTTTCATGACGCTGTCCTTTCCACAGCGAACCCCTTATGGATCGCATTCCGTTCGGTAGCAGCCTCCTCGGCGCACCTCAGTCCCGGCGATGGGCGGCCGGTGATCCACGATTTCACCACTCGCGAGAGGAAACCCGGAGATGGAAATCGTGGATCAGGGCACGCACCCGCCGATCCACATCAGTCCGTTCCGACGATCTTTCCGGTCTCGATATCGACAAAGACGTCCTTCTCGCCGTCCTTCGGCGTCTGGATCTCGACCACGTAGACGTTCTTGCCTTTCTTCCGCTCGATCTTCACGGACGTGGCCTTGCCGGGGATCGCCTCAAGCGCGATCTTCGTCGCCTGGTCGCCCGAGACCTTGGCCACGGGCGGCGTGTATTTGAGCGGCTTGTCGCGGAGCTTGCCGACGCTTGAAACGTCGGCGGCCGGGTTATCCTTCGGCAGCGCATTGGAAACGATGAGCTTGCCGTCCGAGGTGTCGGACACGACGCCAACCACCGGACACCAGACCTTGTCGGTGATGTCATCGGTATGGAGCAGACCCTGCTCGCGAACCCGAACGCAGTTCTTGAAGGTCCCGGCCGGTACCGTTATCTCGAGGCCTGCCTCCATGTTCTCCGAGCCGCCATAGGCCGTGCTCTGGCTGCCGTCGAATATGTAGCGGCCACCGACCGTGAAAGTGCCAGGCATCAGCAGGCCCGGCTCGGCGACGCCGTCGCCGTCAAGTTCTCCTGCCCGCCAGGTGCCGGCGAACACCGGCTTGCCTTCCTCGTTGATCTCCCAACTCACCTCGCCGAAGGCGTAAGCGCTGTTGGTGCTCTTATCGAGCGCGAACCAGTTGAGTGCGCGCTGCGTCAGGACACCATCGAGGTATTCTTCTTCCTGCACGACAGCGGTCTTGAACTTGCCGAAACCCGGAATATCGAAGTCCTCGGTGGAATCGAGGACCACGGTTTCCTTGCGGTACTTGCCGTCGGGATGATCGGGCCGCTCATGCACGTGCTTGTGGCCGGGCACGATCGGGTAATAAAGCGGGTTGACCCCGTGCGGAACGATATTCTCGGCTTTCAGATTCCAGTCTTTCATCGACGAGTAATCCTTGCCGCTCTTGAAGCGCGGCGGATCCTTGATCTCGCCTGCGACCGTGCCGCCAGCCAGCGCAAACCCGGCCGCCGTCAAGACGGTGGCCGCCATGAGCGCTGCGCGCCACCCGCCCGGCCGACGGAATTGCCCGCTCGCCGGCTTGATCTGTCGTTCAAAAATCTGCTTCTCGAACATCTCAATGCCCTCTGGTTGCGGGCGGCGGTCCGGCCAGGAGCCGCCCTGGGTTACGGAAGAATTCACCCGCCTTTGGCCGGCGGGCCGATCTGACATTTCGCGGGCGGGTTCATCGCCCCCTCGCGGTAGTGAAGTCTGCTTCGATGAACGACCGATTGCCGTCCTTCGCCACGGTTCCGATTGCGAATTTGTAGGCCTTGCCGGCACGCAAGAACCCTTCCGGCACGGTGAAGGATTTTGCCGAACCCGGCAGCAGCGCGCGAATTTCGTAGGGCGTGCCGGCTTGCTCGATGACGATGACGCAGGCCTCGCTGCCCTTCGGCACGGACCATCGCAGCGTCAGCGCAGTGGCCGGTACGTCTTTCTGGTCAGGCCGCGGATACTCGAAAACAGCCGGTTCCGGGAACACGTGACTTAACCGTGCCTCGCCGCGCAGGCTCACCCCTTTGGTCGTCGTTCCCTCGAACCGATATGCGCCCGCCGGGAAATCAGCTCGCACAATTGCAGCATCGGAGGGTTCCGGAGATTCAAGCGTAAGAGACCGGGCGCCCAGCTTCGAATCCGGCGTTCTGAGGTCGATCACCGTACGCTCGCCCGGCGCCGTCACCTTGAGCGCAGCCAGCCCATCGTCCGTACCCGTTACCTCGAACCGGATTTCCGCATCGTGATCCCCGACGTTACGTTCCAGGTAAACGGAGAGCTTTTGAAAGTTACCGTTCTCGGCGGCGGCAACCGTCACCGGATATGCCAGACCGGATAACGCCGCAGCGACCGCCATCGTCCAACCGTTGATGGATCGAACGGTTTTCATGTCACACCCCCCGATACTCGTACCGATTCCGAAACGGGCAGGCTGTCCGCCAGCCGACCCGCGCCGCGGCCGAAACGAAGATAGAATGCGGGCAAAATAAACAGATTGAGCAGCGTCGATGTCACGAGGCCGCCGAGAATGACCACCGCCATCGGATATTCGATCTCGTGACCCGGCAGGTTTCCGAAAATGATCAGTGGCAGAATCGCGAACGCAGCCGCACCGGTCGTCATCAGGATCGGTCGTAACCGTTCACTCGCGCCGCGAAGCACGAGCCCCATGCCGAACGGCGCTCCTTCATGACGTTCCAGATGCTGGAAGTGGTTGATCATGATGATTCCGTTACGCGCGGCGATGCCAAGCACGGTCAGGAAGCCGATCAACGAGCCAAGCGAAATCACGCCTCCCGCGAGCCACGCCGCAAGGACGCCGCCCACCAGCGCCGAAGGAAGGGTCAGGAACGTAAGCGTGGCCAGGCGCCAGCTGCCGAACGTCTGCTGCAGAAGTACGAATATCGCGGCAAGCGCAAGCGCGGAGAACAGTTGCAGCCGCCAGCGCGCGGCGCGCAATTCCGCGTACTCTCCCTGCAGGACCGCGTAATAACCGAGAGGAAATACGACCGTTCGCAGTCGCGACTGCACATCCACGGCAACGGCGGCCAGATCGCGATCCCTGACATTCGCCTGCACGTCGATCCGGCGAGAGCTTGCCTCACGCTTGATGATATTCGGTGTCGGCAGAATACTGACATCAGCTACCTCCGCCAGCCGCACGCGCTGCCCGGTCGGCGTGTCGATCAATATGTTGCGGACCGAGTTGACGCTGGTGCGGGCTTCCGGGGCGGTCCATACATGGACGTCGTAGGTGCGTCCTCCGATGAAGATGTCGCCGACTTCGGTTCCAGCCAGCAAGGATGCGGAGGCGCGCCGGACATCACCCGGCTTCAGGCCGTAACGCCCTGCCTCGTCGAGGTTCACCGTCACCTGGATGTGCGGCACTTCGACCATCAACTCCTTTTGCAGGTTGACGAGGCCGGGAATGCCGACGAGTGCCGCGCGGACATCCTCCGCCTTTTCCCTGAGAACGCCGAGATCCGGACCGAAGATGCGGACGACGATCGCCTCCCCCGCGCCGGTCAAGACCTCGCGCATGCGCTCCTTCAAATAGGTTTGCACATCGCGGTAGAGGCCGGGATAACCCTCCACCATTTCGTCGATCCTGGCGTGCGTCTTGTCGTAGTCGGCGTCCTTGGCGATGCTGATCCAGTTCTCTCCGAAGTTTACGCCGACGACCTCATCGGCGGCGAAGGCCTGACCGATATGGGCGCCGAAATTGCGCACGCCCGGTATCGCGCGCAGTTCCTTGCTCGCGCGGGTCGTAATGCGCAGCATCTCGGGAAGCGACGTGTCGGGCGCGGTGACCCAGTGCATCAGGAAATCGCGCTCCTTGAACGACGGCAGCAGCGAGTGCCCGAGCAATGGCCAGACGCCGATCCCGGCGAGTGTCACGACACCGACCGTGATAAAGGCCGCAAGAGGCGTTCGGGTGGCCCTTTCCAGCAAGGGTGCATAGCGCTGCTGCAGCCAGACGGTTACCGGCGATTCGCGCCTTTCAGACCCCGCATCGCGCAGCAGGACCAGGCAGAGGGCCGGCGTCACCGTCATCGCCACGATGAGCGAGGCCGCGATCGCGACCACGTAGGCCGCAATCAGCGGCTTGAAGAAGGATCCGGTCAGGCCCTGCATGAACAGGACGGGCACGACCGCGACGACCACGATGAGCGTAGCGTAGACGATTGGCGCCCGCACCTCGAGCGAAGCGTCCAAAATGATGCGCGCCGTGCTTCGCGGATCGCCGTCCCGGCGCGCGAGGCGCAGGCGCCGCATGATGTTCTCGACGTCGAGGATCGCGTCGTCGACGACGATCCCGAGCGCGATCACGAAACCCGCGAGCGTCATTGTGTTGATGGTGGCGCCGGCCTGGGACAGGATGAGTCCGGCCGCAAGCAGCGACAAAGGAATGGCGATGATGCAGACGATCGCGGTCCGCCATTCGTAAAGGAAGACGAGTATGATTCCCGCGACCAGCACGCAGCCCAGCAGCAAGGCATGCGACAGATTGTCGATCGATTCCTCGACGAATGTCGCCGGCCGGAAGATCGTCGTGTCGATCTCGACCCCGGGAAGACCCGGCTTCATCGATTCCAGCGCCTGCTCCACTCCGCGGGTGACAGCAAGCGTATTGCCCCAGGGGAATTTTTCGACGATGAGCATGAGGCCCGGGCCGTCGTTGATAATGGCATCGCCAATCATGCCCTGGGGCGAATATTCAAGCCTGGCCAGGTCGCGCAGCAACAGCGGTTGCCCGTTCCGCGTGGTTACCGGGATCTGGGCGAGCGTCTCCGGCGTGACGCCGGCGCCGGCAAAGGCCACTTGAATGCGCTGGCTTGGCGTTTCGATGAAGCCGCCCGTCCCGATATGCGCGCCCTTCGCATAGCGCAGCAGGCCCACATCAAGCGCATCGGAAACTGCTTCCTGCAGCTGGTCGAGGGTGACGTCCTCGTCCACCATCCGCTTTTGATCCACATAGATCTGAAGCATCTTGAGCTGCTCGCCCCAGATCGCGATGTTCGCGACGCCGGGAACGCCGAGGAGCCGCTGCCGGATTTTCCAATAGGCGAGCATCGACAAGTCCATCACGGACTTGTCCTTTGACGTAATTCCGACCTTCATGATCCGGCTGGTCGAAGACAAAGGCGGCATCATGAACGGCGGCGCAGCCCATGTCGGCAGTGTATTGGTCGCCAGCGCCATCCGCTCGCTGACCAGTTGCCGCGCCCGGATCTCGTCGGCGCCACGCTTGAAGATCAGCGTGATCGACGACAGTTGCGGCACCGACTTCGACCGCATCACGTCGATGCCGGGAACGCCGTTAAGCGCGTTTTCCAATGGCACGGTTACGAGTTGTTCGACCTCGGCAGGCGATAGTCCGAGACAGATCGTCTGGATCTCAACGCGCGGCGGCGCAAATTCCGGGAATACGTCCACAGCAACGTCCCGTAGCCGCGCCACACCAAACCAGATCAGCACCACGCTCAGGGCGAGGACGAGATACCGAAATCGCAGACTCGAACTTATGATCAGGCTCATCATGCGAAAGCATCCCTGCCGACCCGGCACAAGCCGCCGCCGCCAGCACCGGCGGTTAGTGACCTACGCCTTTTTCAGTTCCGAAGACCTGCGGCACCGCAGCCGCGAGCACCTTGGTGCCGAGCGACGGGCCATCGCTCAGGTACACGTTATTGCCCTTGATGGTGTCGATCTTGATGGCCTGGCGGACAAAGGCCATCGGATCGGAATGGACGTAGACCCAGGTCCCGCCGGTCAGGTCGTAAAGCACCGCGGTATACGGAACGATCCGGTGACCCGACATATCCGCGCGCACTTCGTCGATCTGAACTCCGAGCCGTTCGGCTGCCTTGGGCGTAAGCGTCACCTTCTTGAGCGACGAGCCAGCTATGGCCTCGACATGCGCGGGTTTGCTTTGAGCCGGCGTCTCCGCAGCCAGGGCTGGAAAACCACACAGTCCCAAGCCCACGCCCGCGACAGATGCCGCGGCGGCCAGAAAGCTGAAGCGGATCATGACGTGGTCCCTCCCCTCAACAACTTCGGCAACAAAAACCAGCAGCGCCTACGCGGCGCTGCCCTTTTCAAGATCGAGGCGGTCGGCCGTCCAGCCGGCGCCGAACCGCAGGTAAAGCGCCGGAAGCACGAACAGTATTGCCAGCGTCGAGGTGATGACGCCGCCCAGCATCACGACCGCGATCGGCGACGCGATCTCGAGTCCGGCGACATCGCCGAAGATGGCGAACGGAAGCATCAGGGCGAGCGTCGTGACCGAGGAAGCCATGATGCTCGAAAACTGCTCGCGGATGCCACGGCGCACCAGCGCTTCCCCAAAGAGTTCGCCCTCGCGCAGTTGCAGATTCTGGAAATGGGCAATGAGACTGATGCCCTGCCGCACCGTCAGAGCAAATACAGCCACCAGGCCCAAAACAGAACCGAGCGAGAAGCTCCCCCTCGTAATCACGATCGCGATCAGGCCACCCAGCACCGCGATCGGAACTCCAAGCAGCGACAACGCGGTAAGCGGCCAACTACGGAGCACGGCCTGTGTCAGCAGGAACATCAACAGCGCCGCTGCTGCGATATAGGCGTAGATCGACCGCAGCGCGGCATGCTGTTCCCTGTATTCGCCCAGCACCTCGGCATGATGCTCGAACGGAAACGTCACTTGCCTGATGCTGTTGGCGACGTCCTGCGCTACGGCCCCAGATGTCCGATCGTCGCCCACATCCGCCGAAACGTCGATGCGGCGTGAGGAGCCCTGGCGCCGAATGATGCTCAGGGCCGGCACGATGCGGACGTCTGCGACCTCCGCCAGTTGAACCGACAAGCCGCGCTTCGCCTGCGATCGGCCCGGCTTACCGAAATCCTGCTGCACCGGCGTTGCCGTCGCAATTCCCGACGTGGCCTCTGCGACTTTCACGACCGAGGCTTTGGGTCGCAAGCGACGGCTTGGGTTTGGCGCCTTCTCGCTATGGATCGTCAAGTTCCGCACGTCATCGATGTTGCCGCGCAACTCCGGGTGGCCCCAGACGACCACGTCGAAGACCTTCTGGTCCTCAAACAAGGCACCGACGGTAATGCCGCTCACGACCGCCGAAACCGCGCGGCGAATATCGCCTGGCTTCAGGCCGTATTCCGCCGCTCGGAGGAGATCCACCGTGATCTCGATCGACGGTTCTTCGATCTGTAGCTCAACCTGAGGCTTTTCAATGCCGGGTATCTTGGCCATCAAGGCGCGGATTTCGTCTGCCTTGGCGCGAATGATGTCGAGGCTGCTGCCATAGACTCGCACGGTGATGGATTCCCGGTCACCGGTGAGCGCCTCACGCAGCTTGGTCGACAGGTATGTCCCCACGCGACCGCGCATACCCGGGTACGCGGTGACGGCGGCTTCCAGGGCATGAACGGTCTCTTCATAGTTGGCGTTTGGATCGATGTTGACCCATACCTTCCCGGCGTTCACGTCAGTTGCGCGCTCGCAATTACAGAGCACGGCTCGTCCGAGATCGGCGGAGGCGTTTTGCACACCGGGAATCTTGCGTAGCTCCTGGATCAAGTCCCCGGTGGTTCGGGTCATCGCCTGCAGCGAAGTGCCGGGCGGGCCCTGCCATTCGATTACGACATCGGTCTCCCTGAAGCTCGGCACCATATCGCGTTCGATCGTACGCCATAACGCAACGCAGGCGACCGCAGCTACGACACCGACACCGATGCAGGCGAGCGGCGCGCGGGCAACCGGGCCGGCGAGGCGCTCGAAAAGCCCGGCCGCTCCAGTCGTGACTGGCGAGCCGCCGTGTGGCGTCAGCGGCGCGCGGGCGAGAAGCAGTGCGGCCAGCGCCGGAGTTACGATCAGTGCCACTGCCATCGAGGCGGATATGGCGGCAATATAGGCCCAGGCCATTGGCGCAAAGAACGCGACGGAACGGCTCTGCATGAACAGGACAGGCAACACCGCAATCACCATGATGAGTGACGCGTATACCATCGGTCCCCGCGCTTCGAGCATCGCATGGGTCATGACCGCGATGCCGGCGCTTCCGTCACCTCGCGCGCGCAAGCGCCGGAGTGCGTTCTCGATGTCGAGAATACTGTCATGCGCAATTACGCCGCTAGCCATCAGCAGACCGGCAATGACCATCATGCTGAGCGAGATTCCGAAAACCTGCAGCAGCAGTCCGGCCGTGACAAACGACAACAATATCGAGATCAGCGCGATGATGGCAGTCCGCCAGCTGCCCATCAGCAGACCGAGTGTCACGGCGACAAGCACGATCGAGATGATCAGTGCCTTCCCCAGATTGCGGGTCGCACGCTCAATGAAGCTTGCGGGATGGTAGATGGTGGTATCGATCTCGATCCCGGCCAGCCCAGGCTTCAATTCCTCGAGTGCAAGCAGTACACCGCGCGTCACCTCCGACGTGCTAAAACCGGGAAACTTCTCGATGGCCACCAAGAGGCCTGTCTCGCCGCCGATGATGGCGTCTCCGATCAACGGCTGATGGCCTTCCACCACATCGGCGATTTCGCCAACGCTCACGTTTGTGTTGATCACCGCCACCTTGGAGAAGGTCTGCGCGGTGCCGATCGGCAGCTGGTGACGGACGTTGAGCCGCTGGTTCGGCGTCTCGATGAAGCCGCCGGTGCCGGGCGTGGACGAGTTCAGGTAGGTCAGCGGCGAGGACCACACCGCCTCACCGGCCGTCTTGACCACTTGATCAAGCTTGATGCCCTTGTTTTGCAGGTTCTTCGCATCGACATGCACCTGCACCTGCCGCTCGCGCTGCCCCCATATGGAAACATTGGCGACACCAGGCACGCCGGCCAGGCGAGGCGCTATGTTCCATCGCGCCTGAACGGACAAGTCGATGAGCGAGATGGATTTCGAACTCAGGCCGACATTCATGACCCGGCCAGCCGAGGAAACCGGCTGAAGCATGGTCGGGGGACTGGAGACATTCGGCAGCGCGCGCGTCTGCGTCAGCCGCTCCTGCACCATCTGGCGCGCCTTCATCAGATCGGTACCGGGCGCGAAGATCATTTCGATGGTCGAAAGTCCCGCCATCGACTCCGACTGAATGACCTGAAGCCAAGGGACACCGTTGAGCAGGTCCGCTTCCAGCGGCACGGTAATCAACGACTCGACCTCGGCGCTGGAGAGGCCAAGCGCTTCCGTCTTCACAGTGAGCGATAGCGGCGAGAATTCGGGGATGACGTCCAGCGCCTTGTCTCGGAGACCGACCGCCCCGAATATCAACAGGCCCGCCGCGATGACCGCAATGATGGTGCGCAAACGCACGCTCGAGGAAATGAGCCACGCCACCATCTCGACGCTCCCCTTCCTTTGACCTCTGGTTGCATTAGACTTTTAGTTGAGTCGAACTCCCTTCGGGAGGGCCCGTTGAGCGCGGGATTTTCTGAAAGCTGCCTTGCTCGCAGGGCAACGCAGCACGAGTTCGGATTTTCTGCTGATCTTGCGTCGGCTTTAATTCGCTCGCGTTAGCGCCATAGTCGGGCTTCGCGGCAATCAAAATTCCACGACGTCGCCTTTCTGAAGCCGGACTAAGGACAAGATTAAGGCGACGATGCATCTTAAGTTGATATTTGCGTCGGCACAATCCACCCATTTGGGTGGCACCCTATTGGGTCATGGCGATTTACCCAATTGGGTTTCTGCGCAAATGCGCAAATATCCGCCGCCATCTGAAGTTGCCGAACAGAAATCGACGGCAGTTCGCGACGCGTCCCTCGTACGGATACATCACTTCGTACGGATACATCATTTCGTGTCGATTGAGTATTCCGTCATTAGTGTCATTGTAGTTGAACACTGCAGGGGCGTCCGACGTCTTGATGACTGGGACTTTTGTCTGCAATCGACGTGACGCACGAAATGCTGGCGGAGCAAGTCCGCCTAACCAAACAAATGTAATGGGCGAGTTAGTTCGACTGGTCGAATGACGTCGAGCTACGATACTCATGAGGTCGCGCATGATCTCAGGTAAGCGGGAACGGCACGTTGCCGGATATCGGCGACGTCGGCAAGCAGCAGAAATCGAGATGGAAGAGCTGGCGGTGCGCGGTTGGCATCGCATCTACGGTGCGTACCCATTCATCTTTCGCACTGCGCCGGCATTGTTCAGCCTCCTGCTGCTTTTTCCTTCCTGTGCGGCCGCCGGGGAGGCGGAGGAGCTGGCGGATCTCAAGCGCATGCTCCAGGAGCTGAAGGCGGAGAACCGCAAGCTTTCCCAGCGCCTCAGTACTCTGGAAAGAGCGCCGGGGCGACAGACCAAGCCCGCAGCGACGCATGAGCGTCCGACAGTCGTCGCAACCGCGGGAGCGCCGGCGGTTGCGACGCCGGCCGCCGCTCCGCCCCCTCTGCCGATTCCAGATCTGTCCGAAGCCGCAGCGAACAGACCGCTCGGCGTGCGCGTAAAAGATCTGGAGGTCGTTTGGGCCGCGCAAGAGAATGCGACGCGCCAGATCATCCGCGACTCGCTGTCGAAGAGCGGGTCGAAAATCAACAGCTACCTATCACTTAGCGGTGTGATCGAGGGCGTAGCATCGCGGGCCGGCTCATTCACCGGTCCTACCCAGGAAAACCTGTCGCTGGGTACGGCGGAACTCGATTTCGATATCAAGCTGAGCGACTGGTTGACCGGTGCCGTGGTTCTCCACTTCGACAACGGCACTGGCGCGATATTCCCGACTGGAAATCAACCGGTGGTGCCGACCAACCTCCCCGGCGTCGGCGTGGATCGCTTCACGCTTGATCGGACGCACATTCTGGTGGGCGACTTGATGCAATTCCCGATCGCCGCCCGGTTCGGGGTGGAGACTTTGCATTTCGGTACGTCCACGGGCGTGGCGCGCCTGGATACGCTGTCGATCGGCACTCCGCTGACGACCGAGGTGTTTGAAAATCGTCAGACCGCAGGAGGCCTGGAATTCGCCTGGCCAACCCCACCACGGCAGCCACCGCCGGCGCCTGTCGTTGTGCCCCGCGTCAGTCCGCTGGTCGTTGCACCGGCGGTGAGACAACTGATGGGCTGGCTCGGCTACACACCGCTGCCCGAGCGGCCATTCCGGCCTACGCCAGTCACATTCCCGTTCGATCCGCCACCTTTCTACGGCTCCGTCGTGACCTACAAAGGCAGCGACAGCATCATCCCCGGCCGAACGAAAATCGACGATTACAATGCCAGTCTCGGTTTCCGGACGAGGGGTCATTGCGGCCTGCCCTATGACCAGTTGACGGACTCGCTGATTTGTCCGTGGACCGTCGACTTCCATGTCGACTACGACACCTCCGTTTTCGAAAGCAGATTCCTGCGTACAGGCTACCTGCCGTTCCTCCCTCAGATCGGTCGGATTCCGGGAGTGGCCGCGAGCCTCAAGACCAGCTTCGGCCCGTTCGCATTCGTCGGCGAGGTAAATGCCGCAATTGCGGACGCCAGGTTTATCGATGGGCTCGGCATTGCGAGGAACATGACGCCGATGACCTGGCAGGCTTCGATTGCCTACCAGTTCGACTGGAACCCGTGGATACAGGAGATCGGCGCGCAGGGCGACTTCATCTCGCTGGGATATTCCGGCAGCAAAGACATGGCGGGCGTGTCGATTCTGCAAAACGGCATACCAACCCGGATCGGATTCGTCCCGCAACACCGACTTTTCCTCACTGGCGGCGAGTGGGTGATGGATGGGCTGAAGGTGGCCGTGGAATATTCAGCCAACTGGGACTATTCGGTGCGCGCCGGCGGGACGGGAAGGGTCGCGCATGGTGCATTCGGACTGATCCAGCTCAATTTTTGATCCATCTCCGCCCAGCGCCTAAAGGACGTGTGTGCTGCTCGTGGCGACTGCAAATAGCAGCCGTAGCAGAGTTGGCGGCGGGTTTGATCAGTGAGTGCACCAAGAAAGCGTTAGCAGCCGCCAAGGCCCGCGGCGTGAAGCCAGGTAATCCCGATGGGGCCCGAGCGATTCGGGGCAAACAGGTTGGTAACGTGGACGCCGTTGCGTCCATCAAAGCCGACCGCAGCTTTCAGCGTCACTGGTTTCACTTGTACCATCGGACGAGGACATTGCTACCGCCAGTCGGAGATCAAAAGCGTTTCCTGTCTTGCAGGAATTCCACGTTCTTCCGAGGAAAACGTCGGAGCAGCGGCCATGCTTTCAGGCGGAATACGACCTAGGCCAGAAAAATGCGATTCGCTGGCTATGGTCTTGAAAACGCGCCAACAGCCAAAGGTCCAATGCCTAGGTCCAAACGGCCAGTGCCAAGCGAGCATCCCGGCAGAGAACTGATTAACCATCCGTTAACCATAGCTATTCATGATGCCGCTCGTGTGTTCGCGACGAGCTTGAACTACATGGCGCAGCGTAATTCCAGAGCGTCAGTTGGAGGGGAGGAAAACGTCACAGGCTTTCCCTCACCGCTGGTACCAGACAAGGGAGCAGCAGCCCTCGACCTGGTGTATCAGGCGGCCAATGCCTTCCGCGATATGGAGATGCGTGCCCGCGATACCGAAGCCCGGGCCCAGTCGCTTTGCAAAAGTGCCTTAGAAAGATTGCGGCTTGCTGAAATGCGAGCGGAGGCCGCCGAACAGGCACACCGTGAACTCGTCATCACCACCGAACGTAAGTTGCAATATGCGTGCCGAGTGCTCGAGCAAGCCCAGTCGTGCATTGAAGCTCAGAAGGATAAGTTGACGGCCGTGGAGCTTCGTGCCGAAGTAGCTGAAGCCGAAGCGCGACAAGCCGCGGAGGCGCTCGCGCTCGTTGAAGAGGCCATTCGCAAGCGTCTGCTTTGCGCAAACCCGGATGCTGACCGCACGTTGACAGCGGTAGCCTGATCTATTCCGACTGCCAGGGTTCATCGGGGCTACCGTGGCAGACGCGACACGAGCGAACACCCCCTGCTGAAAGCTTGACGGCGACCGCCTCTCTTTGCGCGAACCATTTGGATTGGGTGGCGCATCGATCGAGGTTCAAATACGAGTATACCGAGCGCGCCAACTCGAGATGACAGGGCCAAACGATAACTAAATATTAACCAAGTCGGACTATCTGGAGGTTGGGCATTTGGGGCGCGTGTGCTGGCTTGTTGGCCAGCCGGTAGCGTAGGCGTGGACCCATGGCTCCTGACCCGGAAGAGTTCGTCACCCTCACAGACCACGGCTCGATGAAACTGCGCGCGGCAGTTTCGCGCGCGATGACATTACTACCCAAGGAACGCAAGCGGACAACGATCGTCCGCGAGGGGAAAACGGCGATCCTGAATTTCGAGCAAATCAAGAACCTTGCGGCGCAGTGGGACGACCGGCTCGTACCAAATGGCTGACGTAGTTTCGTTGCCCACTGACCAAAACTAAGCATACTTTCGGCGAATTTTCCCTCCCCGGTGCCGACAGTCACATCCCAATCAGTTCTTGCGATTCGGATCGAAATTCCGATGAAGTCGCCGCGACCTAAGGAATGGACCGATGAAGAGGTACGTCTGCTGACCCATATGGCGCGGCAAAACTTAACATCTTCAGAAATCGCCAGTGCGCTCGGACGCCATGTCGCGTCCGTGAAGCGGATGGCTCAAGTCCTTTGTCTGCCACTTACCAAGCGACCGAAGCGTATCGCGTGACCGCGGACTGACGCGTTTACCCTGCCAACTCCGTGGGGCGCGCTTCAAATGTTAGATTATTCGCCCGCGCCACCTCCATGCTCGAAGCACGAGAACATCGAGGAATAACCGGCAGCAGTACCTGGTGTGATTCAATATCCCGCATCACCCTCGGTGCCTCGCCCGAGTTGCCCTGTGCGCCCTCCCGCATCCCGCGCCTGCGACTGGCGTCGCAGCACGCGGACGACACTACAGGGCAACTAGCGCCGTCGCGCCGCGTCGCCCTTCCACGCCGAGAACGCCTTGAACGCTTCCAGCCTGACTTCCTCACTTGGCGTGGCATCAGGATGCAGCGCCTTCGCTATCAGACCACTTGCCTTGAAGGTCAGGCCGCCCGCATTTGTGATCTCGTGGTTGTACCAGTCGTACATCTGACGAAGCTGGGATCGCCGCTCGTTGTTTTTCTCCTTGAGGCGGGCAATCACGCGGATTGCCTTGGTCTGCGCAGACTTGGCGGCACTCTCCCGGCGAGCAAGTGCCGTCTCCAGGGCGCGTACCCGCTGGCGCAACAGGTCGTTCTCGGCCTGCACCAGTGCCAGCTCGGCCTTGGTGGTTGTGGCACGCAGCGCCTCGATGTCCGTGTCCCGCCTGGCGCGCGCCTGCCGTTCCGAATTACTTATCAGCATGAGAGACCCCCGGCGGTTCAAAATCTAACCTGAGCGGGACGCTTTCGTTCCACTACATGCGGATCAAGCAAAACTTGAACCTAACGTATTGACGTACCGCGCCGATGTGCGGTGTCCCCCTTCAGCGCCCCTGAAACAAATTTAGCGACTTGAGGAACAGAGGAATTCTGGCTCATCGTAGCCCTCGGGAGCGAAGATGAGACAGAAATCCGATTCCACCGCGGTGACGGCCGAGAAGCTTGTCCGCGACATCCGTCGGGCGACGAAGCCAGCCGCACAGCCTTCTCCTCCCGTTACCCTTCGATGGACTAAGTCTTGACGCCGAGAAACGCCGATATGTGCACGGCCGTGCTAGGCCTGCCACGAACCGAAATCCGAAGAACTCGCCTTAGGTACAATTGGTTTGTTCGCTCCCCAAAAGCGGACTCTCATCTCTGTCGAAATGCACCCTATGCTGTCGGTTGGACCCTTGATCTGTATCAAGCCAAGTCCGGTAACACCTGTCGCAGAGTAAGCAATTAGGTGCCGAGTCCAAGCCCGATCATAAAGAATGGAACTGAGATTGTCGCAAAGCCCGTCAGTACATTCGTCCATATCACCAGGAGATCAACATGGAGCAGATTTTAATAAATCTCGTTGCGGGAGCCCTTGGTGGCCTTGGAGCAGGCAAGTCCTCTTCCACATTTGATCTTGGTACAGCTGGAAACATCATTTCGGGTCTGGTCGGCGGCGGGCTGCTTGGGCAGATCGTCACCTTGTTGCTGCCCTCTGTTTTGGCGGCAGCACAATCGGGAAATATGAGCGTGAGCGGTATTGTTTCGCACGTGGTTGCTGGCGGTGCCGGCGGCGCGATACTCACCGCGATCATTGGAGCAATTAAGAACAGAGCGGCTGCCTGAGTTTCAGCACAGCAACCTGATGACCGGCACAAGGGCGTTGGATTGGGCTGGGACTGATCGCGCGCAACTTGAGCGGCTGTGCCTACGAGCCAAGCCATGCAGTATCGGCGTGATTGATAGTCATCGCGCGGCGGACCGTCACGTGCTGTCAGACCACGAACGCAGGTTCCTGTTGACGCAACGGGTCGGGCATCTTGCCACAGCCGATAGCAGGGCCATTCCTCACGTCGTGCCGGTCTGCTTTACGATTTCGCAAGGCACCCTTTACATCACCATGGACGAGAAGCCGAAGCGCGTGGCTGGACCAGCACTCAAGCGCGTCCGCAATATCGAGAACAACCCGATGGTCGCTATCGTGGTTGATCATTACGACGAAGACTGGACCCGGCTTGGCTGGGTGATGTTGCGTGGGCGGGCTGAGATCCTGCGCGCCGGGATAGAGCACGATCGCGCGCAGGAGCTGCTACGCTCTCGATACAGCCAGTTGGCGGCGATGCAGATCGCCGAACAGCCAGTCATCGCGGTCCGGCTGGAGCGGGTAACGAGCTGGGGCAACCTTTCCGTGGGCGCGGACGAGGCCGCCCACGATGGTCAAGCCTAGAGGCTGTTGCGACTGTCATGGCGTAGTCCCGGTCGTCGCACCCCGAGATCCTGTAATCCCGCCCGATACGCGAAGCGCGACCAGCCGTCGCTGCGATGAGGGCCACCTTCGCGACAAACAACGGTACGTCCGCTCATTTATCTGATAGTTTAAGGACATTGGTTCGCGCCCCTGATGGGTGCGACAATCACGAGCGGCCACGTGGGATGGAGCCTGGCCCGCAACCCGAGGAGCACCGAACATGCATGTCGGGCTTACGATGTTTCCGACGGATTACTCGATTCCACCGCACGACCTTGCCGTGGCGGCGGAGGCGCGAGGTTATGAATCGTTGTGGTTGCCGGAGCACAGTCACATTCCCACCAGTCGCAAAACGCCGTGGCCCGGCGGC